>Ga0307471_100000064_pt1 | contig 47284 bp, 62 predicted proteins | sample atmos_gasesAM3C__2_FD_204566 | JGI IMG/M metagenome (GOLD analysis project Ga0307471, IMG submission 204566) | Hardwood forest soil microbial communities from Morgan-Monroe State Forest, Indiana, United States - atmos_gasesAM3C_515 | ecosystem: Environmental > Terrestrial > Soil > Temperate... | reverse complement strand
CTCGAGCGCTTGAAAGGCGGTCGTGACGCGCTGAGAGGCCGCTGCGATCGTCGGTTCCAGCGCCTTGCACTGCTCCCCGAGTTCCAGTACGCGGATCGAGCGCCGGACTAGATCCGCGTCCGTCGCCTCCGCCGCGTGCACCGCGCTGGCGAAGGCCCGCGCCTCCTGCACGAGGTCATCGGCGAGGCGCGCCAGCTTCGGTATGGAGCGCTCCCGCGACAGCAGTTCCGTCTTGATCGCCTCGACGCCAGGCACGTCAACGCTGGTGACCTGCACCCACATCTGGCGGTGCATCGCGTCCACGCTGCCCCCCAACTGCATCTCCTCGCCGCGCTTCTCCTTGAACTCGCAGCGCAGCTTGTCCTCGGCCTCCTGCGCCTCCTGCCAGGCGGCCTCCGCCGCACCCACGTCCGGCGGCGAGGCGTCGTGATCTTCCCGCAGGGCCAGCCGGTCAGCCTCCTCCCTCTGGCGCGCCTCGGCCACCACCTCGAGCCTGGCTAATGTCAACTCCGCCGTCCGCACGGCAGCGGTCGCCGCCACAACGTCGACGCTCTCATCCAGGAGTGCTCGCACCGCCTCCGGTTCATCCGGGTCTAGTCCGGCGCGGAGCGCTGCGGTCTCGAGCACCTGACGCAGCGCCCCCTCCTTCTCGGCACAGAGCAGCCCAACGCCCTCGGCCGCGGCTTCCGTCTCCTTGGCGCGGCGGTTCAACTCCCCCCTGGCGCCGCCGAGCGCATCCGCCGCATCCAGCAGGCTCGCGTACGGCTTGTGGGCGTGCTGGTTCACCAGCCACGTCAGGAGGTCATCATGCGGCGGGTCCAGCGGCATTCCGGCGAGTTCGCCAAGCCGCTCCTCGGTCACCGGCAGGGGATGCCACGCCAGTAGCCCCTTGAGTCGTCGGCGCCACCTGGCCTCCGGGTCCACCAGCTCCCCGCCGAGGATCATCTCCTCTACCGGATCTGGCAGCGGTGCGATGCCCCCCTCGGCCAGGGCTGCCGTGCGGGAGACCTTGCGGCGGAGTTTCCCGGCCGCCATGCGCTCCTCGACCCGGAGCTCGGCGGTCCCAAGGCTGATCCTGGCCTCGTGCTCGCCGTGGGTGATAGAGACCATTCCTGGTTCGAGTCGTTCCAACGGGATGGCTTCCAGAGCGGTAAGGATCCGGCTCTTCCCCCCCATGTTGGTGCCGACCAGGGCCGTCAGGCCCCAGGGCGCGTAGCCCACCAGGAGTGGCCCCTTGCGTGGCGCTATGTTGTTGATCTTCAAGGGGATAGCTCCTGGCGCCCCCTTGTATCGGCTGGGATCGTAGCTGGACTTCGGCATGGGCTTCTCCTCTGGCGATAGGGGCTGCCGCCCCGGGATTCAACGGCAACGCCATTATACACTTTCGCCGCCGACTTGCAAGTGGCCCGCGCTTGCCCTATAATGCCGTCCTTGGAGGTGACGACGGCATGAGGATCACGATCCAGAGCCCGCTCGGAACGAAATCCACCCTCAACGTCCCAGCGAGCGGGAAGCTCACCGCGCGCCAAGTCATCGATTGCCGGCGCGCCCTGAAGGTCCCACCCGGGGTCGGGGGCGTCCTCGGAGAGGCACGCCCCTGCCGGCCACCGGAGGCTGGCGGAATTGAGTACGATGTGGCCGCGCTCGCCGATGGCGGCGCTGTAATGACGCCTGTATCCGTGCCGCCGATTGGTTCGGCGTAGACTTCCAAGATGCTGCGCTCCTTCCGCTATCCGCTCGAGCCCACAAAGGCGCAGGAGGTCGTCCCTGCCTCTTGGATGGAGCACTGCCGGGAACTCTACAACGCGGCGCTCGATCCAGGAGTACGGTCGCCGCCGCGCCGCCTGTCGTGCAAGCCTACGGCGCCAGCCTGCAGGCTGCCCTGCGCCGCGCCATCGTGCCGCCCGGTTTCCGTCGCATCTACACGGCGACGGGCGACTACATCGAACCGATCCCGGGGTGGACGCCATGAGTTGGCCGAACACCTACAACGAGGCGCACGAGGAGGAGATTCGGGCGGTCTATGCCATCGCGCAGAAAACGATCGCGATCCACAAGCGCGGACGCGAGTTGCCGCGTGGGCTGCTCTCGGCCGTGCTCCATTGGCAGCGCATGAGCCGGAAGAAGGAGCGCCTGTTTCAACAGTACGCTCAGCGTAGCGTTGCGCAAGGAGGGCATGCAGCCGCAAGGGAGGGGAGGATCTCATGAAAACGGCCCCGGAGGGCTGGTTTACCTGGATTGGCGCTAACACGGCGCATTTCTTTGTGGCGGCCGACCCATCATCCATCTGCGGCCGCGGTTACGGGCAACCGCGCACCTCTCCCTGGCCTGGTTGTCCGCGCTGCGGCCAGTGCGCGCGAAGGCTCGCAGCGCAGGCGCGATTGGCGGCGCGGAAGGGCGAGGTTTCGCCGTTGGGTATAGGGGGCGGCCAGCCTCCGGCAGAGGGCCGGCCGCAAGGCTAGAGGAGAAGCGTGGCGGGGTCGAGCATAGCACACAACCCGTAGGTGGATTGAGAAGGAGAGGACTATGGCTGAGGAGGCGAAACCCGTAGCACCCACCGTCGAACTGCTGGACGGCAAGGAAGAGCAGAGCATCTGGATAATCGCTCAAGTCGAGGAGCAGATCCACAAATGGCACACCCGGCTTGAGGGCGCGGTCTTCGCCTTGGCGTGGAAGTTGAACTGGTCCGAGGACCGCCAGGGCAATACGCCGCTGGGCGCACTCAAGCTAGTGCCGGAGCTGTTCTGGCGGCTACTTAACGCAACGTCCGGCGACGACTATCCGGTCGCTGCCCCTTCCGGTGATCCATCCGCACCGGACTTCGTTCTCCTCCTCAACCCCAAGCTGTGGAAGGTGCTGCTCGACAAACAAAAACTCTACATCCTCGACGAGCTGCTGAGCTATGGCGCTCCGCGGCTCGACAAGGAAGGCGAGCAGGCCGTGGACGAGAACGGCCGGGCGCTCTGGCGCACCCTCAAACCACAGTTCACCGGCTTCGCCGGCCCCATCCGCCGCCACGGCCCGCAGATCAAGCAGATCAAGACGTTTCTCGCCGAGGCCCGCCGCGGCCACCAGGAGGAGTTGCCCCTGGAGGAACCGACGCCGGGCGAACGGCCCGGAGCACCGGAGGCCGCCGAGCCGCCGGTCATCCACTATTACCCGGCGGCCGTCGTGGTCGACGGCGTCGAGATGCAGTTCCGCTTCACCGGTCCAGAGAACGCGCCGGAGCAGTTGGATGGCGTCTGCCCGCTGACCGAGGAGAACCGCGCCGTGGCCATGGAGGGCTCCGTCCTCAACGCCGCGAAGCTCCCCTTCAACGAGGAGAAGGAGGTCCTGGACGCCTATCGCGAGTACCTGGAAGAGGCGCAGGCCGAGAAGGTGGCAGCAGCGCCGCGCGGGCTCGAAGAGGAGCCGACGGGCCAGGGAGGTGCGGAGGGTGGGAACGGTGCGGAGCCAGAGATCCAGGCGCAGGCCGAGGAGGGCGGGGAAGGCGATGGCGATGGCGATGGCGAGGAGGAAGGCGAGGCGGTCGTGACTGTTCCGACGCGCGGTCGGGGCAAGAAGCGGGGCGCGGAATCGGCGGCGGGGGGGGTGCACTGATGCCGCACCACTCTGGCGAACCGCCCGACGAATACCTGGCGGAGTTGATCCGCGGCCGAGAGCGGGAGGCGAAATCTCTAGGTCTCGGCGCCACCGGCGACTACCCGGAGGGCAAGCTCAGTCCGAGCGACGAGGGTGGCCTGCGCTTCGCCGTCGCCGCTGATCCCGGCGCGCGCAAGCGTCGAGACCGATCTCCGCTCCTACATCCACTTCCTGGAGCGCAAATACGGCCTGACCATCCACGCCATCGACTACCAGAAGCGACGGGCTGGCGAGTACGTCAAGGCGGTCACCACTCTTGGGCCGGAGACGAAGCGCGGCGGCGACTGGTTCGCGCTGGCGAGCTGAGAATCGCCGAGGGACAGCCCCGTCCCCTACAGGTGCCGGGAGGCCTCGAGGCTAGGAGGAGAAGATGCAGCGATACAGCATCGCCACAGGAATGCGGCCCCTGTGTCCGCAGGCGATGATGTTCGACGAGGAGCGCAATACCTGGGTGGCGCTCGGCGGCAAGGTAGCCTTCAGGGACGGCTACGCATGGAGCCTCATGGGAGCGATGCCACCGCAGCGGTCGGCAGGAGAGGAGCGCCGATGACCGAGCCGCGCCTGTTCGAGCGCTGGATTGTTGTTGCCTTCTGGCAAGGGGGTTACTGGAAGGTTCACGCGGACCGGTGGCTCACGCGGGAGTACATCATTCATCTGAGGCTCGGCGGCGGAGCGGGCGATTGATGACCCTCAATCGCGGCAGCCTCCTCGAACGGCAGTTCATCGCCTCCCTGCCTGCGGGCCGAGTCTGGGTACGCAAGCTCCACACGCCGCCTGCGACCGGGCCGCTGATCGCGTACATAAAGAGCGTGAATCAGGGGCGCGTGCCGGACCGCCTCCTCGGAGTGCTGCATTCGACCTTTACTCCCACGCAGCCGTTCGACTTGCTGGTGACCGCGCCTGCCAAGCAGCCGCACGCCAGGGATGGCGAGGAGTACCATGCCGAGGTCTTTAACGCCCCCAGTGGCGGCGACTTCGAGCTGATCGTCCGCCCATCAGTTGTCTTCGCCTTCGAGCTGAAGAGCTGCGGCGATGCTAGGAACCTGCCCTTCGATCGGGTGAAGCCGCACCAGCTGGACGGTCTGCTCGAAGCCGCGTCACGGGGCATCGTCGCCGGGCTACTGATCGAGTTCCCCGAGGTCGGACCGCACGGCGAACTCTATTTCGTTCCGGTGCAGTTGTTCGCGTCCTACCGAGCCGGCGCGGAGCGCGCCAGCTTCCCCCTGGCGGCGGCGCATGAGCACGGCATCCTGATCGAGCCGGATCTCGACCGCGGCCGAGTGCATCGCTTCTGGAAGGCCGGCGAGCTGCTGCGCCACTTCGGGGCGGACTTGCCGCCAACGCGTCCGCACCAAGCCGCGCGCGAGCCGGCAGTGGCCAGGCTGTAGAAGCAGCAGCGCTACGGTCGGCCCCTGGCGGGGCGCCGGCGCGCTGTCTGACAGGAGGTAGCCTCATGAGGCAGGGAGTAGCTCTCGCGAGCACGATGCGGCCAGCGGCCCATCCAGCCGGTGGCATCGCGCTCAACCTCTGGCCATTTCGCGTCCTCTGGCGTGTCGTTCTGATGCCGCTCGGCAACCACGGTGGCCGGCGGCGGGTGCGCGCCTACGCGGTCACGGTGTTCGGCTTCCGCACCGGCTTGGCCGTGCTGCGGTGGGAGGAGCCCGAATGAGACCACCGACCAGCCGCACACCGATCAACGACCTCGCCGAACTGCTCCGCCGAGAGGTGCTACCGAGGATTTACGGCAAGCCCGTCCAGTTCGTGATGCTCGTCTTCACCGAGACCGAAGGCGGTCGCGCCGACTGGATCTCGACCGTCGAGCGCGAGGATGCCAACACCGCCGTCGCGGAATGGTTGCAGAAGATGGATCCGGCGATGGCGAAGCGCGTCTTCGACCGGCTGCTTCAGCAGAACCTGACCGGACCCGAGCTGGTCCAGGGATGATGGTCGTGGCGCGCCTCTCCATCCCAGGCCACCTCGCCGGCGTCCCCGTCGTCGATCTCCGCCACCTACGTGAGTCGCGGCAACCGGCAGCGGCCTACCTGGTCGGCGCTGAGCATCGCGGCAATGGCTCCATGCTACTTGCGCACCGGCGCGGGACGCTGCATGTGCGCCCGGAGACGACACCATGAGCGAGTCCCTAGCCGGTCTCTATGTGCCACCCGATGTTGAAGACGCCGCAGCGCGATGGGGCGCGAACTGCGGCCCATGCGCAATCGCCGCCGTTACGGCGACGCTCATCGATCGGATCAGGAGATTCCTTGAACCCTTCAGTGGTCACATGTCGCCCACCGAAGTCCAGTTCGTGCTGCGCAGCTTAGGCTGGCACGCCGTCGCAGTGAACACGCCACATCGGCGTGGCCTAGCGTTCGTGCAGTGGTGCGGCCCTTGGGAAAAGTTCACCAGAGCCGCCTACCGGCACACTCATTGGATCGCCTACCGGATGATGGGCGACGCCGAGGATCTCGGTAACATCGCCTTCTACGATGTCAACGTTGGCGACGCCGGCGGCTGGATCTCGGGCAATGAATGGGACCGGACGATCGTGCCGGAGCTGCTGCCGGCGAAGGCCACCGGCTGGCGGGTGAGACTTTGGTTGGAGGTGGCGCGTGGGTAAGACCAGCATCGAGTGGACAGACATGACATGGAATTGCGTGCGCGGCTGTACCAGGGTGAGCGAGGGGTGCCGCTTCTGTTACGCAGAGCGTCAAGCGGCGCGCTTCGCCGGTCATGACCTGATCGAGATCGAGGCCAATAGCGAGATCAATCGTGGCGGTCACGGCCCTTTCGCCGGTTTCGCCAAGATGACGGCGGCTGGCCCGCGCTGGACTGGCCGCGTTGAGTTGATCCCCCACATGCTTGCCCTACCCTTGCAGTGGAAGAGACCGCGACGGATCTTTGTGAACTCAATGTCCGATCTCTTCCACGAGGCACTGCCCTTCGAGCAGATTGCGGCTGTCTTTGGGGTGATGGCGACGTGCCCGCAGCACATCTTCCAGGTGCTCACCAAGAGACCGGAGAGGGCGCGTGAGTTCATCGAGTCGGTTTCAAGGGTGGCGAGAGCGCCAATGTCGAACGGGCGCGAGGTCACCGTGATACTCGGCCGTGCGGATGAATTTCTTCCCGATGATCTGTCTGACAAGCTCTGGACGCGCGCTTGGTCGAACGCGAAGGACGCCTGGCCGCTCCCCAATGTCTGGCTAGGTACCTCTTGCGAGAACCAGGAGACCGCCGATAGGCGCATCCCGGAGCTGCTGCGGACGCCAGCGGCAATCAGGTTTGTGTCTTGCGAACCAATGCTGGCTCATGTAGACTTCACTGCCTACCTCGGGAGGCGAAATAGGCCAGTAGACCGTCTCAATGATTCACTCGGGGAAAATTTGGCGCCACATCTCGACCAGGTCATAGTTGGCGGCGAATCTGGACCGCACGCCAGGCCGTTCGATCTGGCTTGGCCACGCAGCGTTATCGGACAGTGTAAGGCTGCAAAAGTGGCGTGTTTTATCAAGCAACTCGGCGCGCAGCCGATCGATGGCTACTTGACCGCCTGCGAGGTCGTCGAGGGCGAGCGCGGCATCCAGCGGCCGACGGATCAGCCGCTCACCGAAGAAGTCGCCGCCGCCATCCTCCGTGATCATCATCTTGTGGACATTCCCGCTGGCGGCTTCCCTCGGCGGCTCGCGCTGAAGGACCGCAAGGGCGGCGACATGTCAGAGTGGCCAGAATATTTGAGGGTGCGCGAGTTTCCGGAGGCACCGCGTTGACGCCTCCACGCGCCACGAGCGCCGTCCTCCTCCTACCGGTCCTCCCAGCGAACGCTGTCTTCGGCAGTACGCAGGAAGAGTTCTGGCATCACGGCCGCCTCGACCTGGCGCGGCCCGATGGCCAGGGCGAGAGCCACCCTGAGCAGCGCGCCTATCTCCACGTCCCGTGCCACCGAGGCGACGAGGCCGAACTGCTGCGCATTGACGCGCTGTGGTCAGCGAAGGGCGTCGTCGATCACGGGTACAACGAACAGTATCCAGACCGCGGCCCATCTGCGACCACTGGGGCTGGCGGATGACCTCACATCGGCTGTATCCACGGTTCGGCGCTGCTGCTGATGGCGATGGCCGAGCATGGCGTGCGCGGCTTCCTGGCCAGGGCTCGGCGCACGTCGCATCGTGGACCGTTGAGCGTGACGATACCGCGCCGCACCACTGGGCATGGCGCATCGTCCTCGCGCTTGAGCCCACCGTCAAGGGGAGGGATTAGATGAGCGGCAAGGTGCGCGAGCGCCCGATCATTTTCTCAGGCGATTCGGTGCGGGCGATATTGGCGGGCGAGAAGAGTCAGGGCCGCCGCATCATCCGCCCACAGCCCGATCACCTTCAGCGCTACGAGTGGAAGGGCAAGGTGCTCTACGACGCCGAGCACCGTCTCTGGTGGTGGAAGGAGCACTGCTGGGACCTTGACACCGAGATGCGAGCTGACCTCGCCGAGATGTGCCCCTACGCGCCGGACTTCAAGCTCTGCGGAGGGCGGCTGTGGGTCCGCGAGACTTGGGGCCACTTCGGCGGCGATGAATACCTGTACCAGCAGGATCAGCGCGCCGTCACCTACAGGGCCTGCCATAGCGCCGCAGACCCGCTTGACATGCGCGAGCCGGCCGGCGGTCGCTGGCGCTCCCCGATCTTCATGCCACGTTGGGCCTCCCGCCTCACGCTGGAAGTGACCGGCATCCGCGTCGAGCGGTTGCAGGACATCAGCGAGGAGGACGCGAGGGCGGAGGGCTGTCGCGAGATCGACAGCATCGCTGCCGGTGGCCAAGCCTCAGCTGCGCAGGTGTTCGCTGGCGCCTGGGACCGCATCAACGGCAAGCGCGCGCCTTGGAGGTCAAATCCGTTCACTTGGGTCGTTTCCTTCAGGAGGGTTATGCATAACGGGGTGCTCTTCCCGTGAACTTCCAGCGGCTCAAGATCGAGCCCACCTCCGGTCGCCGAGGCCGCACCTTCTCGGTCGCCTTGCTCAACTACATAACTGCCGACTGCCTCTGGCCGCTCGGCGCAAGCAGTCCAGACCGCGAAGTCCACCGGCCGGTCTATCTCAGCTATGCCGGTACCGACCAGGAGGTGACTGCGTTCACCGCGAACTTGCGCTCCGGCCGCAAGGCGATGGTCTATAGCGAGTACGATCACTGCACCATGTACTCGCTTGAGGTCCCGAGGTCCGCCGGCTTCAAGTTCGTCCGCCAGCAGCTTTCGGATGGCGCGCTGGCGATGACCGTCTATTTGCCCGAGCTGTGGCGGATCGAGCCGGAGGTGCTGCCCGACAAGATCAGCTTCCTGTTCGCGCCGCCATGCTGGTGGCTCGACCTGCAGGCGCCGCGGCTGAAGCTTGAGCACGGAAGCGGTCCCAACGCGCAGCGGCAGGCGGCGATCGCCAGCTATTTCGCCGCCTTCCTGGACCGGCGGTCACCCTTGCCCATCATCAACGAGACCGCGTTTCACCAGCGGCTCTGGCGTGCGGCCCGCGAGGAGGACTGGCTGATCGAGCCCCACGGCTACCAAGGCAACCGCGGTAAGCTCTACGTCTATCCCGACCGGGTGAACAAGGAGCGGACGCAGCTTGCCGGGCTTGAGCTGGTGCGCTTGGTCCATGTCGAGCACTCGGCTTTCGCGGCGTTCCTCGGTCGGCAGGTCGAGCTCTACCGCAAGGAGCGACCTGTGGCTACGGTACCAGCGGTCAAGAAGCTGCACGCCGCGAATCGAGCCTTTCAGCTTGGCTTGTTCGACTCGGAGATGGCGGAGGTGGCGGCATGCGGGTGACGCATTCGCTCGCGGAGGCGATGCGGCGATGAAAGCCGCGCCCTATCACGAACAGGTAGGCGTCCAGCTCTATGTGGGTGAGGCGCTCGAGCTTGTCTCTCAACTGGCCCCCGGCTCCGTCGACGCAGTCGTCACTGATCCCCCCTACGCGATCGCCGGGGAATCGCTGATTGCCAACTCGCGCACGGTAAGGACGGTGAAGGAGACGCAGTTCTTTGCCGCGTGGCTGCGGGAGCATCTACGGGAATGGCTGCGCGTTTTGCGGCCAGATGGCGCCGTTTGGATGACGCTCGACTGGCGCGATTGCCTTGAGTTAGATCACGCCTCAGCGAAGCTCGGCATCCGGCGCGCGCCCGCGATTGGAGTGTGGGACAAGTGCAGGATGGGGCTCGGCGGCGTGCTACGGCGGAGCTACGAGACTTTTGCGGTACTCCAACTCAATGACTTCGAGGCGGCAAGCGCCTCCGAACCGGATCTCTGGCGTTGCGCCTGGGGCGGAGGGAAAGCGTCGACGCTTACAGACCATCCTGCCGAGAAGCCGGTCGCTTTGATGGAGCGCGCCGTGCTGCTCGTATCGCCGCGCGGAGGGCTCGTGCTCGACCCCTTCATGGGCGGCGGTTCGACCGCGATCGCTGCCATTCGCAACGGCCGGCGCTTCGTTGGCTTCGATCGAGATCCCGACTTCGTCCACGGTGTGCGCCAACGACTGATCGCTGAGGGGGAACAGGCCAATCTCCCGCTCGCCATTCCCGAAGCCACCACCTTCGAGCGCGACTGGGATGAGGCCACCAGAAAGCCGACGCTCTCCGTCCATGAGCAAAGTGCGGACCTCCTGGAACCCGAGAAGCCATGAGACCCGGTGCGCGCGCGATCGCCGGCTATTATCCGACGCCGACGGTGCTCCTGCCGACGATCGCCTCCGCAGTATCCTTCCCGCCACCGAAGGGGAAGTCGCAGCGCTTCCTCCTGTTCGATCCCTGCGCTGGCGAGGGGGAAGCGATCCTGGCGCTCCGCAAGCTCTGGTGGCCAGAAGCCGGCGCGAAGGCAGCACACATCCTGGCGACAGAGATGGAGGAGGAGAGGGCGGCGCTCCTCTCAAAGAGCGCCACGCGTACTGACTGGACGGTCCACGCCGATGCCTTCTCGTTGACCTGGCCGAAGGGCGAGGAAGGCTGCTCACTCCTCTTCCTCAATCCGCCCTACGACAGCGATCGCCGCCACGGCCGCCTTGAGGAGCGGTTCCTGGCGCGGTTCGGGCCGACGCTGGCGCCGGGTGGCGTGCTGATCTACATCGTCCCTGGCGCTGGCTTGGTCGCCAGTGCGCAGACCCTGGGGCGCCTCTTCACCAATCACCGGGCGTGGCGCTTCCCAGGCGAGCACTTCGATGCCTACCGGCAGTGCGTGCTCCTCGCGCGGCGCGCCGCGATGCCGCTCCCGGGGAGCCGCACCGCGGAGCGCATCCGGGATTGGGGGCGCGACTCCGCAGCGCTCCCGCCGCTGCCGCCGGTCTGCGAGGAGCCGCTCCTGGTCGAGCAGCGCGACTACGGCTTCTCGCCCCGTGTCGCCGCCTTCGACTACCAGGGCGCTCGGGCTGAGTTCAAGCCGTGGGCCGGCGTCCCCGCGCTCGGTACGGATCTTGAGGTCCAGGACCTGATCGGGCGGTCCTTTCCGACGGCCCTGCCGCCGAAGCCGGCGCACCTCGCCCTAGCCCTTGCCGCCGGCCACTTCAACGGCCACGAGCTGTGGCCGGACGACGACGGCTTTCCGCCTATCCTGCTCAAGGGCATGTTCACTCGCGAGCTGATCGAGGTCGAAGAGAAGGTCAACAAGGACGGCGAGGTGACTGGCCGCATTCTGGTGCAGCAGCCGCGGCTTGAGATGTGTGCGCTGCGGCTGGACACCTACGAGTTCTTCCGGCCGCCTACCGGCGCCGAGCCCACCGGCTCGGAGGACGTGGAGCAGTGCAATGTCGCCGACCTGCTCATTCGCTACAGCGGCTCGCTGGCAGAACTGATGGCAAAGCAGTTCCCCTCGCTCCATGATCCCCCTGACCGGGAGCAGCAGATCCGGCTGCCCGACCTCGGCCGGCCGCTGTTCACTTGCCAGCACCACGCGGTCCAGGCGTCGCTCAAGCTGCTGGCCAGCGATCGCAATCCGAAAATGGTATCGCAAGTCGGTACCGGCAAGACTGGCGTTGCGCTCTACATCGCAGCGGCCCTCAATCCGCGTCACCACGAAGACACCTGCCGGGAACTGCGGCGCGTCGGCTTCACTCGCCGGCCACCGAAGGTCCGCCGCACCCTCGTCATCTGCCCGCCGCACCTCCTGATGACCTGGGAGACTGAGGCCCGCGCGGTCTGGCCCTCGGCCTGGGTCAAGGTGGTGACGGACATCGCGGATCTCCGTTGCATGGACGCGCAGATCTACCTGCTGAGCCGGGAGACGGCGAAGCTCGGCCATGGCTACCGCGGCGTCGCTGGCGGTCACTGTCCGCGTTGCGGTGCCCCCTTCGAGGAGTCGGCCGAGGAATGCGTCAGCAGGCGCCTCCGCTGCCAGGCGGTCCCGCGCCTGCCGGCGAACGTCTGGGCCGAGATGGCGGAGGACCTGGCCGCACATGTCCTCGCCGTGCGCCCCAACGAGGAACTGGCCGGCGCCCTGAGCCGCAGGCATCGCATCCTCCATGAACGAGCGGAACGACCGCCGGCCGCCGGGATCAACGGCGAGGGCTTCCTGGCCATCGCGCTGCGTCTCGGTGCGCTCCTGCCGCACCAGTGCACGATGGCGGACTGGCAGCAGTACAGCAAGCCCATCGGCGCCTTCGTTGAACTCGGCCGCGGCCTCGCCATGGAGAGTGCTTTCATCGCCTTGATCGACGAGATGCTCGCCACCGTGTCGCCGGGCAAGCAGCGCTCGGAATACGGGTGGGCGCATCTCCTTCAGGCAAGGCGATCGCTAGCCATGGACCTGACGCGAGGCGATGACTACCCGGATCGCACCTTGAACCTGGTCAATGCGCTCTCGCTCCTCCACGAACTCGCCGCCTGGCGCGATGGCGAGGTCAGTTACCGATTCAGCCGCGCTCGCCGCACCGATCTCAAGACCGGCGCCTGCAACGAGCCGCTCTGGCAGGCGGTCCCGGAGCCGCGGCGCTTCCCGCTCGCCACCTACATCTGCCGGCGGCTGCCGCGGATGTTTGATCTATTAGTGCTTGATGAAGCTCACGAGGCAGGGAATCAGGGGACGGCCCAGGAGAAGGCCGCACACCGCCTGGTCGAGCTCGGCCTTCCGACGCTGATGCTCTCCGGTTCGATCATGGGCGGCTACGCGTCCAGCCTCTTCGCCAACTGGTGGTCACTCGATCGCGCCTTCCGTGAGAGCTACGACCGCAGCGACCGCGCTGCCTTCGTCCGCCGCTACGGCTTCCTCAAGTTCTTCGAGAGCTACGACGAGAAGAAGTCCAACAACGGTCGGTCCTACGGCTCGCAGAGTGATCGAGAGACGAACGGACTCAAGCCTCTCGGCGAGGTTCCTGGCATCCTGCCGCTGTTTCTGCTGCGTCACCTCCTGCCGGCCGGCATCGTCATGCACCAGTCCGACCTCGAGAGCGAGATCCCGCCCATGCACGAGCGGTCGATCGCGGTGCCGTGCGAGGAAGGCGGTAACGATGCTGCTCTGCTCGCCGAGTACCGTCGCCTTGAGGAGAAGATGCTCGAGCGCGTCCGCGGCGACATGTTCACCAAGCTAGCCGGCAAGCTCTGGGGAGCGATGGGCGAGCTGCCCTCCTACCTTGACCGCTGCACCGACGACCAGGAGCGCTTCGTCCTCAAGTACCCCGAGGATGTCGGCGGCATGATCGTGGCCGAGGGCATGGCCTTCCCGGCGAGCTGGCGGACGCCGAAGGAGCGATGGCTGCTAGATCGACTACGGGAGCGCTTGACGGAGGGCCGAAAGGTGCTCGTGTTCCTGCGGCACACGCAGTCTGCGCTGCCGCTCCGGCTGCTGCGGCTCATCAAGGCCGAGGTCACGCCGCGGGCGGCGTTCCTGGCTGCGGATCGGGTCCTGGCGCGGAAACGGGAGCAGTGGATCAACGACCACATTCTCGCCAAGGGCATTGAGGTGATGATCGTGAATCCGAAGGCGATCAGCACCGGGCTCAACAACCTTGTGTCATTCAGCGCTGGGATATGGTACGACACCGATTACGACGCGCGAACTTACCGTCAAGCGAACGGCCGACTTCACAGAATCGGAACGGTGCGCGACATTGATATCGATTTCGCGTTCTTCAGCGGCACGGCGCAAGAGATCGCACTGAGGCTGATCTCGCGAAAGGTGACCAGCAGCCTTCAGGTCGACGGGCTCAGCGTCCAGGGGGCGCTTGAGTCATTCGGCAGCGAGGGTAGCGAACGCGCCGCCATCGAAATGGCCTTGCAGCTCGGTGAAGCGATCTACCGACGCCTCTCACGGAGTGTCTAGAAGGGGGTGCTTGACCTTCGCCGATTTCTACTATAGTGTCCGAGAAGGACGAAGCGCCCCGAGGGCTGAGACCCCACGAGGCGCCCTGACCAGCGAACCCCCAGGAGGGTGCGATGGCTAATCCGAAGACTAGCAGAAAACACATGGCGGCAGGACAGTCCTGGGTGCGCCGCGCCGCAGGAGAGCAGAGCCATGGCAAGAGCAAACGCAGCACCGGCAGCACCGCAGCCAGTCGCGCTCCTCGCGATCGATGTTCGCACGATGCTGGTGCCGTTGGTGGGCACCTCGCCGCTGATCGTCCATCGGTTCGGCGACAAGGCTCGCCGCCAGATCGAGGACAAGCAGCAGAAGAAGGCCAAGACCGCCAAGGCGCCCCGCGACCCGGAGGCCGACTTTCTGGCGTCGCTGTATCCTATGCCAGGCCATGAGGCCGGCGCGGAGGGAGCCATCTACGGTTTCCCGGCGAGTGCCTTCAAGAACTCGGCGGTTGACGCGTGTTCCTTCATCAGCGGCCTGACCAAGGTTCTCGCCCGCGGCGCCTTCCACATTCAAGAGGAGACCGGCGGTCTCGTGCAGCTCGAATACAAGAGGCTCGCGCAGCGCTGCGACACGGTGACCATCGCGATGGGGACCCGCGACCTGCGCTACAGAGCCGAGTTCTCCGGCTGGAAGGCGACGCTGAGGGTTCAGTACAATGCCGCCGTCATTTCGCCAGAGCAAATCATTAACCTTTACAATGTCGCCGGGTTCAGCATCGGCGTCGGCGAATGGAGGCCGCAGAGGGACGGCAGTTACGGCAGGTTTAGCGTCCAGGCCGGGTGAGGCGGGGATCGGCTAGGCGGGGCACGGGTTGGCGAGGCGTGGCGCGGCGCGGCAGTCGCGGCAAGGCAGGGCTGAGCGCGGCTGCGCAGGGCAGTGACCGGTTGGGCGGGTCGCGGCAGGAATGGCGAGGCGCGTTGCGGACTGGCGCAGCATGGCGGGTCCGGGCGCGGCATGGCTAGGCGGGGCCGGGCAGCAAGGGCGTGGCCTGTCCGTGCGGGGAGTGGCTTCGCGGAGGCGTGGCTTGGTCTCGAAGCGGCACGGCGATGGCGTGGCAGACGCGGCGTGGTCATGGGCGTGGCCGGTCCGGGACCGGCAGTGCTGGGCTAGTCGCGGCAGGGCACCCGATGGCTTGGCGAGGCAGGCGTGGTTCAATCGTTCAACCGAAAGGAGCTGTCAGAATGACGAGAAGAAGGCAGGTCAAGGAGTATCGGCCGCGGGAAGGTGCGCGCCTCTCGGCTGAGCAGGCGCAGGTCGTAGGCGAGGAGTTGGAAACGCTGCCGGCGATCACGGCTCAAAGCGTGGTGGAGGCGGCGCGGCCCGAGGAGGCGCGCCTGCATCCGTTCTTCGAGTGGGACGACGTGCGGGCGGCGGAGCTTTACCGCGAGGAGCAGGCGCGGCACCTGATCCGCTCCGTCAACGTGATCTTCGTGGACGACGGCGAAGAGCGCGAGACGCAGGCATTTCACTTGATCGAGGTCGGCGACGAGCGCCGCTACTCGCCGCTCAGCGAGGTCATGGATTCCGCGGAACTCCAGGCGCAGATCCTGAAGCGAGCGCGAGCGGAGTTGGCCTCGTGGAAAGCTCGCTATTCTGAGTACCGCCATCTCTTCGGCCCGGTCATGCAGGCAATCGAGGAGTCGGAGGAGGAGGCACACCCACAGGAAGCGCACGTCTAGGGCTGGGCGGCCATTGGCGCGGTCCGGGCCTGGGCGCGGCTTGTCGGGTAGTGGCACTGCGAGGCGTGGCGGCGAGGGGCATGGCAGCCATGGCAGGGCTCATCTCGCCTGGGTTCAGCGGCGCAGGTCATGGTCGGGCATGGTCGGGCAGGGTTCGGCAGTCTCGGCGTGGATGGGATTGGCCGGGCGAGGCAAGTCCTGGTGGGGCACGGATTGGCTTGGCAGACTCGGCATGGCGAGGCTCGATCCGGCCGGGCATTGCTTGGCAGGGCAGGGGAAGGCAAGGATTTGCTTGGCAGGAGCGGCTTGGCACCGAATGGCCAGGCTAGGCGAGGCATGGCGAGGCGCGGTACGGCGTGGCAGCAACGGCATGGCGTGGCGGCGCGAGGCTGCCAGGCACGTTAGCGCCTCTCGCGGGGCGCATGAAAGGAGCAATGATGTTCAAGAAAAGCCGCACGATTCTGACCCCAACGCTCGCCAGGGCCGCGCTCTCGCCACATCTCGAGATGGAGCGCCGGCTCAATCTGGATTGGGCACCGCACTTCCTTGAGGACAGTGACCGCCGCAGCGTCGCGGCGGCGATGGAATACCACGGCGCCGACTTGGCCTGCGACGCTCCGCCGGAGCTGCTGATCGGCCGCCGAGAGACGACCCGCTGGACGACGCCGACAGTCGCCGAATGGTGAGGGCGCCCATTGATCGCCTCGAAAAGGGGCAAAGGAGGAACTTTACCCTATGACCGCGAAGCTCCACATGGCGCCGGACCTGGTGCTGCCGATCGAGGCGGTCGTCCAGACCTTCGCCGTTCTCGCCAAGCGCGGCTCCGGCAAGTCCTACCTCGCCTCTGTCATGGCTGAGGAGATGCTTAAGGCCCGGCAGCAGATCGTGGTTTTAGACCCGACCGGCGGCTGGTACGGCCTGCGGTCATCGGCGGACGGCAAGAGCGTCGGCTTCCCGGTCGTCGTCTTCGGCGGAGAGCATGCCGATGTCAAGCTCGAGGAGTCCGCCGGCGAGGTGATCGCCGGCGCCCTGGTCGCCCATCGGTTCCCGGCCGTCATCGACCTGTCGATCTTCCGTAAGGCCGAGGCCGTACGTTTCGCCACCGCGTTCTGCGAGACGCTCTACCGGCTCAACCGAGAGCCGGTGCATCTCTTCGTTGACGAGGCCGATGCGTTCGCTCCGCAAGAAAGGCGCGGCGGCGGTAAGCGCGGCAGCGAAGCGCCGCTCCTGGGCGCCATGGAGGACCTGGTCCGGCGCGGTCGCAAGCGCGGTATCGGCTGCACGCTCATTTCGCAGCGACCGGCGGTTCTCCACAAGTCGGTCCTGACGCAGTGCGAATCGCTCTTTGTCCTGAAGATGGTTCACCCGCTCGACATTGGGGCCATCGGCACATGGGTGGATGTTCATTCCGAGCCGGCCGAAGCCAAGCGCGTGATCGACAGCCTGCCGACTCTGCCGATCGGTGACGCTTGGTTCTGGTCGCCGGCCTGGATGGGCGTCCTGCAGCGCGTCTCCATCCGGCGGCGTGAAACGTTCGACAGCTCCTCGACGCCGCTACCGAACAAGGCGGTCCTGCAACCGAAGGAGCGGGCCGCGATCGACCTCAACAAGCTCGGCGCCGAGATCAAGGCGACCGTGGAACGCGCGAAGGCCGAGGACCCTAAAGAGCTCCGCCGGCGTATCGCTGACCTCGAACTGGCGGTGAAGGCGGCGGAGCAGAGGACCGCGACGCCAGCAGCGGCAGTCCCTCCCCGCGTCGTCGAGGTCCAGGTTCTCCACGCGGACGCTACGGCGGACCTGCGCCAGACGGCCGCCGACCTCCGCGCAGCCGCCGAGTTAGCCGACAGGCGCGCCGGCGAGATCCTCGGGACTCTCGATCGGGCCATCGCCAGCATCGAAGCCGCGCGCCGACTCAGCGCGGCGCCATCGCCGGCCCGCGCCGCCCGAGCGCGGCAGGCACCACCCGTTCGCACCGCAACGACGCGGCAGGCAGCAGGCGACGGCGCCGGTAGCATCGGCAAAAGCGGTCTGCGCCGCATCCTGATCGCGCTCGCGCAGCGCCAAGGCTTGACGAACCGGCAGATAGGCGTGCGCGCCGGCATCTCGAGCAAGAGTGGCACCTTCTCGACCTACCTGTCGCGGGCTCGCACGCAGGGCTGGATCAATGACCAGGGGGACCGCCGTTTTATCACCGACGCCGGCCGCGAAGCCTTAGGCGCCTTCGAGCCGCTGCCGAGCGGCCATGCACTTCTCGATTACTGGCTCGCACAGTTGGGACAAAGCGGTGCTGCGCGGATTCTCCGCGTGCTCGCCGCGATCTATCCCGCCGGGCTTTCCAGTACCGAGGTGGGCGAGCGGGCGCAGATCTCAAGCGATGGTGGTACGTTCTCAACCTACCTATCGCGGCTGCGTACCCTCGAGTTGGTCACCGGCGGCCGAGGCGAGTTGCGGGCGAGCGAGGAACTCTTTGGATGCACGCGCGAAGAGCGGGATGTCAGCCCGGAGGAGGGGGCGACCTCATGACCGACGCAGGGATCGAAGCTGCGTTCGAGGATCTGATCCGCGAGGCGCCTGAACTGCTGCGGCGCCAAGGCAAGCTCATCCGTCCCCCGACTCCCGAGGGCGCAATGCCGCCAGCGCTGAAGCCGATGCCGGCCCCGCCGCGCGCAAAGCCGGTGCGGCCGCCGGTCCCGATCGGCGATGTGCGCCCGCTGCTCGAGCTCTTGTCCGACTACCTGCGGCAGCTGGACCACGCCTGGGCTATCGGCAAGCCGGTGAAGAAGCTCATGTTGCGGGCCGGCGAGCTTCGCGGCTCGATCGAGCGGGCGCTGGGTGAGCCGGAGGACGCAGAACCCGATAGGAAAGCGAGATGACCAGGCTGAGCATTCTCGAAAGGAGGGTCATCGATGCAGGAACTGACGCATTATCACCTCTTCCACGGTCTCGGTGGCGCCGCGAAGGGCGGCGAGCATGTCGAGGTCCAAGCGACGGCTGGCGGCCAGGAACTGCGCGCACGGTTCCGTTGCGTCGGCGGCATCGATGTAGTGCCAGAGGTTGTGCGGGCCTTCAACCGCTACGTCGGCGTTGAGGGGACATGCGTCGACCTGTTCTCTCGCGAGCAGTACGTCGCCTTCCACGGTCATCCACCGCCGACGGACTGGCGCGAGGCGACGGCGGAAGACCTGCAGCGTTCCTCCGGCGGCGAGACCCCCGACATCATTGTGTCGAGCCCGCCGTGCAAGGGTTGGTCAGGATTAGTCACCGAGGAGCGGTCACGGTCACCGAAGTATCAAGCGCTGAACGCTCTCGCCCTCCGCGGCATCGGCCTGGCGATCGAGGCATGGGCCGATGATCCACCAAGCTTTTGGCTCCTCGAGAACGTCCCGCGCCTAGTGAGTCGCGGCGCGGCGCTCCTCGGCGCCATCGTCGGCATGCTCGAAGCAGCCGGCTACGTGGTCACCTACACCATCCCGGATCTCGGGGAGATCGGGAACCTGGCGCAGTCCCGCAAGCGCCTGCACCTGGTGGCACGTCACCGGGAGAAGGTGCCGGTCTGCATCTTCGAGCCGCCAAAACGCCCGCTGCGTGCCGTGGGCGAGGTGCTGGGGCCGCTGCCCTTGCCAGGACATCCCGCCGGCGGGTTCCTGCACCGGCTGCCGCGGTTGGAGTGGCGCACGTGGGTGCGACTGGCGCTCATCCCGGCCGGCGGCGATTGGCGGGACCTGAACAAACTGGTGGTGGAAGACGGAGTACTGCGGGACTACCGGCTCGAGCCGGGCACCTACTGGCACCCGGGCGTCCTCGGCGTCAACGAGTGGGACGGCCCAGCGTCGACGATTACCGGCCGCGGCGGAACGACGAACGGCGCCCATGCCGTCGCGGACCCGCGAGTGGGCGACGACTGGAACCATGGCGCCCTCGGCATCAGATCCTGGGAGGAGCACGGCGCCGCGGTGACCACAAACGGCGGCCCGACGTCGGGAGCGCATGCCGTGGCCGACCCGCGGGCACCCTACACCGGCTCCTACCAGCAGCTCGGCGTCCAGAAGTGGGACCGGCCGGCCGGGACAGTCACCGGCCAGAGCTCGCCCGGGCAGGGACCCATCTCGGTGGCCGATCCGCGCTGCCCGCACCCGCTCTACAAGGGCATGCTCGGGGTCGCCGGCTGGAACGCGCACGCCGACACGGTGACAGCGGAAGGCTCCCCGACCGGCGGCCGGCACGCGATCGCCGATCCGCGCCACCCAGGCTGTCCCGAGAAGGGTGGCGACTTCGAGCGAGCCGGCCACTACGGCGTGCTCGGATGGGAGGAGACGGCCGGCGCGGTCACCGCGGCCGCGCAGCACGACAACGGCCGCTGGTCGGTGGCAGACCCGCGCACCGGCTTCGGTGAAGGCACCCACGGCAACGTCCATCGCGTGATGCCCTGGGACCGGCCCGCGGGGACGGTGACCGGAAGCCGCACGCCGGGGAGTGGCGCCGGCGTCGTGGCCGATCCGCGGCTGGAGGGGATCCGGCACAACAACGTCTATCGCCTCATCGCTTGGCGATCGCCATCGGTCGCGGTCACGGCCGGCCAGAGCCCATGCAGCGGCGGTATCGCCGTCCAGGACCCGCGGCTTGACTGGCATGCCGGCGCGTCGACGAGCAAGATGCGTGTCGCTTCCTGGGACGAACCTGGGCGCACGGTTACCGGATCGGACCGGCCGGGAAGTGGAGCGGCTGCAGTGGCCGATCCGCGGTCGCCGACCGAACTGCCGGAGCTGGTGCTCCCCACGCTCGACGACCGCGGCGTCTGGACCATCCAGGCGCTGGACGGAACCTGGCACCGGCCCATGTCGGTGCTTGAGCGGGCTGCCTTGCAAGGGCTGGTCGATCCTGAGTCGATCGAAGAGTTCACCGCAGCCGTCAAGGGCATGACTGTCAGCGGCGTCTCCGAGGTCGTCGGCAACGCGATCCCACCGCCGGCAATGAGTGAAACTCTCAGGGCCGCCGGCATCGCCATCCTGCTGTCGCGAGCTGGCGAGACGTGGGCGCTCGGCTCGACGCCGGTATGGGTGCAGCCGTTCGCTAGAGGAGTGCTGCTCAGTGCCCCCTGAGCGCACGCCGCGCCGCCGCAAGCCGCAGCGCTTCCTCCCCCTCGACCAAGAGGAGCGCCAGGCCGAGATCGCGCGGGAGGAGGCTGCCATCCGCCGACAGACCGCCACATGGGGCCTCGGCATCAAGCCCACGAAGGAGGGAGAGGAGCGCCAATGACTGAGTGCATGGACCCAGGCCGCCGGCACGCTGCGGCTCGGTTCCTGGAACGCTTCGGGCTTGAGGTCGGCCTGAACGAGCTTCTGTGGATCGAGCGCGAGGTGCAGTCTGGCGCGGCTCGGCGCGTCGGCGTCCAGGAGGCCAGGGAGGCCGGCGACGGGCACCGCGCTCGTCGCGAACGCCACATCTACTCAGTCGCGATCAAGGGCAACGATGTGCGCATCGTCTACGATCCCGAGGCCAGGCGCGTCGTGTCCTGTCTGCCGCCGGAATGGCGCGCGCCGACCCAGAGACGCGAGGAAGGGGCCAAGAGGCGCCTCCGGGGCGGCAAGCGCGGGTACACGCACCAGCGGCGTCATGGCGGGAGGAAGCGGTGAACGGGCTCCGCAACCGCACCTGCAACCGCGACCCACTGACCGGCGCCCGGTATCGGCGCCCAGAACGCGTCTGGACCACCTGCATCTTTCTGGTGCCTCTGCGCTTGTGGGGCGGCCGGCGACTGCGGCAGAGCACCCGCGACCGCGTGGGGCTCGGAAGGCGCCAGATACCGTGAAGGGACGGCTCGGCCACTTTGATTGAGTTGTTGACTCCTGTTTGAAAGGGTGTATAATGGTGGCCGTGGAAGAACAGGCGCCGGCAGGCGCCACGACCGAAGAGGAGAACGCTATGAGCAACGAAGGCCCCAGCCCCGAGATGCCGGATGAGTACGACCGCCAGCTTGGCGCCTTGCATGGCCTCCCCGATGTGGCGGCCACCAAGGCGAGCACTTTGCGGGTTGTGCAGCCGGTCCTCGGCAACAGCACCACCTACATCGTCGCGACCTACCGGCAGACGGAGGAGGGCGACACCTGCTTCGTCGAGATCGTCAGCCGCAGCGGCAGCCAGCGCATCGTGCTGCCTCCCAAGGTTACGGCCCTGATCGCCAGACAGCGGGATCAGCTGGCCAAGAAGGTGCGCACCAGAGTCGGCAAGCGGCTGGCTCAGGAGCGCAAGGAACGCGGTGAGATCCCGTTCGCCCGCAAGGCGGCCTCATGAGCGCCGCCCTGGTCGATCGCCTTTCCCTTGGCCGCCGAGTCGCCAACCTGGCGGCCGAGTACGCTACCTCCTGCCCCGCCGAGGCGGCACGCTTGCTGGTCCATGCCGCCTGGATCTTCCGGGTGAACGGCGCCGACGCTGCGGCCGATGTCTGCGCCCGGAGCGCTGAGGCGCTGCGTGCGGCGACTAGGCTGCCGAGATCCCGGCCGTTCTGTCCGCCGGCCGTCGCGCCACAAGAGATGCTCGAACGGCACCGCGTCGGCGACTGGGACCTTCTGCCATCGGAGGCCGATGCGGCGGAACTGAAGCGGCTTGGAGCCGGGAGACTGCTGGCGCCAAGCGGGAGGCGGCCATGACCGCCGCGCGGGCCGCACTGCTCGCCGGTCGCCAACTCGGCAAGATCCGCCAGAACGTCGCCGCCTTCCAAGACGGCACCCTCACCTACCGCCAGTTTGACCTCCGCCAGCGGTTGGCATGGGACGCGATCGGCAGGCACTCGCAGGTCAAGACGCGCGTCCTCGCCTCGCTCCGCAGCGGGAGGTACGCATAATGCCGGAACCGCCGGAGGAGGAGTTGAGCAATGCAAGAACGCAGAGCGAGGTCGCCTGAGGAATGGCGGTCGATCCCAGGTCACTCCGGCTATTCGGTGAGCAGCTGGGGTGTCGTGCTCGGGCTCTCCGGCCGGCCGTTGCGCCAGAACAGGCGCTCGGACGGGCATCTCGACCTACAACTCGGTCGCGGCAATCGCTGGAAGGTCCACCTGCTCGTGCTGCTGGCCTTCGTCGGGCCGCTTCCCGCCGGCATGGAGACTCGCCACCTCGACGGTGACCCCGGCAACAACTACCTTGGGAACCTCTGCTACGGGACGCGCCTCGAGAACAGGGCTGATAGCATGCGGCACGGGACATCTTGTCGCCCCACCATTCGCGGGCGGTTGAGTCAGCACGGCAAGCTCAACGAGGGCGACGTAGCTGCGATCCGCGAACTGCTGGCCGTCGGCCTCACGCGGCGCAAGATCGGCCGGCAGTTCGGAGTGTCGCACCAGTCGATCAACGCCATCGCGAGCGGGAAGGCGTGGGGATGGTTGCCTGCAGGATAGAGGACGAAACCGAGCAATGGGGAATCTTGACCGCTGACCCTAGTTGCCCGCTCCCGCGAGGCCGGCAGCCCTGGGCGAGCAGTCAACCGGCCGCAAGGCCAAGGAAGGCGTCCACGGCCTGATCGCCTTCGACAGATTCGACGAGAGGAGAAGCGATGCCGGAACCCCAGATTTGCATGTGTGGCGCTTTCGCCGGCTATCTGCACGGGATCGATTGCCCGTATCCGCTCTTCTATGTTCTGCCGGGTTCCGAAAGAGAGAGCCGCTGGTGGGAAGAACGCCTGCGCAGGCTTGAGCGCTACGCAAACCCCAACGAGGCGCGTGAGCAGATCCGCGATGAGCGCCCCCTGACCGGGTGCGCGGGAGGAGGCAAGAATCGATGACATGGAAGGGCCCGCGGCAGATCGTATCGCGCCGAGCATGCTGGCACTGCTCACGCCAACTACAAGCCGCAATCGGTGGCGGCTACATTGCGGCTGTCGTCGAGGTGCATGGCCACCTGCGGTTCTGCCACCTCGCCTGCGCGCAGGCGGCCATTGATTACGCGCAGGTCAACGACTCACGATGAGGAGGTGGCCAGACCATGCCACGAGGAGGAGCCCGGCCTGGCGCCGGCCGAAAGTCGATGAGCGCAGCCGGCGGCCGCTCGCCGCGCACGCAGTTGCAGCTCGAGCGGGAGGTCGTCGCGCGGATCGACGCTGCCCGGGCGCAGATCGCCGACGCCAAGGGCACCACGATGACCCGGAGCGCCTTCCTACGCATGGCCCTGGAACGTAGCCTGGACCGCGCGGAGGGCGGCAGGGCGCCACGATTGGCCGAAGTCCTGGGCGAAGGCATGCCCAAGGTGGCGATCGGCCTCAAGATGGCGCCTGAGCTCGGGGAGAGGCTACGTAGGGCGTGTGCTGGCGCCCCGCTGACCCAGCTCCTGCGTGGGGCGGCGCTGGACCTCGCGGATGAGGTGCTGGGAGGCGTGGGTGCTGCGGCGGCGGGAGGGGCGCGGTGAGCAAGTACCTTGCTACCCGCGAGTTACCGGAGCGCCGTGCCGGGACGAGGCAAGCCCGGCGTGGAGTAGGGCCGTGAACACCTCCCGCAGCTCGAAAACGCGCCCGAAGCGCTCAGCCTTCTCGGGACACGGCAAGCACGGCGGCGGCCTCCTCCGGATCGCCATCGTGATGAATCGGAAGCCTAAGGCCGACACGAGACCAGTCGAGCAGCTGTCGCCGGAGACTGGACCGAGAATAGCGGCGGGGGTGCCCCAGGGGAATGACCCCAAATGTAAGAAGAAGGGGGTAAGGTGCCGCTGGACGGTGGTCTAGACCATCCAGCGGCTTGAAGCGGTACATGCGCCCGTAGCTCAGTGGATAGAGCGGGTCCTTCGTAGGGTCACGGTCGCTGGTTCGACTCCAGCCGGGCGCATCGTTTGAAGCTGGGTAACTGTAGGCAACCAAAGGGCTGCCAAACGGGTACCCGTTTGCATTGTATGCGTACACGAACAGGCTTGCAAGCCCCGCGTGAGCTGAGCTAGTCCTCGATCCCGAGAAACCGCCGCACCGCTTCCCGGATCAGCGCCGCCTCCGACCTGCGCTCCTTGAAGGCCCGCAGCCGTAGCGCCTCGGCTTCGTCCTCATGGAACCAGGCGCACTTCCGCGTCCCGGTGCCGGTGATCCCTGCGATGCGGTCGTCTTCATCCTTGCGCCGTGGCGCCATAGTGCAATGAGCATAGAACAATGCACGTGACCATCTTGCATCGTGGCGCCATGATGCCGTAGACTACCGGTAAATCAGCGGCCCCGGCGAAGGGAGTGCACCCGACACCGGGACCTAACCGAGCAGAGGAGACAACCCTATGCAAGGCTCCGGGCAGTCTACCGCGCCGCCCTGGAACGAGTCCGATTCGTTCCGGGAAACCACCCTGCAACTCTTCGATCCCCCGGACCGGGAAGCCGTGCGCCGCCTGGGCCAGGTGCTCTACGACCTGGCTGTGTTTGCCGACCGCGAGGAGGACGACGAGGAGCCTGTCACCCACACCGAGCTGCGCGCCGTCGCCGCCGATCTCAAATTGGAGCACTCTCAGATGGGCTTAAGGATGAGGCGGAAGAGCGGAAGGCCGGGCAGGACAAGCTGACACGCACGCTGGCGTGGTTGAAAGGAGCCGCCTGGACACTGACGACGATCCTTGGCCTCGCCTTTGCCTTCGCTGCCGCGTGGCTTGTAGGCTTGATCCCACATCCGAGTGCATCCGCACCACCACCAGCACCACCAGCCGTTCACAGCACGCCAGCGCCTGCGGCGGTCTCGCCGCAACCGTCTGCACCTGTGCCTGCGACTCCACAAGCTGCACCAGCACCAACGCCAGCCGCGCCCCCTCGGCATCCGTAGAGCTGCGGGCTGACAGGCACGCCGCCGCCGGTCCCACACCGCGAGCCAGCCGCTCACCGCTGAGCCCCCGCCTCTTGGCTGCCCCTACCGCGGCAGCTCGCGGAAGGCGACGACCGCCATGTAGTCGATCCGCTCGAAGCGGTGCGGGCCGACGCAGCGGTCCCGGAAGACCTGTACGCCTTCCAGGCCGACCGCTACGGCGACCTCGTAGCGTTCCCCTGGCTGCGGCTCGTGGCCTCCGGCAATGAGGCGCCAGCCGGCGCCTGGCAGGGCCGCCGGCCGGAAGTTGGGGTCGTGCTCTCGCATGGCCTGAGCATACCCGCGCTCTCACTTGCGCCGCCGGCCATAGGCCAGGATGAAGCTCGCCAGGCCGAGCCCGACGCCTACCGCCGAGAGGACCACGCTTGCCACCGTAAGGATCTCCACGGCGACCTCCCCGGGCCGCGTTTGAGACGCTGCCCCTGTGGGAAGCAAGGTGGCCGTGGAAGTAATTTGTGAGACAGTGAAGTGGCAGCTAAAATTCTAGTCGCAAGTCCTGTCCCCCTTTCAGGACGTTCGGGGCCTGGGTGCTACGCTGGGAACGCCAACCAGGCGATCACGCCCATGAGGTTCCCGGCCGGGTTGATGTGCTGCCAGGACTTTCCGGAAACGGTGTCCTTGACGACCACCGTGAACCCCGTGTCCGTGCTCGCGTTGACCTTGACGCTGTGGCCAGCGGCGCCCTGATCCATGACGGTCACAAACACCTCTGGGAGGTCCGGCGCGAAGAACCAGAACCACCCGAGGCCAGGGAGCATCGGGACCGCTTGACCGACGCCCTTCCTGCCGGAGCGCCCGGCGGGCTCCTCCCAATGCGGGATGGTGACCTCGAACCGGCCGCCGAGGAGCTTCAGGACCACCGCTGAGCGCGCTGCCGCCTCGGCCTTGCCGCGCTCAGACTGCGGCGCCTGCGACGGGTGCGCCAAGTCCCAAGCGTAGAGCTCGGCCTGGTGCGCGGCGCCGGCGGCATCAGCGGCAACATTGCCAGCGGCGGCGAGCTGCGCCCGCTCGGCCGCCGTGATGCGCTCGCCGTTGACCGGGAGTCTCCCGACCTTGGCCATGACCGCCTCGGCGAAGCCGACGCAGAGCCGGCCGTCAGAGCGGTCTCGCCAGTCGTAGCTGTAGCCAGCGGGGAAGCCGAGGAGCACCGGGTCTGGCCAGACCTCGTTCTCCAATTCCTCGAGCCCGTAGTGACCGGCGTACGTTCCTGGCGGGAACCCGTAGCGCTGGTCGGCGACTCCATCGAAGTCCTTGAGCGCCTCCTGACTTGACCCCGGGTCGATCACGGGCAGCGCGACCTCGGGATGAAACGTACCCTTGACCTCCTGGTCCTTGGCGTCATAGATCGCCGTATCGGTGATGCCGGAGGCGACGATCGCCGTGGCGAGGGTCGCGGAGTCGCCAGCGGCCTGCACTGCGGCGATGATGCGGGCGACGGCGCCGTGCGGGTCTAGCGTCGTGTCGATCTGGTTTGCCATCTCGTTCCCTCTCAGTTGTTGCTGCGTGACTAGGGCCTTCCCCGACGCATGCCGTTGAAGGTTGATCGGGGCGCCTGCCCCTTGTTCGCGTGGCTGACCGTGACCCCGGGGACATCTGCCGCCTGGCGGAACGTCACCATGCCGTCCGCCTCTGCGCAGCCGTCCGGATGGGTGACTACGATGTCGGCCGCACCCTCGACCAGGCGGTCGCCTGCGCGCACGCAGTCGCCAGCGCGCACGGTGTCGGAACCGCGTCCGCGGTCAGATCGGCTCGCCCCGCCAAAGCGCCCTCTGTGACCATCCGCTGAGGTAGAAGTGCCGCTGTCGTGCGTCGCACCGAGATTGCCGAAGTTCATCTGTGGGCACATCGGACCGCTCTCCTTTCGCCTACCAGCCGCCCACCGGCTCCATGCCAGCGGCGGTGATCTGGCCGGATTCCTCGCGGATGTAGGCTTTGCCGTCCCGCAGCGCCTTGGCGGCGATCGCGCAGCTCGTCGAGAACGCCTGGTCTCTCGCGACGCGCCGTACCGTCACGGTGCAGCCGGCGAGGTCGGCGCTGACCACCTTCACCTCGTTCCAGCAGTAGAAGCTGTGGCAGCCGCGCGCGCCAGACCCGTGCCAGCACCACGGCCAGTGGTGTAGGTTCCTGCCGACGCAGTAGCAGCCAGAGGCGAGCAGGGCGCACAGGAGCAGGACCGTCAGCCGCGTGATCGGCTCGCCCCGCCAGTTCTTCAAGGCGCGCCCATCGTCACCGACGATACCGCGGCCGTCAGGACCGACAAGAGCACGCCCATCCGGGCCTCGCAGCTCGCCCTTGATCCGGATCGTGCGCCGTATCACGCTGAGGGTCAGTGCCATTGGTCGTAGTCGAACTCGGTGATACGTAGAGGGGACCACCAGTGCGCCCGCTCGACGAGCACGGCCTCGCCGACCCACGCCGCCGACCACTGCGCACGCGAGACGCCCTGGGTAAAGCGCCGGCCTCCGCTCGTCTCCACCTCAAGATGGCAGTCAGGCAAAAGGCGCGAGACGTGCCCGCTCGTCGGCGTCGCGGTGCGGAAGGAACGCTGGCCACCGAGGAACACCTCGTTGAGGCCGCAACCCGCCGCCGCGGCAGCCAGCAGCACAACGGCGATCACCAGGCGGCTCACGGTTCGGCTCCCAGCGCCGCGAGCACGGCCCGCTTGGCGTCCTCGAAGCCGAGTGAGTAGAAGCCCACCTCGTGCTTGGTGAGCGGCGCCCGAGACGCAGGAGCAGACGGCGTGGCCTCAGCGCACCCAGCAAACGTAGGGCGATTGTGTCTCTGTTGACACCGGCCCTGGGCAAGCCTAGAGGAGCATAGCCTAGCACCTCTCAGCCTGTTAGTGTCCCACTTGACACCGGCCGGGAAAGGGAGTACGCTGATCCCATGATGACCTTGAGACAGCTCTCGGCCCGGTTCCAGACGCAGGAAGACTGCCTCACCTACCTGGTCGCGATGCGTTGGCCCGATGGCGTCTACTGCCCCCGGTGCGGTAATGACCACGTCTACGCCTTGAAGTCCAAACCCTTCAAGTGGCAGTGCAAGAAGTGCGCGCCGAACGGGTATCGCTTCTCGCCGCTGACCGGGACCATCTTCGAGAACACCAAGTACCCGCTCCGCGAGTGGTTCCAGGTGATCCTCCTCATGTGCCAGGCCAAGAAGGGAACGAGCGCCTTGCAGATCCAGCGGCACATCGGCATGGGACAGTATCGCACCGCCTGGTACATGTGCCACCGCATCCGCGCCGCGATGAAGGACGAGACGTTCCAGAAGCTGACTGGCGTCGTCGAGGTGGACGAAACCTACGTCGGCGGCAAGGCCAAGAACCGGCACGGCGGCGGAGTCGGCGGCGGGATGAAGCGCGGCCAGGGCGGGCGCGGTGCGGTCGGCAAGGTGAGCGTGGTCGGCGCCATCGCGCGAAAGGGGAACGTGGTCTGCCAGGTGATCGAGGCGACCGACGCGAAGACCCTGGACGGGTTCGTGGACTCGACGGTCGCGGATCGCGTCTCCATGGTCGCGACCGACGAACACAAGGGATACCGCCGTATCGGCTCGAAGCGCCCGCACGGGACGGTAGATCACTCGGCCGGCGAGTACGTCCGAGGCGAGATCCATACCGCGAACATCGACAGCTTCTGGTCGCTCATCAAGCGCGGGATCTTCGGTAGCTTCCACCACGTGTCGAAGCAGTACCTGCCGCTCTACCTCAATGAGTTCTCCTTCCGGCACAACAACCGCGAGAACCCCGACATGTTCTCGGCCGTCGTGGCGGGATCGTGACAGGCTCCGGTGCCAAGAAACCGCCGGCCGCTCCTCGCAAGAGGAAGAAAAGAGCCGGCCCTGTGAGTCTGCATCCGCTTGACTTTGAGACGGCGATGAAGGCACTGCTTGCCGTGAAACCCACGGCGACAAGCGACCGGAAAACAAGAGGCTCAGGGCGACATGGCCGACAATGACGGCCGCGAGGAGGTAGAGCCATCCGGCAATCAAGAGTTGCCGGCCGCGAGCGATGTTCAAAATGAACAGCCCGCGAAAAGCGGTGCCGCAGCACAGCAGGAGGAGGCCAAAAGCGACCGTCCTGGTAAGCCGCGATGGACTCGATTTGAGCGAAGTATCTTCATCATCGAACTTCTCACGCTCGCATCGCTCATCGCCTACACGGTGTTGTCTGGCCTCATGTGGCGCGAGATGCGCTCCAGCAACGCATCGTCTAACAAGGTTGCCGATGCCGCATTGAAAGTCGCGGAGGCTAGCGAGAAAGTAGCCAAAGCGACCAGCGAATGGGCGACAGAAAGCGGTCGCGCATTGCGACAGCAAAACAGGCTCGCTGGAAACGCTGTCGCCGAGGCAAGAAAGCAATCCGCAAGCGCCACCAAACAGGCTGACGTGGCGGCTCAGGCTGTTGAAGAAGGGCGCCAACAAGCGGAAGCAAGCCGGAGAGTTCTGGAGCAGAGTCTCGCCATCGCTGACAAGAGCTTTCGGTTGCAGCATCGTGTCGTGGTACGTGCCACCGAGATAGCCGACTATCAGCCAGTCGTTGGGAAAACTGGTGGAATAGCCCCCATGAAAGTCGAGAATCCTAGCGATGACGTTGTCACTGTTGAGGTATTCGCCAAGGTGCTGCTCCTCGCTGGTTCTATCATTGAGTCTCCAACGTTCGCTGCGAAAGACGAGAGAACCTACATCGCCAGCCCCAAGATCGAAGCCTTGGAACAGGCGTCCCGCGTCACCGCGCATGACCTGGTGCGGGACTTTCGCGAGAGACAGAAGAGACGGCGCCGCTTCGAGGGCCGCTGACACTCGGTCGGTGGCACTCGATGCGGCGAAACCCGGAGAGGAGGCGGCGAACCGCAGAAGCGCACAAAGGCAGGAAACAACGACAGGGAAGAATCGCGACGGCCGGCAGGCGCGCCGTACCCGGGGCCGGCTGCCGCGAGGTTGAGGACCACGGACAGAAAGAGGAGGAGGTGTGCTCTCATGGCTCCCGAGGCGAAGGTGCGCTGGCTTACTGTCCTGAATCGTCGCCGCGACGGCAGCAACCCCGTGCCCGACATCCGCATGTCGGGGGAGTGGCTGGCGCGGGCTGGCTTCGCTCCCGGCTGTCTGCTCGCGGTGACCGTCGAGTTGAACCGTCTGGTAGTGACCGTCGAGGCTCGGCCCAAGCCGCTGCCCTGCCACGCCTGCGGCGGGGAGATAGTGGACGGCTAGAGCGTCTAGTGCAGAGGCACAATCGCCTTCGTTATGGGCGGCTAGCGAGTCTGCGCATGAAAGCACGGACGCTCGCGGCGGGAATACGGGCGCCGCTTCCCTGAGCGGCACCGCACAATCGCCGAACCGAAGGCCCGGGGCCGTTCTCCTCATGGCCGCTCTTTAAGCCTTGAGGAAAGGTGAATCATGAAGGACCTCACGTGAGTTAGGATCTTCTTTGCTTCCTCCTCGGTCGCCTTTGCCCTGCCGTGTGCTACATCATTCCGCCATGGCTTGAAGAGGCGAAACTCTAGCGCTGCGGTAGAGAAGAACGCCTGATCCTCTTTCCACGTTGGCCCGCTGGCTGGCCCTAGCGCTGCAATGGCATTCTTAATGTGGTCAAGGACATTTTGCCAATTCTTCTGAGAAGCTGGCAGGTTTAGGGCATCCGCCATGCTGTCAAGTCCCGCCTCCAGGATGCACATGAGGTGATAGATGGCGGCTGTCCACCGTGCGAACGCCAAACAGTTGCCGGCTTCTTTAATGTGGAAGGAAGAGCGGCCGAAGTTTGCGTTAACCTCCGGTCCAAATAACTCTTGTTGGTCGTACAACTCTTCCGAACTGGGCGGCACGGCGAAAAACAGCGCCCCCTCAAGCTCGCCCAATATCGCTTCCTCGACTTCGCCTATTATTGCGACCAGCTTTGCCTCGGTAACCTGGGGCCGCCCCCGCAGGTTTTCCATTAGGCGCTTCACCAACCTTCGGAGGGTTCGCGACATCCGCAGCACGTCGATGTGTTCGACCAATTCGTCAAGCTCCATCTGTTTAAGGAGCCGGCCGATAGCCGGGAGGAAGACCTCTGGCTTCACGCTGGCGGGACTTAGAGCCCCCGGCGCCTTCATGGACTCCAGGGTGACGCAGACGTTCGCGAACTTGAAGGCGTATGCTTCAAGCATGTCCAGCAGGCTCCAGAGCCTGTACGGCTGCCGAACCCACGGGGGCAGGAGTGCAGCGCGGGAGGAGCCGCTGTTTAGCAAATCCTCGCACAGATTGCTCGGCGAGTCCGCCAATGGGGCGGAAGCATAGCCCGCTAGCGCGGGTGAGTCAAGTCTATTATTACCCAGACCAGGGTCGCGGAGGCGACCCGAATGCAACGCGCGAATGACCCCGGTGACTGTCGGCCCATAACCAGTCGAGCGACACGGACGCCCAGGGGCCGCGCCGCAGACCGAGCACGCCAGGTAGTCCCTGGCTTGCTCCAGCAGGCGGTCCTCCCTGGCATAGCGCGACTCGCGGCTCACGGGTCCGTCCTCGCGCCGAGCGTCACGCCAGCGACCACCTGGCCACGGCCGGCGACCAGGCCGCCGGAGACCTCGGCGCCGATCCAGGCGCGGCCGGCGCGGAAGACATCCTTGTGCGCCCGGAGCTCGGCGACGATGCCGGCTTGCAGGCTCGTGACCGCAACTCCGCTGGCCCCGGCTCCGTAGCCGGCCAGGGCCTCGACGCGCCAGCCCTCGCGCAGGCCGCGCCACTCGAAGAAGTCCCGGGCGTCCTCGGCGACCGTTAAGCGGGGCACGAGGGTGCCGGCAGCGGCGCCGGAAGGGCACGCGGGCGCGCCTGGCGCCCCGCAGGGCAGCAGCGAGGCGGACACGTAGGCTCGCACCCTCCTCCGGTCGTTTGCCTCGCCGCAGTCCGGCTGGCCGGCCTCGCACGGCACATGGACGAGCCCCAGGAAGCGCCCACCAGCGGGGACCGCGGCATCGATACCGGTCTCCTTCTTGATCTGCGCGACCTCGGCGCTTGTGGGCGCCGGCGCGGCGATCGGGGCCGTGGCTAACGCCGTGGTCGTCTTGACAGCCGCGTGCTTGCGGCGCAGGAGGCCGGTCCGGTGCTCACCAAGCGCCTTCGCGGGCGGAGCGGTCTCCGCCTTTCCGGGCGGCGGTCGCTGCGGCAACCGGCCGAGCCGCGCGACCGCAGTCAGCGGCGCCTCGGCCTCGTGCACCTTGCCGACGACCCAGGAGACACCGAGAACCACCAGGACCGCTACGACCCCAGCGGCAACTAGATGCCAGTGCGGCGGGACCGGCTCGCTCATGGCTTCGCCTGCTTCGGCCACTTCGGCCATGCCATCGCGAGCGTCGAGAGGATTGCTTGCCAGAGTCCGTCGGCATATCCCTGCTCACTCAGCAGCCCTTCCTCGCTGTCGTCAAGGTATCGACGACCGGCTGCATCGATCTCCTCGGACCGGAGAAAGTAGCGATCTTTGGCGGCGTTCTTCGTGACGCACCAGACTCGCCCATCGATCTCTTGCGCGGCGAGAATGCGCTCGCTCATGCCACACCTCCGACCGCGACGACCCCGGCGGCGAGCAGGCGCCAGTGACGGAGAATCACGTAGCTGCCTCCGGCGCTGGCAGCTCCGGCCTCTTCCAGCCAGCGAGCAGCGCCAGCGCCTCCATCATGTACATTGGCGCTCCGGCCCGGATCTCCCACTTCTCATCCACTCGCTCCCTGACCCAGAAGCGCGGGCTCGCATCAGCTCCCCACTGGCCTCCGGGAGGAGTGCCGTAGCGGAGCTGATAGGTGCGCTCGATGCCCTTGTGGACGTGCTGCCATTCCAGCACCGTTTCCGGCTTTACGCTGACTGCGCGCCCGCAGACGAGACGCTTCACCCGCGGTCGCCGCGTCGCCGTGGAAGCGACTTCGCGCACCAAGTCGGAAAACTCCTGGTCAACCTCGTCGCTCTCGGTGCTCATGGCTTCGCTACTCCCATGGCGCCAGTGGCGTAGGAGAGTCACTCGACGAGGAACCCGATCTGCGTCACGTGCACCTGACAAGTGGAGTGACGCTCCACCGGGCCATCCTTGACGTCGGCCCAGCTCCCGGCGCTGCCGCTCGCTTCGAGCTTCAACACGCCGTTGTTGACGTTCAGGTCCAGGATCGTTTCCAGGGCCGGCTGCGCCGCCTCGAATTCCTCTTTGCTGCCGCCAGAGAGGCCAGCGCCGAACTCGGCCAGTTTGCGCTTGATCGCTTCCGGCTTGCCCATCAAAGTACTTGACCAACTCATCGGGTTACCTCCGGTTTGGGTGTGAATGGTCGAGACGCCAATGCCCCGCGCTTGGCGCTCCATCCCAGGACCGCGACGACCCCGGCGGCGAGCAGGCGCCAATGGCGGAGGAGGATCACGGGGCGCTCCACAGCTTCCCCGCGAGCCAACCGCTCCCGACACAGATGAGGAGAAGACGAGTTTGCCATCCACCCTTGACAACCAAAAGCGTGGCGGCTCCAAGGCACACCATCACCGCGAGCGTCCACAGGCCGCCGCGCACCTGATCGCTCACGCCTTCGCTCCGTTCGCCATGATCGTGCCGCCGCTCCCGGCCGCCGCCTGCACCTTGGCCACCGCGACCTTGGCGGCCGTGTGCTTATTGTACGACCTGTAGGCCACCAGCGACGGCACCAAGATACCGAGCACCGCGGCGACCCCCTGCCACGCCCTTTCGCAGAACTGTACCGCGCTCGGCAGGCCGAAGAAGGCGTCCGCGATCCAGGCCGCGGCGACGATCAGCGAGAAGAGCACGACCAGCCAGATCCCTGGCGCGCTGAAGCCCCCTGGCTCGCTGGCCACGAAGTCTCCCGGCGGCGGAGGTGGCGGAGCCCCGGGCAACGCGCCCCTGAGCGCCGAGGCGCCCTGGCCGAGGAGGGAGGATAGGTTCACGGCGCAACCCCAAGACGCTGCAGCTCAAGCACGGCGGCCTCCATTCGCGACCAAAGCGCCTCCGATCGTTTACGGCCGAACCTGTAGCACGCGAGCAGCTCCTGCCGCGCCTCTGCAAGCGCTTTCCACGCATCGCGCTCGTTTCGCAGCCGCTCGACGTTCGCGGCTGTCACGCCGTCAGCGGCTTCCCTCACGCCGTCCTCCACAGCTCGGCCTCCGCCTCGCGGCGCCGCTTCAACCCGGCCAGTTCGACGCCGCCGGCGTGGTCCCAGCGCGGAAGTTGGGACGGCACCTGGTCGATGCCGTGGGACAGCAGTTGCCTCAGCGGAGTCTCCGCTCCGTGCCGCTCAGTGCCACCGAGGTTGAACACGAAGCTCACGAGGGCAGCGAACTCGTTGTCTGTGATCTCTCCGGGGTAGGGCCAACCGGCGGCCGCCAGGTCTCTGTCCACCTCAGCCTCGGCCAGCGCCAGGTCCCCGCGCAGCAGTTCCTCGGCCTGCGCCGCCGTGATCACCTGCCCTGGGAAGACGCCGCGGGTATGGCCGTAGCCAATCGTCCAGACGCCGACGCTGTCTTGGTACGCCCGGAGCCGCAGGCCCTCGAACGCCTTGATGAGGTCGAGCCCGGCCCGATTGATCTGGCGCGGTTGGCGCGGTCCGCTCGGCGGAGCCTCCGGCGCTCCGGCGGCCGTCTCCGGCACGCTCGCCGGCGGCGCGCCTCCGAACAGCGACCGGATGGCAGACTCGATGAAGTCGTAGAGCCTCATGCGCCCTGGCCGCCGCTGGCGCGATCTCGCGCCTCATTCGCAGCGATCTCCCGCTCGACTGAATCCATCTGCGCGGTCTCGCGGCGCTCCACGGCGCAAGCGCCAGCGTCCCACGCCGCCTGCGCTACATCCTTGACCCAGGCGTCCTCGGAGCTATAATTCGCCGCCTCCCACCACTCGTCGAAGGTCATGGCACCCGCCTCACGCACCGCTTGCAAGGGGTCTTAGCGGCAGAAAACGGCGCGGCCTGGATCAGCACGCGCGCGCCGCAAACGGCGTAGCCGCGCCATGGCAAGCGCACGCCCGCCATTGCCAGGAAGGCATGGTCGATCTTGCCCCCGTAGCTTCGTCCGAGGAAGTAATGGACATCGCCGCCCAGGCCCATCATGCCCACCTCAGCGCCGCGAAGGTCACAGCGCGACCGTCGCGGCCTTGTTGGCCTCGCGCACGTCCATCTCCTCTCCACAGTCGCGACAGGTGCACTCACCTTTTCGCGGCGCGTTCGCTTCCAGATTCGGACTCCCGCAGGTGATACACGCGGCCTCTGCGCTGAGTCCGCCGGAGAGATCCACCTGCCAGCGCTGGCCGCTCATACCCACCTCAGCGCCGCGAGCGCGAGGGCTGCGGCCGCGCCAGCGAGCAGCGCCCAGGTGACCAGGACGACAGCACAGCCGAGACGCTGGCGCCAGGTCTGCGGCCGCGACTTCCCGGTGCCCAGGAAGTCCCTGGCCTGCTGCGGCAGGCGGGGCACGGCACCGGCGGCCGTAGCAGTCACTGGTCTGGATTGGCCTGGATTGGCCTGGATTGGCTTCACCGGCGGTTCATCCGCAGCTACCGGCCCTGCTGGCGGCGTGGCCGCTGCCAGCTTCTCGGGCGGCCCGAAGTCGGGCGCGGGGCCGGTGGGGGCTGGTGGGGACGCCACCGTGTTGGGAAGGATGCTCCCGCTGCCCACGTGGTAGACCTTGAGGTTCTTCTGCGGCAGCGGCACGTCAGCGATCGGGAACAGGCCGCTCGTGTCAGTATAGCGCGCAACCCAGCCCGACACGACGACGCGAGCCCCGCTCGCTCGCTCCCTGATACGACCCCAGGGTGGCCTCGGTGCCCAGGCGCGCCGCCGCGAGCCGTCCTTCTCCTCGCGACTCACGAGCACGGCGTCGGTGTTGGTGTCTACCTCCTCGTCCTGGACGGCCACCGCAGCCTCGTCGCCGACGTACAGGGTAGTCGGTGTCGCCATCGCGCATTTCGGGTTGGCGAGCGGTCGCGCGGCGAGTTGCCGCAACTCCGGCGCCAACGCCTTGACCAGCATGCGGTCCCAGGTCGCGGGAAGGGCAGACGGGAACGGGCCGCGGCCTGCCGCGAAGTCGGCAGCCTCATCGATCAGCCCGCGCTGCTCGCGACCGCCGACCGCCGACCGCTGACCGGTGACCGGCGCCCCCGTCCACGACCAGAACCGGAACCGATCCAGGCTCCGCCATGCAAGCTCCTTGAGCACAGGAGAGCCGAAGCGCACGAACACCAGGTCTACCACGCGGTGCATCGGAAAACCGTAGTCGTTCCGGCAACCGACCTCGGCGCCGTCCCAGCCGCGCTTCGTCTCGAGCTCGGTCTGCCAAGCGACCGCCCCGGCGTCGGCCCCTGGCTCATGGGCCACGACGCCGCAGGCGCGCCGGAGACGCGGGTGGTTCTCGGAGCCACCGCGGCGAGCGCCGGCCTCCAGCTGCTCAGCGCTGTAGGCCAGCCACAGCTTCTCGGGTGGAGGGATGATCAGGCCGCCTCTCCACCTCACGCTAGGGCCAAGGAACGGATGCGGGATATCGTGCGGCGGAGCTACGCCGAGCAGGTTCAACAGGCTGACGATCAGGTCCTGTTCAGGGAGCATCATGCGCCTCATTCCAGCGCTAGGTGCTTATGCATCAAGGCGATAGCGCTCGCCTCCGCGGCGGTCCCAGCGCCCCATTCAGTCCTCCTTCGCCCGCCGCAGAGCACGGCGCCCAGCGTCGGTCAGGGGATAGCGGTACCGTCGCCCGCGCCGCTCCGATGGTCCCCACACCCACTCGCGGTCCAGGAGCGTCGAGAGCGCTTTGCCGCGCCGGCCGATCCCCGCCCACCCGCGGCCGGCACTCAGTTCCCGGAGGAGGGCCAAGGCCCCGGCGGGGATGGATGGTTCCCTCATGGCTTGGCCATCATCGCATGATCATCGCGAGGAATCAAGTGGGGCTCCGCCGCGCGCGAAGTCGGCGATCAGCGCGGGGGCTGCAGAATCGAAACCCACCACGTTGACCGTCCCTGCATCCGCCCGGTCCCCAATCGAGTACTCGGTGCAGCTCATGGCGACGACGGCGAGCTTCGCCGCGATCCCTGACTTCTGTCGGTACGTCTCGAGCGCAACGCAGGGATGTCGGACGCCGGCCCAGGTCTCGCTGTCGGTGTAGACGACGAACACGTCCACGTCCAGGCCGGCCGCCATCGCGTGCTTAAACGGAATCGAGGCGTCGGTTCCCCCGCCGTAGCCGAGTTGGCGCACGATGGCCCCGAGGCCAGTTGCCTTCGTGACCGCCAGCGCCCTCAGGCTGGTGTCGAACCCGGAGACGTAGAACCTCTCCTCGCGCCGCGCAGTCGTCATCGCCATCGCAGCCGCCCCCTCGACGCAGGCCAGCGCTTCGAGGCCGATGCACTTCGCGGCCGTCATCGATCCCGACCCGTCGATCGCGAGGTAGAGCCGCTTGCCGCACGGCTCCACGGTCTGAAACGCGAGGTCGAAAGCCGTCTCCAAGGCCGAGAGTACACCTTGCGCCGGCGTCCAGGAGAGCGAGCCCTTGACGCCATGCCCACTCCCGTAGACCTTGAGCGCGTTGAGGAGCGCGACCGGGTGCAGGCGCGCCTTGCGGATGCGCTCCGCATCGGCCAGGTGCCTCGCGACCAGCACTTCAGCCGCGGACAGCGGCTTGAGTAGGCCGACGGCCGTCATCTTCCCGAGGTTTCGCACCATTGCGGTCATCGGCATGTCGGCGAGCAGGGCCTCCCATACCGCAGCCGAGTTGAGCCACTGCGAGGGCACCATCTCGCGTACGAGGCCATGGTCGGCGATCAGCTTGACGACCTCGCTCTCGGTCGCCGCGGCCTTCGCCTCCTCGTACGCCTTCAGGATCTTCGGTAGCGAACGCGGGTACTGGATCGGGCGCAGGCTCGACTCGCCGGTCTCCTTGTCCTTGACCTCGCACCGGGTCGCCCACGAGAGCGCCGAGCGCCGAGCGTAGTCCCGCTTGCCGAGCCCGGTGACCTGCTTGCCGCCAGGCTTGCACAGCCGCAAGAGGTCGCGGTGCGACCAGCCCTCGCGCTGCTGGTACTTCGCCAGGTCGTAGGCCAGGTCGTCCGCGGACTTGTCCAGGTACCACTTGACGAGTGCCCGTCGCTGCCCGGCGCCGGAGGGACCGTGCCCGTTGAGCGCGCGCAGCGACTCCGCCCACTGGAACAAGTGAGTCCCGATGCGGCAGACCTTGGGCAGGGCGGCGTTCGCCGCCGCCTTGGTTGCCTCGTCGCCGAGGACCGACGCGGCAGCGAGCGCGAAGATCACCGGGGTATTCCGCGGCGCCCTTCCTGCGTGGGAGACCTCTGCGATGTGGGCCACGACCCGGGGGCCGTCCGAGGCGATGAGCGCGAGTACCCCAGCGCATGCCTCCCTCGTTAGTTCGCGCTCGGTGGCGTAGTAGGTACCGCCCTCCGTTCCGAGAATGAGGAAGCGGTCGAGATGCTCCCACGGGTCGATCTTGAAGACGTAGCCTCTGGCGCGGTTCGCGACCTGATCGCGCCCGAAAAGGGGCTCCGACTGAGGCGTGGCGGCGTTGGATACAGTCGCTGCGTAGGGGTTGGACATCGGATCGGACCTCCTTCAAGGTCGTGGTGGCGCTCAGGCAACCTCAAGAGCGGTCGTGCTGTTTGCAAGCGGGGTCTACCCAAGATAACCCGCAAGCTCCGGACCACTCCTAAGATCAACTATCGAGAGAGTTTCCAGACGGTCGTGCATTCACCGACAGGGATCGCCATTGTGAGTGGTAACCTGCCGATTCCGGACCATCCAGAACTTGATCTTCGAGGGAGCGAGGCGCGACTCGAACGCGCGACCCACGGTTACGAGAGGTAACGCTCAGACGCCGGACCGTTGCCGGTCGTGAGGTTGCCCAAGCGAGACGGCCGAAGCCACCGTTGCTCTACCAGCTGAGCTACTCACTCCGTGTTCAAAGAGCTTCCCAACGAACTCGATCATCGCACGATCATCGTCGTCCGTCAATAGCAGGAGCCCGGCGGCAGGTAGTAGCCGGAGGTGATGACCAGGGGATTCCGCCCGACACCGGTTACCGGATCGGCGATCGGCCGGACATAGCCGCTGACATGGACGCAGCTCCCGGCCGGAGCCGCAAGGCAGCCCGCCGACAGCGCTGGCGTGCACTCAAAGGTGACCTCCTGTACCGCGGGGTCCTCGCCTGGGATGACCGTATCCATCGCCAGGTAGGTGCTGAAGGGAGCGTAGCGATCCTGGTGGGCGACCGTCACCTTCCCGGTCACGTCGAAGCTGTTGGCGTACTGTGCCTCGGTGGGTCTCGCGGCGAGAAGGGGAACGGCGAGGAGGAGGGCAACGGCGAATCGGCTCGTGCGCATCGGGGCTCCTTTGTCGTCTCATGAAAAGCCCGGGGCGTGCCGTGCAGGACAGGCCCCGGGGAGGTGAAACGGCAGACTCGACTCTACGGCGGGGCCGGAGGCTTGCCCCTGCGTTCTGGCCTCCCGCGCACTGGCTCACTTACCCCGGTTGCTTCGTTGACCGTAGCCAGCCTCTCCTGGGCACGCCGGGCCTGGTTACCCCTTCCCGGTTCATGGTGCAAGCGGCGCAACTCCGGAGCCTACCCTCCTGCGCCTCCCAATACCCGCTACCGTGGCCCGCAGTCACGCTGGACCCCGCATCGAGGAGTCTAGCACGAGGCCGGGATGCCGAACTCGTGTATCATCGGCGGCAATCGTCGTACCGAGAGCTTCGACCACCCTTCCCCGAGGCGCGCACCACGCCACCCGCCCATCTCATCTCCCACCTGAGAAACGCCCTCCATCTGTCCCCTGCCAACCTTCCGGGGCGCCGGCCGACGCGAACGGCCTGCGCCCCTCCCGCCATCCCTTCTCTCCCCGCACCCTCCCAACCACGGGCGCCGCTGGTTCCTCAGCCGCGCCCTGGCCCGCCCACTCCCCTCGCTGTCAGCTGGATCCGAGACCTCTCCTCTTCAGCGCGAGGCCTTCGGTTGCGGCTGCCGCGTCAACACCTCGTAGCGGGCTTCGAGTGCCGTTATCACCGGTATCCACTTAAGAGCCCTGACATCTGCGTCATCGGCCCTCTTTTCCAGCGCTGCGATTTCCGCCATCACCCGCGGGCTGCCGTTGCGGGTGCGTATCAGGTCAAGATCAGTCCTCAGGTCGTCAATTTGCTTCAGTATCTCGCTGCGCTCCCGCTCGTATCGCTCAGCCAACTCGACCTTCAGCTTCTGCTGATCGTTGCGCAGCTCCGTCCGTTCCGCACTGTGGCGCTCGGCCTGGTTCTTGACCCTGGCCCGGAGATCGCCCCAGGCTAGGCCGCCGGCCAGCAGCGAACCGGCGAACCACAGGAGGATCTGCGGCGAAACCCAGCTGTTCATGGCCGGGGTCAGCGGCCAGCTTCGGCCGCAGGGAAGCCGAGCTCGCCGCACAGGCTCGCCGTCGCCCTCCCGAAGTCCCGCGCCGCGTCAGCGACCTGGTCCACCATCGCCGGCGTCAGTCGCGCGAGTCGCTCCGGGTCGGTAAGGGTGATGTGCGCCACGTCGGACAACCGCGCGGCCGAGTGCTGCGCGGCGCGCATGGCGTCCAGTATGGCCTTGATACAGGCAGCGTTGCAGTCTGGACCTGGCATCGTGATCCTCCTCACTTCGGCGGTGGCGGGATTTCGCGCACGCCAGCCTGCGCCATCCGGATGGTGAGCGCCTGAACGTAAGCGCGGTACTCGTCAACTTTGTTGAGCAGTGCGTCTGTCTGGTGATCCTGCGTCCCCTTGGCCTGCTCGAGGAGGGCCAATTTGACGATGGCCGCCTCTTTCGCCGCTTGCAGTCCAGTCACCTGCTGCGTGGTCAGACGCTCGAAGGCGGCCCGCTCTCCCTCACTGCGTGACCACGCCCCGTAGCTCGCGATCAAGCCCCCAGTAGTCGTCAAGAAAGCGAGCGTCAGGGCGCCGAGTGCGACCAGCGTAGAGAAAGCCATCGGACGGCGCTCGGTCACGTTCATCAGCCGCTCCGCCACTAAGCGAATCCTTGAGCGCCAGGACCGGCGAGGCGGCGTGAGCGGGCGTGTCGCGTCCAGGGCATTGGTTACCACGCGCCCCCCTGGCTGGCGGACTGGCCCCGACCGCAACGACCTCGCCAGCGCCCCGTGGCGCCACGATCTTGGGTGCGCCCGTGGTCCAGGGCGTCTCGGGAGCTGATCGCGGCTGGCGGAGTGCAGTGCGCTCCGGCGCTCGGCAGCCTGGCGTCCAGATCACCCGTCTCGGTCACAGGACCTCCTTGATCTTGTAGCTCTGGCTGTAGCGAGCGAACCGCGGGTTCTTGACTGGCGACAGCCCGTCGAAGCGCCCCCAGATCACGTTGTTGTAGAACTCGCTCGGCGTCGCCGGGTCCGGCATCCAGAGGAAGTTGCCGCTGATCCCGACACTCCCCTGGAGCTGCGAGAAGATCTGGTCCCACGCCTCGGCTGTCCTGAGCGCGTTGCAGACCAACTCGCCGATCCGCCGCTTCGGCCGCACCTCGAACCACTCCTGTCCTCCCGGCGTCTCGCTGACCGGCGACATGTCGGCCCAGGAGATCCCCCAATTGTAGTCCATGTTGACGAACGGCTGGATGGCGTTGGCGACGACCATCCGCCCCTGCTGCGCGTAGGCGTCGGCGGTGGACATCTGGTCGACGAGCACGTAGGGCGAACCCGAGGGAATCGGCGTCGGGAGCGCGACCGGGAGGTTGAATACCCTGGCCGCCTGCTGCGCGACGGTCACCGGGTAGGAGACGGCCTGGTCACCGGAGTCGTAGAGGTAGCCGTTGTGCTCGGCCAGCCACTCGAAGGCCGCGAACTCCACGGTCTGCGAACTGCCCGCCGTCCCGGTGACCCTGAGCCCGGCCGTCGTGCTGCTCAACGAGGCAAGGAGCGACGCGTTCCACTGGACGCTGACGACGACCGGCGTCGTGCCGACGAGGGCGATCCCGGACGCGAGGTTCGCCACCAACAGCCCGGACTCGTAGAGGTCGATTGAGAGCGTCGGGTTGGTGCCGCCGGAACCGCTCCGGCGGCAGAGGATCGAGAACGTCTGCAACCCGGCGCCGGCCTTGAGCGGCAGAGCGCCCCCGTCGGTTGCTGCCGAAGAGAACGACATGACGGCGACCGTGTTCGCCGTCGGCGATGTCGCCGTCAGCCAGGAGGTCGCCGGCTGCCAGACGCCGCCTGGTGACGTGGCGCCGGTCAGGTTGGTAAGCGTCGGTCCACTCGGAGCCGGTCGCACGATGCCACTCAACTGGTTCCCGGCGCTGGCGTAGATCCGCGCTCGCCACTTCCGCGTTACGCCAGAGCCGGCGTACGGGCGCGCTGAATCGTTGATGAGCGCGGCGACAGCGATCGCGTGGTCGTAGGAGAGCGCCGCCGCCGGCTTGTACTGCAACCACCGCGAGGCCGGGTAGACGAGCGGGCCGGCGCCGCCTCCTGCCGCCAGCGTCTGGCCGCTCCCAGGCAGTACGTCAGGTGCCGATCGCCAGACGCTCGTGATCTCCGGGCTCTGTAGGTTCGTGACGTTCGAGCCCGCAGCCGTGCTCCCGGCCGTGAGCGTCCCCAGGTCCGCCGCGTTCGGGAGCGTGAAGAGCATCGAGGCCATCAGCCCTGCCCCCAGATGCCCAGGCCGACGGAGCCCAACTGCTGCTGCTCGTCGAAGGACAGGATGACAAAGTTACGCGGCGTCCCGAGGCGCGGTCCAGCGCCACCCGGCAGGCTATAGCTGACCGCCGCCTTCTGGTTGACGTCCACCGCGTAGGGCAGCGTGTGGCCGCCGATCTTGTAGAGGTCACTCCGCACCTTGAGGAGTGCGAGCAGGCGCTCGGCCTCGGCGAGGGCGTCCGCGTAGAAGGTGTAGTTCGCGAGGACGATCAGGGTCCGTGCCTGGCTGTAGGTCGTCAGTACCTGGGCGTCCTGAGCGAGGGCGTAGCGGTACTGGCGCAGGCAGAACGCGAGGCGCGCCGGGTTCGACAGCGCGACGCCAGAGAGGTTGTTCGCCGAACTGTTGTTGTAGTTGTAGTTCTGCGCGTAGCCGACCGCCACCCGGTAGATCGGGAGGTTCTGCAGCTCGGTCGTCCACTGTGGCTTCGTCTCGATCGAGGTGTAGTCGAGTGTCACTGCCGCAGCCCCGGGCGGGACACCGACAAACTGCGCGACCTGGAAGAGGTTGCCGATCCGCTCGAAACCGTAGAGCGCACCGGCTGAGTTGGCGACCTCGTCGCAGACGTCCTTCAGCACCCGGCCGGCACCGAGCAGTGAACCGGTGAAGGGGTCTGGCGTCGAGCTCGCCGTGTCCTGGACCGCGATGCCGACCGTCGCGCCATTGGCGGCGTCCATGGCGGTGAAGGCCGCGGTGTCGAGGTCTGCCGGGTCAAGTAGGAGCCCGTGACGGACGACGATGCGCCGGATGACCTGGCCAGCGGTCTTGACGTAGCCTGCTGGGCCCCCGTTGTCGCCGCGCACCCAGGCGCTGATCGTGCCTGCGGGGTTTTGCAGCAGCGTGAAGTACCCGCGCGCCGCGTCGGCGGTCCACTGCGCGGTCCCGGCGGCAGTGACGATCGTCACCGAGGGGCCGGCCGCCGAGGTCGTGAGCGGGCCGCTGACAGTGATGACGGTCGAGGTGCCGTGGATGTCCTGGGTGACAGAGAGCACCTGGAAGGTGGCGTTGTTGCCGCCGGCTGAGGAGCCGGAGATGGTGATCGTCATGTTCGGCGTCGAGGCGCCCGGGATGACGGGAGGCGCCGCGGAAGAGAGCGCGCCGACGATGCCGGGCGCGAAGACCGAGAAGTCGGCGCCGGCGGCCGTGATCTTCCCGCTCGGTCCATCGAACGACACATCAGTCCCGGTGTAGGAGAACGGCGGCCTGAGCCAGGCGCCCTTGTCGGCGACGCCCTTGATCAGTTGGACGCTGCCATCGTGCACCTGGTAGATGAGGCTCGCCGGGTCGACCAGGAGCGCCGGCGCCTCGGCGACCTCGCCGTAGCAGAGCGGGAGGGCGGCGCCGGCGATGTTGGGGTCCGCCCAGTCCGCCACATCCCAGCCTGTCTGGCCGAAGAGGATGCCGGTGTAACCGTTGGCGGTAGCGTCGTAGACGTAGGCGAGTTGCCCCTCGCGGCAGCCCCAGGAGCCGAGGAGGCCGGTCTCGTTGCCGGCGAGCCGCTTCCGCATCGTGTCCTGGATCTGCGCCTGGGTGCGCGCGACTGACCAGATGCGCAGCGAGGACATCCTCGTGCCGACCAAGCAGCCGCTCGCGCCAGCGGCAGTCGCGAGCGCTCCGAGCGCTACGGATGGCGCGACCAGCGCGCCCGTCAAGGACCCGACCGTCGCCACTGGCACGGCGTTGACGGAGATCGTCTTCGTCTGCGCTCCGTGGTCGTAAACGCACTCGATGTGGTTCCAGCCAAGGACGACGGTGTTGGCGGCGGTCACCAGTGCACCGTTCGACACGTCGCTCGTCGCGAAGCGCACTGTGCCGTTACCACCTACGTTGATGTTGACGGCGAACCCATGCGTGCCGTCGTTCATGTGAACCAGGTCCTGCCCGGTCACGAGGTCGACGACGTAGAACCAGCCCTCGACAGTCAGGCTCCCAGTCTGTGCCGGAAACGTCGGGAAGACGATTCGGTCACCGACGACCTCCACCTCGACGCACGGCGGGCTGTAGGTGTTCGCCGGGAAGTTCTGGATCGGTTTCGCGAAGGTGAAGTCCTTGGACCGCAGGTGGAGTGTCGCCAACTGCGGGTCGCACAGGATGTCACCGGCGCCGACGCCGTCTAGGACCGTCCCGTAGTCCGAGAGCGCAAGGACGGTCCCTTTGCCGAGCGTGCCGCCTAACTGCAACAGCGCTCGGCGAGCGTCGAACGCCAACGGCCGCATCACGTCCAAGCCGGCATCACCGTTCCCGAATTCAAGTTGCCCGAGATCCGGCGTCGAGTAGCCACCGATGTTGTTGCCGGAATACATGCTGCGCTTGACCATCGGCGGCGCCGTGATCCGCGCCGCGTACTCCATGTTCGGCGGGTTGTCACTGGGCTGCGAGTTGAAGCCGTGCGTGCTCGAGTAGTACGGCAGGATCGCCGACCAGTCCGCGCCGTAGGGGTTCCAGGCGACCCCAGTGAGCGTGAGCGCCGCGCCACCGATGACTGGCGAACTCGCTGCTGTCGTTGCCGGTGCACCGTCGTCAAGTTCCCAGTACTCTGCGAGCCCGGCAGTGTCCGCTCCCGCAGCAGCGGCCCAGCCGGATTTGATTGCCGGGATGCCGTGCGCCCACCGCCATGGCTGTAGCGATGAGACCGCGACGCCGCCGTCTCTGGAGAGCGCCTTGGCGACCGACCAGACCTGGAAGTCCGACACCTCGCCGTCAAGGTACTGGTTAGCACCAACTGGGTCGCGCAGCACGCTGCACGCATTACCCGGCGAGTTGAACGTCCCGGTGACCGGAACCGTCTTGCGCTGTACGGCGAGGTACCCCGACATCCGCTCGATTGGGGGCGCCATGGTTAGGGTGTAGAGCGCGAGCGATGCCGGCGTGTTGCCGAGGTCTAAGACGGCAAAGGCGAAGGTCCAGGCTCCGGCGGCCGCCGAGACGATGCCGCCAGCGTAGGTCGCCAGGAACTGCGTCCCGGCGTCATTGGAAACGACCGCCTCGATGAGGTTGGTGCCGCTGGAGTTGAGTCGCAAGAAGCGCTGGCCTGCGGCGGCTCCTTGGCCACCGAAGCCGCAGATGTACTTCGCAACGGTCGCTGAGCGCTGCGGCTTGACCCAGCAGCCCCAGGACATCGATCCGGCCGGCGCCGCGACCGTCGCCGCGCCGTAGCCCGCTACGCCGTCCCCGACAAGCGATGGGCCGACATGCGACGGGTCGTACGGCCATAGCGTGCAGAGCCACGCCTTCGTCGCCAGTGGGTCGGCCAGCAGCGCCGAGTAGTTGGCCGTCATGCAGCGACTCTCCCGGAGCGCTGGACGCTACCGACAACCGCCATGGCGCGAGTCAGCTCGGCCTGCCGCTGCTCAACCGCAGCGACGCGCCCTGCGAGAAGCGTCGCCTCGGCACGCTGCTGATCTCGGAAGGCGGCGAGTTCGGCTACGACCGCCCGCCCATCCGCCGTCAACTGGTCACCCTGAGTCGGCGGGGGCACCAGCCGCACCGGCATGACGATCGGCGGCACAAGCGGCGGTACGACGCCCCAAGGTGATGCGGTGACTGAAGTGTCAGCGCCGTGGACTGCACTCCTCCTGTCCGCAGGAGTCGCCATCGAACTCACCGTCGTCGGACCACCGAGCGCAGTCCAGTTCGTGACCGCTACAAACATCGGCGACGCACTGCTGCCGCCGAGGCCCGCAGCGGTGCCGAAGGCGGCAGGTCCTGCCGGCGGCATGGGTGGACCAGTCCCCGGACCTGGTGCAGTAGCACCCCCCGCACCTGGTGGCGTGAAACTCCACCCAGCCGCGAGCGGCGTGCCGGGCGGCAGCACGATCATCTGGCCGTTCGGGCCGTAGGCGATCGAACCGGGCGCCCCGAAGATCGGTTGCGGAGCGCTACCGGTGGCGAGTGTTCCCTGGGCATTCAGGGCCGTCAGCGCTGCCAGGATCTGGTTGAAGATCTCCGTGTACGGGCCGCTGCTCCCCCACTCGGCGCGCAGCGCCGTCAGGTAGGCCGTGGCCGCCGTCTGCACGTTCTGGATCGCCGTCGAGTCGGTGGGGTTCTGTTGCGCCGCAGCCAGGGCAGCCTGCCAAGCGCCGGCTGCTGCGGTTGCTCGCTCGGCCGGCGTCAGCGGCGAGATCGCCGTGTTCTGCCGCAGCGAATCGATGAATTGCAGCAGGGCGTTGGCCGCCGCCTGGGCCG
>Ga0307471_100000063_pt1 | contig 47395 bp, 42 predicted proteins | sample atmos_gasesAM3C__2_FD_204566 | JGI IMG/M metagenome (GOLD analysis project Ga0307471, IMG submission 204566) | Hardwood forest soil microbial communities from Morgan-Monroe State Forest, Indiana, United States - atmos_gasesAM3C_515 | ecosystem: Environmental > Terrestrial > Soil > Temperate... | reverse complement strand
CAGCAACGAAGACGACGCGCGCATTCGCCGCGCAGAGAGTTTGCGTTCCCGGCATCCCGCGGCCAGTGAGTTGCTTGAGTTCTATAAACACGTCGTCTCGTTTCAGAAACGGCTTCGCGCCAATATGGCTCGAGCGAATCAGCTGAAATCGGGCGGAGTCGCGCTGGCCGGATTGCGAGACGAACTCGACTTGACCGTTCTTCTTCCCCACTTCCGCGGCTATCTCTCCGTCGTCGAAAGCCATGCCCCTCACGCGCTAGCCGAATCCGCGCGGCAGTTCGCATTGCTTCCGTCCGAGTCGTGGATTTCGAGCCTGGAGGCGTACTGGCAACACGCGGGGATTTATGACCAGCAGGTTGGCGCGTTCGCGCAATTCCTTCCCCGGGCGTTCTTGCAGCCCTACGCCGAGTCCCGCGCTTCGCTCCTGGCCCGGGCCCCCCTCCAGACAACCGCACGGCTTTGTCCGCTGTGCGGGTCGCGACCCCTCCTTGGCGTGCTGCGGAGGGAGGGCGACGGCGGAAGACGCTTCCTGCTGTGCTCGTTCTGCTTGCGGGAATGGGCGTTCCGGAGAATCCTTTGCCCGACCTGCGGCGAAGAAGCAGAAGACAAGTTACCGGTGTATGTCGCAGAAGACACTCCCCACGTACGCGTGGAGGCGTGCAATACCTGCAAGTTTTATCTGCGCACCGTTGACCTGACCAGGGATGGCAACGCTATCCCTCTCGTCGATGATCTTGCGGCCGTTGCGCACACGCTTTGGGCGAACGAACAAGGTTACACGAGGCTGCAGCCAAATCTCTTGGGCACCTAGCAAACCGATTCCTGGCCAGCATTTTGCCGAGGGTGAGTGGGAAAAGCGCTGTTCGCCGGGCTTCGACAAGGGTTGCGCACGGTAGCGGGCGCGGTTTACCGTCCGGACCGTCGCAGAAGGAATAACATGGCTGGTTTCTCGGTCTCACGCATAGATTCAGCGGCCTTCAAAAAAGTCTTGGGGAGAAGATTCGCCATGAGAAAAGCGTTTTTCGTGCTTCTTTTTTTGGCATTAGCCGCGCGTTCGATGGTCGCGCAGTCCGCCACGGAGGGACTGTGGCAGGGCTACGACGGCGAGTGGCGCCACGTTTCAAGCCAATTGATGTCGCTCGCCGAAGCCACGCCCGAGGAAAAATTCGCCTGGCGTCCCGCACCGGGGGTGCGCTCGACCAGCGAAGTTTACATGCACATTGCCATGGCGAATTTCTATCTGCTGAGTGTCACGGGCCCCAAGATGCCCGCGGATTTGAAAGAAGGGATGGAAACGTCGGTTACCTCGAAGGCCGAGGTAATTAACTGGCTAAAGCGCTCGCTCGAGGCCGTCAAGCAAGCGCATTTGGCGGTCACACCGCCGGGCCTTCAGCGCAAAGTTCACATCGCGGATCGCGACGCCACGGTGGACGGGATGTACTTGCGCATCATCGTTCACGCCAACGAGCATATGGGCCAGCTGGTGGCTTACGCGCGCATGACGGGGGTCGTCCCTCCCTGGTCCGGCAAGTAAAAGGCCGCCGATTATTTCAATTTGTAAGTGAACGTCACCGTGGTTTCTTCATCGAGCACCAGCGGCCTGACAAAGTGGTACGAGTTCCCGGCTCGCGGAACATCGACCCGCACGGGCAAAACGCCCGCGATGCGCTGCTCAAGCCTGGTCACATTGGCGGATGCGGCTGATTGTTGCAGTGCGGCTTGCTTCTTGGCGTCGCGCTCAATGCGTCGCTGATACTCCGCAATCGTCGGAGCGCTCGTCACCATCACGGTTTCCGTGGCGGAAGCAACATGCAAGGTCGTAACAAACGGCGCAGGCCTACTGTCATCGTAGGAAAACCTGTGGACGTTCGTCTGAAATCCTGGCTTTGTTGTCCTTACCTCGACGTTCCCTGACGACAGATTAGACACCATCCAACGGCCCATAGAATCAGTCCTAACGTTTCGTACCGCGCCCGTCTCGGTTTGCGTCACAGCCACCTCGCTGCTGGGCACGACCGCTCCCGTCGAGTCCACAACAATGCCCCCCCATTGCCCGGGGAGCAGAGTCATTGCCGCGCCGCTCCCAGCGATGGCCCTTCCCAAGTCCTCATCGTCGGTCTCCGCGCCGGAAACATCCTGGGAAGGTGGTGGCAGCAAATGCGCCGCAATGGCGTCCCCTGCAAAGTCTTTTACCCTATACTGCTCGGGAAGAAACACTTCCCATTGCAGCAGGTCGATAGGCACATCCATCTTTGGAAGCGAGATCTCCGAGCCGCCTTTCTTGGCGAATGGCGCTCCCGAGTGCATGAATACAAATGAAACTTCATAAGCGTCTCTCGGCCGGAAGCCCGCGCGCAGCAACGGTACCCTGTTCCCATCTGAGCCTTCCACCGGCTTGGCTTTTTCCCCGGCAACCTCGACGGAAAGAATGCTCGCGCCTTGCGGCAAGGCCACTTTCAGAAACGGCTGAGCTTGATTCTTCACGGTAAGCTTCACTTCCGTAAGCGAACGCCCTTCGTTTGTCACCAGCGTGGTTGCGATGGCACGTTCAACCACCGCTGCGATCACGCTGCTATCCGGAAAGCGTGTCCAGACCAAAGCAAGCGTAGGCCGCTCGTTGGGCTGCTTGTGATAACGGAAAGCCGCCTGGAGCGGAAACCGCCCGAGCGAACGCAAGTAAGGATTTGTCTCCTTGAAATCCATGCGCTTCACACCGCCACCTTCTGTTGCTGTCAATTCGATCGTCCCCACGCCTTCCACGAGCACTTCGCCCGTTTCACGCTGAGCGTTTTGGAAACTCAGCAACGGCACGTCTGCTTTCATGTCGCTGAGGGACTTCTCCATGGCGATAAGGAATTGGTGGCTTTTCTGCGCAGCGCTTCGCACCTTCAAGATCAAGGTGCTGGATTGAACTTCCGCGGACTCAAGCGACGCTCCGGTCGCTCCGGCTACTTCGTATCCAGCGGGAATGGCCACCTGGAATTGCGAAGGTTCACCCTGCACCACGGTGATATCGGCCAGGGCTGCAATGCGGAGATCGGCTTCGTTCACGGTGACCATCGTTTTCACGTCGGAAAGGAAACGCACCTCTTTCGGCGCCGTGGGCGCAACGATTTCCCGCGTTGTCCACCAGATGCTCGCGTTCTGCCCCGGCACGAGCGTAGCTTCAATCGTTGTTTGGCCGTTCTCCGAGGCGCGCGAGGTAATCAGCCCGGGACTGATGCGCACATTGGTGTGGTCGCCCGGAAGACTGAGAGTCAGGCGCGCGCTGCCCGCAGCGGGAACAGCAAAGGTGAAGGACGCGCGGCCTGCTTCGATGCTCAAGGGCAAACCCGCCTCCAGCGTCACCGCGAAATCCGCCGTCCCTGCGAGCACCGCCGTGAGCGTTCCGCCTTCCAGCTCCAGCGGAAGGTTTTTGCCTTCTTGCCGCGCATCAAAAATCGCCATGCCGGTCGTCAGCGGCACCCTGGTCACACCTTTGTGGAGAATCTCCCCTTGCAATTGCACGCTCCCCTCGACCGACTCGGCCGCCACGTGGAGTCTCAAGTCCGCACGCTTTATCGCATACGGAACAGGGGGCGTCTCGGTCCTTCGCACCGGCTGATTCGCCAGTTGCAACAACCGGTTGTACTCGTCCAGCGGAAGCGTGACGTTGCCGCTGGAAGGCACCGGTGGAACCACGACGGAATTCTCGTCGGCCACGAGACACTCCGGAAGAACCAACCACCCCGCCAACAAAGCACAAAGGATCTTTTTCATCTGCCACCTGCCTTTTTGTCGCGTTGAAAACTGAGAATCACGGACGGAGATTGGTTCTCCCCTGTCAGCTCGGAAACCAGGAAGAGCGAGGGCCCAAAAGCCGGGAACGACACGTGAATCGGCAAGATTCCTGCGCGCTTCCCTGCCGGCGCGTCGCTTTTGAATTTATCCAGAAGCGCTTCGGTTTCGCTCTGAGAGCGCTTCAACTTCAATTCGTCCTTCAAATGGGAATCGAACGGTTGCGGCTCACCGGGAGGAGCTAGCGCTGGGGCGACTCCTTGTGCCACTCCGGCGCCAAATCCAGTGCTTACGTCTCGGGTGACGAGCGCAGCGGCAACGGGGTTCGCATAAGGCGCTGAACGGAAACTGCCCGGCTCGATCGTCACCTTAAACAGCGGCGGGTGGTAGAGCAGCAGGCCGGTGCGTGAAACGGGAAGATCGAGCGCGGGCAGCACCAAGACGAATTGGCCTTTTTCATTCCACGCCGTCCCGCGCACGAGGTAAACGACCTCGACCGCGAACGGCGGCGCTTCTTCGCCCGCTCGCGCTTTATCAAGCGGCAGCAAGACGCTGCCATCGGGCGCCCGGCCCGGCCTCACCGCTTTGCCGGACAGTGAAGCACTCCAAAGTGTGGCGCCCACCGGCAAAGTAATCTTCAGGAAGTTCCGCTGGTTGTTGCGTACTGCGTACCGCGCCTGCACGAACGTTTTCCCTTCACGGGAAACCAGCACCTGGTAGCGCGCCTCTTCGACGTTGGCCATAAGCACCGCTTGTGGTGTGTAGCGCGCGACGGTCACACTGAGAGATCGCGCCATCTTCCCTTCACCCGAGCGAAACCGAAACGCCTCGAGCGACGGCGATTGGCGGCTCGCCACCCATTCGCCAAGGTCTGTAGCGTCCGCGCTCTCGAATCCTTCCGCCTTTATGTCTTTGATCTCGCCTGCGCCCTGCACTTCCACGGCCACGCCTCCCGTCTCGCCTTCCACGCTCATCAGACGCAGCAGGGGAACGGCAATCTGGCCATCACGGGGGCTGCGCCCCTCGCCGGTGATGACGAACCTCGCGGTCCCGTCCAATGGCTCCAGGAATGTGACCGAGAGTTCGCCGTCTTTCACTTCCCAATCCGCCACCATCGCGCCCAGAACCTGATTGACGGTGACCTCGTCGGGAATTTCGATCCTCGCTTCGCGCGCTGCGCCCTGCGCAACCTCCAGATTTACCTCCGCGTTGATGGAAGTCCCATCCTCCCCGAGCCCCACAAGCTCGGTCAGCGACCCGCGCAGTCGCAAAGGTTGCGTAGCGCGGTGGTCCTCCGTTTTTCTTCGCCACGAGAACGCCAGCGCCTCGTTGCCCCGGCCATACGCAACCCACTTGCTTTCCGCCTCGGATTCCGACTTCTCCGCCAATAACCCGCCCGTAAGCCGGACGTCCACACCTTGCCGCGGCAATTGGACAGAAGCGCGAGTTACGCCGGAAGCAGTCGAGGGGAGCGCCATGCTTTCCTCCCCGGCGGAGGCTGTCACGGGCATAGCGATATCCAGCAGCAGCACGGAGCGCCCGGAGTGCGAAAGCAGCGCCGAAAGCTGGCCTCCGCCTTTTCCGCTCCCGTCGGAAACCAGCGAGACCAGTTTCCCGTCGAGCCGCGCTTCGCGAACCAGCAAGCCTGCGGGGATGTGCACGCGCACCCAGCCGTCTTTCAAAACGTCGATGGTCAGCGTGGCTCGCCCGGAGGCGAGTTCCGCTCCCGATGCAGCGTCGCCATTAATGTGCAGGTCATAGTCCACTCGCGTGAGCGTCGCCTCCACCGGCGGGGGCTCCGTCTCGCGCTCGATCGGATAAGCGCGCTCGTGCAGCGTTCGATACTCCTCAACCGGTAGGACCACCCAGCCCGGCGAGTGCCCGGCAGTTTGCGCCGAAGAACTCGCCGCAAAAGTCGTGCTAGCAGCGAGCGCTAACCCGCAGAAAACCTGCAAAATAGGCCGATTTTTCATGGTGCGAACGGTTTGGTATGGCTTGGACAGCAGCGTGGACATACACGTCCCCTCTTCTCTCGAACAGCAGCCGGCGGCACGTCGGTTTTTCTGGCGACCCGGGGAGGAAGTGTCGTGATTGGTCGATGAGATGCCATGCTTGCCGCAGAAGGTTGTCCTAATTGCTCGATGACTGCGTTCCCTTTCAAAAAAACTCCGCCCGCGAGTGTCCTTCCGCCTGCTGCTACATCGTGGGTTAGAACGAAAAGCCGGCACTTTCTTGCGGGCTGGTCTGGCGCGGAGTTCACCTCAACCGCAAAACCTGGAGGGAACCTTTTCCAAAATCCCCGGTATCCACTTTTTGTAAGGGCAAGTTCAGCCGGTTTAGGACCATAATTTCGGCGATGACTTTGGCTCCCGACGAGGATTTGATGCTCCAAGTGCGCGATGGCGCGGGCGAAATGCTGGGCGTGTTGTTCGATCGCTACCAAACGCCCCTGTTCAATTTCTATTCCAAGCTGACGGGCGACAGGACCTTAAGTGAAGACCTGGTCCAGGAGGTCTTCCTTCGCATCCTCAAATACCGCCAGAGCTACCGCCCCGGGACGCCCTTCCGCGCCTGGGTTTACCAGATTGCGCGCAACGCCCGCATCGACCATTTTCGGAAGTTTCCGCGCGAGCGGGCCTTCGAGCCAGAAATGCTCCCGCCTGTTCCGCCCACGGATTCCGCCGTGGAACAGCAGGAAGTCGAGCTGTTGCAGCGCGCGCTCCAGCAGTTGCCGGAGGAAAAGAGGGAGATCCTGCTCCTCTGCCGCTTCCAGGAACTGAAGTACCAAGAAATTGCCGGCCTGCTCGGCTGCGAGCTCAACACCGTAAGAACTCGCATCCATCGCGCCCTGCAGGATCTGCGCAAAGCCTTTCACCAACTCGCGCAAGGCACCATGCTGAAGAAAGCCGAAGCTGCCGCGGCGGAGAACATCCCTCCCCGAGGAGGTCGCCATGGAATGTGAACAAATCGCGCAACTCTTGCCGGACTACCTGCAAGGGGATTTGCGCCCCGATCAGCAGCATGACGTCGAAGCCCACCTCAAGCAGTGTGCCGACTGTGCTGAAAAAATCGTGCTCTGGGAAAAGCTTTCCCTTCTTCCCATCGAGCAGCCAAGCCCTGCGTCTCGCGCCCGCTTTGAAGCCATGCTACAAGCTTACCGGGCGGGTCGCTCCACCGAGCCCAGGGGCCATTCGCCATGGAGAGAACGCTTCTCCTCCTGGAACTCCTTCGGCTGGCTTCATGCGCCCCTGGGTCGCGTGGCATGGAGCGCTGTCCTGCTCGCCATCGGTTTTATCTCCGGCCTTTCCCTCGCCAACTCGCGATCCCGTTCCCAAGACTTGGCTGCGCTCGAATCCCAACTCGCCAGCATGAAGCAAATGGTGGTGCTATCCATGTTGCAGCAGCAATCGGCCGGCGCGCGGCTCGAAGGTGTGACCTGGAGCACGCGCGATCAGCAGCTCGATCCCAAAGTGCTTTCGGCGCTCCTGCACACTCTGCGCCACGACCCAAGCGTGGATGTTCGCCTGGCTGCGCTCGATGCCCTCAGCCGTCACTCTGCGCAGCCGCAAGTACGCACCAGCGTGGTGAATGCCTTGCAGGACCAGCAGTCTCCTTTGGTGCAGGTAGCGTTGATTGACCAGTTGGTGGAATGGCATGACCGCGAAGCCGCCCCGCACCTCGAAAAACTTCGGCAATCCCCAAACCTGAATCCCACCGTGCGCCAGCGCGCCGACTGGGCTATCAGCAAGCTGAATTGAGGAGAGACCATGCGAATGACGCGCTTTTTGATGGTGTTGACTGTCGGCTGCCTGCCTCCGTTTTCTTTGACCGCCCAGTCGGTGAACGTGAGGATTCCGCAGCCGCCCCTGCACCTTGCCGTACCGTTTCCCATGGAGCTTCCTCCTCCGTCCGGATTCCCCTTGGAGCTCCACGACTCTTACCGCGACCTGCCGGTCGAAGGGCAAGAGACCATACAGAAGTCTTTTTCCATGGCCGGCGTCCAGCATAGGTCGCTCGAGATCGATAACGTCTGGGGCTCCATCGAGGTCCTGGGCACAGCTTCCGACGAAGCGCGACTCACGGTCAGCAAATCCATCCGCGCCGCGTCCAAAGACAAACTCGAGCAGGCTCGCAAAGAAGTTACCCTCGACATCAGCGAGCAGGAAGGCTTTCTGAAGCTCTATGTCAACGGCCCCTTTCGCTGCCATTGCGACGATGGGTGCGGCCACCACGAATTCGACGGCTACATCGTTAAGATGGATTTTCAAATCCAGGTTCCTGGCGACATTGACATCAGGATAAAGACCGTAAATGAGGGCCGCGTTCTGGTCCGCGATATCAACGGAAACTTCCTCGTGCGCAATGTCAATGGCGACGTCGAAATGGACAACATTTCCGGCTCTGGCACGGCGCGCACCGTCAACGGCCCGGTGAAAGTGTCCTTCCGGCAGAATCCTCGCGAAGCTTCCGACTTCCAGACCGTCAACGGCGCCGTGGAGTTGCGTTTCGCGCGCGAGTTGAGTGCCGATTTTCGCTTTAAGACCTTCAACGGCAGCATCTACAGCGATTTTCCCGTTGCGGCTTTGCCCGTGCGCGCCATGCAGGAGGAGCATCACGGCGCCAAGGTCGTCTATCGCGCGGACCGGTACACCGGAGTTCGTATCGGCACGGGCGGGCCGGAGATCAAGGTGGAAAATCTAAATGGAGACATCCGTATTCTTGAAAACCATGAATAACCAGACTCAGCGTTCCCCATCCCGCGTTTTGGCTGTTCTCATTCTCTGGGCCGCCCTCCCCACTGTCCCCGCGCACGGTCAAACGCAAGAGTCGTCGGGCCCGGACCACTTCGCCGTCCCTCTTAGCGATCCCTCCCGGCCCGCGCTGGTGGAAGCCAGCCTGGTCAACGGCGGCATAACCGTCAAAGGATATGACGGCAAGGAAGTCGTCGTCGAAGCGCGCGCCCGCAACCGCGAATCAGCGCGCTCCAACTCCAATATGAAACGCATCATTGTTTCCTCCACCGGCCTTTCCGTTGAGGAGGAAAACAACCAGGTGCGCATCAACACCGATTCCTACATGCGCCCCATCGACCTCACCATTTCCGTTCCCGTTCACAGCTCTCTTAAGCTGAGCGCCGTGAATGACGGCAACATCGTCGTCACCGGCGTGGACGGCGAATTGGAGGTCAACGACGTCAATGGCTCCGTTACTCTGACGAACGTCTCCGGCAGCGCGGTCGCCCACGCCCTCAACGGGCGCTTGCTGGCTACTTTCACGCGGGTCAATCAGCAGCCGATGGCCTTCAGTTCTTTGAACGGCGAGATTGACATTACCTTTCCCGCTGATTTGAAGGCCAACCTCACGCTGAAGTCCGACCGCGGGGAGATCTTCACCGACTTTGACGTTCAAATGCAGGCCGCACCGGTACAGCAAATCGTCGAAGACGGACGCAAGCAAGGCGGCAAATACCGCGTTAGAATCGACAAAGCCGTCCGCGGAACGATCAACGGCGGGGGCCCTGAGTATCAATTCACGAATTTCAACGGCGGCATCTACATCCGCAAGGCCGGGGCCTCGCGCTGATTCCTGCTTGCCGCATCACTTCTTCAAGAACAAAACGCAGTAATCGTCGTCGGGCCAACCGTGCACCACTTTTTCCATTTGCAGGCCTGCGGCGGTCAGTTCCTCGATCACGATCTTTTGCGGAATGCCGTGACCGCCGCGGTTGCTCGGAACTCCTTCGACGGGATCGAGCCCGGAGCGAGGAGGAAAATCAATGATGGCCAGCCGCCCTCCGGGCTTCAACGACCTGACCAAGTTGGCATCGAACTCCGCCGGCTTGGTCAGGTGATGGTAAACGTGGCGCAGAAAAATCGCTTCGCAACAACCGGCGGGCAAATTGGTCTCGGCTTCCTTGCTGTCCACCACAACAACGTTTTGCAGCTTGCGCTTTCTAACCTCCGCCCGCAGCTCCTCGAGTTTCTTCTTGTCAATCTCCGTTGCATACACTTTTCCCGAAGCCCCGAGGCGTTCCGCTGCCGCAAACGAATACTTCCCGTCTCCCGCTCCGATGTCCGCCACGGTGGTTCCCGGCTTCCATGCCATCAATAATGCGAGCCGCTTGATCTCATCGGCGGCATTCGCTCCCGCCTGGACGGCCAGGACCGCCGCCCCAACACCGGCCAAAAGCAGCACCCACAACCGCCTCCTCTTCATCTTCCGGTTCATCGTCCCAACCCCTTCCCGCCCGTCGAGATTTGCCGCTTTAGCCATTTTTACTGGCTCCATTTGGTGGGAGTGCGAACCCAACGATGCGGGCGGAGTTGGGCATGGAGTTGGGCGGGCAGCGGACCTTGGTCGCTTGCGGCGAGGTTCGACGCGACGTGTTTCGGCTTGCGCATGCCGGGAATCGTAGTGTGCACGTCGAGGTTGTTCAGGATGAACCGCAGGGCCATTTCGGGCAAGGTCATGCCGTCAGGCAAAAGCGGTTTGAGGGCACGGGCTCGCTCCACACTGGCTTTGAGATTCTCCGGGACGAAGTAAGTGCTGCGCCAATCACTCTTAGGCCACGTGCTGTTGAGCGTGAGCGTGCCTGTGAGCGAGCCTTCGTCAAAGGGCACACGGGCGATGACAGCAACGTCTTTCTCGCGGCACGCGGGAAAAAGTTCGTCCTCGGGATTCTGGTCAAAGATGTTGTAGATGACCTGGACGGCGTCGATGAGCCCGGTGCGCACGGCGCGGATGCCGTTCGCGGGTTCCCAGCGGTTGAGGCTGAGACCAACGGCGCGGACCTTTCCGCTGCGGCGCAGTTTTTCGATGGCGGGCAAGATCCGCTCATCACCGAGCCAGGTGTCTTCCCAGGTGTGCAGTTGAATGAGATCGAGGGTAGCGACGCCGATATTTTTGAGGCTCTTATCGACGTACTCGAAGATGTAGTCGGGCGGGTAGCTCTCGTCCAGCGAAAATTCGGGGCGGGCAGGCCAGCTGCGGTTTTTCGGAGGAACCTTAGTGGCCACGTAGAGCTTCTTGTCAGGGCCGCCGCCCGAGGCGCTGTTTTTGTTCGCGCGAAGGATTTTCCCAAGCAGCTCCTCGCTGTGCCCGTTCCCGTAAGCCCAGGCAGTGTCAAAGAAATTGCAGCCGAGATCAATGGCGCACTGGAGCGAACCGAGCGATTCCTTGTCATCGGAGCCGGTCCATCCAGCCATGCCCCACATGCCGTAACCAATTTCGCTGACGTTCCATCCGGTGCGACCAAAGCGGCGGTAGCGCATGACGTGGTCTCCTGACGTCGAACAAACATTATACCGGCCGGGCGTGGACTACACCCGGACAGCCAGACAACGCTTTTTCAGGCGGTTTGCTTGAGAGCGCGCTCGACCAGGGTGAGGCAGCGCTCGGCTTGCTCGCGAAGCATGTGCTCTTCGTCGGTGATTTCGGTTTTCAGGCTGTGAAGTTCGTCGGCGATGGCCAACGCCGCGAGCACGGCGAGTTTCTGGGTATCGACGATTCCGGTGGACTCCGCGATAGCGTGCATTTTCTCGTCCACGAACTTCGCAAGCCTCTGGACGTACTTCTCTTCAAGCTCTCCGCGAATGGAGTAAATCTGACCGAAGATTTGCACTTTTACGGGCACGATTATCGCCCGGAATTGTAGCGCAGAGTCAAGCTCGCCGGGATTTTTCTTGCATGCGCGGGATCCCCTGGCTTCCCAAATTCCGAACTTGCCGAGAGCTCCTTCCGGCTCAAGGCTGCGGAAGGCCGCGGCCTCGGGGCTGGAGGCAGAGCTTCCGCTGTCAGCTGGCGCGGAGCTGGGCACCCTGGCGATGTTTGAGAATGGAAATGATTTTGTCCGCGAAATGATTGATTTGCGCGTCGGTCAGCGTGGCTTCGCGGCTTTGGAAAGTGACTCGAACCAGCAAGGAATACTTCCCGGCCGGAAAATTTTTACCGCGGAACAGGTCGACGGCCTCAATAGAAGTAATCTCCTGGATGTTCAGCGATCGAATCGATTGCGAAATCTGTGCGAAGGAAATCCCCTCGGCGAGCAACAAGGAAAAATCGCGTTGCACGGACGGAAAACGGGGGAGTGGCACGTAGCGCAGCGCGGTTTTTGCCGATTGCATTGCAGAATAAAGAGGGGCTAGTTCGGTCTCGGCGAGAAAGACCCCTTGACGTAATTTCAGGAGATCAGCGATACGGCGCGTGAGCTGGCCCGCCATGCCAAGTTCGACGTTGCCCAGTTGAATTTTGCCGCGCTTGCCAGGGTGCAGCCATTCCGGCCCCTCGTCGCGCCACTGGAATCCCTGCGCGTCGCGGCCATCCGCCAGTTGACCAATCTCATCAAGGGCGCCTTTCAGGTCGGCGAAGGAATAGTCACGGGGTGACTCGTAGAGACTTTTTTCCCGGGCCTCTCCCGTTGCACCGATGGTGAGGACGCTTGTTTCGACAGGTCGATTTTCTTTAAGGCGGTAATGGCGGCCGATTTCGAACAGCCGTGCATCGCGCTGGCCGTGGTTCAGATTCCATTCCAGGGCCGCGGCCATGGTCACGATCCCGGTGGACTTGAGCACGCCGGCTTCTTCCGAGAGTGGATTGGACAGCCGCGCAGGCGAGACTCCCGCAGGCCGGAAAAGCGCGTCGCGCTCCTCGGCGACGTGCGGAATAGTCACAATTTCCCGATACCCCAGGCCAATGAGACGTTGGCGCAAACGAGTTTCGGCTTCACCCTGCGGCAGGCGCGCCGCTCCCTGCCTTGCCGCCGGCAAGCGCGGAGGAAATTTGTCGAGGCCGTAGATGCGTGCGATTTCCTCGATCAAATCGATTTCGCGTTCGACTTCGGCGCGCCAAGAAGGCTGCGCGCACTCCCATGCCGCGAGGAGCGAGCCTTCCGCGCCGCGGTTGTGGTCGACGCGAACCGGAGCAAAGCCGAGCGCGCTCAGGCTGGCTTCAATCTGCTTATCGGGAACGTCCGCACCCATGACGCGCAGAATTTCCGCACGCGTCACGCGGATCTTCTCTGGCGCGCGTTTGCCGGGATAAACATCGACGACACCTGCGAGAAGCTCGCCTCCGGCAAGTTCGAGAATCAATTCGGCCGAGCGCCGCGAAGCCAGTTCGGCCATTTCCGGATCGGCGCCGCGGCCGAAGCGCAGGGACGCTTCGGTGTGCAATTTCAGAGAACGGCTGGCACGTCGAACGGCCACGGGGTCAAACCAGGCGCATTCGATCAGTACATTTTTTGTGGAAAAAGAAATTTCCGTTTCGGCGCCGCCCATGATCCCGCCGATGCCAATCGAACGCGAGCCGTCGCCGTCGGAAATCATGCACATGCCGGGATCGAGCTGACGCTCGACGCCGTCAAGAGTGCGGACTTTTTCTTTGGGCTTGGCCGGGCGAACCACGATCTTGTGGTCGCGAACCTTGTCGTAGTCGAAAGCATGAAGCGCGTGGCCGAGCTCGAGCATCACGTAGTTGGAGACATCCACGACGTTGCTGATGCTCGAGACGCCCGAAGCTTCAAGGCGGTCCTTGAGCCACTTGGGCGAGGGCTGAATCTTGACGTTGCGAATCACGCGCGCGGTGAAGCGCCCGCAAAGCTCCGGCGCCTGGATTTCGACTTTGATGGCATCGCTCGATTTGGCGGCGCTCTCCGCAGGCTTCGGTGAGACGTGCTTGAGCGGCAGCTTGTAGATGGCGGCGACTTCGCGCGCGATTCCGTAGTGGCCGAGGCAATCGGGACGGTTCGAACCGATTTCCGCGTCGATGACCGCGCCGTGCGGGCCGTTTTCGAGACTTCCGATATTCGTTCCGGAAAGCGCGAGCCGCGAGGCGAGTTCCTCCGGCGGCGCGGTGGCGTCGACAAAGTCCTTCAGCCAGTTGTAGACGACTTTCATGGGGTGACTCGTGAGTGGTGACTGGTGGCTCGCCGAAGCGTCGGTCGGCCTCGCAGCTGCGAGATTTGTGCACTTCGGTTCATGGGAATTGTTTCAGGAAGCGCACGTCGTTTTGAAAAAAGATCTGGATGTCATCAATGCCGTAGCGCAGCATGGCCAGGCGGTCAATGCCCATTCCGAAGGCGAAGCCGCTGACTTTTTTGGCGTCGTAGTTAACGAAGCCATAGACCGCGGGATCGACCATGCCCGCGCCAAAAAGCTCGATCCAGCCCGCGCCCTTGCATTTGGAACAGACGCCTCCCCCGGCGGCCGTGCCGCTCCCGCCGCAGAAAATGCAGGAGACATCGAATTCGACCGACGGCTCGGTGAACGGAAAATAGCTGGGCCGGAAGCGCGTCTTGACGCTCGCGCCGAAAAACTGCTTCACAAAATATTCGATGGTGCCGGTGAAATCGCAGAAACTGATGTCGGTGTCCACGGCCAGGCCTTCGACTTGATGGAACATGAAGGAGTGCGTGGCGTCGGGATTGTCGCGGCGATAGACCTTGCCGGGAACGATGACGCGCACGGGCGGCTTCTGCTTCTGCATGGTGCGAATTTGCATCGGAGAAGTGTGGGTGCGCAGAAGCAGTGGTGTCGGCGCGCCTTTCGGAAGCTCGATGTAGAACGTGTCCATGTCGTCCCGGACAGGATGAAATTCCGGGATGTTGAGCGCCTCAAAATTGTAATAGGGCGTTTCGATTTCGGGACCCTCGACCACCGAGAAGCCGATGGAAAAGAAAATGTCTTCGATTTCCTGGAACACCTGGCGAATCAAGTGATGCGAGCCGATGGGATGAATGACGCCGGGAAGAGAGAGGTCCACGCACTCACGAGCGAGGACCGCTTCCTCTTCGCCCGATTCGATGGCCATGCGGCGCTCTTCAAGGGTTTTTTCTAGATGCGCCTTGAATTTGTTCAGTTCCTCTCCGACGACGCGTTTCAGTTCAGTCTCAGCCGGCTTCAACCAGTTTTCGGCGATAGCCGTCAGGACGCCCGACTTTCGCCCGACCCAGAACTGACGTAGTGTCTCCCAATTCTGGCGATCCATCGATTGGTGAGCCTGAGCGTCAAAGAGAGCGCGCACTTCGGCGAACTTTTCCGCGACGCCCCGAGCGTCGTTGACCCCGAGAGCCCTCAGAGTTTTCGCGGTCGCCTTGTCAGCTGTCATGGTCGCGAAATAGATTACACCTTACGCCGCGAGCTATCGTGCCCCCACCGAGGGCGTTCCGCAGCTTGCAAAAAGGCATCTTGGGGACGCAGCGAAATCCCTGCGCCAGGAGCATTAGGATTTTTTCGCGGCGGCCTTGGCTTTTTCCGCGATCTGCGCGAAGCCGGCAGCGTCCTTGACCGCGATGTCCGCGAGGATTTTGCGGTCGAGCGCGACACCTGCGGCTTTGAGGCCGTGAATCAACTGGCCGTAGGTCAAGCCGTTCAGCCTTGCAGCCGCGCCGATACGCTGGATCCACAGGCGGCGATACTGCCGCTTCTTGTTGCGACGGTCGCGGTAAGCATAGCGATCGGCGCGATTGGCCGCTTCCTGTGCGGACTGGTAAAGCTTGCTTTTCGTGAGGAAAAAGCCCTTCGTCCTCTTGAGATATTTTTTGCGCCGAGCCCGGCGCTTGGTGCCGCGTTTTACGCGTGCCATGGGTTTGCTCCTTGAATCAGCTGACCGCGTCTATCCATTGAGGCAGAAAGATCAAACTACAAACCTCTGTCCTCGAAAGCACCGGCGCGGTTTCCTTCGTTCAGGGGAAACAAAACGGGTTGCGGGCACGCCTAGCGGGGCGCGTCGCGCAACGGGTTTGTTTCCGGTGTAATGCGAGTAGGCATCGCGGCTTGACGGTGTGGCCGTCAAACCGGCGAGGTCGCCCGCGATGCGCAGGCGATGCCGGGCGCGAACCCGGCCCCTACCAGTGCTCCGGCAAGGCCAGAGCGATTCGGCCGGCAGGCACCCGTGAAGCGCTGCCTGGCACAAAAATCGAACTACGAAAAGCGAAACTCACGAACGGGACCGACTCCGCGGAGCGATTCTAGCCGTAGGGCAGCATCTGCTTGATGCTGGCTACGCCGGCCGGGCTGACCGTCGTCACCTTTTTGAGCTTGCGCATGCGCCCGGAGGCCTTGAGGCCGGTAAAGTGGCGCTTGGCGGAATGGCCGCGCAGAATCTTGCCGCCGGCGGTTACTTTGAAGCGCTTGCGCACGCCGCGGTGCGTCTTCAACTTCATCTTGGGTTTTGATGCGTTTCTTGGCATTTCGAAAACCTTTCTCTTGCCTCTCCAACTCTCTAGAAGAGCTGAACAGAGATTCCTCACTTCGCTCTGCCTGCCGCAGACAGGTTCGAATGACAGACGGGACCACGCACCCGAGCGAGTTCCCCGTTACTGTATCTGCTGCCAGACTTTGCGCTGACCAGGGACGCGAGCGGTGCGGCCCCTAGGAAAGCCTTTCCGGAAAGACCCGCAGGCCGAACAAGCAAATGTCGCCGCGAAAAGCACGGGTTATTGCGCCTGCTGGGCTCCGGAACCCGCTTGCCCCGCAGCTCTGGGAGTCGCCGTGCCTTTCTTGGGCGCCAGCAGCGTCACGAGAACGTTGCCTTCCATGCGCGGCATGGTCTCGATCTGCCCCTGGTCGCCAATCTCGACCAGCAGCCGATCCATCTTGGCACGCCCCACTTCCTGGTGTGCCATCTCCCGACCGCGGTGAAAAATCATGGCGCGCACTTTGTGGCCGTCGCTGAGGAAGCGGATAATCTGATTCTTGCGAACCTGATAATCGTGTTCAGCGGTGTTGGGCCGAAACTTGACTTCTTTTAGTTGCGAGCCGCGGCTGCTCTTGCGCTGCTCGTGGGCTTTCTTGTTCTGCTGGTACTGATATTTCCCGTAGTCCGTGATTTTGCAGACCGGCGGTTCGGCGGTGGGCGAAATTTCCACCAGATCGAGCCCCCGTTCGCGCGCCAGTTTCATGGCCTCGAAAGGCTGCATGACGCCGAGCTGCGCACCTTCTTCGTCAATCACCCGGATTTCGCGCGCCCGGATGCGCTCGTTCACACGCGTGCGGTCAACCGCCCGGAAGTTGCGTTCAGCGATAAATCCCCCTCAAGAGCGTTAGGCACCTGCTTTCCCCGGAACAACCAGGAGCCGGCCCCCAAATACACAAACAACAGTCCCCGGAGCAAAAGCCACCGGGGACGGGCTTCAAAGTATAGCATGTCGGATGGATCGCACGGCAATAGGCTGGAAGCGTCGGGCAAGATTTCGCCCGAGCGGCGATCGGAGAGGGATAAGAGCTTGATCGAACGCCGATTGGTTGTCGGTCGCAGCTGGCGACGGACTTGGAGAACGGTATAAAAGTCCGCGGACAGCACTTTCCCCGCCAGCAACTCGTCTTTGAGGCTAAAGACCCAATCCAAGGCTAGCTCTTCACTTTCTCCCCTCGGCGCCCAGAAATCGGCGCAGATTGATCTGGCAGTTGGTGGCGGAAGAGATGCTCGTCGAAGGACCTATGCGCTAAGATGACGCCAGGAACGCCTTGAGCAGGAAACGCGTGAACGTTTTGCGGACGAGCACAGCAAGCACGAAGAAATGCGACGTAGCGATCGCGGGTGGCGGCGTGATTGGAGGCGCGATCGCGTTGGAGTTGGCGCGCGCGGGCTTGCGCGTCTGCGTTTTTGACCGGCAGAAACCAGGGCAGGAAGCTTCGTGGGCCAGCGCGGGAATCATTTCGCCGGCGCCGGAAAATCCCGGAATGATCGCCACGGTGGAGCTGGGAAAGCGGAGCGCGGCGCTGTATCCGGAGTTTGTCGCGCTGGTGGAAGAAATTTCCGGCCAGAGCACGGGCTACCGCCGCAAGGGAACGCTCGAGACGATCTTTTCGCACGACGCCAAGGCGGAACTCAGCACGATTATTGCCCTGCATCACGGCCTGGGGCTCGAGGCGGAGCCGCTGCGCGCCGAAGACGCGCGCGAACTCGAGCCGGCGCTCAGCGACGAGCTCGAAGCCGCGGTGCTCCGGCCGGGAGAAGCGTCGATTGACAACCGTTTGCTGACAGCCGCGGTCTTTGAGGCAGCGCAGCGCAGCGGCGCGGAAATTCTTCCGGCGAGGCGCGTAAAAGGCATCTGGCGCGACGGCGCGCGCTGCCGCGGCCTGCTTGTCGGGAATGAAAAAGTGGAAGCGCCACGGACGGTCATCGCCGCAGGCTGTTTCTCAGGGATGATTGAAGGAGTCTCCGCGTACGCGCCGGTAAGGCCCGCGAAGGGGCAAATGATTGCGTTGCGCGCCGACAATTTGAACATCGAACGCGTGCTGTGGTCGGAGAAAGTCTACCTGGTGCCGCGAAACGACGGACGGATTCTTGCGGGCGCCACGGTGGAGTACGTCGGTTTCGACAAGCGCGTCACCGCGGGCGGCATCGAGAAGATTCTTGCCGCCGCCATCGAGCTGGCTCCCGGATTGAAGGATGCACGCATCGAGGAAACCTGGGCTGGCTTGCGACCCGACTCCGCGGACCATCTTCCGATCCTGGGGCCAACCGACCTCGAAGGCTTGCTCGTGGCCACCGGACATTTTCGCAGCGGCATCCTGCTGACGCCTGTCACCGCGCGGCTCATCCGCGAATGGATCACCGAGCAAAAAGTCAGCGTGGATTGGGAGCGCTTCAGCCCGCTGCGGTTTCTCTCGGCTGCAGCGCGTACTTCGCACCGCACTCCCGCGTGAGCTGCTTGTGGTCTGTTCTGTGAACAGCGTTCTCCGGACGCGCCGCGGCGTGCGCCGGTCACTCCCTTTGACTCGGTCGCCATGCTTGGTTTGAGTCGAAAAAATGCAGGCGCAGTTACCGCAACAGCGGGAGGAACAGACGCGGCAAAAAGGCGTCCCTCGCGCCGAAAAAGGCGTGACCGAACGAGTCGAATTGACGCTGGATGTTATGGCTGCCGGGGCGGCGACTGCACCGCGGGTTGGAATTGCCCAAGATTGGTGAACTGGATTTGGCTGCCGTCGAGAGTGAGGTCGTGGTCCAGGACAATGTCCATCGTGGAGCCACGCGGCAGTTCGGCTTCGGGTCCGCGCGTAAGAAGAACGGCGGCGAGGCCTGCGACCGCGCCGATGCCAGCGCCGATCCCGGCGCCTTTGCCGTGGCCCGCAATGGCGCCGATGCCTGCTCCTGTTGCGGTGGTCTCGGCAACCGTGCCCACATCCTTGCCCTTGTCGCTGCCACCAGTAATTTTGCCTTCCGAGTCCATGGTTTCCTTGCCGCCGGAATCTGCGCTGCGCGGGGCGGCGTTCAAATCCACGGTGTAGCCGGTAGGCAGAATCAGCGTGTTCAGGCGCATGCGGAATTCGCCGCGGCCCTTCACGCGGCCCGGGCGCTTGGATTCGACGAGTTCCCCGCGAAGATACGAGCCGACTGGGATGACAATGCGGTTGCCGATCGTGACGGGAAACGACGTTTGCAGGTAAACGGAATCGCCGGGCTTGGCGCTGCGCGTGGTAATGCCATTCTGGAGGACGACGCCGATGCGTGTGCCGGTGGGAACGATGACCCTTTCGCTCGAACCGGCGCGCGCCGGTGCCGGTTTCGGAAGCACAGGAGACGGGGCGTCGGTTTGCGGACCCTGAGGCTGTTGCGCAGACAACAGACCTGTGGCAGATATAGCGATCAGAAAACAAGCGGCGCAGGCACCTATCGCTGGGAAGTGTCTCCTGGTCATGGGATGCTCCCTGGTATCACAGACTGCGATGCGAATTTTCGGAGTAAAGATGCTCCGGTTCTCCGGCGGCGTCAAGTACGGAAGTCAAAGATGCAAGAGCGGAGACCGGGATACGCAGCAACGCCGCGGTTTACCCACCTCTGCCGATCTCCGTTCTCTTCCCAAGCGGTTTTTGAAACCGGCTTCGGCCGAGCTTCAGGCGGTTTGACCGGCAGCGGCGCGGGGGCTACCCTCGGGTTGGATTGAGGAGAACGAAAATGGCAAAGCTGGCGTTGGTTTACGGAATGAGGCTGCTGCCGGAAGAAGACTTGAGCGAAGTGAAAGATGCGACGGTGGTGCTGAAGAATGGCAAGAGCGCGCGTGTCACCATGCACTTGATCGAAGGCAGCAAGGAAGAGATTGAAAACACGTTTCGGCAGTCGATCGAAGCGTTTTTTGAGATGTATCCGGAGATTTGAGAAGAGCGACGGTGATGCGGAGAGATCGCAGGAAGGTTTGCATTCTGATCTGCGCTCTCCGCTCTCTGAGCTGGAGAGCATTAGCTCACCGATTTCCGAAATTTTCGGGGTCGGAGACGGGATCGCCGAGATTGTCGTTGATGAGTACTGTGGATTGGCCGGTGAGTTCGAAGCGTTTGCGGCATTTGTAGCAAGCAACGAGGTCGTCCAGCCGAACCATGTAGGACGTGGCGTGGTCGAATTTCTTGCGGTCTTCCGGGCTGGCGCCGCGCGGAAGCTCCTTTTTCTTGCGGCAGACTTTCCAGCGGACGGGAAACTCGAAATCTTTGTGGCAGCTTGGACAAACAAGCTGCGCCTTCCTGACTTCCTCTTTTTCCGTGTAGAACGAGCGCTCGTCCATGGCTAAGCAGCAGAAGTACTCACTGCTTCATTCATTGTAACAAACTCGAGGCCCAGGTCTCGCCAGCGAGGGAACCAATGCTCGAGCGCGGCGAGCGTGCGGGTGCGGTCGGCATTGAGCTCGCGGTACGAGCCGTCGTGCAAGCAGAGAACGTCGCCAGTGCCGCGAGTGCTGGCTGCCCGGCCGCCGGTCGCGTTACGCTCGGCGTGTTCGGCGATGGGCCGCATGCGACGAATCAGCCATTCCGCGGGCCGCTCCAGCCAATCGCCGGGAATCAGCGTCCACATGACCGTTTTGCAACCGAGCGCTTGGGCTGCAGGTATCACCCACGGATTGCGAAAGCCAAAGGGCGGACGAAACCACTTCGCGGGAGCGCCGAGGGTATTCGCAATGGCGTTGTGGCAGAGCCGCAATTCGACGGTAACTTGAGCAGGACCGAGCTTGAAGAGGTTCCGGTGCGATTCCGTGTGGTTGCCGACGGCGTGCCCTCGGGCGACGGTTTCTTTCGCCAGGTCGGGGCATTCGCGGACGAAGCGACCAATCAGAAAAAAAGTGGCCTTGGCCTGATAGCGGTCCAGCAAATCGAGCAACTGCGGCGTGATGGCGGGATTGGGCCCGTCGTCGAAGGTGATTGCCAGCTTGCGCGGAGAATTGGTCCGGCAAATCGTCGGCCCAAACAGTTGCGAGCGTGGAAACACCGCGCCGTAGGCGGCAACGCCTCCCGTCACAAGGAGGGCTGCCGGCGCGGAAATCAGCAAGGGATTCACGCGGCTATTTTCGCACGATGGGAGAATCGATGCCTACTTTTCCCTCACCGGGAGCCCGCCTCCTGCCGCGTGGGCGTGCTACAGTCTCCGGAACTCGGTCGCGTTCCGCGAGGTGCCGGAATCGAGAGCAGGTGGGTGGACCGCGGCGCTGATGGGTTTTTGAGGTCGCTGGCATCGCCTCGAGGCCTTCGGCATTTCCGATGGCATCGACGTCTGCTTCCTTCCGCTGCAGTACCTGCTTCAGCAATCACGCTAGGCGTGTTACACCGCGCGGTCGCGGCGCCGGAGGAAATAGCCGACCAGGCCGCCCACCAGAAGCGTGGCACCAAAGAACCATCGCCACGCGGGAATGCCGATCAGCCCGACAAGCAAAATGCCCAAGACGATTACCAATTCAATGGGATGGCCGGTCCACACGCCCGCGCCAAACCTGCCATAGGGAACCACTTGCAATGGATGGCGGTCCTCATTGGTGCGAGCAACCACTTCGCCGAACCGGTGGCGAGGAAACGTAGCGTACGCTTTCATGGCTTTCTCTCCCTTCGTTGACAGAGTCGATCAAAAAGGGGAACGGAGTTGCGCGGCGCGGGGCAACGGCCGCATACAAATCTAGGGCGTCCCCCGAGCGCTACCGAATTAGACGCCGACAATGATGGCGGGTCCCGGCACCAAGCCCCCGCCATGTTAGAGTCCCAGCAGCCGTCTTTCCGCGGATTGGTCAGTCGACTTTTTCGGGCAAGCCGCGGCGGGCCTTTAGCTCAGCCAGGAGGCGGTCCACTTCGGCGTCGCGGTCGAGGCGCGTCAGACGGTCGCCCACGTCGTCGGTGAGCAGCTCGACCTCGGCGGTGGCCACGGCTTCGCTGTGAGCCACGCGCTGTTTCAGACGGTCGAACGTGGCGCTCTTCGAATCGTCGCCCAGCATGGTTTGTGCGTGCGCCGCTTTGCCGAGCGACAAACTGCGGCGATGCCGCGCCAGCAACAAATCGCGCTTGGACTTGGCTTCTTCGAGTTTCTGTGCCAGTTTCATCAGCGCTCCTTTCAGGGCTTCCACCTGCGCTTTCTGGTCCTCCACCTGTTCGCGGTAGCTCGGCGCCAGCCGTTGCGAGGTCTGGAAGCGGTCAAGGGCCGCGCGCGCCAGATCGTCCTCGAGCTTATCCACGGCGATTTCGGCTTTGCGCATCCAGTCCCGGGCGGTGTCTTCGTTCTCGCGCAGCCTTTTCTCGAGCATGTGCTGGTCGGCGATGGAGACAGCGACCTGGGTTTTCACCTGAAGATATTGATTCTCCATGTCCAGGATCACCTGCTTGATCAGCTTCTCCGGATCTTCGGCGCGGTCCACCAGGTCATTGATGTTCGCGCGAATTAAAGTGCTTACTCGTTCCAAGAGTCCCATGATGAAGCTCCTTTCGATGACTTGCATTGCCCAACCACTCGAATGTCGTTCACCCGTTCCCACCTTGGCCTGCCGGGTCAGCACGGCCAAGTCGCTCGCTTGCGGTCAAGGTAAACACGCCAACCCTCACTGGTTCAAAGCAAAAAGTGCACACCGGTGATTCCCACCAGAAACTTTGAAAAGACCAGCAACAGTCCGGCCGCGACCGCTTTCCCTAACGCGCAGACCGTGTAGCTCCAAAAGTGGCCCAGCAACCCACTCCATGCGACCACCAAGGGGAGCGCAAAGATCAGGAACTTCTTCTTGCCGTTCATGTCCATCCCCCCGAAACACTTGGCGTCCCCGGCTGGGCCCCCGCGGGCCCACCGGGGGACGGAAGTTCGACCTACTGCTTCTTGGGCGCGGGCAGCGGCGGCTGCTCCGGCCTCGGTGCCTTGTCGCCAATCAGCCGCACCTTGCTAAGCAGGTCCGACATCTGCATGCCGGAGAGCGCTTCAAAGAGCGCCGGCACTTGAGCGACGATCTTGGTCACGTCGCCGGTCAGTTTGTATGCGCCCGCTGCGCCATCGCCGCCCGTAGAAACGATGGTCACTTTGTCCACTTTGCTGAGCGGTTCGCTGAGCGCCCGCACCACATCCGGCAAGCCGGTGATCAGTTTGTCGAACACGGCCGCCTGGTTGTATTCCTGGAAGGCCTCGGCCTTGATGTTCATGGCCTTGGCTTCCGCTTCGCCCTTCTTGAAGATGATTTCGGCTTCGGCTTCGCCCTGCGCGCGGATGGACGCGGCGCGGCCTTCGGCCTCGCTCATCAGCCGCTGGCGTTCGGCGTTGGCCAGCGTCTCGATGCGCTGGCGCTCGATTTCCGCCTGCTTCAGCACGGTGGCGATGAGTTCGCGTTCGCGGCGCGCGATTTCCGCTTCCTGCACTTTTACCAGGGCTTCGCGCTCCACTTGCTGAACCTTCACGGCCTCGGCAATGACGTGCTGCTGCTGGACGTTGGTCTCGATTTCGTAGGCCTTATCGGCTTGCGCCTGGACTTTCTTGGTGGCCTCGAGGAATGCGGCCTTTTTGACGTCCAGGTCGCGTTGCGCTTCGGCTTGCTTGGCAAGCGAAGCGGTTTCCGCGGCGACGCGTTCCTGGTCGGCCAACGCTTTGGCGACGGCCGCGGCGCGTTGCGCTTCAGCGCGTTTGATGGCAATGTCGCGCTCGGCTTCCGCGGTGGCAACTTCCGCGTCGCGCTTAATGCGCGCCACGTCCGGGCGCCCCATGTTGGTGATGTATTCATTTTTGTCGCGCACTTCCTTGATGGTGAAGCTGACCACCTCGAGCCCCATCTTGCTCATGTCGTCTGCGCAGGTGGAGCGCATACGGTCGCCCACCATTTCCGGCTCCTTGACGATTTGCTCGACGGTGAGCTGGCCGATGATGCCGCGGAGATGGCCTTCCATCACCAGGCGAATCAAGCCTTCCCGCTGGTTCGGTTCTTTGCTGAGGAACTGTTCGGCGGCGGTGAGGATCGATTCCTTATCGGACTTCACCTTGATTTGCGCCACCGCTTCGACGGTGACGGCGACACCCTGCTTGGTGTACAGGTTTTGCTGCGGCGCCACATCGAACGACATGAGTTCGAGCGACAAATCCCGGCACGTCTGTACCATCGGGAAAATGAGCGCGCCTCTTCCGCAGTAGACTTCGGTGCCGCCCATCCCGTATCGAATGAGCGCCTCGTTGGGGCCGACTTTCCGGTACATGCGGGCGATGACGATCATGATCATCAAGAGCCCGAGAACCAGTGATCCGGCCATGACCACCACTTCCGTTGGCAACCCAAACATAACCGCCTCCTTATTTGACCCTTACGGACCGATCGCGTCGTACTTCAGTCCGACAAACTCTCGCTTCGCTCGTCACTTCGAGAACTCTTCCCACCTTCTCACGTAGGCGATTCCCTTTTCGTAGCGCTCGATGACGATTTCCGCGCCTTTCTCGATAGGCCGGCCATCTCCACTGCGCGCGCCGGCGCAGCGCCGCGTTTCGCCAAGAGAGAAAATGATTTCGCCGGTGCCGTTTTCACGGATGGGCAAGCTGACGGTTCCCAGGGCGCCCTCGACGCGGCGGTCTTCGGTGGTCATGGGTGCGTCGTCCCTTTGCACCAGCTTGACCATGAAGCGAAAAACCACCCAGCCTGCGAACAGCCCCGCGACGACGGAAATCCCGAGAGATGCCAAAGCGAGAAGACGCGCGTGGCGCGTCAACAAGTAGCCCGTCCCGCCAAACCAGGCAAGAAACGCCATGATTGTGGAGGCGTTGAACCAGGAGATTTCGGCACCTCCCTTGAAAGCTCCGCGCACGCCGCCATGGCCGCCGCCCCAATGGTGTCCGAGATGAAACGGCAGGTGCCATTTGACCGGCAGATGGATGTGGACTGCGCCCGCGAGAAACGAAACGACGCTCAGCGAAAAACCCACGAGAAAACAGAAGAGATAAAAATCAGACCAGGTCATAACTCACCTCGCACGCGGCATTTTTCCGCAACGTTCCGTTGCGCCGCGCGGGCTGGAATGCGAGCAGCACATGCTCCTTCACCGCCCCGGCTCAATTGCGAAGCTCGGACGACTGGCTGCCACCATCCCGCCCGCCGCCTGCCTCGTTTTCAGGCCGCAGCACTTCCGCGAGGCGGTCAACGAGCCCCGGCGTCCGAAGAATCTCGGCCAGCAGCAAGAGCGGCCTGCGCGAGTCCGGCGCCTCGGCAATGGTCATGAGCGCGCGCTGCAATTGCGGATCGGCGGTAAACTGCCCCGCCCCGGCAAACAGCCAAGAATCCACTTTCGCGTCTATGGCCCGCAATTCCGATTGCAATCCCGGCGTGTAACCCTCGGGATCGTCCACCAGAAATCCCGGATAGACGCGGAAGAAGCGCGCCAGCAGATCGCGCGTCGTGTGCGTCAGGTGCGGCCGGGCGCCGCTTTCGATCTGCGAGAGGTACGCCTGGCTCAAGCCGCGCCCAATCTCGCGCTTCATGGCGGAAGCCAGTTCCTGCTGGGTGAGCGGGCGGCCCAAACCGCGCAGCGAACCCTCGACCGCACGCAGGGAGCGAAGTTTGTCGCCGAGTTTCATGGGGGACTCCGTGATATTGCAATATGCAAAAACTATATTGCAATTTGTTATGTGTCAAGCAAAATCGCTATGCTTTTCGAACGTACTGTAACTGACTTTAGTTGAATAAGTTACAGGGTGCTGCTCGACGCGGAGGCGAGCCTGGTGCGCGCGCTGGTTCAAGGCGCCATCGCCTTTACACCGGAAGTTGTCTAGTCGGGTTTGCGCAGGGTTTGCAGGTCAATGCCGAGCTGCTGGCATTTCTTGTAGAGATGGCTACGTTCCAACCCCAGCGCCCGCGCCACGTTGGTCATGTGGAAATTATGAGTGCGGATTTCCGCAAGCAGCACTTCCCTTTCAAACGCTTCGGTGCGCTCGGCTAAAGTTCCCGCACCGGTGGCTGCTCGTAGCGATCCGCCTCCGGTGCGGGAAGCGGCGGAAGGCAGGGCCAGGCGAACATCGGCGGCGCCAATGGTCGGCTCGGATGCGAGCAAAACCAGACGCTCGACCACGTTGCGCAATTCGCGCAGATTTCCCGGCCACGCGTAGGTTCGTAATTCCGCGATCGCCTCGGGAGTGAACCCTTTCTCCTTCCAGCCGTTTTGCGCCGCCAGCTGCCGCGCGAAATGCGCGACAAGCTCCGGAAAATCCTCCGGCCGCTCCCGCAGCGGAGCAACCGCCAAGGGAAACACATAGACGCGGTGGAACAGATCGCTGCGAAAGGCATTTTGCTTGACCAGTTCCTCGAGATGGCGATGCGTGGCCACCAGCACGCGCACGTTGACTTTGATCGGTTTGTCGCCGCCCACGCGCTCAACTTCGCTTTCCTCGAGCACGCGCAGCAATTTCGCCTGCATGGCCAGGGGCATGTCGCCGATTTCGTCGAGGAAAAGCGTGCCCGCTTCGGCTTGTTCGAATTTGCCGAGATGGCGAGAAGCGGCCCCGGTGAACGAGCCCTTTTCGTGGCCGAAAAGCTCGGATTCAATCAGCTCGGCGGGAACGGCCGCGCAATTCAGGGTGATGAACGGATGGGCGCGGCGCGGCGACTTTTCGTGAATGGCGCGCGCGACAAGTTCTTTCCCGGTGCCCGTCTCGCCCAAGATGCAAACGCGCGTTTCACTGGCCGCGACGCGCGCGATTTGCGCCAGCAACTTTTTCATGGCCGGACTCGAGCCGATCAATTCGTGTTTTCCGAGGCGCTGGCGCAGCTCGCGGTTTTCGTCTTCCAAGCGCGTCAAGCGCAAAGCATTTTCGACGGTAACGAGCAACTTGTCGGTAGAGAGCGGCTTCTCCAGAAAGTCGAGCGCGCCAAGCCGTGTGGCTTTTACTGCCATTTCGATATTGGCTTGGCCGGAGATTAAGACGACGGGCGTCTTCACGCCCGCTTTCTTCAGCTCGTCGAGCAGTTCCATTCCGCTCTTGCCGGGCATGACGACATCGGAAAGGATCAGGTCGAAATTTTCGGCGCGAAGCAGCTCGACGGCACGGCTGGCGTTGTCGCAGACCGTGGCTTCGTGCCCGGCCAGCCGGAAGGCCCGCGAAAGCGATGCCAGCGTGTTCGGGTCATCGTCAACCACAAGGAGATGGGCTTTGCGGGGCAAGCGTCGGTCCCTTTGGGCGCTCTAGTCGGAAGCGGCAGCCAGAGTGGAAGGCGTGTCTTTTTTGGGTTCTGGAGCCGGTTCGCGAGGCTTCCCTTTCTGGCCGGGCTGGCGCTGGGGAAGCTCGATGCGAAACGTGGTGCCCCGGCCTTCCTCGCTGGTCACGGAAATGGTTCCGTGGTGATCGCTGACCACGGACTGAATGATCGCCAGGCCCAGACCCGTCCCCATTTGTTTTGTCGTGTAATACGGGGTGAACAAGCGGGAGCATTCTTCCGGAGCCAGGCCTTTGCCCGTGTCGGCAACTTCAATGCGCACGTTGCCGCTGTGTTCCGAAGTGCGCAGCGTGAGCGTCCCGCCCGCAGGCATGGCGTCCATGGCGTTCAGCACCAGATTTTGAAAGGCGCGATGGAGCAGATCAGGATCAGCATCAATCTCAGGAAGCGGATCGGTAAGGAACGGTTCTTTGGTGATCGTGGGTTTGCCGACCGCGGTGAATTGCGGCTCGAACAGGCGTACCGCGTTGCGCAGGACTTCGTTCACGTTCACGCGCACGAATTTCGGCGCAGGCATTTTGGAGAAATCGCTAAAGCGGCTGACGATGGTGTTTAGGTTGGCGAGCTCCGCTTTCAGGGTGGCGGTGGACTCGTTGAACACTTCGAGGAATTGCCTGGCATCTAGCCGGCGGGCTTTCTGCAGATTCTCGACCGTGATTTGCATGGGGAAGAGAGGATTCCGCAGTTCATGGGCGAGGCGGCGCGCGAGCTCGCGCCAGGCGGCCACCCGCTCGGTCTGCAGCAAGCGTTCTTTCTGCGAGGCCAGCGTTCGCGTCATGTCGTTAAAGGCGATGGCCAACTGGCCGATTTCATCGATTCCGCGGACTTCGATGCGCGTGTCCCACCTACCGGTAGCCACTTCGCGGGCGCCTTCGGCAAGTTCCTCGACGGGCTTGGTGATGCGCGCGGAAATCCAGAAACTGACGATGAGCCCGACAAAAAGAGCGGCCGCGGCAACCGCAGCAGCGCTTTTCAGGATTCGCTCGGTCAGCAGCACCAACCCTTTTCTCGAGCTGCCCACGAAAAAAACGCCCAGCAGTTCGTTGTTTCGTCCCGGCAAGGGAATGGCGTGAAAGGTTTCGGCATCGGCCGGATTGCTGGACCACTCAATGGTGCGGACCAGGGGCTGCGGTTGAGACTCCTTTTGCAGGTGCTGGACCAGGGGAGCGAAGCGTTCGGCCTGGTCGGTATCCATGTTTTCTCCGAGCAGGGAAGCGGCCGCGAAAGACGGATCGAGATTGGTATAGATGAGCGCGCGCATTCCGGCGGGAAGAACCAGCGAGGCCAGGAAATTTTTGTCCAAGCGGCGGCCGCCAATGATGTAGAAAGGCTTGGGAACGTTGGGCTGGATGCGTACCGCGCAGAGCGAAAGCGCCACTTCCGTGGGTGTCTCTTCCCGTTTCAAGAAAGCCGGGACATCGCTCCAGTCGCTCTTCGCAGTGACCCACTCGTTCTTGTAGCCTACCCGTGAGGGGTTTTGCGCCGAAGAAATTACCGTCCCGTCGTAATTGACTAACTCGACGAAATCGAGGCCATGGTCCTGGGCGGCCCCATTCGCGTCGTTGACATAAATCGAGAGATCCGCGTTGGGCCGCTCGGCGTCCAGCGCCGTATGCAGTGTAATTTCTGCGTTGGCGATGTTTTCGACTTGGCGAACAATTTCTTCGCCACGTTGTGCGTACTCTTTACGGAACTGCGCTACCAGCGCTTCGGTGCGCTGCGCATCCATGGCTTCGAACTCCGAGCGCGTGTAATACGTCACCGCGTAAGCCACCACGGACACCGACGCAAAGATGGTCAGCAACACGACGAGCAGGAGTTTCGTACGGAAGCTCATCGTTTTGCCCTAGGAAAAACCACAAACGGCCGGGCGGCATTCCTTCGCGGAAGGTTCTCAGTTCCATCGGCGAGGTTCCGAGAGTCCGTTTCGCGAGCTATTTTTGCTCGATGGATCTTCGTCTCCATGGTGAAAAGAAAAGCATATCCCGAAGGGCTACTGCCGCAAAAGGACTGTTGCGGGCTCCTTGCCTTGATAGCAATACGCTCGCCGCCATCTCCGAGCCAAACGCGGAAAAGAATCGCTTCGCGGAACGCCGAGGGGACGTTTTTCTGTGGCGAACACGGCAATCTGAATGAGATGATACCACGGCGGCAAGCGTTGGATGGAGCACCAGGCGCCAAGCCGGCTCCGCCCGCAGCAGGACGGAAACTCTTTGCTGGATTGCACGTCCACGTAAGAGGGCGTGTGTCCCACACCAAAAAAAAAAAACGAATCTTCAGGAGAGTTCCGATGAAGCCGATGTCCCACGGAAGGAAGGGCTTGTTGTGGGTAGGTGTCGCCGCGGCGCTGTGGCTCCTAGCGGCGCCCCAAAAAGCGCCGGCGGAATCCGCCGATGAGGTTCCCGCGGGGCCAACCAAGCTTCTGCGGTACGCGGATATTTCCAGGGATAGAGTCGTCTTCGTTTATGGGGGCGACTTATGGATTGCCCCGCGCGAAGGCGGCGCGGCGAGCCGGTTAACTTCTCATGTCGGTGATGAGCTTTACCCGAAGTTCTCGCCGGACGGCAAGTGGATTGCCTTCACCGGCGAATACGACGGCAACCCGGACGTTTATCTCATCTCTTCGGAAGGCGGCGAGCCGAAGCGGCTGACCTTTCATCCTTCGAACGACATCGTGCTCGGATGGACACCCGACGGCAAGAACATTCTCTTCCGTTCGGACCGCTCGAGCGCCCCGCCGGCACGCTTCACGAGGCTTTTTCTGGTGTCCCCGCAGGGGGGAATGCCCAAGATGTTGCCAGTTCCGCGAGGCGACCTGACTTCGTTTTCGCCGGACGGCACCAAGATCGCTTACATCGAAACAGCACAGGAATTCCGTACCTGGAAGCGTTACCACGGCGGCTGGAATCTGCCCATGGCCATCTATGACTTGAAAAACAACACCTACGAAGAACTGCCCAAATCTAGCGGCATGGACATGTTCCCCATGTGGCACGGCAACGCCATTTATTTCATCAGCGACCGCGATGGCGTGATGAATCTCTACAGCTACGATCTTGGCTCAAAGCAAACCACGAAGCTCACCGATTACAGAGAATATGACATCAAGTGGCCCAGCCTGGGACCGGACGCCATCGTCTATGAAAATGGCGGGCTGCTTTACGAATACAACCTGGCAAACAACAAAGCGCGGGAAATTCCCATCGTGGTGCACGCCGAAGATACCCAAGCGCGGCCGGAGTTCAAAAATGGTTCGCAGAATATCGGGAGCTTCGCGCTTTCGCCTTCGGCGGCGCGCGCGGTCATGGAAGCACGCGGAAACATTTTCACGGTTCCCGCAGAGCACGGAAGCATCCGCACGCTGACCTCGGAACCGTCCGGCATTCACGAGCTGAATCCGGCATGGTCACCCGACGGCAAGTGGGTTGCCTACCTCTCCGACAAGTCCGGCGAATACGAAGTCTACAGCCGTCCACAAATGGGCGGCGAAGAGACCCGCCTCACCACGGATGGCGGGATCTATCGCTATGGGCCGACGTGGTCTCCGGACAGCAAGAAACTCGCGTATTGGGACAAATTGCATCAACTCTGGTACGTGGGAATCGAAGAAAAGAAACCGGTGCTGGTGGACAAAGCCGCTTATGGGGACATTTCGGACGCAAGTTGGTCTCCGGACAGCCTGTGGCTCACCTATTCGAAACCGCACCGGCGCGGCAGCAACGATGCATTTCTTTATTCCCTCAATACCAGGAGAACCACGAAAGTTTCCGAAGGTTTCTACAACGATAGCAACCCGGTCTTTGAACCCGCCGGGAAATATCTGTTCTTTCTTTCCACGCGGTATTTTTATCCGAGCCGCGGGCAGCTGGACCAGCGTTACAACTACTACACCACCGATGGGATTTTCGCCGTTACTCTGAAGGCGGACGAAGCTTCTCCGTTCAAGCCCGAGAGCGATGAGGAAAAAGCGGAAGAAAAGAAAGACGAAAAAAAATCCGCTGATTCGAGGAGCGGCGAACAAAAACCCGAAGAAAAGAAAGAGGAGAAAAAGGAGGAAAGGAAGGAAGAACCGGCCAAGCCCATGCAAATCGATCTGGAGGGCCTGAGCGCGCGCATCGTTGCCGTGCCGATGCACCCCGGGATTTTGAGCGGCTTGGCGGCGCGCAAGGACAAGCTGTTCTATGTGGACACCCCGCAAGAGGCGCTCGAATTCGTCCCCAACACTCCCCCACGGCCCAGGAACGTTCTTCACCTGTTTGACATGACCAAGCGCGAGGACCAGGTTCTGCTGGATGGCCTGGACGGCTACGATCTGGACAAAGAAGGCAAGAAGGTCCTCTACAAGGCCGGCCAGGTTTACGGCATCGTGGAGGCGACGCCCGGTAAGGCCAAGGTCGGTGACGGCAAATTGAATCTCGCCGAAATGCAGGTGAAGGTGGACCCGCGCGAAGAATGGCGGCAGGTTTTCCGCGAGGCCTGGCGCATCGAGCGCGATTTCTACTGGGACCCGGCGATGACCGGTCACGACTGGAAAAAGATCGGGGCGCGTTACGAAGCGCTGCTTCCGTGGGTCGTCGACCGCAGCGATTTGAATTACCTGATTGGCGAAATGATTTCGGAACTGAGCACCTCGCACACGTACGTCGGCGGCGGCGACCAGCCGCAGTGGACGCACGTCAACGTGGGGATGCTCGGGGCGGATTTCGAACCGGACGGCGCCTACTACCGCATCACCAAGATTTATCCGGGCGAAAACTGGAACGAGTCCACGCGCTCGCCGCTCACCGAGCCGGGCTTGAAGGTCAAAGCGGGAGACTACCTGATTGCCGTGAACGGCCAGGAAGCGCGCTCCGACCGCGACGTCTATGCGTATTTCCAGGATCTTGCGGGGAAACTGGTCACGCTCGAAATCAACAGCAAGGCGACGCGGCAAGGGGCCTGGGAAATTACCGTCAAGCCGACCACGAGCGAAGCAGGCGTACGCTATCTTCACTGGATCCAGACCAATCGCCGGAAAGTCGAGGAGGCTACCGGCGGGCGCGTCGGCTACATGCACGTGCCGGACACCAGCTTCGCCGGCATCATCGCGTTCGACAAGCAGTTCACCGCCCAACTCGACAAGGACGGCATCATCGTCGATGAACGCGACAATTCCGGCGGACAGATTCCCGACTTTTACACGGAAAAATTGAAGCGGGAGTTGCTTGCCGTGGTTGCGCCGCGCGATACCGCAGACATTCCCTGGCCGCCGGTGGCGATCTACGGACCCAAGATCATGATCGTAAATGAGCTTGCCGGCTCAGGCGGCGACGCGTTTCCGTGGTTCTTCCACGGCGAAAAAATCGGACCCATCGTGGGAACGCGCACGTGGGGCGGATTGGTAGGCATCGGCAACGTACAGCCGCTGCGCGATGGCGGATTCGTGACGGCGCCGGGCTTCGGCTTCTGGAGCGCGGACCATGGCGGTGAATGGATAGTCGAACAGCACGGCGTCGACCCCGACTATGTTGTGCCGGAGCGGCCGGACTTGGTGGTCAGCGGGCACGATCCGCAACTGGAAAAGGCCATCGAGCTCGCGAAAGATGCCTTAAAAAATTACCGGGGGCTTCCGCCGCGGCCGAAATACCCGTCGGTCAAGGAATAAAAACTCTCGGCAAATTGCGGGCGTGACCCTACGACCCACAGAAAAGGCCGCGGTGCTCGAAGACCCGCCCTCGGCTGGAGACGACCGCTAGCCGGGTGGCACGGTGAGCCTTTACCGAAAGAAGGGCGGCTCTGAAGGATAGGGCGAAGCGCGGCGGTGCTTGCCTTTCTGTTCATGGCTGCTCTTTTCCGGAGTGGCGTTCCCTGCCACCCGCGGGGGTTTCGGCTAGCGGAGCCCTTGCCCGGCCGTGGAACCGGGGAATCCCACCTTGCAGGTCACCGTCCACGCGCGAGGGCGTGGCGAGTTCCCGTGGAGTAACCGGCGGAGCTGCGCAGCGAGAAAGATGTCGTAGGCAGCCAGGGCGCCGGCGCTACCAAAAAGTCCGAGCCCAAGAGTCATCAGCACGTATCTCAATACAACCATGGTGTTACTCCCCTCCCTGTCCGGCGAGCTCAGCGATTCGCCGAGAAAGCGCGGGCCAGTCGCGCTCGGCCGTGCTCGAGCGGCGTGCGGTCGGGAACACGCCGGGCCGTGGCAGGCTCGATCAGCAGCAAGGCGATGCGAAGGGACATCCAGCCAAGAGCCGCCGCAGCAGCGACGGCGAACATCGTTAGGACGGCGACCAGGGCTAAGTTTTGTAGGGTCATCATGGCGTTCCTCCGCAAAGTGCGAACTTGCGCAGGGCAGCTCGCGAGCCAATCTCAATTCATTGAAAGCAAAAACGTTATCTCGATCGAAGGGACGCGAAGCTGTGGATGAGACAACACGTTGTGTCGGGAGGGACGCGAAATTTTCGTGCGCGCCGTGCGCGCCGTTTTGCTACCGGGCGAATTCGCGCTAGTGTAGATTGTGGGTTTGGCCGTCCATCGCAAGCTCACTGGCCGGCCTTCTCCCTTCGGGAAACTTTGGCTAATGCCCATTCGAACTGCCGGTTTTCGAATCGCTAAAATCCTGGGCATTCCGATTTATCTGGATGCCACGTGGCTGCTCATTTTTGGCCTGATTACCTATACGCTGGCCATGAACTTTCGGCAGATGCATCCCCAGTGGACTCCTACCGAGCACTGGTCTTTAGGAATCCTGACCAGTCTTCTTTTCTTCGGCTCCGTGCTTTTTCACGAGTTGGCGCACAGCGTGGTAGCGCTGCATTACCAGATTCCCGTTCACTCCATCACTTTATTCCTGTTTGGCGGCATAGCTCGCATTGGGAGGGAGCCGTCGAAGCCCATTCAGGAATTCAACATCGCCGTCGCCGGGCCGCTTGCCAGCATTTTGCTTGCTGGCGTATTCGGGGCGATGACGTTGCTCTTCCCATCGGCGCAAATGGTGGGGGCGCTTGCCAAGATTCTTGGTGGGAGCAACTTCATTCTCGCGGTCTTCAATCTGGCGCCGGGATTTCCCCTGGACGGCGGAAGAATCTTCCGCGCTATCGTCTGGGGAATCACGAAGGATTTTTCCCGCGCCACGCTGATCGCGGGCTCAAGCGGCAGGGTCGTTGCCTATGCGCTGATGGCAATCGGCGGTTACGAGGCGTTCTACAAAAATGACTGGTACTCCGGGCTGTGGCTGGGAGTGATCGGGCTTTACCTGCTGAACGCAGCGCAACAAAGCATCGCGCAAATGACCATCCGCGAGGCTCTTGCTGGTCTGCATGCATCGGACGTGATGAGCCACGAAGTTCCCACCATCGAGGGGCACATCACGCTCGAAGAATATGGCGCGGAGGTGCTGCGGACCGGACGGCGCTGCCACCTGGTGCTCTCAGGTGACCGGCTGGTGGGCATGATGAACGTCCACACGCTCAATGCCGTGCCGCGGGAGCAATGGGCAAATAACTCGGTCCAGTCGGCGATGATTCCGCGCGACAAAATTCAGTGGACCTCACCGGATGAGCCGCTGCTGAAGCTCCTCGAACGGCTGCTGACCGCGGACATCAACCAGATGCCGGTGGTCAGCGGCGCGACGGACCAAGCGCCGCAAATCGTGGGAATGGTCACCCGCGACTCGATCTTGCGCGTGATGCAAACGCATTCGGAGCTGGCTTCGCACCTTCCAGGCAAGTAGCACCGGTCGCGCAACCCCAATTGGGGCATTTCAGCGGTTCTCGATCCTTTGCTGCACTCAGGATAACCAACGGCCGCGAGGAGAAACCGCGCTAGTCGGCGCTCATAGGTTGGGTGGTGGGTCGATTCGCATGCGGAAGACTTCGCGGGGCGCAGCCCTGGCGCGATTCGAGCCTCACGCGCACACCGTACCGAGGCCGCAGGGTAATGGATGCCAGCGGCACGACCGGATGATCGGGCACCAGGCGCAACCGGTACTTTTGCGCGACGGTCGCCAAAAGCAGCGCCGCCTCCATCAAAGCAAACGTATTCCCGATGCATTGGCGCGGGCCGCCGCCAAACGGGAAATACGCAAATCGCGGGATGCGTCTTAGGAAATCGCCTTCCCAGCGCTCCGGACGAAATTCTTCCGGTGCGTCATACCAGCGCGTGTCGCGATGCACGACCCATTGGGCCATCGCAACGCCCATCCCCTTCTTCACCGGGTAGCCAGCAAGTTCGTGGTTTTCGACGGCCACGCGCGCGATCCCCCACGCGGGAGGATAAAGCCGCAGTGATTCGGTGATGACATTGCCGGTGTAGGGCAGCCGCGGCAGATCTTCGAGAGAAGGTGCGCGGCCGACGAGCACTTCGTCGAGTTCGGCGTGCAGTTTCGCCTCCGCCGCGGGGTTCCGCGCCAACAGCCACCACGTCCATGAGAGCGAGCTGGCGGTGGTCTCATGCCCGGCGAGAAAAAGCGTGATCGCCTCGTCGCGCAGCTGTTGGTCGGTCATGCGCGAGCCGTCTTCGTCCTGCGCGTGAAGAAGCATCGAGAGAAGATCACCGGTATCGCGGCCGGAAGCGCGGCGTTCGCTGATGATGCGGTAGAGAATGCCCTCGATGAAGGCGATTTCGCGCTTGATGCGAAGGTTGGTGGGCGTGGGCACCCAATGTGGAACAAAAAGGGTGCGCCGGAAATCGGCGCCGAGTTCGAGCAGCAGCTCAAGAGATTTTCCGACGTCCCGGGCGTCGCCCGCGACATCGGCGTCAAACAAGGTTTGGGCCACGATCTGGAGAGTGAGCCGCATCATTTCCTGGTGCACATCGCGTTCTTCCCCGTCGCGCCAGCCCTCCAGCATGCGTTGCGCGTACTGCACCATGGCCATTGCATAAGCGGCGATGCGCGCCCGATGGAACCCCGGCTGCACCAACCGCCGCTGCCGCAGCCAGAAATCGCCTTCGCTCGTGAGCAGTCCTTCCCCAAAAACGTGCCGGTTCGCCCGCAAAACGCGCCCTTTGATGTAGCGGCGCGGGTGGCCGACCAAAACTTCCTCGATGAGGTCGGGGTGATTGACAAAAATATTACGAAAATTGACCACGCGGATGCCGACGATATCGCCGCAGCGCGCCAATTCGCTGAACATCTCCAGCGGGTTTTGACTCAACGCGCGGAAAGACCAGCCTTTGAGCCCTCCGTACGGGCCGGGGGGGAATTTGTCGCGGCGCCACATAGGAACATGCTAAGCCGCGGCCTTCCCAGGGGTCAACGCGGGTGAAGGCTCGAGAAAGGCTGCAGGGTAAAGATTACTCCGGGAGGACCGCGCGAAGGAGGAAGGCGCCGCTCCGTGATTCCATCCTGACCTGGGAGAGTCCCGCGCCGAGCAGCCTTTGGGGCGCGGTCGATGGATCCATAGGCACAAACGTACTTTTGATGTGGCTGACCCGGTGAATCCAGCCGTCGGGAATATCGAAAGCAAGGAAAATGCCGCCCGGCCGAAGCACACGCCTTACTTCCGCAAACGTGCGGTCCTGTAACTCGATGGATTTCAGATGATGCAGCATAAGGATGGAGATCGCGGATGAGAATGTGCCGTCAGGGAAAGGGAGGGCTGCCGCATCTCCCTGAATGACGGTAACGCTTGAAAGATTTACCCTTCGGCGAAGCTTCAAGGCCAGAGCGTGGTCGTATTCGAGGCTCGTGACCCGAGGCGCACGGCGCGCTAACTCGACGGTTGCCGCTCCGGAGCCCGCGCCAAGCTCCAACAGATGGTCACCCAAATGGGAGTCGCGAAGCATCCAGGGCAACAACTGCCCGCGCGTGAGATAACGCCACAGCGAGGAACCGCAACACCATTTTTCGAAAGAGTTCATTCGCCACGGGAATGTCAGAACACTATACCGTTGCCGTCTCGATTTGCTGCTGCGATGAGACTTCGTATTTGCGAAATGAAATGAGCCGGCTCTCGGGAGGCGGAGGTTATCTTTTCCAATTCGTCGACCTCCTGGCTACGCAGATTGATTCGCGAGTCCATTACGCCGCATGCAGAGTCGACAATTACTCTTTCACGCAAATGATCGGGAGATGCTTGGGATTGCGGTCCACGGTTGCGTCTAAACCCATGGCCACCCCTCATTGTAGCAAAGGGCGAATTCGCCGGAGCGCGGATGCGAACTGGTCGGCGTTATACGCCGAGGGATTCTCGAGTTGCTGGAAGAGGCCGTTGATGGCGGTGCGGACTTCAGCGGCATTGGCCGGCTTCGCGGCTCGGCTGTAAGCGATGTAGAGCGAATCCATGGCCATGGCGGCTTGCTCCGCGCCGCGCTCATCGGCCAGCGCAATATTTTCGGCGTCCTCGGGAATGCGCTCGAGCATACGCAACACCAGGGCCTGATCGTACGGCAGGTTGGCGAGCCGCTCCGCGATACGCTGCGCCAAGGGCACTGCCAGGGAAGCCGCAGCCGCCACGGCGTTGCGGTCGGGATTGAGCTTGCTCATCTCCTCGGAGACGAGGAGCATTTGCCGGTCCAGCTCTTGCGCGTTTGCGGTGTCCATCTGTTTCGCAAGCAAACGAAACACGGCGTAGCGGGAAGCGTTCCACGCCGGATCGCCGGGACGTCGCCCCGCGTAACCGTGTTCCTGGCGCCAACTGTCTTTCGCCGGGCCTAAGGCGTGGTGACACGCGAAACAGGAAAGCTCCGAGTATTCGGGCCAGATATCTTTTTTGTCGGCCCGCTCGTTCCTCGCGCGCCAGCTCAGACGCGCGATCTCCGCGCCAAGTTGCTCCGCCTGGCCGACGCTCCATTCGCGCACGCCCACCCAGGCGGCATCTTCTGCGGGCTTCCCCGGCTCGGACTCGCGAGGAACCTTCCAGTGGCGCGGCATCACCGCCGAGAAGGAATCCAGCTCAAAATACAGATCCGGATGTCCGGCCGCGATCATTTCGTGGTCAACAAACTTGTTTTTTGTCCCGAGATGGCATTCCAGGCATTTCTCCGTGCGATGAATCACGTTGCGCGTGTCGGTCATTCCCAGCGCTAGCGATTTTTCATGGGACCAGGAACGTGTCGTATGCGGACCAAGCCAAGCCGAAGCGGGTCCGTGGCAGTTTTCGCAGGACACGCCTTCGGAGATTGCAAAGGCGCGACCGCGCTGCTCCGGCGGGGTGTAAAGCCCGTGGCAGGCGAGGCATTTTGAGGATTCCTCGGCCTTCGCATCCAACTTAAGGATGCGCGCCATACGTTCGCCGACCTCACCAGTCAGCGCCTGGTAGGCGCGGCTGTGCTTGTCCTGAAGGATCCAGGTCGAATACTCATTTTGCAGGATGCGGCTTCCGGCGATTGGCTTAACGCTTCCGTGGCAGCTCGTGGCGGCACACGATCCCGGGCCAATGTATTTAACGGGCTCCTTTTCCTGTCCGGCCAACGCGCCGGGGGCTGAGAACTGCAGGCAGATCATGAATCGCAGTAGGAATGAATTTTTCGTCTTGCGCATTCGCTCCTGCCGAAGGAACCTGTTCGCTTATATCGTTTGCGTCGCGGGGAAGTCAACGGATTGCGTTGCCTTTTTCGCGACGCGCCGCGAAAAGCAAACGGGGCGCTATGTCGACCTCGGTTTACGCTCAGTAGTATGCAGGAGATTCAACAACCCAACCCGCGCCGCGCATTCCACGAAGCCTGCGCGGCGATTTGTGCGCGAGACCGAACGACGTGATCTTCGACGACCTTCGGGCCATCCAGCTGCGCTACGGCTTTCTGCCCACGGCGGAGCTGGAAGGACTTTCCCAGCGCACGCACACTCCGCTCTACCAGCTTCACAGCGTCGCGAGTTTCTACCCGCATTTTCACCTCGCGCCGCCGGCCAAAGCCGAAATTCGCGTCTGCGCGGACATGAGTTGCCATCTCAACGGCGCTTGCGAGTTGCGCATGGAGCTGCAACGTCGCTTTGCCGGCTCCCGCCCCGAAGACGTGCAGATTCGTGACGTTTCCTGCCTCGGCCGGTGCGAGCGCGCGCCGGCAATATCGATCAACGATCAGATTCTTACCGAGGTTAGTGCCGCGAGCGCCGAGCAAATGGCTCGCCGCGCCCTTCGCGGCGAAGAAGTTGACCCGCCGCATCCCGAGCGGGCGCGCATCGCGTGCAAAGCCGACCCTTATGGCAACGGTGACGACCAGAAATACGGCGTCGTGCGCAAGCTCGTCGAGTCCCGCGCATGGGACGACGTCCTCGCACAGCTCAAAGCCGCCGAACTTCGCGGAATGGGCGGCGCCGGCTTTCCTACGAGCATGAAGTGGGATCTGGTGCGGAAGCAGCCCGATCCCGTGAAGTATGTCGTATGCAACGCCGATGAAAGCGAGCCGGGCACGATCAAAGACCGCTTCATCATGACCCATCTGCCTCACCTGGTGATCGAAGGCATGATGATCGCCGGCCTTGTGACCGGGGCGAAGCGCGGAATCCTCTATATCCGCCACGAATACGCTCGCGAGGAAGAAATACTCGGCGGAGAAATCGGCCGGTGCTACCGCCTGGGCTTGCTGGGAAAGAGAATTCTCTCTAGCGAGTTCGACTTTGATCTCGAAGTTTTTGTGAGCCCCGGTGGCTACATCTGCGGGGAAGAGAGCGCGCTTCTCGAGGCCATCGAAGGCCATCGCGCCGAACCGCGCAACAAGCCGCCATTCCCGGGCCAGATCGGTTTGTGGCAGAAGCCGACGGTGATCAACAACGTGGAAACGTTCATCAACGTCCCGCAGATTCTGGCGCGCGGCGTCGATGGGTTTGTCGCGCAAGGCGTCAACGGTTCGCGCGGGCTGAAATTTGTCGGGGTCAGCGGCCACGTGGAGCGTCCCGGCGTTTTCGAACTGCCCATGGGCACTCCCATCCGAGAAGTGATCTTCAAGCATGCGGGTGGCATTCGGGGAGGCCGCTCGCTCAAGGCCTTCGCACCTTCCGGCCCTTCGTCCGGCTACCTGCCGGCTTCCCTGATTGACGTGCCCCTGGACTTCAAAGCGCTGGCCGACGCCGGCTCCATGCTTGGCTCGGGCGCCATCGTCGTTTGCGACGATACCACCTGCATGCTGGATATGGCGTTGAACGCGGTGCGTTTTTATCGCAACGAGTCTTGCGGGAAGTGCGTGCCGTGCCGCCTCGGCTCGCAAAAGATGACCGACCTGCTGGTTCGCTGGACAGAAGGGGCCGTCCTCGAGCCGCAGTACCGCGCCGACCTGGCCCTGCTCGATGATCTCGCCCTGGCCATGAGCCAAACGTCGATCTGCGGCCTTGGCCAGATTGCGCCGGCGCCGATTCAGTCCGTGCTGAAGCATTTTCGCGCGGAAGTCGATGCGCACGTGCTGCACGGACAGTGCCCGAGCGGGGTGTGCTTCACCGCTCGATCGCGCGCCGGAGAAGCCCAGCGCGTGGGAATTCGACCGTGAATAGGACCAGTCCTGCCACACCGCCGGGGATGGTTGACCTCACGATCGATGGGAAACCCATGCGCGTGCCAAACGGCACGACGGTCTTCGAGGCGGCTGGGATGGGCGGCATCCACATTCCCACGTTGTGCCACTTGCAAAACCAGACGCCGGTGGGCGTTTGCCGCCTGTGTGTTGTGGACACCGGCGCACGCGTCCTTTCTGCTTCGTGCGTGCGCGCGGTCGAACCCGGCATGAAAGTCGTCACCCATTCGGACAAAATCTTGCATGCGCGCAAGACCCTGCTCGAGCTGCTGATGTCCGATCATCCCTCGCCGTGCGCGCGACAGGAAAAATCGGGAGATTGCGAACTCGAAGGGTTGGCAAAGGCCGCAGGTATCGCCGAGGCTCGCTTTGCAAAGCGATCGATCGCCCGTGGGGAGGACGATTCGTCTCTGGCCATCGCCGTCGATCATGACGCCTGCATCCTTTGCGACCGCTGCATTCGTGGCTGCGACGAAGTGAAAGACAATTTCGTTCTCGGGCGCATGGGAAAGGGTTATTCGGCGGGCATCGCTTTCGATCTCAACGCGCCGATGGGCGCTTCCACCTGCATTTCCTGTGGCGAATGCATGGTTTCCTGCCCCACCGGAGCGCTGACCAACAAAGGACCTGCCGGAACGGCGATCTGTGCCGGGCAGGGCACGGAGATTTTTGAAGCCGAAGAGCTGTTGCAAATCCCGGTTTTTAGGGGCGTTTCCGGGACGTTTCTGGAACTGAATCGCGGCGCCATCGTCAAGCGCCGCTTTCGCAAGGGCGAAGTGATCTGCCGCGAGGGCGAGTTTGGTTCCACGGCGTTCTACATGGTCGAGGGCCGGGCCAAAGTTTCCCTTTCAGCGCCTATCGCGCACGTTAAAACGCAAGGCGGAGCTAAGGGGTTTTTTAAGCGGCTGACCAGCACGCTGGTGGGTCGCGAAGAAGACCGGCGCGGCGAAGAAACGCGCGACCGCACGATTCCAATCGATGCTTCCGTCGATCTTTCCTACGGCAACCCGGTTGCCGAACTCGGTCCCGGAGACCTGTTCGGCGAAATGACCTGCATGAATTTCTATCCGCGCTCCGCCACGGTCGTGGCGGAATCCGATGTCGTCGCTTACGAGATGCTGCGCAATGTGCTCGACATCATGCTGAAGAACAAGGCCTTCCGCGCGCAGCTAGATGAAACTTACCGCCGCCGCGCGCTTGAAAACCACCTTCGCGGCGTGCCCATGTTCGCGGATCTGTCGCCGGAGTTTATCGGGGATCTCAAAGAGCGTGTCGAGCTTCAAGGGTTCGCGCCGGGGCAGGTGATCGTCCAACAAGGCGACACGGCAGACAGTTTCTATCTTGTGCGGATCGGGTTCGTGAAGGTTTTGGAGAACTATCCCGGCGGAGAAATGGTGCTCGCGTACTTGTCCCGGGGCGATTATTTCGGCGAAATCGGTTTGCTCGGGGGCGGCGATCGGACGGCAACGTGCACGGCGCTCGACCATGTCGAGCTCGTGCGCATCGCCGGCGACGATTTCCGAGACATGGTTGCGAAATTTCCGAGCGTGCGAGCCGGTCTTGAAGCCGTCGCTGCCGAACGCCGCGCGGCTAATCAGCAGCGCTTGCAAAGGGTCGACAGCGTCCCCATTGACCAATTCCTTTCGCAGGGTTTGATGGAAGCGCAAAGCCTGCTCGTCCTCGATCTGCAAAACTGCACACGCTGCGATGCTTGCGTAAACGCCTGCGCCGAAGCGCATGACGGCGTCACACGTTTGGTGCGCGACGGGTTGCGCTTTGAGGGCTATCTCGTGGCCACGAGTTGCCGCCAGTGCCGCGACCCGCTTTGCATGGTCGGGTGCCCCGTTGGCTCGATCCGTCGCCGCAATTCGCTCGAAGTCATCATCGAGGATTGGTGCATCGGCTGCGGGCTCTGCGCGCGGAATTGCCCCTACGGCAATATCAATCTGCATCCCTTCGAAGTTCTTTCGGATGATCCGCAAAATCCCGGCCGCAAGAAGGCGGTCATCAAGCAAAAGGCAACCTCCTGCGATCTTTGCACGCACTTGAAGGAACCCAGCTGCGTATACGCCTGTCCACACGACGCAGCGCATCGCGTGGATCCAAAATCATTTTTCGCCGAAATGCTGGGGGGCAGTGGTGCGAAATGAGAATTGACCGAACACACCGCGCCTGGGCCATCGCGGCGTTCGTCATGCTTGCCGCCGCGGCGATCGTGTATCTCAGCGATACGCTCAACGCACCGCAAGGGCCACGCGGCGGAAGCGTTGTTGGTCTCTTGTTTGGAATCCTCGGGTTCGGCTGCGTGATTTTTGCCGCGTTGCTGGGCGCACGAAAACGCGTGCCTACCTGGCGTGTTGGCCGCGCGCAAGCCTGGATGCGCGGCCACCTCTGGCTCGGTCTTTTGGCGCTGCCGACCATTCTCTTTCACGCCGGTTTTCATTTTGGCGGCACCCTCACGCGCGTGTTGATGTGGCTGCTGATCATTACCGTCGCTAGCGGCGCGTTCGGAGCCGCGCTGCAGCATTACATCCCGCGCGTCCTGACTGCGGAAGTGCCGCTCGAAACCATCTACGACGAGATCGACCACGTTCGAGCGCTGTTACGCGAGGAGGCGGACCGAACCGTTGAAGCGGTGTGCGGAGACCTTGGCTTGGCCAAATCTTCGACCGAGGGAATCGAGCGCGCCGGCGGGTTCACCGCGCTACGGCCTATAGCCGGCGCTGTTGCCTTGCGAACCTCTGCAGCCGTCAGTGCTGGCGCGAGCGCGGCCGTTGCCGCGGCGCGCGAGAATATTCGTCTCAGCCAAGAAGAAGGCGCGCCGCTGCGCATTTTTTATTTGAACGAGATGCGCCAGTTTCTCGAATATCCGGGAAAACACCCCCACCGGTTAGCCCATCCGGCAACAGCGAGCAGCAGCTTTGCCGCACTGCGCACCTTGCTGCCGGGCCGAGCGCACGGGGCGCTCGCTGACCTCGAAGACATTTGCGATGAAGCCCGCCAACTGGCACGCCAAGAGAGGTTACACCACTGGCTGCACGGCTGGCTGCTGGTGCACATTCCGCTTTCGCTCGCGCTCGTTTTGCTCGGCGCCGTGCATGCCGTCATGGCGTTGCGCTACTGAAGAAGCGGCCAGGGTGGCTAACGAGTGGCAAGAACAAGGACAACCAAGAAGCTCGCACAGCGCATCGACCTCCATTACTTCAAGAGGCCGACGCCGCTCAAGTGCGCCAAACTCTGGCTCAGCTTCCTCGTGCCGCTTCTCGCGCTTCTGTGGATCGTCGGCCGCGGCGTTTCGAGCGACCATCGCGTCTACTCGAGCGGCAGCTTATCGCGAGCGCACGCCGTGCTTGACAAAGAATGCGCTGCCTGCCACGTGCGTCAAGCCGGCGCCTTTGCGGCGAAAGCCGCCGATAACGCGTGCCTCGGCTGCCACGATGGGCCTGCCCACCACGCCTCCAAGATCGCTTCACCGGCCTGCGCCGCTTGTCACTCCGAGCATCGCGGCCGCGTCAGTCTCGCCGCCGCGAGCGACCAAGCCTGCGCCACTTGTCACGCTGACTTACGGAATAGCCGGCCCGACACGCGATACGCCTCGCGCATCCACAGCCTCCCGGACGGCCATCCGGAATTCGCGGCTCTCGGACGGAAGGCCGGCGATTCGGCTACCATCGAGCTGAATCACTCCATACACATGAAACCGATTCGACGAGGGCCAAACGGCGTCCTCGTGAATCTTGAGTGCGGCAATTGTCATCGTCCCGCGGGTGTCGAAGCCGACCTGACCTATTCAGACGCAAGCTACCGCGCTGCCACGGTCAGTTCTAACGCCAGCGATGAAATGCTTGCGCTGAGCGCCGGCAGCCTCAGGCGACCCAAGCCCATTACCGGACGCGAACTGATGGCCCCCGTGAAATTTGCCAATGCGTGCGCGGCGTGCCATCTCCTCACGTTTGACAAGCGCTTTGACGAAGGCGTTCCCCACGACAAACCAGACCTCGTTCACGCGTTCTTGCTAAAGAAATTCGAGCAATACATTGCCGCGCACCCCAATGAACTCCGAGCGACGCCTGAGCCAGCTCAGGAACTTGGCGGCAAGCCTATTCCGACGCGGTTTCGCGCACTCACGGTGTCGCAATGGGTAACCGAACGAACGGCCGAAGCCGAAGAATTGTTGTGGCGCAAAACCTGCAGGCAGTGCCACGCGCTTACCATTTCACGCGGTAGTGCCCTTCCCCAGGTGGCCGCTGCCAACGTAAAGACACAGTGGATGCCGCACGCGAGGTTCGACCACGACGCGCATCGGGGATTCTCCTGTGTGAGCTGCCATGCCAAAGCTCTTACGAGCACGGAAGCGAGCGACATCTTGCTGCCGGGAATTGCAGTTTGTAAGACCTGTCACGGGCGCGGCCCCGATCACGCCGATTCGCGTTGTTCGGAATGCCACACCTATCACGACTGGTCCAAACGCAGGGAAGTCACGCCGAAATTCATGCTCCCTGCGCTAGCGACGGGCGGCCAATAAAGACCCGTCACAGTTCGCGCTGTCTGCAGGAGAAGCATGGTGAGACATTGCTGCCTGGAGTCTCAAAACGAATCAGCGTTCCACTAAGGCCATCAGGTGTTCCGGGTAGCGCGGGCCTGACGCTCCATGGGGAGCTACTTCATCGATACGTTTCAGGTCGCGTTCGGAGAGTTTTACCTGCAATGCGCCAGCGTTTTCCTCAAGGTATTTCCGCCGCTTCGTGCCGGGTATGGCAATGATATCCTGGCCCTTTCGAAGCAGCCATGCCAGGGCGAGTTGTCCGGGCGTCGAGCCTTTCTCTTTAGCAATCGCCTCCACGCGCGCCACCAGGTCCAGATTCTTCCGGAAGTTTTCCCCCTGAAAGCGCGGGGAATTCCTCCGGTAATCGTCTGGAGCAAAATCCTCGAACCGTTTGATTTGCCCGGTCAGGAATCCGCGTCCTAGCGGGCTATAGGCGACAAAAGCAATGCCAAGTTCGCGGGTGGCGGGGAGAATTTCGTCTTCCGGATCGCGTGTCCAAAGCGAATATTCGGTTTGCAACGCCGCAATAGGATGTATCTTATGCGCGCGCCGTATGGTCGCGGCCGACGCTTCCGACAATCCCAGATAGCGGACCTTTCCCGCCCTCACCAATTCCGCCATAGCGCCAACCGTTTCTTCGATCGGCACCTTCGGATCGACGCGATGCTGGTAGTACAGATCGATGGTAGCCACCCCCAGACGCTTCAAGCTCCCCTCGCAGCGGGCCTTCACGTATTCCGGCCGGCCATTGACGCCCCGCACCGAAGGGTTCGCCTTGTCGCGCACAATTCCGAACTTGGTGGCGAGAAAAACCTTTTCGCGCATGCCGCGAATCGCCTGGCCAACAAGCACTTCGTTGTCGCCATAGCCGTAAATGTCCGCGGTGTCCAGAAACGTGATGCCCAGCTCAATCGAACGATGAATCGTAGCCGTCGATTCCGCATCGTGCCGCGGTCCATAAAATTCGGACATCCCCATACAGCCCAAACCGAGGGTGGAAACAAGCGGGCCGTTCTTTCCCAGTGGACGTAGCCGCATCACCGTCTCCATCACCGTCTCCTTGTCGGCAGATCACTGGTTGGATGAAAATTTCCTGGCTTCGGATACCTTAGCTCCGAGAAAATTCGCTACCATGAAACGCTACAATGACATCGTTCTAGACCAAGCATCCGCGGTGAAGGGAAAGGAACCGGAGCATAACAGGGTGGGCGAACAGGCGCAAGCATCGAGCAGGGGCCAGCACATCTTCTCCATCGGATTGAGCCTGGCAGCCTCCGTGATCAGCGGCGCAATCTTCCTCATTTCCCTCGTCGATCAGCTTGCGCTCGTTGAGATTGCGGCGAGTCTCGGCACGGCTTTGCAAGTCTTTTTCTTTAGCTCCGCGCTCGCCGACTTTATCGAGAGAGGAAAGACCAGTCGCGGACGAAACGCGTGGGCGATCGTTTTCGCGGTCCTGTTGATCGCCTTTTATTCCTTCACCCGGTATTTTCCCGAGGGCGCTCGCTAGCCGTGTCGGAGGGGACCGTCGAAGTGCGCCAAGAGACCCACGACCCTTATCTCACCTGCGCCTCATGGCCCAGGCCAGAATAGAACTCCCCTTCCGCGGCAAACTAAATGTCTTAGTTTCAATGTCTTGAGGAATACATCGCCCCACCAACTTGGCACCTGGCATGCCCGATCAAGGGTCTAGGAGGTATCCGCCATGGCTCCGTCCGCCATCGCCGAACACGCGGTCGAAGAGGTCCAAAACAAGGTTGTTGTCCCCAAGCCCATCGAAAGGATTCCCCTTCCGAAGCTCGAGGCGAAGGGCAAAGCCCGCCCGCTTGAGGATCACGGCGAAATCCAGCCGGCGTTCCCATTTTCAAAAGCCGTCCTTCTCGACGAAAATCGCTTCAAGAGCGGCTCGCGCGCGCTGAGGCTGGCCGTATCTATATTGCTGCACGTCACGGTGATCACCGTTCCAATCCTGATCGGCCTGTTTTTCACGGATACAATCAACATCAAGCAGTATGCGGCGGCGATGCTGGTGGCGCCACCACCTCCCCCACCGCCGCCGGCGACTGGCGGGATGATTCGGGCCGCGGCCGCACGCCCCAGGTTTATCAGCAGCGGCAAGCTGCTTGCGCCAACCGTGATTCCCAGGCACATCGCCGAAATCAAAGAAGCGCCACTGGAGCCGGAAAGCGACGGTGGTGTCGTGGGTGGCGTCCCGGGCGGCGTGCCGGGCGGCCAGATGGGTGGAG
>Ga0307471_100000062_pt1 | contig 47638 bp, 39 predicted proteins | sample atmos_gasesAM3C__2_FD_204566 | JGI IMG/M metagenome (GOLD analysis project Ga0307471, IMG submission 204566) | Hardwood forest soil microbial communities from Morgan-Monroe State Forest, Indiana, United States - atmos_gasesAM3C_515 | ecosystem: Environmental > Terrestrial > Soil > Temperate... | reverse complement strand
GAGGCTGAGCGCAGGAGGCGGCCTGCGCGGTCGCGTAACCCGTTCCCATTGCCATGGCCATTGCCGCTGGATTGCGCCGCTGGACCCGGAATCGGAGTGTGCCGCGCCAGAGGAAAAAGTTCCTGCGCGAGGACTTCCGCATTCGCGTAGCGGGCCGACGGATCCTTCGCCAGGCAGCGCGCCACGATGTCATCGAAAGCGGCGGGCAACGAACGATTCGCATGTGACGGAGGAAGCGGAGTCGAAGAAAGCACGCGCGTGCAGATACCTTGCAGGGAGTCGGCATCAAACGGCCGCTGGCCAGTCACCATTTCATAAAGAACGATGCCGAGGGAGAACATGTCCGAGCGCGCGTCCTGTGGTTTGCCCACAATCTGTTCGGGACACCAGTAGGCGGGTGTTCCCGCAAGAGCCGTGGTCTTCGTATCGTGACTGGCGAGCCGTGCCATGCCAAAGTCCATCAGCTTCACGCGTCCATCCTCGGTGATCAGCATGTTCGCCGGCTTGACGTCGCCGTGAATGACGCCTTTTTTATGCGCCACTCCTAACGCGCTGGCCACTTGCCCGGCCCAGGCGCAGGCCTTCTGAAAGGGAATGCTGTGCTTGTCCAGAATGCGATCGAGCGGCTGGCCCTCGAGGTATTCCATCACCAGATACGGAGTGTGGCTGGCTTCATCAATGCCCATGTCATGCAGCGTGATGATCGCAGGGTGGGAAAGCTGGCCTACCACGCGCGCTTCCTGGATGAAGCGCTGCCGGGCTTCTCCTTGGGCTAGTTCCCGGGGGAAAAGCTTGATGGCCACCAGGCGTCCGATGAGCGGATCGTGGGCGCGGGCGACGCGCCCGTGGGCTCCTGAGCCGATGATTTCTAGAATTTCGTAGCGTCCGACTTGCATTGCCGTCTCTCCCTCAGAAAGACCATTGCCATCGAGGGTTCAAGATTAAATGAGGCGGTGCGGATGCGGAATGAAGCAAGGGTAACGTTTTGGCGGGGTACGGTGGTACTAGGATAAAAAGGGAAGTACAGGTCCTAACTTGCTGTAAAGAAGCACGTTACAAGCACGCCTTAGGGAAGGACAGGTGTTTCGCGGCTTCGGGAACCGCACCAGCTTTTTCAGTGCGAGGTTGCCTGAGCCAGCGGTGCGAAGGCCGACGCGGAACGCAGGTGATTCGGAAAGTCGCGGATAAACTTCTTCATGGAGGGGTGCCAGAAGCCGTTGAACCCGAAGAAATACATCTCACCCATCGCTTGCTCCGGCGACCATTTGTCAACCGCCATGCGGTAAGTGGCCACGAAAACGCCTGTGCGGTCGTCCCCAAAGAGGCAATGCACGAAGACCTTTTGTTTCGGATCATCATGAAACAATTCCAGGAATTTCGCGACTTGTTCATCGCTGGGAGGCGACCATCCGCTGACTGGCAGGCGCACAAAGCGCATGCCCATCGATTCGGCTTCCTTGCGTTCCCATTCGTATTTCTCGCGGTCTTCTCCGCGCAGATCCACAATCGTTGTGATTCCCAATTTTTTCAGCTCCGCAAGCCCGTTTTCTTTGGGCTGCGCGCCGCGGAAAAGGACATCGTTGATTTTTCCCGCGTTGTGAATTCCTGCGAGGTGCAATTTCTCTCCGTAAGCAGTCTGCGCTGCCGGGGAGGCCGCGGGTCGCGCCGCCGTTTTTTCTTGCGCAAGTAGTTGCGAAGAAAGCAGTCCCGCGAAAATCAGCGCAAAAGGAATTCGCTTCATCATGACTTTGATGCAAGTAGTGTAGCGCGAGGAGAAACTGTGCAAAACGTGTTGAAGGGCCTGAAGTTGCGCGGAAAACCGACCACTACAAATAGACGTAGTACAGAATTGTTAACCATAACTTGCGTTTTTCTCTTGACAGGATTTTCACATCCGTTGATACTGCAACTCCAGATTCGGGGGACGTGAAGCGCCAGGCGGACCGAGTCGAGACCGAGCGAAAGGTCCGGGCGCACACGGGGAATAGCCCGGTTCTTAGCGAAAAAATCGAGCGCGAAGTACCTGCTCCGCGCCCGTGCGTGGCGGAGCAACTGCCGTGAGGCTGTGTGCGGATTCCAGCCGGCGGCGGGGCATTGGCTTTTCACGCTCTGGGACTTACGACTGCTCGGCAGTCGTCTTTTTTTCGCTGGCACCCTTCGCGAAGCCCCGAATCGAGTTGCGTTAGCTTTGGCCAGACCCTGAGGCGAAGCGTGGCCCCCCTGCCGCTGGCAGGGGAGTAAAATAATAGGGTCCCCCCGCAAGCTGGCGGGATCCGAGACGCGGGAGGGACAGATGGCAACCGTGAAGCATGCATTGAGCGGAAATTCCCCAGCGACGGGTGTAGCGGAGAAGACCGCCGCACGCGCAGGGAAAGGTCTAGCCTTTCCACGGCATTTTACCGACGGGAAGAGGTCGCCCTTCGACGCCGTCGAATGGGAAAAGCGCGTCGCGCTTATCGGAAACGAAAAAGGGGTGACCATCTTCCGCCAGGAAGATGTCGAAGTCCCCAAGACCTGGTCGCAAACGGCGACCAACATCGTCGCCAGCAAGTATTTCCACGGCAAGCCAGAAACGGATCAGCGGGAACGGTCCGTGCGCCAATTGATCGGCCGCGTGGCCAATACCATCGTTCGCTGGGGCGAACAAGGCGGATATTTCGCCGACGCCGCCTCGCGCGATGCCTTTAAAGACGAACTGACCCACTTACTCGTCGAGCAGAAGATGGCCTTCAATTCCCCGGTGTGGTTCAACGTGGGCGTCCAGCCCAAGCCGCAGTGCTCGGCATGCTTCATCAATTCCGTGCGGGACGACATGGGCTCCATCATGGATTTGGCCAAGACTGAGGGCATGCTCTTTAAATGGGGCTCGGGAACGGGTACGAATTTCTCCACGCTGCGCGGAAGCAAGGAAACGCTCTCCGGCGGCGGCATTGCCTCGGGTCCCGTAAGCTTCATGAAGGGCTTCGACGCCTTCGCCGGGGTCATCAAGAGCGGCGGAAAAACGCGTCGCGCTGCGAAGATGGTCATCCTCAACATCGACCACCCCGACATCGTCGAGTTCATCGAATGCAAAAGGAAGGAAGAGCGCAAGGCCCACGTGCTCATCGAGCGGGGTTACGACAGCTCAATTGACGGAGACGCCTACGCCTCCATCTTCTTCCAGAACGCCAACCATTCCGTGCGCGTTACCGACGACTTCATGCGCGCCGTGGCCGAAGACAAGGATTGGTGGACGAAGAACGTCCACGATGGCCAGCCCGTGGACAAGCTCCGCGCGCGCGACCTGATGAGCAAGATTTCGGATTCCACCTGGCACTGCGGCGACCCGGGCATGCAATACGACACCACCGTCAACCGCTGGCATACCTGCAAGAGCACTGGGCGCATTAACGCTAGCAACCCCTGCTCCGAATACATGTTCCTAGATGACACCGCGTGCAACCTCGCGTCGTTGAACCTTATGAAGTTCGTCACAACCAGCGGCCAGTTTGATGTGCCTGCGTTCAAGCATGCTGTGGATGTGACCATCACCGCGCAGGAAATCCTGGTGGATAACGCCAGCTATCCGACGCCGAAGATTGCCGAGAATTCGCACAATTTCCGCCCGCTGGGTTTGGGTTACGCCAACCTTGGCGCGCTGCTCATGTCCATGGCGCTGCCGTATGACTCGCTGGAAGGGCGCGACATGGCCGGGGCCGTCACCGCGCTGCTGTGCGGCGAAGCCTACGCGCAGTCGTCGCGCATCGCCGAGCGCATGGGTGCATTCCCCGGCTACGAAGTCAATCGCGAACCGATGCTCGATGTCATTCGAATGCACCGCGAAGCCATGCGCGGCATCCAGCCCGAGCACGTCCAGCCGGAACTGTTCCTGGCCGCCCAGGAATCCTGGGACGCAGCGCTGCAGCACGGCGAGAAATTCGGCTTCAAGAATTCCCAGGTCACCGTGCTCGCGCCCACCGGCACCATCGGCTTCATGATGGATTGCGACACCACGGGCATCGAGCCGGACCTGGCGCTGGTGAAGTACAAAAAGCTGGTCGGCGGCGGGCTCATCAAGATCGTCAACAACACCGTGCCGCAGGCGCTGATGAAGCTTGGCTACACGCCGGAGCAGTCCAGCGAAATCGTTTCCTACATCGACAAAAACGGAAAGGTCGAAGGCGCGCCCTACTTTAAAGAAGAGCATTTGCCGGTTTTCGATTGCTCGCTCGCGCCGCAGGGTGGCGGACGCTCGATCAGCTGGACGGGCCACGTAAGAATGATGGCCGCGGCGCAGCCGTTTCTTTCCGGCGCCATCTCGAAGACCATCAACATGCCCGAAGAATCCACCGTCGAAGACATCTCGAACGCTTACATCGAATCGTGGCGGCTGGGCCTCAAGGCTGTGGCCATCTACCGCGACAATTCCAAGCGCTCGCAACCCCTCAGTGCGGCCAAGGATGCGAAGAAGGAAGAAAAGAAGGCCGAAGCCGCGCCCACAGCTCGAGCCGTCGAGCCTATGCAGCATGAACTTTTCGCGCGCGCCCAGCGCGAAAAGATGCCATACGAGCGCGCTTCGGTCACCCACAAGTTCAGCGTGAGCGGTCACGAGGGCTACATCACCGTAGGCATGTATGACGACGGGCGCCCCGGCGAAGTGTTCATCAAAATGGCCAAAGAAGGATCCACACTCTCTGGCATCATGGACGGCTTGGCGCTTACCATCTCTCTCGGCCTGCAATACGGCGTGCCCCTGAAGGTGTTCGTAGACAAGCTGCTCAATACGCGCTTCGAGCCTTCCGGGATCACTGCGAATCCCAACATCCGCTTCGTTTCTTCCGTGCTGGATTACATCGCGCGGTGGCTTGGCGGACGGTTTATCTCCACTGACTACCTAAAGCTAAGCGGGGAACATGTAGCAGCGCCGTCCGTTTCGGGCCCACCCGTAGTGGTGTCCCCCGCAATCTCGGCAGGCTCGGGCGCAAGCTGGACGTCTGAGCCGCTTAAGCCTACGAATGCGCATGAAGGCGCGCCGACCTGCAGCGAGTGCGGCATGCTGATGGTGCCCAACGGCGCTTGCTATAAATGCGAGAACTGCGGCAGCACCAGCGGATGTAGCTGAGTGCCGAATCTTGCTAAGCCGAATTCCGGGATGAGCCAAATCCAAAGAAAGGAAACCTCGGGCAAGCCGTGAAAACGCCAACACGATGAGCGCACACCCTTCCGGTTCAGGTGTAGCCGCGCGGCTCGCCCCGTCCCAGCCCAAAACCCGGGGTTTCCTCCACATTGACCGGCACGGTGCCGGACCGCAAGCCATTTACGTTCTCACCTACCACCGTGTGAACCACAACGGCAACCGTCCGAAGCCCGTCGAAGCCGTTGGCGCACAGGCGCTCATCGAGTTGCTCGAGCGCATCGGCGTGGACTTTCATCTCCGCGAAGTCCGCGGCGCCCTCGAAGACATCCTCCGCCTCGGCTCCGCCAATATTCCCGATCTGTGGCTCAGCGACGAAGAAATCCTCGAAAAAGGCCTCGTCGAAAGCTAACTGCATTCCCGATTTGAAATCCGCACTTACAAAAAACAGGAGCGCGTGGAAGGCGAGTCTCCTAGTAATTCAGAGAGAAAATCACGTCGATCGTGGTATCTACCTCGACGGGTTGACCGAGCAGAAGGGTAGGTGAGTACCGCCATTGGCTGACCGCGCGCATGGATGCTTTGGCAAGTGAACAGTAACCGCGCAGCACAACCAATCGCGCGAGCGATCCGTCCTTCGCAATGATCGCATGTAGCCTGACGGTGCCCTGGAGATGTTCTCTCCGGGCTACTTCCGGATATTCCGGCTGAACTCTGCGAACAAGCCGCGCCGCCTGAACAGGGCCGCCAATGCGAAGCGGTTTTGCGTCCTTGTCAGGACCAGTGTCGGCTTCCTGTGGCTTCGGGCTTGCAACCGGCTTTGGAACAAATGGAAAGTGGTCCGGGACTCTAGGGGCGAGGACATAGCGAAAACCGCCATCCACATAGACAATGGTGAAAAGGCGAAGAAAATGGTCGCCGTTTCTCAGCCGCAGCTCATAGAGCGGCACGGCCTGAATCCGCAACTGAAGAGTGCCAAAGGCGTTTTCTCCAGCGTTGTCGTCGCAGGATTCTCCAAAACGCGCGGCAGTCACGTCTGTAAAGTCGTTCTGAATCGCTCCGAAGAAGAATTTCAGAATCTCCGCCGCGAGATTCTTTTGGTCGGCTGCATATTTGGCGCCCTCATCGTTCGCGATATCAGGACCGAAGCTCTGAAGGTACCAATTCTCTGAATCCGGGAGGATCATGCTTTGCGCTAACTCCATGGCTCGCGCCTCGTGGCCATCCTTTTGTGCATTCATGATGTCTTTGGCCAGGTGCTCCAAGCCTCTGGTGTTGTCGGGGTAGTTAAGGTTGACAGCTTTGGGAACGACTGCGGCTGGTTGCGCGGGCGCAGTCTCCTGGGCGCGTACCCTGAGCACAGCAAGACAGAAGAACACGGAATAAATCAAAAAGATTCTACGAAATGCCCGGAACATGCTTCCAGTTTCGATGCATGGAGCGGCTATCGCAAGGACAAATTCAAGTGCCTTCAGCGGGGGCGCGGTCGCAGTGGGCGGGCGGTGAGCGAACGGGGCCGCATGCGGAGGCGGCCGAGCGGCGGCGGAACGTTGCGGAGAAAATCCCCGCAGCAAGGGCAGCGGCCATCGTGGGCGACCGGGCCCGTGACGTCCACGCGCAGCCAATGGCCGCGGGCTTCGCACAGTGGATTAATGCATTGCACGGTCAAGCCGGGCAAGTACTGCATAGTTTCACCTCAGTGGCCGCAAAGCCCGGACAACCCCGCCGCAGACACGCTCTGATAGCCGCGCAGCGGAATCGTCCTGGCCCCCTGGCGGCCCTGCTGCTCGCCGCGGTCCCCCGAAGGAGAACGCTTGGCCCAAGGATCCGCAGCTCAGGCCAAGGACAGGGGCCGCGCGGGAACAGCGAACTCGATGGCGCGCATTCTGCCTTGAACAATTCTGGGTGTCAAGAGGAAAACACCACAAGGTATTGTGGTAAGGTTGCAGCTGTGAAAAACGTGGTTTTCGTTCCGCAGACAGTTTGCGGACCGAAGACGCGCTACCCCTCACGGGAATGCCGCCAACAATTGGGGAAGGCGCCCGGAAATCGGGCAGCTCATTTCTACGTAGTAAGAAATGAAGGTGGTGCGGCTTCGTTGCAGCTTCGACAAGCCGCAAGACGGAGGAAGAAATGCCGAATCCAACAAGATTTGTACTCGGTGGCGGAGGTTTGCCCTCCATGCCGAATCTGAGCGGCGTTGGAAAGAGAATCCTGCAACTTGGGATTCTGGTTGTGCTGCTCATCGTGCTTATGGCGAGTACGACGTCGATCCCCACGGGAAACGTGGGAGTGCTGACGCTTTTCGGCAGAGTGACGGGAGAGACTCTTGCGGAAGGGATTCACGTGATCAATCCGTTGAAGTCGGTCGAGAAGCTTTCGGTCCAAACGCAATCGGTGAAGGAAAGCGCAAGCGTGCCCTCGAATGAGGGGTTGACGATTTCGCTGGACACGTCACTGCTTTTCCGTTTGGACAAGAACATGGCAGCGCAAGTATATCAGTCGGTAGGCGCGGACTATGGCGACAAAATTGTAGAGCCCACGCTGCGTGCAGCGATTCGCGCAGCGACGTCTGCACACACGGCCAATGCCCTGTACACCAATGCGCGCGAGTTGGTGCAGCAACAGATCCAGGATGAGTTGACGAAGCAACTCGCGCCGCGCGGAGTGGTCGTGGAAAATGTGTTACTGCGCGATGTGCAATTGCCGGCGATGTTGAAGAGTTCCATCGAAGCGAAGCAGCAGGCCGAGCAGGACGCCCTGCGCATGAGCTTCATCCTGCAGAAAGAAAAGCAGGAAGCGGAGCGGAAGCGCATCGAGGCCCAGGGCATCGCGGATTTCCAGAAGATCGTGGCGACAGGCATCAGTCCCCAATTGCTCGAATGGAAAGGCATCGAAGCCACCGAAAAGCTGGCGACCAGCGCGAATGCCAAGGTTGTGATTATCGGGAATCCGAGGAACGGACTCCCCCTGGTGCTGGAACCAAAGTAGGCAAAACCCGCGACATGGTAGCCGCCGCAAGTACGCAATAGCTAGCGTATCCGCCCGCCTTCGATACTACGAAGATTTTCGTTGACATTACGAAACTCTTCGTAGTAGCCTCCCGCCATGCTCAAGGAACCCTTGCAAAAGCCGACCGCATCGGAACTCGAAATCCTCCGTGTGCTCTGGGCGCGCGGACCCTCGACGGTCCGCGAAGTCCATGAAGCACTCAGCGAAAAGAAGGAACTCGGCTACACCACGGTCCTGAAGCTTCTGCAGATTATGACCGCCAAAGGCACGGTGCGAAGAGACGAAGGCCGGCGCGCGCACGTCTATGAAGCTTGTCAGCCTGCAACGGAAACAAAGCGTCAACTCGTGGGCGACGTCCTGCAACGCGTCTTTGAAGGCTCGGCCAGCGAATTGATGACTCATGCCCTCGAAGGCCGGCGAACCTCCAGAAAAGAACTGGAAGAGTTGCGCCGCCTGCTGGACGAGTACGAGAGGAGAACCCGATGACAACCCTGGCGCACGGAATCTCTCCTGAATTGCTGCAAGCGCTCGGCTGGACCTTGCTCCACTTTGTCTGGCAAGGAGCGGCGCTGGCGGCGTTGTTTTCCGTGGCAAATGCGCTATCCCGGCAGGCGAGCACGCGCTATGCCCTCGCCGTAATTACTCTCGTCCTCATGATGGCCGCGCCGGTGATCACGTTCACCTGGCTGACACGGCAAAAAGATCCGGCCGTTCGATACGGGGCGCGGGGGGCATCCGCCAGCGCGGCGAAACCGGTGCAAGGCGTATCCGTCGCGGCACTTCCCAGCGCCCCGGCGCCGGAAACTTCGGCAAACCAGCCTGCAGTCATCCTGTTTGTGGAAGCGTGGTTCCTAGGAGTGGTGCTGCTGAGCTTGCGCACAGCAGGGGGGCTGTTCCTGATTGAAAGGATGCGACGCAAGCAGCTTAAGCCCGTGGGGCGTGAGCTTTATCTGAAATGCATCGCGCTGCAATTGAAAATGGGTTTCGAACGCGTCATCCGTTATTGCGAATGCGATCGCCTGGATGCTCCGGCAGCCTTCGGATGGATTCGCCCGGTCGTGTTATTGCCGGTTCGGGCGCTGAGCGGCTTGACCGAAGACCAAATCGAGGCGGTGATCGCACATGAGCTGGCGCACATTCGGAGGCTGGACTGTTTTGTAAATCTCTTCCAGATTGGCGTGGAGACGCTCCTCTTTTACCATCCCGCGGTCTGGTGGGTGAGCCAGCGGATTCGCATCGAGCGCGAGCATTGTTGCGATGATGAGGCCGTTGCGCTTTGCGGTGATGCGGTGAACTACGCCCGCGCGCTGACGCTAATGGAGGAATCGCGCACCGCTCCCTCCTTGATGATGGCGGCAAATCGCAGCCCGCTTTCGCAACGTGTGGTGCGGCTGCTTGGCTTGGAAGGAACAGCCGGAAGATTCCGCGTGGCGGGCATGGCCGTTGGTATGGTCTGCCTGGCAGGAGCGATGCTGGCCGGCAATGCTTTCCTAGGCGTGGCGCATGCCGCGTTGGGAAGCAGGGCACAGACCAATCAAGAGCATCAGAGCGTCGTGGTTCAAAAGGACGGGAGCGTCATTGTGGTGCGGCCAGCGAACGCTTCGACGGCAGCAAAGCGTTTTGCTTCGACGGATCAAGCCGGCAAAGACAAGGAAAACGACAAGGCCAAAGAGAAAAAGCAGGAACGGGACGACGAACAAGCCGCCAAGAAGGAATCCTATTTGGAAAGCATGGAGGCCGCGGGATTCAAGAACCTTTCTGCCGATGAATTGATCGCGATGAAGATTCAGGGCGTGACGCCAGCCTATGTAAAAGAAATTCACGACTTGGGAATGAAGCCCACTGCAGACGAATTCGTTGGAATGCGCGTACAGGGAATTACGCCGGACTACATCCGCGAAATGCGCAGCATCTCTCAGAACCTGAGCGTCGACGATTTGATCGGGATGAAAGTGCAGGGCATCAGCCCGCAATACGCGAATGAAATGCGCGGACTGGGCCTCAAAGCCGACCCCGAAAATCTCATCGGGATGAAGGTTCAGGGAATCACTCCCCAATATGTAAATGACATGCGCGGGCTGGGCCTAAAGACCGATGCCGATGACCTGATTGGTATGAAGGTGCAGGGGATCACGCCGGAATACGTGCGGGGCATGCAGGGCCTCGGCTTCAAGCCGGATTCGGAAGAATTGGTTGGGATGAAGGTGCAGGGCGTTACCCCGGAATACATAAAGGCCATACAGGCCACGGGCCTGAAACCTGACGTGGACAACCTCATCGCGATGAAGGTGCAGGGCGTCACCCCGGAATACGTGAAATCCATGCAAGACGCAGGATTCAAGAACCTGGACGTGGATGACCTCATTGGCGCCAAGGTGCAGGGGATCACCCCGGAGTTTATTGAGAAAGCGCGCAAGCACGGTTTCCAAAACCTCACGCTGGACAAGTTGATTTCGCTCAAGAACGCCGAAGTTTTCTAAGCAGAAACGGGAGAAGCACCATGAATTTCAATCGAGTGGTGGGACTGATTCTTATCATGGGCGGCGCGGCATTTGGGCTGGCCACCGCGCTCCGAGGGCAGACGCAAAGCGGGGATTGGACGATTCACCGTTCCGATGAGCCGGGCAAAGTGGAAGTTTCGATTATGGACTCGCGCGGCGGGCATCACTTCCATTCGAGTTCGGACTGGGAGGTAAAAGAGCTGACCGGCCTGGACCTTTCGAAGCCCGGTCGACAGGACGTGCATTTCACGATCACGCGCGACGCCGGCAGATTCGAATGCGAAGGCTACGCGAAGGACGGCGAGGGTGCGGGGCTCTTCCATTTCATACCCGATGAGAAATACGTGCAGGAGATGAAGTCTCTGGGTTTCGGGGGAATCGACGGTGACAAGCAGTGGGCGATGGCGATTCATGACGTGAGCCTGAAGTTCGCGCGGGAAATCAAATCGAAAAATCTGCAGGGGCTAGATACCGACAAACTGATCGCCTTCAAGATTCATGGCGTGACAACGGAATTCATCGACCAGATTCGTTCTTCGGGCGTGAATCTTTCCGATAGCGACAAATTCATTGCTTTCCGCATTCACGGAGTTTCTCCGCAGTATGTATCAGACCTACGCTCCGCGGGCCTCACCGTGACGGACAGCGACAAACTGATTGCGTTCCGTATTCACGGCGTTACGCCGGAAATGGTGAAAAGCGTTCGTCAAGCCGGCTACGATGCCGACCCTGACAAACTTATCGCTATGCGCATCCACGGCGCGTCCCCGGAATGGATGGCGGATTTGAAGAAGTGCGGCTACGATCACGTGGAAATGGACAAGCTCATTGCCTTCCGGATTCACGGCGTTTCGCCCGATTTCATCAGCCAGGTGCAAAAGCTGGGCTACTCGCATCCGGAGCCGGACCAACTGATTGCCATGCGGATTCACGGCGTCACGCCGGAATTCATCAGCAAGCTGCAGTCCCGAGGTATGAAGGACCTGACCATCGACAAGCTGGTCAGCTTACGAATTCATGGAATTGATTAAGATATCCAGCGGGAAATCGCACCAGCAAGCCAGGAATTCGAAGGTTCTATTAGGTTAAGACTGCGGGGATGAGGATTCGCCCATCTCTCTTTGCAAGTCAGCGAGCTTCGCTTTTAAGCGGGAGATTTCTTGCTGCTTGTCGCTGATTTGCTGCTTTTCGTCATCGAGTTTTTGCTTGCCGGCCGTGTCACTTCCATAGTTTGGTTGTGAATAGTAGGCATCCTGATCCAAGCGATTTTCGCGTTGAAGAAGGTCCAGGTCCATAAGGGATTGCTTGATTTGCTCCTTCAGCTCCGTCAATTCCTTCTTTAGCTTTTCGCGTTTTTCGTCTTTGGCTGCGGCGTTCGCTGGCGCGCCGGCGGTAGCCAGGGGTTTCGCATCCGGCGCTCCGGGTATCTTGGGTTCTTCGGCAACGGCGCTCTGCACGTCTCCTTTCTTCACGTCTAGCGTTTCGTCGGTAATCACTTTGGCTGGTTTCGCTGCGGCGTCCTTTTTCTTCTCGCGGGCGCGGCGGGCGGCTTCCGCGACGGATTGACTATCCTGCGATTGAGCGAAACCCATCGGGAGGAACAGGGCAGCCACAAAAGCAACAATGGCAATTCGAATCAGCATGGAGCGCGGCATGGGTACTCCTTGAAAGCTTGCTGGGCTAAATTTGAAGATACCTCTGTAGAAAAGGAATGACAACGACCCAAGAAAAGGCGTTGCGAATTCGGCAACAGGAGCAGCGCAACGTTTTTTTTTGCGACAGAATCCACGACGCAACTGCGATAATACGCAATCCGGAACGAGGCAGGACGGCAGCATCGAAATGACCAACTCGCAAAGAATTCGGTCCTTTACGGTACTGCTTCTTGTTGTGCTTCCGGCTGCAAGAGCCGCCGGCGCCCAGGAAGCCGCGAAACAGGAGCCTCCGTTACCGAGCGCAACCAGGGAGGTCCCTGCCGTCGACAAGCCGAAAGAGAGAGACGCTGCGCAGCAACATCGCTTCTGGTACAAAGAGAATGGCTGGCTCTTCGCGGGTGTTGGAGGAGCGCGCACGTTGGACTATTTTTCGACGTTGAACATGCGCCGCCGTGGCAGGCAAGAGATTTTTCTCACCAACGACGTGGTGGACAATCACGCGGCCTTTGCAACGGTCGAAGCCGCAACGACCGGTGTCTCCATCGGCGCTTCCTATCTCTTTCACCGTTACGGACACCACAAGCTGGAGCGATGGACGTCCTTCGTTCATATTGGGCTTGCGACCACCGGCGCCGTGCGCAACTATTGCCTCAAAACTGCCCATCCCATAACCGGGCCATAACCTGCTCGATCCTTTTCATTTCTTCCGTCGCAGAAACGTTCTTGCAAGCCGCTCCGTCAAATGGCAAGGGATGAATTCTTGCACCGGAAAAGGCCGTGCGGCATACTCGCGGCGCGTTCTGCTTACACAATTTATATGCGCAGAGACTTGATTCAGATAAGCTTCAGGATGCTTTTATGAGGCCACTGGGGTCTCGACACGGATCCGCGCTGCTTTTCTGCGTGCTACTTTTCTTCTTTTCGTTTTTGACAACGCGCGTTGCCGCGAATTCGCAACCCGCTTCGCCAACAACGAGCGGAGCAACGCAAAGCTCCCCGCAACTGCCGCCTTCTACTGAGATTCCGCCGCTTGTTGCCAGCACGCCCGACCAGGCAAAAACCGAGCAATACACTCTCTCACACGAAAAGTATCAAAAAGCCGTGGCCTATTCCCGCGCGGAGTACGCCCTTTATTTTGTCTCTTACATCCTGGGTGCGATTTTTCTCTTTCTCATCTTGCGGCTGGAGATTGCGGCGCGATTGCGGGACATCGCGGAGAGCGCCAGCCAGAACCGGTGGGTGCAGGGGCTAGTGTTCGTTCCGCTTCTTCGCCTCCTGGTCGGAGTGCTGGGCCTGCCTGTGCGGATGTATTGGCACCGGCTTTCTTTGTTTTACGAACAATCCGTGCAGGGTTGGGGCTCGTGGTTCTGGGATTGGACCAAAGGGCAGTGTGTAATCCTAGTTTTCTGGCTAGTGGTGGTTCTGATTCTGTTTGCTGTAATGCGGTTTAGTCCCCGCCGATGGTGGCTGTGTTTCTGGCCGCCCGCTGTTCTTATTCTTCTCGTGCTGTTGGTGATCACTCCGCTGGTGATCGATCCCCTGTTTGACAAGTTCGAGCCGCTTAGCGATCAGCACGCGGATCTGGTCGCTTCCATCGAAAAACTGACAAAACGCGCGGGTGTTCCGATCCCGCCCGACCGCATGTTTCTAATGGTGGCAAGCCAAAAAACGAACGAGATCAATGCTTATGTGACCGGAATCGGGGCCTCGAAGCGCGTCGTCATCTGGGACACCTTGATCCAAAAGACGTCGAACGATGAAACGCTATTCGTCGTTGGCCATGAACTCGGCCACTACGTCCTCGGCCACGTGTGGAAGGGCTTCTTGGCGGGGGCTGCAGCTCTTTTGGCGGCGCTCTATTTGCTATTTCGCGGGCTCCATTGGGCGCTCGACGGCTGGGGCCACGAGTGGAAAATCTCGGGGGCCGAAGACTGGGCGTCTCTTGCCATACTCTTACTGCTCTTACAGATTTTGCTGTTTTTTTCGTCGCCCGCCATCAACTGGTTCAGCCGGATGGAGGAGCACGCCGCCGACGTTTACGCATTGGAAGTCACTCACGGGCTGATTCCGAATTCGTCCGAAGTTGGGGCGCACGCCTTTCAGGCTCTCGGCGAACTGGATTTGTCCGACCCGAATCCGCCGCCATTCATCACTCTCTGGCTCTACTCCCACCCTCCAGTCGCTGAGCGCCTGGTCTTTGCCCACACCTACGACCCGTGGTCGAAGGGGCTGAAACCCAAGTACGTCCAGTGACAATTGGGGATGCTCATGGCGCGCTCGTCAGGGTCTCGCGCGCCGGATGGAAGCGTGCCGGCGCGCAAACGCGGCTACCTTGTGCCTGTTTCCGCAGACCGTCATCGAGCACCAGCGTCGGCGGTGTGTTCGTGAAGTGTCGTAGAAAAACAGGCCGCACCTTGGATTGGCGCAAAGGCGCAGGCGCGCGCTTGGACCTTCTGCAATAATTTCGGCGCCCGAACGAGCCACTGTGGCAAGCAACCACTCCAGCCCGCTTTCGCTTGCAACGAACTGGATCTCCCAGTCATTATCGGTGTACACCAGTTCGTCGTGCCCTTCGGTGATTCGTAGGATTTCGTTAACCGGCTCGATCCACCCGGGCAGGACCCTTTGTTTGCGCAGAACCGCATCAAATGCCAACCGCAGGGCCGTGGCGAGCCGCTGGGCCTTCCGCAGCAACGACTCAACAGCTTGAGGGTCGGAGCGGTTAAGCGCCAGGAGTTCGCCGCGGCGTTCGGGGGTTACGATCCGCACCGATTCCAGAAATTCAATAAGTTGATCCCAGGATAACTCGGCATTCAGGGGAACGCTGTTGACGAAGTCCAGCGCCAAGCCGCCGCCAATAAACCGGAAGGTGGGTTCACGGGAGAGCATAACTCGTTTACTCTATCATAACGGTTAGTCCTCGCGAGCTAATTCCGGCTCTATTTTTCCTGGAGTAACTTTTTTGATTCGCGGGTATCGTATAGGTCTTGGACTCAGGGTTTTTTGGGAGGATGCCGTGAATGCTTTACTCTCCAAGTTGACAGTGGTTGGAGCGGTCCTGACCCTCGCCTTCTTTGGAGCTAGGACATTGAACTCGCAGGGTGACCCCAAACCTCCTGCCTCGCATGGGGCCCCCGTGGTCGTCGAACTGTTTACCTCGGAAGGCTGCTCCAGCTGCCCTCCTGCTGATATCTTTCTGGCGAAGTTGGCCGAGCAAGGTCCCACGCACGAACTGCAGATCGTCGCGCTTGAGGAGCACGTGGATTACTGGGACGACCAGGGCTGGCACGACCCGTTTTCCTCCCACAATTGGACCACCCGGCAGTATGCCTATGCGGGCGTCCTCGGAAACCAGAATCCTTATACCCCGCAACTAGTAGTGGACGGCAGTGTTGAATGCTCTGGAGGGCGGCCACAACTCGCGCTGCAAACGATTGTTCAGGAGTCGGCGCGAGCGAAGATTCCCGTGACTTTGTCCCAAGGCGCCGCAGGCAAACCCGGCACGGAGAACTTTTCCGTGCAAATTGGAAAGCTTACGCCCTCGGGCAAGGGTGGCGCCGCAGAAGTCTGGCTGGCGATTACAGAAACCGGACTGCACTCCTCCGTGACGCGCGGAGAGAATGCCGGCCATGAATTGCAACATGCCGCCGTCGTGCGCTCCATGCGCAAGATCGGTGAGGCCAAGCCGGATCGCGATGTTGCGTTTTCCGGAGACGCGGCGATACCGATTCGCAACGAATGGAAGCGGGAGAACTTGAAAGCTGTTGCTTTCGTGCAGGAAAAGAACAGCCTGCGGATTCTCGGCGCCGCCGAGATCCCGCTCCACCCATAGCCAGTCTGCTTCGGGGTAAATTCCGCTGAAAACCTCCACACTAAGATAGAATCACATTGCATTGAGACTGCGCTTGCGACGAGCGGCCGATGACTGAGCCCCCTTCGGAATCTTCTTCTTCAACTCCCATGCTCCCAACCCCACCTCCCGAAGGGCTGGCGACCAGAATTTTTCTTGGTGTAGACGGTTTGCGCGTAGGCTGGAGCCTGCTCCTCTACCTGGCGTTCGGTTTTTTTATCTGGTATCCGCTCCAGATCCTCGTTTTGGTAATCCTCGGATCTCGGGGTAGTTCGTACTCACCGCAATCCGTGACCCTGGGAGACCTGGTAAGCTTCGCGGCCGCTTATGGCGCGGCGCTGATAATGTCACGGCTGGAGCGGCGTCCTGCAGACGCTTATGGGTTGCCCCTCCCGGAGGCCTTCGGGAAATCGTTCTGGCTGGGAGTTTTTTTTGGCTTGTGCGAGGTGAGTCTGCTCTTGGGGCTCATTGCTGCATTTGGTGGGTATTCGTTCGGAAACCTGGCAATTCACGGAACCGCTCTTCTCGGCCGGGGAACGCTGTGGGCTGTGGCATTTGTGTTTGTGGGGCTGTCTGAAGAGTTTTTGTTTCGAGGATATGCCCAATATACTTTGGCGCGAGGGGTTGGGTTTTGGCCAGCTGCCGTCTTTCTCTCCCTCGTGTTTGGGGCCGCCCACCTAAGAAACCCCGGCGAAGGAATCGTCGGAGCGTTGAACGTTGCGGTCACGGGACTGGTCTTCGCCTTTGCCTTGCGAAGAACAGGGAATCTCTGGCTTGCCGTGGGATGGCATGCCTGCTTTGACTTTGGCGAAACCTTCCTCTTCTCCGTCCCCAACAGCGGCTTCGTGTTTGACCATCAGCTTTCCAATGCGGCTTTGCACGGGCCAGTTTGGTTGACGGGCGGAACCGTCGGTCCGGAGGGAAGCGTCTTCGGTTTCTTGACCATGGGAATCTCAGCACTCGCGATTCATCTTCTTTTTCCAGCAAAGAAACGAACTGGCGAGTCCCAAACAACCACAAGCACTTAGTGGACAAGTTCTGACGCAAAAGCGAGGCGCACGCCCTCCGATTGCGCGCTGGGAAGAACTTCGCGCAGCGCCTGCAGCGTTGCGGGGTGCGGATGGCCAATCGCAACGGCTTCTCCTTTTTCTCGCGCGCCGCGCAACGCCAACTCAAGTTGCTTGCGCACCGCGCCAACCTCCGCGACGTCATCTAGAAAAGGTACACTGCGAAAAGCTGACGGCACGCGCGAACTTTGCGCCGTTTCATAAGCCACAGTCGCCGCCGTCGTGCGGCTGTCGATGTAGAAGAGATGGTGGTCACGCAGTACCGGCATCAGCTCGCGCATCAAGGCGGGGTCCGAAGTGGCTTCTGAGCCTTGGTGGTTGCTGACGCCCACCGCGCCCGGAATGTCCTGAAGAAACTGGTCCACCAGCTTGGACACTTCCCCCGCGCCCATGCCTGGGCGCAATTCCTGAGCTTCGGGTTTCTCGGTGGCCACAGCTTGCATCGGAAGATGCAGCATCACCTCGTAGCCACGGCGTTCCGCTTCCTCGGCGATTTCTTGGGAATGTTCGTGATTCGGCAGGACGGAAATCGTGAGCGGGTAGGGCAATTCGAAAATGGCGTCCGCGGCGCGACGGTCATTTCCCAGGTCGTCCAGAATAATGGCGAGCTTCGCCCCGTTTTGCGTCGCAGAACTCCCTTGACCCTGCTCCGCAGCAACAGCTCCCAAATGAATTTGGATCGCGTGTGTTCGGACCCCGTTCTTCAAATAGAAAAAGACAACCCCTTCTGGCGCCTCTGATATTTCTTCTGTCAGTCCGTGGCGCGTTGCAACCGTGGTCAAGGCTCGTTGAATTTTCGCCCCATTCGATTTTGCTGCCGAATCGGACGCAGCTTTGGCTAGCGTAATGTCGAGGCTATCCGGAGTTTCTGCATTCTTCTCTGATGCCTGGAGGCCAATTCGAATTTGAGTTCCTGTTGGCGCAGCAGAATGGGCAGCGTTAGCTAGTTCCCTGGTGATCGCGTGGATTCTTGCGGGAGTCAGACGCTCTGGCTGAGATTTCTTGCAGCTCGTTGCCGGAAGGGACGAAAAAAGCGCCAAAAGAAGAACGATGCGGAACGGATAGCTAAACGTGGACGTCCGCGCACAACCTCGAGCTTGGCACACTTAACTCTTAAGCAGCCTTCTTCGCGGCCGCCGGCGCTTTCAACAGGTCGAGGGCGCGATGGAAGATGGGATCCTCCGGAGAAAGCGGGCGCGGTCCCAGTCCCGGTTCCTTTGAGGCTTCGGCAGGGGTGGTGTCGTCGCCTGCGTCGGAATCATCCTGCGCTTCGGCGCGCACAATCTCCGTGGGCGTGACGCCTTCTTCCAGGATCGATTTCCCGTCCGCATTGTAGTAATTCGCCACAGTCAGAATCAGCGCCGCTCCGTCGTCCAGCGTAATCAGCTTCTGTTCGGAAGCCAGGCCGAATGTGCGTTCGCCCACCACGTCGCCGCGATGATTGGCTTCAATGGCCGAAGCGAGCACTTCCGCCGCGCCCGAAGTGGTGGTGTCCACCAACACGGAAACGGGACTCTTCCAAATAGCCTGCTTCGGTTCAGCCGATAGGACCTGCGTCGAAACCGTTTGCCCGCGCAAAGTGGCCAACGTTCCAGACGGAATAAAAAGGCGGGCGATGGAAACCGCTTCCGAAACCGGCCCGCGTCCGCATTCGCGCAAGTCCAGAATCACCTTGTGAATGCCTTGCTTCTCAGCGTCCAGCAGGCGGTTGCGCACTTCCTCGGAGCGTCCCGCGTCCAGCGATGGGAAACGCATGACCAGGATGTCCGGGTCGGTTTTCTGAACGATCAATTTCGGCGTCGCCAGCTTTTCTCGCACGAGGTCTACTTCGTCGGGAGTGGCTTTTCCTCGGCGAATCACGGAAACCTTAATTCCCGAGCCCGGCTGGCCATTCAGGAGATTCAACGCCTGCCCCACGGACATGTCCCGCGTGGTAAATCCGCCTATCGATTCCAGCAGGTCGCCGCTACGAATCCCCGCTTTCGTTCCCGGGCTATCCGGCAGCACCGACAGGACGATGATGTATCCGAAGCGCTTGCTGAGCGTCAAGCCAGCTTCCCCCGTTCCCGGGTTGCCGCTTTTCTTTTTGTACTCTTCGTACTCGCGCGGCGTCAGGTAGCTCGACTGCGGGTCCAAAGACTCGAGCAGGCCATGGAGCGCGCCAGCGGTCACCGTCCGCATGTTCGGATCGTCCACGTAGTCCTGCTGAATCTTCTGCAGAACTTCGCCGTAGACTGTTAGGGATTTGTACGCTTTGTCGTCGGATGTCCTGCCGAGGACGTGACCAATCCCCGCATAGCAGAAGATCAACACCGACAACGAAAAAATGCCAATGCGCGCCGCTCGATTCATGCCCTGTCCTTGTCTTCAAAATACGAAATTTAAGTATAACACCGCCACAGCTTGGGACGCGCCAGCAAACAAAAAGGAAGCCTGCAAAAACCAGCACTGCTCAAGCTCGTTTGCCCAAACCGCCACGCGGAACCGGCGAATTGTTGTGCAATTACCACAGGCAGCGGTACCAAGGCTGGAACTCAAGTTGTAACCCGTTGATAATAAAGCACAACGCCCGCACAAGCTGGCCAGCAAAATGCTACAATAGCACGCGGAATGTTCCAAACAACCATAGCTAGAGAGTCCTACGTCGAAGGTGTGGGTCTTCACACCGGTGTACACGGGTACCTGCGCTTGGTGCCGGCACCCGCCGAAACCGGAATCGTTTTTCGCCGCGTGGACCTCGACAACTTCCACATTGAGGCGCAAGGACACAACGTCGCCCGCGTCAGCTACGCCACCAGCCTGATGAAGCAAGGCGTCCTTCTATCCACCACAGAACATCTCCTCGCAGCCATCTACTCCTGCGGAATCGATAACGTCTACGTCGACATCAATTCGATTGAAATTCCCATTCTGGACGGTTCCGCCGAGCCATTCATGCAGTTGTTGGAGCATTCCGGACTGCGCAAGCTGCGCCGCAGGCGCCGCTATCTGAAGGTGTTGAAGCCCTTGGAGGTCTGTGAAGGCGACCGTCGCATCGGCATCTACCCTGCGGACGAATTCCGCGTCCGCTGCTATGTGGATTTCCCGCACCCGCTTGTCGGGCAGCAGGAAGTGGAGATGCTCGTTGGACCGGACACCTTCCGCCAACTGCTGGCCCGTGCCCGGACCTTCTGCTTTGAGCGCGACATTACACCCCTGCGGGCTATGGGCTTGATCCGCGGTGGCTCGCTTGAAAACGCCATCGTTCTTACCCAGGACGGCATTATGAACGGTCCCCTCCGCTTCCCTGACGAATTTGGCCGCCACAAGGCCTTGGACCTGATTGGCGACCTGGCTCTGGCTGGTTTGCCGCTGCTGGCCCGCGTGGAGGCACACAAAGCAGGCCATTCTTTGCACACCCAGCTTGTGAGCCGGCTCCTTGCCGACCCCTCGCTCTGGACGATTACTACCGGCTCCTTAACGGAAGCCGTCCCCGCAGAGGAAGCGGCCTATCAGGCAGCCCTTGCCCCGGTTCCGGCCGCTCCCGGCGATTAACATTTCGCCGCGCTCCGGCTATCCCCCGATTGCCAAAAACTTGCGCCTCCCGCAGAATGAGTTGCTAACCATGTCGAATTATGACCTAGCCGTAATTGTCCTTGCTGCGGGGAAAGGTACACGCCTCAAGTCGAGCCTTGCGAAAGTGCTGCATAAAGCCGGCGGACGCACCTTGGTGGAACATATCGTTCGGGCGTGCGAGCCCCTCAAAGCTCGCGACAGGGTAGTTGTCGTAGGTCATCAACCAGAGCAGGTGGCCGGGGTAATTGAGCCGCTCGGCGCTGTCACGGTTTTGCAGCAACCGCAAAATGGCACGGGGCACGCCGTACAGGTAGCGAAGCGTACCCTTGGGCGAGCGAAATTTGCTCTGGTGCTTCCTGGCGATGCGCCGCTCGTGCGCACAGAAACTCTGAAAGCACTCATCGCCACGCACCGCAACGGGAACGCCGCTGCCACAATTCTTTCCGCCGTGGTCGCGGATCCTTCCGGCTACGGCCGCATCGTTCGCAAATCCGAAACGGCCGTCTCCGCCATCGTCGAGGAATCGCAACTCACTGACGAGCAGCGGGAAATCAACGAAATCAATTCCGCGATCTACTGCTTCACCCTGGAAAATCTTTGGCCCGCTCTCGCTCAGGTGAAACCCAACAACAAGCATCGCGAACTCTACTTGACCGATGCCATCGCCGTGATGAGCGGCAAGGGCGAAACCGTGCTGGCGCAGGTTGCCGGCGACTCACGCGAAGTTCTCGGCTGCAATACCCGTGCGGACCTCGCCGAGGTCGACCGCATTTTCCGCGAATGGAAGCGCAACGAGTTGATGGACGCGGGCGTGACGATTCAGTTGCCCGAAACCGTGCTGATCGATCCGGACGTAACCGCGGGCGAAGACACGGTAATCGAGGCAGGCGTGCAATTGCTTGGCAAGACAAAACTCGGCGCGCGCTGCAGTGTAAAGACGGGAAGCGTCCTGGCCGATGCTGTCCTGGGGGACGACGTTACCGTAGAACCCCATTGCGTCGTGGTTCAGAGCCGGCTCGACGATCGCGTCATTATTGGTCCTTTTGCGCGCCTGCGTCCCGGCAACCACCTCAAAGCAGGCGCCCGCCTTGGCAATTTCGTAGAAGTCAAGAAAAGCACGATCGGCGAAGGCACAAAGGTTCCACACCTTACTTATCTTGGAGATACCAAGGTCGGATCCAAAACCAACGTCGGCGCCGGCACCATCACATGCAACTACGACGGCTTCGAGAAATTCCCTACCACCATCGGCAACAAAGTATTTATCGGAAGCGATTCGGTCCTCGTCGCGCCGGTGCGCATCGGCGATGGCGCTTACATCGCAGCCGGTTCGACCATTACGGAAAACGTTCCTGCGGACAGCCTTGGAATCGGCCGTGGCCGCCAGGTCAACAAGCCCGGCTGGGCTTCCAAAAAACGCCGCGAACTTGCCGCCGCGACGCAGCCGAAGAAATCGTCCCGTCGCCGAAGTAGAAAGAAATCCAACCGCAAGACAAACCGGCGCAAATAATCCACAGCTTTAGCGAGTTTCATTTCTTTGGCCGTTAGGCAGACGGCCCTGTTGTGCTAAAATAGGAGTTCCCGCTAAGCAACAGGGGGCTGCCGCCGCATGAAATTTGGAGTCGTTGTTTTTCCCGGGTCCAACTGCGACCACGACGCCTTTTACGCCATCGGCAACATCCTCAAGAAGCCCGTCGCATTCATCTGGCACCAATCGCAAGACCTCGCAAACTGCGACGCCGTCATTCTACCCGGCGGATTCTCCTACGGCGACTATCTGCGCACCGGCGCCATCGCCCGCTTTTCGCCAGTGATGAAGTCCGTTGAAAAATTTGCGAATAGCGGCGGCTTGGTTCTCGGCGTGTGCAACGGTTTCCAGATTCTCTGCGAAGCCGGCCTGCTTCCCGGCGCTATGATGCGCAACAGCGGCCTGCGTTTCATCTGCCGCCACGTCTACATTCGCGTCGAACAAACCGACACGCCTTTCACCAACGCTGCGTCGAAGGGACAGATCCTTAAGATTCCTATCGCGCATTCCGACGGCAACTGGAACGTGGACGACGCGACCCTCGTGGCGCTCGAAAAAAATCGCCAGGTGATTTTCCGCTACACGACACCGGATGGCTCCAACGATGATGCCGGCAATCCCAACGGCGCGATTCACAACATCGCCGGCATCTGCAACCGCGAGCGCAACGTCGCGGGCCTGATGCCACATCCCGAGCGCGCCTCGGAATTGGCCCTCGGCTCTGCCGATGGCCTGGTGATTCTCCGCTCGATGGTCGAAGCCCTCGTTGGCGCGGCAAAGGCCACGGCCTAAAACGAAATGGCCACGGCGCCCACCGAAATCCGCGTCACTCCCGAAATCGCCGCCGAACACGGCCTCACTGCCGAAGAATACGCGCGCGTGAAGCAAATTCTTAGCCGCGACCCAAACATCACCGAACTCGGCATCTTCAGCGTGATGTGGAGCGAGCACTGCTCCTACAAATCCAGCAAAGTTCATCTCAAGCGCCTGCCGACGCGCGGCAAGCTCGTCGTGCAGGGGCCCGGCGAAAACGCGGGGGTCGTGGACATCGGCGACGGCCTCGTTGCGGCGTTCAAAATCGAATCGCACAATCATCCAAGCTACGTCGAGCCGTTTCAGGGAGCGACCACCGGGGTCGGCGGCATCCTGCGCGACATTTTCACCATGGGCGCGCGCCCCATCGCCATTCTCGATTCCCTCCGCTTCGGTGAGATCACCTCAGACAAAAGCACGACTCCCGACGAAGTCGCGAAAAATCGCCGCGTCCTCGATGGCGTCATTCGTGGCATCGGCGGCTACGGCAACTGTTTTGGTGTTCCCACGGTCGGTGGCGAAGTCGCTTTCGAGCCCTGCTATTCGCAGAATCCTCTCGTCAACGCACTGGCTCTCGGCATCGCCCGCAAAGAAGATTTGTTTTTCGCCAAAGCCAAAGGCGTGGGCAATCCCGTGATTTACGTTGGCGCGAAAACGGGCCGCGACGGCATTCACGGCGCGTCGCTCCTCGCTTCCTCCGAGTTCACCGAAGAATCCCAGCAGAAGCGCCCGAACGTGCAGGTCGGCGATCCCTTCATGGAAAAACTCCTGCTCGAAGCCTGCCTCGAAGCCATGCAAACCGGCGCGGTGGTGGCGATTCAGGACATGGGCGCCGCGGGACTCACCTGCTCGACCGTCGAAATGGCCTCGCGCGGCGGCACCGGCATCGAAATCGATCTCGCCAAAGTTCCGCAACGCGAAACCGGCATGACGCCTTACGAAATCATGCTCAGCGAATCACAGGAGCGCATGCTGCTGGTCGCGGAGAAAGGCCGCGAGCAGGAAGTCCTTGGCGTTTTCAAGAAGTGGGGTCTCGATGCCGTCGTGGTCGGGCGTGTCACTGAAGGTGGCCTCGCACGCATAAAAAATAACGGCAGCGTCGCGGCTGAAATTCCCGCGCATCCGCTTGCAGAAGAAGGGCCTGTCTACAACCGCCCCATCGCCGCGCCAGCTCCGCGCGTCGAATCCGAAAAAGACTGGTTCCAGTTCGCGCCCCAAGGCACGAACCTCACGCAAAATTTCCTCAAGCTGCTCGCTTCGCCCGCGATTGCTTCCAAGCGCTGGATCACCGAGCAGTACGACACTAGCGTTCGCACCAACACGCTCGCCGGACCCGGCGCCAGCGACGCCGCCGTCGTGCGCATCAAGGATCCCAAGACGAACGAAGTCAAGCGCGCGCTCGCGCTCTCAACCGACGGCAATGGCCGCTGGTGCTATCTCAATCCGCGCGTCGGCGCCATGCACGCCGTCGCAGAGTCCGCGCGCAACGTCGCTGCCAGCGGCGCGCGTCCCATCGCCGCGACGAACTGCCTCAACTTCGGCAGCCCGGAAAAGCCCGAAGTGATGTGGCAATTCTCCGAAGCCATCGACGGCGTCGCCGAAGCCTGCGCCGCTCTCGGCACGCCCATCACCGGCGGCAACGTCAGCTTTTACAACGAAACCCTCGGCAAATCGATCTACCCGACGCCGGTCATCGGCGTCCTCGGTATTCTCGACGACGTTTCCCGCGTGGTGAAAATCGCGTTCCGCAACCCGGGCGACCTCATCGTCCTCCTCGACGGCTTGAATTCACCCGTAGGGGCAAGCCCCGCCCCTACGGTCGACGCCGGCAACCAACCAGCCAGTCCCGAATCGCGACTTGGTCTATCCGCGAGCCCCGCGGGCTCTTCTTCTGCCTCGCTCGCCACTCGCCACTCGTTTACCCTGAGCGGAGTCGAGGGGCCACTCGCCACTTCTGATTTCGCCCGCGAATTTTCCTCCTCGGAATACTCAAAGACCGTCGGCACCATCGTCGCCGGCGATCCTCCCGCCATCGCCCTCGGGGGAGAAAAACACCTCATCGACTGCCTGGTCGCGCTCGCATCCGAAGGCGTTCTTGAATCCGCCCACGACATTTCTGACGGCGGTCTCGCCGTCGCCCTCGCGGAATCCTGCTTCGCTTCAGCGAACCACGAACCCCACCGTCATTCCGAGCGCAGCGAGGAATCCCTCTTCTCCTCATTAGGTGCAACCGTCACTCTCAATGACAATGCTCCCGCCGAACTCGCCCTCTTCGGCGAACACGGCGCCCGCGCCATCGTTTCCGTCTCGCCCGACAGTCTTGCCGCGGTTCTTGCAATTGCGAGACAATACAACGTGGCGGCGCGCGAAATCGGCAAGGTCACTCGCGGCAATGTTTTCCGCATCGAACAGAAGGGGCGCGCGGTGATCGATTCCCGAGTCGCATCGCTCCGCGAAGCCTGGGCCAATTCGCTCGAACGATCGGTAGCTCCGCGATGACAGCGATTGAAAACGCGGGCCGCTGGCTGTTTGTCGTCGTCTCCGGATTTATGGGATTAGTCGTTCTGAAGTTGCTGATATCTCACTTCAGCGATGTCGGCAATCAGGGGCGCAATCTGCTTCGCGCAGCACTGGCCCTTTTTTATTTGGCAACGGCCTGGGGCGTAGCACGCTGGCGGCCATGGGTTTACGTACTGGCTCTGATGGCATCTGCTGCCACAATCGTTGTTGCAGTGAGGAGGTTGCCTGCAACTCCCAATCGAGGTACCGCGGGCTTTCTTCTCGCGCTTTGGGTCCTTTGTTTGCTATGGCTGTGGCTGCCGGGAGTCAGAGAAAAATTTAAGCCGGTGACAAAGTGACGATTTTCGACAATATCCACGACGATCATTTCCACGACGAATGTGGCGTCTTCGGCGTTTTCGGCCATCCCGAAGCCGCGAATCTCGCCTATCTCGGTCTTTACGCGCTCCAGCATCGCGGCCAGGAATCCGCCGGCATCGTCTCGAGCGACGGCACCGAACTCCAGCTCCATCGCGCCATGGGCGAAGTCGAAGAAATCTTCCAGCCCAGCGTCCTCGCAAAACTTCCCGGCTCTCTCGCCATCGGCCACACGCGCTACTCGACCGCCGGCGACAAAGCTCTGCTTAACGCCCAACCCATCGTGATCGATTGCAACAAGGGCAAGGTCGCCCTCGGCCACAACGGCAACCTCACCAACGCCGCCGAGTGGCGCCGCAGACTCGAGCACAAAGGCTCGATCTTCCAGACCAACAGCGACACCGAAGTCATCGTGCACCTTCTGGCGCGTTCGCAGGCTCGTAATCTCTCCGGCGCGCTTGGCGACGCGCTCAATCAAGTCGAAGGCGCCTACTCGCTCCTGGTTCTCACCACCGACGAGCTTTATGCCGTCCGCGATCCCCGCGGCTTCCGGCCGCTCGTTCTCGGCAAACTTTCGACTCCCGGCGGCTACACCGCCTGGGTCGTCGCCTCCGAAACCTGCGCGTTCGATCTGCTCAACGCCCAGTATGTCCGCGAAATCGAGCCAGGCGAAATGGTGCGCATCTCCAAGTGCGGCATCGAGTCCATCCACTTCGCGCCCGCCAAGCCGCATCAGCAGTGCATTTTCGAGCATGTCTATTTCTCGCGCCCGGACAGCATCATCTTTGGCCGCTCCGTCAACCAGAGCCGCGAAATGCTTGGCCGCCTGCTCGCGCGCGAGCATCCCGTCGAAGCCGACATCGTCGTTCCTGTTCCCGACTCCGGCGTTCCGGCGGCCGTGGGCTACGCGCTCGAATCCAAAATTCCCTTCCGCATGGGCCTGATCCGCAACCACTACATCGGCCGCACATTCATCGAGCCTTCGCAAGCCATCCGCAATTTCGGCGTCAAGCTCAAGCTCAACCCCGTGCGCAGCCTCATCGAAGGCCAGCGCGTCATTCTCGTGGACGATTCCATCGTCCGCGGCACCACCAGCCGCAAAATCGTACGTATGGTCCGCGACTCCGGAGCCAAAGAAGTCCACGTGCGCATCAGTTGCCCGCCCACGATTTCCCCCTGCTACTACGGGGTGGATACTCCTACACGCGAAGAGCTGATCGCCTCTTACAACTCCCCCGAAGACATCTGCAAATTCATCGGTGCGGATTCGCTCGGCTATCTCTCGCTTCCTTCCCTTAAACAGGCCGTCGCTGATACCGAAGGCAGGTTCTGTACGTCTTGTTATACGGGCGTTTACCCGACCGATCTTGTGCAACTGGAAGTCCGCGAATCTCCTTCCAACGGAAAACCGAGCGCGCCTTCAGTTACAATAGAGAATGAACCCGCTCCCTCGGAGCGGCCGGTGGTGGTGCATCGTGAAAACTGACAACGAAAAAGAAAAAACGAAAAAAGCGGAAGCCAAAGTTCCCGTGAAAACAAAAATCCAGCGCGAAGTCATCGCCTGGTTTTGGGTCGGGCTCGTTTTTCTGCTGATTAACGGCGCTATCGGCCAGGCCCGCGTCATTCCCTCCGGCTCGATGGAAAAAACGCTGCTCATCGGCGACCACCTCATCATGAGCCGCATCGGCTACGACGCCGGCATTCCCTTCACGAACTGGCACGTTCCTCTGTGGCGCAATCCCAAGCGCCAGCAGGTCATCATCTTCAAGCCGCCTTTTGCCCCAGACACGCCCGACTATGTGAAGCGCGTCATTGGCCTTCCCGGCGACAGCATTGACATTCACGACGGCGCCGTTTGGATCAACGGCCAGCGCCTCAACGAGAAGTACACTACCGGGGTCACCGAGCCTTATGAATTGAAGATGCCGTACAAGGTTCCCTCCGATTGTTATTTCGTCATGGGCGACAATCGCCCCAATTCCTACGACAGCCGCTTCTGGGGCTGCGTCCCGCGCAACGACATCATCGGCACACCCGTCATGATCTACATGTCCCTCGACGTTTCCCCCGAAGCTTGGGAGCCGGGCCAGTTTCGCGAGCGCTTCTTCGCCTATGCCAACGCCATCCTGCATCCCGGCGAAGTGCGCTGGCGGCGGATTTTCCGCACGTTCTGAGAAAGCCCCAGTTTAGAAACCCTGGTTAAGTTATACTTTGCAAGTCGCGCCGTTCCCCGCCCAGCGCTTTGGTTTTTGTAGTGGCGGGTCTTTAGACCCGTTCTTTTTCGGTTCCTAAAGTTTGTAATGGCGAGTCTTTCGCGGTTGGAGTTGCCCCAACCCTGCGGGGTGTCCTGGTTCCGACCGGGGAGACTCGTGATTTGCAATAACGGGTCCTCGGACTCGCATTTTTCTAATTTTGGTGCTCAGCCGGTCTTTGAGCCGGCATTCTGTTCCTGACGCGCCTTCTTAACGCCACATTCCATCGTTGCGTTGCGCCTTCACGGAACACGGATCACAGGTTGCGTCCAACATGAAATACGCGGATGCCGGTGTCAATATCGCCGTCGCCGAAGAAGCCAAGCAGCGCATCCGGCATCATGCCAGCCGTACGTTCACTCCCGGCGTGCTTGGCGGCATTGGCAATTTCGGCGCTCTCTTCGCCCTCAATCACAAAAAATGGAAAGAGCCCGTGCTGGTTTCCAGCGCCGATGGCGTCGGCACAAAACTTAAAGTCGCCATGGCCATGGGCGTGCACTCCACCGTCGGCGGCGACCTCGTCAATCACTGCATCAACGACATTTTAGTGCAGGGCGCCGAGCCGCTCTTTTTCCTCGACTATCTCGCGTTGGGGAAAATGGATCCGCAGGTCGTCGAGCAGCTCGTCGAAGGCATGAGCCGCTCCTGCCGCAAAGCGGGCTGCGCTCTCATCGGCGGCGAGACGGCGGAGATGCCCGGCTTTTATCCGCCGGGCGAGTACGATCTCGCAGGTTTCATCGTCGGCGTCGTCGACCGTAAGAAACTTCTCACCGGCAAGAGTGTCCAGCCCGGTGACGCGCTGCTCGCCTTGCCTTCCGCTGGTTTGCACACCAACGGTTATTCGCTTGCGCGAAAGCTCATCTTCGAAGTCGAAAAGCTGAAGCCCGATACGTATGTCGCCGACGTCGGCAACAAAATCGGCGCGGAACTTCTCAAGCCGCACCTCTGCTATGCGCCCGCGCTGAAAGGTATCCTCGCGAAAGGCTGGGTCTCCGCTCTCGCGCACATCACCGGCGGCGGCATCCCTGGAAATCTGCCGCGCGTCTTGCCGAGCGGCGTCAAAGCGGAAATCGACTTGGCTTCATGGCCCGTTCCGCCCATCTTCAAGTATCTCGCCAAGATCGGCCGCATCGACACCGATGAGTTGCTGCAGTCTTTCAACATGGGTGTGGGAATGATTCTGGTCGTGCCGCCAAAGTTTGTGAAGTCCGTCGAGGCCGACCTCAAGAAGCGCCGCGAGAAATTCTTCCGCATCGGCCGCATCGAGCGCGCCGAATCCGGCAAATCCCGCGTCTCCTTCACCGGCTCGCTTAACCTCTGAACCTGGAGGTGGAGCTTACGCCTTCCGTTTCGCAGTTTTGCCACGGAGATTTCGCCAGCCCCGCAGGCTCTAATTCCCGCAGGATGCCGCTGTTCCTCCCGACTGGGTGACGGTCAGCCTGCATTCCAGGCCGCTGGCAAGGTGGATCGTGGCTAGATACGCCGATAAGGAAGAATGCGCAGGAGCAACCGTAATGCTCGACCCTTTCAGCCACCGCTGTGTGGGTGGAGTCAGCGCGGAGCTCTTGGCGAGATCCTCTCCAGTGAATTCAATCTTCGCCGTGCCAGCGTGAAGTTTGTCGAGCGCATGGTGAGTTTCGTCGAACGGCTCCCAGCGCGAAGAGAGGAAGCCTGCGGAGGCTGCGAAACTCGACAGAAGCGTCACGGCCACCAGCGGCAACAGGCAACGCAACATCCACAAGGCGCTATTTTGAGGTGTCGTCCGGAAGAGCCGGTAACTCTGGAACAGGGCCACAAGCAAGGTCGGAATAAAGAGCCAGAGCACCCGAGTGTTCGCATATTCGGTGACGGCTGCAAAGGCCGAAGGACTGAGATGGAACGAGGACGCCACGAGGTCTTTCAAAGTGCCCGTGGTTTGTGCCAGTTCCCGTCCCAGCCACGCGCCACCTTGGCTGGCAAAGGGGATTGCGGCTATCACCGGCATGGCCCAGATCGCCGCGCGTACCGTCCCATTCGCTGCGCACGCGCACCAGAAACAGGAAAAAGTCAGGATCGGAAGCACGATTAGCTCGGCCCTGACCAGTGAGACGTCCACATACAGCAGCGGCGATCCGTAAATCGATCCGACTGCCATCGTTGTCAGGACGGGAAACAGCACGGCGCAAGCAGTCCCCGCAAAAACGGCCATGACTAGCTTGACGAGCCATTGCCGGCGCGCGGAAATGGGCAAGGTCATGTGCCATGCCTGCGTCCCAGACATTCTTTCCTCCCCGAGCGAAAGAATCCCTGCGAGCCCTCCCAACGCCAAGCAAGTCATCGCCGGTGGACCCAATACGACCCATTGAAGCACCGTCTCCGGGATGAACAACGGGGAGGAGGGCAGGAGCCGGAAGATCGCAAGGAATGCCAGGTAAACAACAGCCAACAGCTCAATGACCCAGATCGGGCGGAGTAAACGAAATTCCTTCCGCACTAAATTGAGAAACGCGCCGGAGGGCCGGCAGCGGAACCATTCAGCCAAAGCTTCAGGCATCACCGACGGGCCAGCCATTAACAGATCTTCGCCGCTGCTTCCTCCGGTCACTTGGAATCGCGCCAGTTTCCGGACGCCGAGCCAGAGCATTAAGGCGGCGAACGAGATGGCAAAGACAGAAATGGCCGTTATGGCGGTTGTGGGTGGAGGGACGGTATAAAACACGCCGTCGCGCGGAGGCAGGTTCTCGATTTCTCCAACGAACAGATAAAACAGCCAGAAGATGCACCCGATCAGAATGAAGCCGCCGATCGTGGATCGGGCCGCCAGCGTCCAGTAAGTGGCCGAAGCCATTGTGACGACGACGTAGGCAATCGCCGCCGCCTTGTTATAGGTGAGGTTCATCTCCGGCAAGGCGAAGAAAAACATGCCGATCCACGCAACGACTCCCGCCGAAAGGACCGCGGCGCACATCACCAGCATCTTCTCCGCCCAAAGTTGCATCCGGCTGACGGGCTGCGTGAGCCAGAGTGAAAAGGTGCGGTGATAGAATTCATTGCCAAGCGAGAGAGTCGCGAGCAGCGGAATCCCAAAGAAAAAGCTCAGCACATTCAGCTTCGCGGCTGTGGGGGAGTGAGGGAGGAGCACCGGCAGCGCCCCGGCGATCATCACGGCGCACCAGGGCCAGAACAACGCCCGCACTTCTTTCCTTATTCTCACCATTCGCGCGTTCATCGTGGTTCCTCGGATTTCAACGCCGCTACAAAGATTTCTTCCAGTGTCAGCGCCTCCGTCGTGAGCGCCTCGGGATTGTGCGCGCGAAGACGTTCTAACAATTCTGGTCCGGATCCATTGACGATTAACTCGATTTCACGCCCATCGCGGCGCACGCGCAGGGCCGACTGGAAATCGAGCTCCGGCGGCATTTGGGCGAAGCGCGCGCGGATTCGCTGGTATCGCTGACGCGCTTCGTCGGCCTCCAGCGACAACACCGAAACGCCTTGGTCCATGATTGTGAATTCGTCGATCAGCCCCTCGAATTCCGTGATGAGGTGCGTGGAGACCAGAATCGTGCGGTTGCCGAGATTGCCCTCTTGGTATGCGCCGATCACCGTTTCGATAAACTCCCGCCGCACTATGGGGTCCAGGCCTGAAGTGGGTTCGTCGAGCACCAGCATGTCCGTTTCCGGACAGATTGCCGCGATCAGCGCGAGTTGTGTCCGCTGGCCTTTTGAGAGAGCCCCGGTGGCTTTGGAGGGATCCAGCCGGAAACGCTCGAACAGCTCTTCCTCTTTCTTCCGGTTCCAGTGCTCCCGAAACGAAGCCAGATAATCGAGTGTTTCGCGGACGCTCATCCACGGATAGAAAGCCACCTGGTCAGGCACGTACGCCAGTCGGCGCTTCACTTCCACTTCCGCCTTGGCCGGATCATGGCCGAAGACGCGCACCTGGCCGCGCTGAGGACGCAACAGATTCAGCAGGCACTTCATCGTTGTCGTCTTGCCCGCGCCGTTGCGGCCAAAGAGCCCGTAACACCGGCCTGGCAGCACCCGCAGGCTCAAGTCATGGACCGCCTCCGCCTTACCGTAGGAGTAGGCGAGATTCTGGATTTCGATGGCCGGAATAGGTGAGTTCATTTTGTTTTCTCCTTATCATCTTCGTGAGCGCGCCGCTTGCGCTCCAGCGCATCCATGCGCACTTGGATTAGGTCCAAAAATTCCGCGCCGGGCACTTGCAGATGGTGGGCCATGACAATGGCCTCGTCGATTTCCTCGATCAGCAGCTTGCGGCGGATTTCCTTGCGCAGGGGAGAGTGGTTCTCTTTCAGGAAACTTCCCTTGCCAGGCAGCGTCTCGATCACACCCTGGCTTTCCAGTTCGGAATAGGCCTTCGCGATCGTGTTACGGTTGAGGTGAAGCTCTTCCGCGAGCGGCCGGATGGAGGGGAGCGCCTCGCCTGGTCGCATTGTCCCCGATGCCGCCGCAACCTTAACCTGATCGACTAGCTGGAGATAGGCGGGTTTTCCGGACTTGAAATTGATTTGGAAAAGCAATCGTGGCCCTCTGTCATACGACAGTATGACAGTAGCGCAAAGATGTCAAGCGGAATCTTGCTTTGGCTGTGCTTAAGAAATCACGATCACCGCCGCTGATCCCCTCAGCAGCGGGCTGCGCGCGGAAATGGTCATCGTTGTTCCGATCTCATCTCTTCATACTCACAAATCACTGGTTACGAGCCACCAGCTCGCGCCCATCAAGGTACTTGAGGGCCGCGAATCGAAGGATTGGCCTTGGTTGGGTGGATGACGCGACCGCGAGCCCATATCTGCGTGCTCACGATGAGACCGCAGGCTCGTCCAAACCCACAAAGGATTGCCCTGCCCCGTTCTCAAGGAGGTCCGTATGAATTCTGCACAGTTAGACGTTCAGGCTCTCGCCGTTCGAATCGAAAAGCTCGAATCCGCGAATCGCCGCTGGAAATCCGCCAGCGTGATCGCTCTGCTGTTCGTTATTTCCATGCTGCTCCTGAGCACCAGGCACGCGGAGCGCGTCGCTGCCGCGGCAAGGGCGGATCACGTCGACCAGGACGTGCTTCGCGTCCGCACCGTCGAAGCTCAGGATTTTGTCCTAAAGGACGAGGACGGCCACGTTTATGCTCGCCTTAGCCTTTCCCCGCAAGCCAGAGTGAAAAAGAACGGCGGGACGTACCTGCTTCCAGACGATACCTTGCCCGGCCAACCCTCGCTGCAGTTTTACAACGACAGGGGCGATGTCGTTTGGACCGCCCCGTCCGCGGCACACTTCCTGCCAATCAAACCGTGACAGTTGTCAAAGGCTGAAGGTTGGCTAATTCCTCGCAACTACCCTTTTCACGCGTAGCTCGATGCTTCGCTGAGCGTCGAGGGAGCTTGCTTCCGCAGGCGGGCGGCCGAGGGCGCGCCTCCGGCTGACCTGAATTTCTTCTCGGTTAGTCTTACACACAGCACGATTACTTGGGCAATCCTTCCGAGAATACTGAAGGATAAAGCGCCCGCGCTCTTCGCGCCAGGCTCTGCTCCAGCTGTCGGTTCCAGCGGATCTCCATTCGAAGCTGATCGATCATCAACCCCACCATCCAGACCGCTTCGTGAAACTTGTGACCGACCTCTTCGTAAATCGACATCAGCGTCACCTTTTCTCTCTTCAGCTCCTTCAACAGGAATTTCCGCCTTTTCTTCAACTGCTTCCGGAAGACGCCGGGCCGCGCCAGCCAGGAAAGCGCCAGCCAGGTCAGGAAAGCGGGACGGTCGCGTTGGGTCGTCCATTCCTCGCGCTCGAGCGTATCGGCCAGCGCTTCGCGGCCTTGCTCCGTTGTTTCGAACGTGTCGTGATCCAGCCTCGCCTTCGGTTCGTGGGGATCCAACTTTCGCAGCAGCCCCATGCGCGCCATCTTTTCCACCGAGTAGTACACCTGCGGCTGCGAAACCTCCGCCCAGTCCCAAATCTCCCGCCGCTTCAGCTCCATGTTCGCCTGGTAGCCGTACATCGGTTGCTCGGCCAACAGGCTCAGCACCACGAGGTCGGGCGTGGTCAGCTCCTCGCCGCGCTTTGCGCGCTCACGCTTGCGCATGGCGGCCAGAACTGGACGCTGCCGGGGGCTTGCTGCCGGTTTTTCTGCGGGGCTCTGCGCGCTCTGCGCCTCGCCCTCATTTTTTCTCGTCATTTTTTCTTACCGCGCGGACTTCCTCTTCCTGCTCCAGTACCACCACTGGCATTGCTCCGCCGGCAAACGCGGATTGCGTGCCTGCGCCACCGCGGCGCAGAAAGTGTCGAGCACGCAGGGATCCTGCCGCTGACCCGTCGCGCGGTTCAGTCGCGCGTACATCCGCTTCGGGTTCTGCTTCGCCAACTGCGGGACGCTGCGGATGCCGAGCAGGTCGAAGTCCCGCAGCATCGCCGGCCCGACGGAAATTAGGTCGGCGAGGTGCCGGGTGGTGGTAGCCATAAAAACCTCCTTGACAGGAGTTCGTCTCTTCGGGACACTAGTCAGGGCTGACTAGTCAGGCCTGACTAGTCAGCCCTGACTAGTCTAATTTAGGCGAATCGGCAGGGTCAAGGAGAAAGCGCGGCGGCCATGATTCGCTTTATGTTCGCCTCCGTCATGTTTCCGGCATAATCGAGTCGAATGCTCATCCACCTCAGGAGGAATCGCCCATGAACGTCAAACGCATCACCCCGGTTCTGTTGGTCAAGGAAATCGAGCCGCTCATCCCCTTCTGGGTGGACCGTCTCGGATTCACCAAGGCCGTCGAAGTTCCCGACGGCAACAAACTGGGCTTCGTGATTTTTCAGAAGGGCTCGGTCGAAGTGATGTACCAGACCTACGCCAGCGTAGAGAAGGACGCGCCGCCGTCCATGTCCGCGGAAGCGCGCAAGGGTCCGACTTATCTCTACATGGAGGTGGACAATCTTGATGCGGTGCTCGCTGCGATGAAGCAGGAGCGCTTGGTGATGCAGGTGCGCACCGCGTTTTACGGAATGAAGGAATTTGCTGTGCAGGATCCGGGCGGGCACTTTGTCACGTTCGCGCAGCCGGCCGCCGCCGCGCAGCACTAGGCTGCATTTCTCGACAAGCCGGGAAGATGATGCTGCAGCAACTGAGCGTGTCTTTCTGAGGGAAGATCTGAGCCGACCCGCACTCGGCTGATTTTGATCAGTTGAGATTCTTCGCGCACCCTCGTCGGATGCGCTCAGAATGACAAACGCTTGAAGCCGTATAGGCGAGCGAGGCTCACTCCTGGTTGCGCGCTTGCGCAATCAGCGCGGACTGAACGACGCTCAGATACTGCGTGTACTTGGCGGCTTGCGACCGATTTGATTCTTTCGCCATCATCGTTTGCAGGATTGGCTCGAGGAAACGGCCATACTTTTCGAGCGTCACCTTGTCGCGCGCGGCGAAGGCCGTCTCCACAGCTTTTTCTGTGGCAGACGTGACGAGTTCGAGGCGTCCCACGAAGACACGCGCGATTTGCGCCGGGGCTGGGTTGATCGACAGCGGCAGAATCCCGTTCACAAATTTTTCCGGCACGATGTAAATCAGGCGGCTGCCTTCTTCGAACCACGAGCCGCGCCAGGTCTCCACCATCGCTTGCGCTTCATCCAGATACAGTCCTTGCTTCACCAGCATTCCGACTAGTTCTCTTCCCAGGTCGTCGACATTGCCGATTAGCTCGGGCGGAGCGAGAGTGGTGTCTTTCCCGACGGCTCCGCCAATGCGGTAGCCGACTTTGTCTCCGCGCCGTTCGAACAGAATCGAATTGGGAATCTCTTCCTCCGCTGAGTTTTCGATTTGGACTTTGCCGTCCGCAGCGAGCTTCGCCGAGACCGGCACGCGAAACGTGGACACGCCGCGGTAGAACAAGAATTTCTCGTGCTGCTCGCCCGCCGGAGTCTTCACGCGAAGTGGTGTTGCGGAAGTCATGCGCGCTGCGTAGTAGTGGTTGTAGTGGTTCTCTTGGGCCTGGCGGGGAAACTCGGCACGCAGGCTCGGTGAGATTGTGACCGCGTCCCACGCGATGCTGCCGTCCGTATGCCCTTGAAACAGGCTCCACTCCTCCGGATTTGTTGCCGGTCCCACGCTGCTTGCGCGTGGGTACCACTCGGTGATGAGGCCTTTCACAAAGTTCACTTTCACCGAGACTTGCTCTTCGCGCGAATCGTAGAAGTAGAGGACCGGCGTCTCCATGCGAACGGTGCCGCGCAGGCCCAGCTTGAATTCCGGCGTGCGAAAGTGCTCGACGAAACTGGGCAAATCGGTCGAGCCGGTCGTTGATCCAGTCAGGGGCGACCATTCCACGGCCTGGCCGTCCCTTCCCGCGATCGAGGTGAACGTGCCCCATTCATGCACGGTCAAGCCCGCGAAGGTCGGCTCCGCATTTCTCGCAGGCAGGTCGCTCCAAATCGCGAAGCAACCAACGAGCAGGGCAAAAAGTATCAGGCGAGGCAGTTTCGGCGTCATGGCGGACTCTCCGTTAGGTAGATCCTTGAATTTTTACAGTCCTCCATCCAGACGCGCGTTCCGCCCCGGGTGTTAACGGTCCGAAACACCCCCAACCGCTTCCACTCGTACTGTTTACCGTACCAGTACAGATGGCCGATGTACGGCTGTACGCGCGGGCAGCTACGATTCCTGCACGTTAGGCCTGGCCCCAATTTCGCAGAAGCCTTTATTGAAACGATTCAAGCCCAGGCCTGCCAAATCGCTTCGGAAAAGGGAACCCATGTCGGAAGCAAAATTCCATCTCAGCGATGCCATGTCTCGCCTGATGGTCGAGCATACCGAGGACATTCTCACCATTCGCGATGCGGACGGCCGCATCCGCTACACCAGCCCCTCCTTTCAACGTGTGCTGGGCTACAAGCAGGAAGAAATGATTGGCGAGACGGGTTTCGACCTGATCCATCCGGAAGACCGTTCGAACGTGCTGACGGCGATGGACGAATTCATGAAGACTCCCGGCGCGCGCGATTCCATCCAGTACCGCGCACGGCACGCCAACGGCTCCTGGGTCTCGCTGGAAGTGGTGGCGTACAATCTGCTGGATCATCCGGCGGTTCAAGGCGTGCTCATCAGCGGGCGCGACATCAGCAACCGCAAACGCGACGAAGCCGTAAAGGACCAATTGATCTGGGAGCTGCAGCAGGCGCTCGCAGGCGTAAACACTCTGACGGGCGTTTTGCCGATTTGCGCTTCGTGTAAGAAAATTCAGAGTGAGGACGGGAACTGGCAGCAAATCGAGCTGTACATCCGTGAGCGCGCCCAGGTGGAGTTTTCCCACGGCATATGCCCGGAGTGCACGCAGTTGTGGTTCCCGGATGAATCAGACAAGTAATCGTCAATGCGGGCATACTTCCAAAAACAGACTGGCCATTCACCTCGGCTGACAATTCTGGTACAGATGGAATGGAACAAGGCCCCATATGACCGACAGAGTCGAAAAAATTGAGCTGCATCCATCTGATCAGTCACAAAGGCTGCTACGGCCTGAAGGATTCAAGGTTGTTTCAACCGAAATAGGCCCGCGAGGGGAAGCCCTTCAGCTGCTCGCGAGCTATGAATCCACGCAAGGTATGTTTGCCAGAACCGAGCAGCCTGGGTGGGCGTCATTTCCAAAATCTCGAACGGAAGCCGCATATCCTGCACTACTTTTGATTTGCAATCTTCACGGAGTTCAAGAAATTCCTTTAAGGAAACTTACAGCCACTTTCCCGAAAGTTCAGACCTTTCCAGATGGCGAAGTCCTCGTTGTAGCCTCGCGCTGCAAGAGATTTCAAGACGGTAGCTATGAATTGAACGCAAACTGTCTATGACACCAAGGGAACGGCTGTTAGACAGTTTCTCCTTGGGGACGGGATTGAACACGTCCAGGTTGATCGAAAAAGGAACATTTGGGTTGGGTATTTCGATGAAGGAGTTTATGGGAACTTCGGTTGGGACCACCCAAACGGTCCCGTCGGAGCTGCAGGGCTCACATGCTTTAATGACCGCGGAGAGAAAGTATGGAGTTTCCAACCACCCAGTGGATTCGATGCAATTTCGGATTGCTATGCCCTAAACGTATCAAAAGATGGAGCGTGGGCTTATTACTATACGGGCTTCCCGTTTGTGCGCATTGACTCGAAGTGGAACATTCGGGCATGGCGAACGGAAACTTCCGGCGGGAGAGAGTTTGCGGTGCATGGTCAGCACGTCTTGCACTATGAAGGCTATGGCGAACACCGGACCAATTGCAAATTATTGCATCTGGATCAAGACGCCGCGAAATTTGTGGCGCAAGTTACTCTAGTTCTGCCAAGTGAGGTGGACATATCAAAAGCCGTGGTCATTGGCCGGGATAATAAACTGCATGTCTTCTTTGACGATACCTGGTATATCTTCTCGCTCGACTCCATAACTTAGGGTTGGGTGGCGCGCTCGATCAAATTCGCAATCTGGTTGTGCAGGCTCACGCGGTCCTGATCTTGTAAGTACATCATGTGGCCTGCGTTGTAGTAATCCAGCTTCACGTTCTTTTGCAGCGCTTCGGGCAAACCCAGGTGCTCCATAGTGTGCTCGGTGGCGAAGAACGGCGTGGCCAGATCGTAGTAGCCGTTCTCGACCTGCACCAGCAGCTTGGGATTGGTGATCATCGCCTGCGCCAGGTCCTGGTCCACATTCGGCGCGCCCGGGAAGCCGAATCGGCGTTGGTCGCGGCGCACCCAATTCCAGCTTCCAAAGGCGTTCGCGGAATTGTGGTACACCTTGTCTTTCCCGAATTTCAGTTCGTCATGATTGTAGGAATTGATGAGCGCAGTGAACGCTCCGCTAACCGCCGGGCCTTCGGGATCGCCCTGGGCGTTTTCTTCCAGCAAGTCGTAAGTGTAGCCGGTGAAGCGCGCATCGATGCGCCCGGTCGTGAGGCCTTCTTTGCGCTGCAGCTCGGCGCGGAATTGGCTCAGCGTCACGCGCAAGTCGGCTTTCATCAAGTAGTCCTCGGAGAGACCGGTAAAATACGAAACGCGTTTTGCTACCACGGCTTTATCGGCGGTGGAAAGCGCTGCGCCTTTGTAGAGCGCCGCGGCGTAGTCGCCCTGGGCGTATTTGCGTGCCTCTTCGATGAACGGCACGACGTCCGCGGGACGGTCCTTCAACACTTTGTGATACCAGGCGACGGCGGCGTAGCTCGGCAGGTAGAAGATGTAGGGCCGGTCGTCGCCGGGCGAGAAAGTCAGCGAGGACAAATCCAGCACGGAAGAAATCAGAACGATGCCGTTCAAGTGGACGGAATCGTGAGATTGCAGATAATTTCCCAGTGCGGCTGAGCGGAACGTGCCGTAGCTTTCGCCGATCAGAAACTTCGGCGAGTTCCAGCGATCGTTGCGGCTCAGGTAGGTGACGATGAATTGCCCGAAGGCCTCGATATCCTCGTCGATGCCGAAGAAATCTTTCTCTTGCGCTTTGCACACCGCGTGACTGTAGCCCGTGCCCATGGCGTCGATGAAGACGAGGTCGGTTTTGTCGAGCAGAGTCTCGGCGTTGTCCACGAGCTTATAGGGAGCGGGGGGCGTGAACGCTCCATTCACGGTGAATACGCGGCGCGGCCCGAAGGCGCCCATGTGCAGCCACATGGTGGCGGAGCCCGGCCCGCCGTTGTAAAGGAACGACACGGGCCGCGTGCTCAGGTCCTTCACATCGTTCTTGGTGTACGCCACGGAATAGAGCAAGCCGGTGGGTTCGCCCTTGTCGTTCTTGAGCAGCGTGGTACTTGCGGTCGCCTTGTAAGAAATGGTTTGGCCCCCGGCGCGAATGGAGTGCTCGGTCACGGAGGACTCTTCTTTCGTCGCCGGGGCGTCGCACTTCTCCTCGGTCTTTGCTTCGGGCGCGCGGGCGGCCCTTTCCTGCGCGGGCGCTTGCGCCAGCGCGCTTGCAGCGAGTCCGAGGCCCAAAAACAAGGTGAACACACAAAGAGTCAAAGTCTTCCGCATCACTTGCACCCTCCTTTTGAGAAACCCGAAAGAACTCTATCTATTGCTTTGCCGGCGTTGGCCCTGGCGGCGGGCGGCGCTCCATTTCGGTTGGCACGGCGATGGAGCGGGCGCCGTTCTTGCCGACGGAACGCACGGCAAAAAAGTGATTGTCCGTGGAAACACCCTTCAAGACCGCCTCGCCCGGTTCCGTCACAAAGTCATAGACGTGCCAGCGCGGGTCGGTCGTTTCACGCCACAAGACTTCAAATCCCGCGCGTTCGGAATCATCTTCGGCCGCCCAGGAAACTTTGGCGTCCGGTGTGACCGCGCCTTTGAGGCGGGCGTTCGTTGGCGGGGCAGGGGCCATGGCCAGTTGGCGCAGGACTTCTGCATTGTCACGCGCCACGTTGCCCATGAAGGTGTAGTTGAGATATTTCTCGAAGTCGCCGTACTCGATGCCGTGTTCCGTGCGCGGCGTCTGGTGCTGATGGTTGTAATCCTCGAGAGGCTCGGTGAAGCGCACACCAGGCATTCCCGCTCTATAAAAGGGGAAATGATCTCCGCCACGGCCGTAGCGGTCCTGGCGGAAAATCATGCGAATGGCGCTGCGGCCGTCGATTTCTTCAATCGCGCGTGCAAGCTCGCGGGCGGGAGAATCGGCGTCCTCGATTTCTCCGTTGCCCGAGAAAACGCGCACGCGATGGGGGCCGCCCGGTGCGGTGTCGGCGCCCACAATGTCATTGTCGAGCATCGCGCCGACGGTGTAACCCTGCTCCTTGGTCCAATCCAGAAGGCGGTAGGCGCCGAGCAGCCCCTGTTCTTCGCCGGAGAGCACGCCAAAGATGAGAGTTGCGCGTAAGCTCCCAAACTTTCCGTGACCGTTGGCTTCGGGCCGGCTCAGTTGGCGCGCGCATTCCACGCTGACGGCCGTGCCGGAGGCGTCATCGTCCGCTCCAGGCGCATCGGCTTCGGGATCCATCACGTTGGAAGGCCGCGAGTCCACGTCGCCGACAACAATGAAAGCTGTCTTTGCGAGCTTGGGATCGGAGCCAGGCAGAATCGCGTAGACGTTTTCGAGGTGCACGGGATTCGGGCCGGTGCGCTCGGACTTGGATTCGAACTTGTCCACCACGATTTGCAGCTTTCCGCCGGATTCCTTGGCGATTTCGTTTAACCGCGCCACGACGAAGTCGCGCCCGCAGCCGATGCCGCGCTTCGGGTCGGTCCACGAAGAAAGTGTCAAGCGCGTGCCGCAGCTCACCAGGTTGTGGATGAGCGCGCGCATGGACTTTTCGTCGATGCTCTGGCGCGAGATGGTCCCCAAAGGCCGCGGCAATATTTTTGGCTGCGGCTTTCCCTGCGCGGGCTCCGCCGGATCCCGTGGCGCCGCCTGCTGCGCGAAGGCAGGGCCTGCCGCAAAGGTCAGCAACATAAGCGCCGCCTCACATACTTTATTTAGTTTGCTAACCCCACTACACGATCCAGTCATGATTGTTGTTCCCCAGCGCTGGATTTTTTTCCAAGAAGAAGAGGCATTCTAGCGCGAACTCAGCCCCAAGGACACTTGGGAAGAAGCTTTGCCAGCGCTGACCCTTCCACTTGTGGAGCCTTCTTAAATACGGCGCGAGATAAGCCGTGAAGAAAAGCGGGAGCAAGCTTCCGCACTCCCAAAGGGCTTCGCCGTGATAGCGTTGCGCGCTTCGAGAAAAGCTTGTGAATCTCCACAAATAATTTAGAATCTCCGCCTGGCACAAACAGAACAGGGACGCGCTAAAGCGCGCCCCTACATGCGGCGAGTGAACACAGCACGCAACAGAAACGGCAGGCTTTGCCGTGGTACTGTCCCGTCGAACCCGAAACGCCCAGGAGGGGAATATGAAACGCAACTTCTACATGGGAGGCATTTTTCTGGCGCTCCTCGCGGCGCTTACGGCCGGCTCGGTGATGCTCGAGAAAAAAGCGGCTGCGGAAGCGACCGGTGTGCGGGCGCCGCGCTTTGAGGTGGATCCTCTGTGGCCGAAACCGCTACCCAATCATTGGGTGCAAGGCATGTCGGTCGGCGTTTCCGTGGATGCGCAGGACCACATCTGGATTGTTCACCGTAATGCCAGCTTCGAGCCAATGGAAATCTACGCCAGCGCGAATCCGCAGGCTGCTGAATGCTGCGTACCGGCGCCTCCGGTGCTGGAATTCGACGAGGCCGGCAACCTCATCGGCCACTGGGGCGGCCCGGGCGAGGGTTACGACTGGCCGGACTCGAACCACGGCATCACCGTAGATTACAAAGGCAACGTGTGGATCGGCGGCAACAGCCGTGGCAAAGACAAGGCGCGTTATCACGACAATCAAATTCTGAAATTCACGCAGGACGGAAAATTTTTGATGCAAATTGGCCATCCCAACATGAGCCAGGGAAGCAACGACACAGAGAATCTCAAAGGGCCCGCAAAAATGTTCGTGGACAAAGCCACCAACGAACTCTACGTCGCCGACGGCTACGGCAATCACCGCGTGGTGGTCCACGACGCGGAGACGGGAAAGTACAAGCGGCACTGGGGGGCGTACGGCAACAAGCCCGACGACACGGATCTGGGGCCGTACAATCCAGATGCGCCGCCCGCGCAGCAGTTCCGGAATCCGGTACACTGCGCGGAGCTTGCGAACGACGGGCTGCTCTACGTGTGCGACCGGCCTAACGACCGCATCCAGGTGTTCAAGAAAGACGGCACGTTCGTGAAAGAAGCGTTCATCGCGAAAAGGACTTTGGGCGACGGCTCGGCCTGGGACATCGCGTTCTCGAAAGATCCGCAGCAGAAATACATTTTCCTGGCGGATGGTTCGAACGAGAAAATTTACATTATGCTGCGCGACACGCTCGAGATCCTGACCAGCTTCGGCGACGGCGGACGACAGCCCGGGCAGTTTTATGCGGTGCATAGCATCGCGACGGATTCGAAAGGGAACATCTTCACGACGGAGACTTACCGCGGGCAGCGGGTGCAGAAGTTTGTTTACAAAGGGATGGCGCCGGTGACGAAGAAAGATCAGGGCGTGGTGTGGCCGGCTTCGAGCAAATAGTCTCGCGGTAAAACAGTTTCCGTCAGGAGGAGCCATGAGAAAAACTTTGTTCGGTCTTGCCGCGCTGGCTTTTGCGCTCTCGCTTCCCGGTGGATTCCGCGCACAAACACAAAGCACGCCCGCGGTCACGCCGCACTTGCCTCGCGGAACCGCAACGGACGTCAACAGCGCCGAGATTCAGGCGCTCGTGCAAAAGACGGCTTCGGAGCGCATCAGCGACCAGGCAATTCGCGTGGTGAGTATCAACGGCGAGTACAACGTTGGCGTGGGCGTGGTGCATCGCTCGAAGACGTCGGGCGCGCAAGCCGGGGGCGGCATCGAGCACAGCCAAATTACGGAGACTTATCACGTCATCGAAGGGAACGCGACGCTGGTCACCGGCGGTTCGATGGATAATCTGGCGGAGTTCCCGGCGGATCATCCGGTGGTCACGGTGCTGAACGGGCCGAGCACGCGGGGCGGGCCGATCCTGAATGGCGTGAGCCGGAAAATCGGGCCCGGCGACGTGGTCATCATTCCGCCGAACACGCCGCACTGGTTCAGCGAAATTACTTCGGATCAGATCGTTTACCTGGTGGTGCGCGTGGACCCGCACAAGGTTTTGCCAGCGGGTTACGTGGCGAAGTAGAGGGAACCCTTCGTGCTTTGCAGGTTTAGAGTCTGTCACTTGCTTTTCGCTGCGCTACTCTTGCTGCTGCCAATGCGGGCGTGCGCTCACGACATTCCGAGCGACGTGACCGTGCAAATGTTCGTGAAGCCCGAGGGCCAGCATCTGCATATTCTGGTGCGCGTGCCCCTCAAAGCGATGCGCGACATCCTCTTTCCGCAGCGCGGCCCGGGTTATCTCGATCTGGAGCGCACGGCGCCTTTCCTTCCCGGCGCGGCGAAACTGTGGATCGCCGGATTCTTTGAAACCTACGAAGGCGACACTCTTCTGCCAAATCCGCGAGTGATGGCGACGCGCATCTCGCTTCCGTCGGATTTCTCCTTCGGCTCTTACGAAACCGCACTTGCACACGTCAATGGGCCGCCTTTGCCCGATTCCACGGACGTGATTTGGGACCAGACGCTGCTGGACGTGCTGTTCGACAGTCCGATTCAGTCGGACCGCGCGCGTTTTTCGATTCGGCCGCGGTTTGCGCGCCTGGGCCTGCGCGTCATTACCGTTCTCCGGTTCGTTCCTCCCGGCGGCGAAGTGCGCGCGCTCGAATTCGACGGCGACCCCGGTTTGGTGCGGCTCGATCCCCGATGGCATCAAGCGGCGCTGCGCTTTGTGGACTTGGGTTTTCTTCACATCCTCGACGGCACGGACCATCTACTTTTTCTTTTCTGCCTGGTGATTCCGTTCCGGCGCTTGCGCGCGCTCATTCCGGTGGTCACGGCGTTCACGGTGGCGCATTCAGTTACGCTAATCGCTTCCGCGTACAACTTCGCGCCCGATTTCCTATGGTTCCCGCCGCTGATTGAAGTGCTCATCGCCGCTTCCATCGTGTACATGGCCCTCGAAAACATCGTTGGAGTTGGCAGCGTGCAGCGCCGCTGGATGATCGCTTTTGGATTTGGCCTGGTGCATGGATTCGGTTTTTCGTTCGCGCTGCGTCAATCGTTGCAATTTGCCGGGTCGCACCTGCTCACTTCGCTGCTTTCATTCAACATTGGTGTTGAGCTGGGGCAGCTTTTGGTCCTGATTCTGCTGATACCGGTGCTGCAGCTTTTTTTCCGCTACGCGGTGGCCGAGCGAATGGGAACAATCATCCTCTCCGCGATTGTGGCGCACACGGCCTGGCACTGGATGCTGGACCGCGGCGCGCGGTTGCAGCAATTCTCTTTCGAATGGCCCGCGCTGAATGCGGCGTTGCTGGCCCTGGTACTTCGCTGGCTGGTCCTATTGATGATTCTGGGCGGTCTGCTCTGGCTCGTTCGAATGGCGTCTCAGAAGTGGGCCGCGCGGACTGAATCCGCTCCGAGCTCACAGGATAAGGCCGTTCCAGGCCCTGATCTCACCCCGTTGGAACCAGCTAATGCTCTGGAATCCAGTGTGTCGTTGGAACGGCCTAACTGAGCTATCTCCGGCGACCTTTGCGATGGCCAAGTTCTTTCAGATTTTGGCTTCTTTCGTTGGTGGTGGTGCTTGCCGCGCTGGTAATCTTTAACTTCCTGTTGTTTACGATGGGACCCAAAAAGTTCTACGGTAAAGCCGTAATTCAGATTTAGACTGCTCAGCGCTTCCTTATGTTTTACTGAGATTGACAACAGTTAACTGGTTGCTGATTTTGTCGGTCGTCTCCGCGTGTGCTAACGTTGGGCGTTTATGAAGAAGCGCATTGGCGTGCTCCTGAGCGGCCGCGGGTCGAACTTCGAGGCTCTGGCGGAATCGGTGGCCGCGGGACGCGTTCCCAACGCGGAAATCGCCATGGTTATCAGCAATCGTGAAGGCGCTCCGGGAATCGAACGCGCCAAAGCGCGCGGCATCCCCACACGCGTGATTCCTTCGAAAGGCCTGGAACGCGAAGTTTATGATCGTCAAGTCGCCGCTGTGCTCGACGAGCACAAAGTCGATCTCATCTGCCTTGCGGGGTACATGCGGTTGCTCTCGCCGTATTTCGTCGCGAAATTCCCGAATCGCATCCTGAATATTCACCCGTCGCTGCTGCCGTCGTTTCCGGGCTTGGAATCGCAGCGGCAGGCGCTTGAATATGGCGTGAAGTTCGCGGGGTGCACGGTGCATTTCGTGGACGAAAATCTCGATGCGGGACCCATCATTGTGCAGGCGGTTGTACCGGTAAAAGACGAGGACACGGAAGCGACGCTTTCGGAAAGGATTCTGAAAGAAGAGCACCGCATTTATTCCGAGGCGGTTCGCATTGTTCTTGAGGGAAAATATAAGATTGCAGGCCGCCGCGTCCTGCAGTCGTAGCGGCCGCCTTCCGAGGCGGGCGTCTAGTCGTTCAATGGCGGCTTGTCATCCTGAAGGCATCCGACGAGGATGCCTGAAGGATCTCAACGTAGAATAAACTTAGAACCATGACCCAAGGCGCAAAATCAAAAGTCGAGATGACCGGACATAAATTCAAACCAGTGGAAGAGCAGCTCGCCTATATTAAGAAAGGCGTCGCGGAAATCATTCCGGAAGCGGAGCTGGTCGCCAAGCTAGAGGCGTCGCGCAAGACCGGGAAGCCACTGCGTGTTTATCTCGGCGTGGACCCGACGGCTCCCGACCTTCATCTCGGCCACACCGTGGTGCTGCGCAAGCTGAAGCATTTTCAGGATTTGGGCCACACCGCTGTTTTCCTGATCGGCGATTTCTCTGCGATGATTGGCGATCCCACTGGCGTGTCGGAAACGCGTCCGCCGCTGACGCGCGAGCAAGTGGATGCCAATGCCGAAACCTACCTCGCGCAAGTTTTCAAAATCCTCGACCGCGAGAAAACCGAAGTTCGCTACAACAGCGAGTGGCTCACCAAAATGAACGCAGAGGACGTTGTGCGGCTCTGCTCGCACTACCGGCTGGCGCGCATGCTGGAGCGCGAAGATTTCCATTCACGCCTGGACAAAGGGCAGCCGATTTCCGTGCACGAACTCCTTTATCCACTGCTGACGGCTCGCGACGCAGTGGAGCTCAAATCCGACGTCGAACTGGGAGCGACTGAACAGAAGTTCAACTTGCTGGTGCACCGCGAAATTCAGCGTGAATACGGCTTGCCGGGGCAAGCGATTCTGACGATGCCGATTCTCGTAGGCCTCGACGGCCAGCGCAAGATGTCTAAGAGCCTCGGCAACTATGTCGGCATCACCGAGCCACCCAAAGACATGTTTGGCAAAATCATGAAGATTCCAGACTCCTTAATGTGGTCCTACTATGAGCTGCTTACTGACCTCTCTGAAAAAGAAATCGAGGAGCACAAAAGGAGAGTCGAATCTGGTGAACTGCACCCTCGGGATGCAAAAGAAGGTCTGGCAATTCGGATCGTAGACGATTTCCATGGGCTCGGAGCCGGGTATAGCGCCGAGGGAACTGTAGCCCTGCCCAGCCCTGGTGACGCAGGCCATAGGGCCGCCGAGGAGTTCAGGCGTTTGCACCGGGAGCGCTTGATACCGGAATCGATGAGAGAAATTAAGATTCGGCGGACCTACGCCAGAAACACTGTCGGTATGTACGAGTTGGTCGACGGAGATCCTAAGGAGATCGTCAGTTTCGAGTTTCCACTAAGTGGCAAAGAGAAGTGGACAAGGATCTTAGCTTGGCTGAAACTGAAGGAAATTCCGTCAACATCAAAGGCTGAACAGCTGGTCAAAGGCGGCGGATTTGAGATAGACGGGCAGATCGTGAAAGACCCCTCGTTTAAGATTGATCTGGGACAGTACGGGGAGCACACAAT
>Ga0307471_100000061_pt1 | contig 47887 bp, 43 predicted proteins | sample atmos_gasesAM3C__2_FD_204566 | JGI IMG/M metagenome (GOLD analysis project Ga0307471, IMG submission 204566) | Hardwood forest soil microbial communities from Morgan-Monroe State Forest, Indiana, United States - atmos_gasesAM3C_515 | ecosystem: Environmental > Terrestrial > Soil > Temperate... | reverse complement strand
CGGCCTGCAGTGGATCAGCACCGCGTACCTGCTGACGCTATCCGGGTTTCTGCTGCTCGGCGGTGCGCTCGGCGACCGGCTCGGGCGCCGGCGCGTGTTCGTGACGGGCACCGTCTGGTTCGCGATCGCGTCGTTGCTCTGTGGGGTCGCGCCCAACGGGGGGATCCTCATCGCGGCTCGCGCGCTCCAAGGGGTCGGGGGCGCGCTGCTCATGCCGGAAAGCCTGGCCATCCTGCAAGCGTCGTTCCGGGAGGGCGACCGGGCCAGAGCCATCGGCGCATGGTCGGGCCTGGGCGGCGTCGCCACGGCCATCGGACCGTTCGTCGGGGGGTTCCTGATCACCGCGGTGTCCTGGCGCTTGATCTTCTTTCTCAACCTGCCGGTCGCGGTCATCGTCGTCCTGCTCTCCATCCGGCACGTGCCGGAATCCCGCGACCCCACCGTGACCGGCCGCCTGGACATCACCGGCGCGGCGCTGGTGACGGCCGGCCTGGGAGGCGTCACGTACGCGCTCGTCGAGTTCCCGGACAGCGGATGGGGGTCTCCCGCGGTGTTGAGCACGGTCATCATCGGGGTCGTCGGTCTGACCGCATTCATCGCTCGTGAACGGACGATCGCGCACCCAATGCTGCCGTTGAGCATGTTCCGCGACCGTCAGTTCACGGGTGCCAATCTCGAGACGTTCGTGGTCTATGCGGCCCTCGGTGGCGCTCTCTTTCTCGTGCCCATCGAGCTGCAGCAGGTTTCCGCGTACTCGCCGCTGGAGTCAGGGATCTCACTGCTGCCGCTGACGTTCATCATGCTGCTGCTCTCGGCGCGCTCGGGAGCGCTTGCGACCCGGATCGGACCGCGGCTGCAGATGTCCGCAGGACCGCTCGCGGTGGCCGCGGGATTCCTGTTGCTGGTTCGCGTGGGACCGCACGCCAACTACGTCGTTGAGGTGCTGCCCGGCGTCCTCGCGCTGGGATTCGGCCTCGCCGCGCTGGTGGCGCCGCTCACGTCGACGGTTCTGCAGGCTGCCCCGGTGGAGCACGCGGGCGTGGCGTCTGCGATCAACAACGACGTGGCGCGTGTCGCGGGGTTGATCGCAGTGGCGGTGTTGCCCGCCGCGGCAGGCATCACGGGCTCGAGCTATCTGCATCCCGCTCTCCTCTCCGATGGGTTTCACAAAGCGATGGCGCTGTCCGCGCTGCTCTGCGTGACCGGATCCGTCATCGGCGTCGCGCTGATCCGCAATCCGCGCCGCGTTCCCGGAGCGCGCGCACTCGAGCCGGCGAGGGCCGCAAGCGCGAGCCACTGTGCCTTGGACGCGCCCCCGCTGCGCGCGGTCCGCTCAGCCGACGTTCAGGGGTAGCGAGCGGGCCGGCACGGCGCGTCCGGCCAGCAGGTGCGCGGCGGCGACCTCGTGGATCCCCGCGGTCACCACCTCGGGCGCTTCCAGCGGTGCCATGTGGGCGATGCCGGTGAGCTCGACGTAGCCGGCGACGTCCGGCAGCGTGTCCCTCAGGTGCTGCGAGTGCCAGGGCGGCAGCAGCCTGTCGAGCTCGCCCGCGATCACCAGGGCGGGTGCTGTCAGGGCGGGGACGGAAGCGGTGAGATCAAGCGTCTGGAACAAGCGGCCGAACCCCGCGCGCACCGGCGCCGGGCAGGCGACGAACATGCGATGCGAGAACGCGACGCGGCCCGGGCTCGTGGTGGGGCTCAGCGCGATACGCCGGACGATTCGGTAGCTGAACGGCTCGAAGCGGGTGGAGAAGCGTCGCGGCGTGAGCAGCGCCCGGGGCAGCACCGCCGCGTGCAGATGGGCGCCGCGGGGCCCGAGCACGAGCAGGTGCTCGAGCATCTCGTTCATGCCGGTGTTGACCAGAACCGCCGCGGCGAGCCGCCGCCGCACCTGTTCGGGGTGCCGCGCGGCCCAGGCGACGATCGTCATACCACCCATCGAGTGGCCGGCGACCACGAACGGAGCGGCGGGCGGAACGCACGCCTCGACAACGGATTGGAGGTCGCCGGCGAGCGCCTCAGCCGTGTAACTCGACGCCGATTCCGGCAAGGCGCTGCGGCCGTGCCCGCGCTGGTCGTAGGCGACCACCCGGTAGTCGCGAGCGAGGTCGCGAATCTGGTAGTGCCAGAGCTGCAGCGCCTCGACCCAGCCGTGAGCGAGGACGATCGTGGGGGCGTCCTCCGGACCGAAAACCTCGGCGTGGAGCCGCGTACCGTCGGCTGCCGGCACCTCCTGACCACGTCCGTCGAGGGGCTCGTTGAGCTCAGTCCAGTGCGGGTCGCCGGCCACCGCGGCGACGTCCCGCCGCCGCTGCACTTCCCAGGCGGCCCCGCCCAGCACCGCCAGGCCTGCGGCGCGCAGCACCCGCCGGCGCGTTCTGCTCGGCTTCATCTGCCGCTCATTCTCCCCCAGGTCCGCATGCCCGGTGACGATTCGAGTTCAGGACCGTAACGCGATCTGCCCGCGTGAGGACGGAGTCCGAAGCTTGCACCGGCGGGCACAGCAGGTCCTGGAGGCCCATGTACTGCCCACGGCACCACCCACGATGAGCGTGACTCGCGCCGCCGGCGACGAGCCGCGTCGCGCACCGATGCCGCGCGTCTCGAGATTTGCGCTGCTGATCGCGATCGCGAGCGTCGTCGCTGTGGGCGGTACCGTGGTCACGCTCGAGGGCTACTCGACGCTCCTCCACGATGCCGGCCCCGCGCTCGGCAAGATCCAGGCTGCGAATGCCTCGGGCCAGGGGTCGTCGGGCAACGTGGTCGCCACGATCGGCTTCATCCTGATCCTGGTCGCGGTGGCGGTCCTCGTGGTCACGATCGTCTGGCGTTCCGAGACCCAGCGCCGGCGACTCGCAGCTGCGCAGATGGAGGCGGCGTCGCTCCAGCCGTTCCACCTGCTCTTCTACGCGAACCCCCAGCCGATGTGGGTCTTCGACCGTCGGACGCTGCAGTTCCTGGCGGTCAACGACGCAGCGGTACAGCACTATGGGTACTCGCGCGACGAGTTTCTCGCCATGAGCATCACCGACGTCCGCCCCGCGGACGACATCCCGCGCATGCGTGCCGAGCTCGCCGACCCCTCGAAGTCCGTGCGCAGATCGGCGGGCTGGCGCCATGTGTGCAAGTCAGGGCGGGTCATCGACGTCGAGGTGAGCTCTCATCCGCTGTACTTCAACGGATGCGACGCGGTGCTCGTCACCATCCACGACGTCACCACGCAGCTTGCCGTGGAACGCCAGCTGCGTGAGCAGACGTTCCGTGACTCGCTGACCGGTCTCCCCAATCGCGCTCTCTTCAAAGACCGTGTCGAGCACGCGCTCCAGCGCGCTGACCGGGCCATGAGCCGCGTGTTCGTGATGGTCATCGACATCGACGATTTCAAGACAATCAACGACATGTACGGCCGAGCCGCGGGTGATCAGCTGCTCATACAGCTTGCGGCTCGTTTCGACTACGCGACGCGCGACGCCGACACGGTCGCACGGCTGTCGGGGGACGAGTTCGGAGTGCTGCTCGAGGGTGCGACTCGCGAGGTGGCGGAACGCGTGATCGCCGACATCTTCCGCCAGATGTCCGAGCCGTTCAGTGCTGATGGCATCCCCGAGCCACTCAGCGTGACGTGCTGCATCGGGGTCGCCGACACGTCGAAAGCGGGCAACACGTGCGAGGCACTGCTCCGGAGCGCCGGGGCGGCCGCGCTGACCGCGAAGACCAAGGGCCTCGGACGCTTTGAGATGTACGAGGCGACGACGCACGGCGCGACCGTCGACCGGCTCGGTCTTGCGGGCGATCTGCGTGGAGCGCTGAGCAGGTCGGAGCTGCGCCTCGAGTTCCAGCCGATCGTGGCGTTGCCCGACGGCGAGATCCGCGGCGCCGAGGCACTGCTGCGCTGGCAGCACCCGACCCGGGGACTGGTCGTGCCGGCGGACTTCATCCCCATCGCCGAGCGCACCGGCCTGATCATCCCGATCGGCGTGTGGGTGCTTCGCACCGCGCTCACCGAGGCGGCGAAGTGGCCATCCCATGCGTCGGCAGGAGCCCTCTCGGTGAGCGTCAATGTTTCGACGCGGCAGCTCCGCGAGCCCGGCTTCGGCGAGGACGTCGTGCGCGTGCTCCAGGAGACCGGCTTCGACCCGCGCCGCCTGATCCTCGAGATCACGGAAAGCGTCCTGCTCGACGACATCGAGTCGGTGCGGGTCCGCCTCGCCGAGCTGCGCTCGCTGGGGATCCGCATCGCCCTCGACGACTTCGGGGCCGGCTACTCGTCGCTTGGCTACCTGCGGACACTGCCGCTCGACGTGATCAAGATCGACCGCATGTTCGTGTCGAGCCTTGCCGACCGAAGCGACCGCCGGAGCCTCCTGCTCGGCGTGATCCGGCTGCTGCAGACGCTGCGGGTGATCACCGTCGCCGAGGGCATCGAGACCGTGGAGCAGCTCGAGTACCTCGCCGCCCTCGGCGTCGACCATGCCCAGGGCTTCTACTTCGCGCGTCCCTTCTCGAGCGAGGCGATGCGCCACCACATCGACTCGGCCACGGTGGGCCCGCCCACCAACCCAGTCGTGGCACGGGCCGTCATCGAACTGAGCGCGTAAAACGATGAAGAACTCGCCTCCGCCGACCTAGGTCTCTCACACCCCTAAGAGGCCGCTACGATCTCCGCGTGATCGGAGATCGGGTCGAAGTCGTGGTCGACACCGGAACCGGCGCTGCGCAGGTCTACGAGATCGGGGCCACCAAGGCCGGCCGGCGCGTCGAGGTCAGCACGGCCCGCGGCATCGTCGAGGTGGCGGAGCTGACTCGCACCGGCAACCCCGTGCGTGTGGGTCGCTTCATGCAGTCCCGCGTGATCGCGATCGTGGAGCACCCCGCCGACGAGACCAAGGAGATCACTGCGAGGCGGCGGAAGACGCGATCCGAGCAGGAGGAGACGCTGCTCTGACGCTCGCGCGACGGCCGGCCTGTTACCCAGGTACGTAGAGCTAGCATGGGTGGAGCAAAGGCGGGAGGTTCGACAATGACAAGTGCTCGTCAACTCGTCGGCGGTGTGGGTGTAGTGGTCGCGGTGGGGCTGACAGCTTGCGGCAGCTCGTCGCCGTCGAGCGGCGTTCAGGGAGCGAGCACGTCGAGCTCGAGCTCCTCTTCGTCGGGTGCGGGCGCTGCAGGCGTCAACCTCGGCAGCCCGACGGTGCAGATCTCGGCGACCGACGCATTGAAGTTCGTACCCACCGAGCAGACCGCACACGTCGGCGATGTCATCCAGTGGACGAACACCGCGTCGGTCACTCACACCGTGACGTTCGACAGCTTCCCCTCGCTGTCGGACCCGACACTCTCGTCGGGCGGGACGTGGGAGGTGAAATTCAACGCTGCGGGCACATACGCATATCACTGCACGATTCACGCCGGAATGACAGGGACGCTGACCGTCAGCTGAGGTTTGCGGGTAACCCGCTCTTCAGCACCTTGCCCGTTGTGTTGCGGGGGAGTTCCTGCACGAACTCGACGTCGCGAGGAACTTTGTAGCGGGCGAGCCTCGCCCGCACGTGGTCCTTGACGTCGTCGACGGTGAGGGTTGCACCACGGCGCGGTACCACGTACGCGGCGAGCCGCTGGCCCCATTCCTCATCGGCGACTCCGACGACAGCCGCCTCGACGATGTCAGGGTGCTCGGCGAGCAGATTCTCCACCTCGTCGGGAAACACATTCTCGCCGCCGGACACGATCATGTCGTCGCTCCGACCCTCGACGAACAGCCGTCCGGCCGAGTCGAAATGGCCGACATCACCCGTTGCCATCAAGCCCTCGATCATTTCCCTGCCATCGCCACCGGTGTATCCCTCGAAGAGCATCTCGTTGCCGACGAAGATGCGTCCGACCCGGCCCCCGACAACCTCCTTGCCGTGATCGTCGAACACTTTCACGACGCTGCCGTACGGCGGGCGCCCCGCGGTACCAGGCGCGACCCGGAGGTCGGACGGGCTTGCGATGGTGGCGGCCGCGACCTCAGTGGATCCATAGAGGTTGTAGAGCACGTCACCGAACTCGTCCATGAAGGCGCGGGCAAGCTCTCCCGAAAGCGATGAGCCGCTGACGGCGACCACACGAAGCGATGCGGTGTCGTAGCGGGCGCGCACGTCGGGCGCGAGCTCCAGCATGCGCCGCAACATTACCGGCACCGCGACCAAAGCGCTCGCGCGATGCCGCTCGACGGCAGCAAGCGTCTGCTCGGGGTCGAACCGGCGCTGCAGCACCAGCGTCGACGAGAGCGCGAGCCCGAGGGCGAGGTGCGCGAACCCCCAGGCGTGGAACAGCGGTGCCGCAATCACTGTGGTGCCCCGCGCGCGCAGTGGGATGGCGGACAGGAGTCCGATCACCGGCGCCGTGGTGTTCGGCTGCGACCGCGACGCGCCCTTGGGGGCGCCCGTGGTCCCCGATGTGAGGATGGTGATCTGGCTGCGCCGCTCGGGCGGGGCGGGCTCGGTCGGGCTCCCGCGCGCCGCCCCACTCACGCCGTCGACGACGAAGCGGCGCCGTGGCCGGATCGCGTCGCCGATCAGCGGCCCGAACTCCGCGTCGTGCAGGACGGCGGTGATGCCCTCGCGCCGCAACACGTCCTGTAGCTGTGGACGCGCGAATCCCGTGTTGAGCAGCACCGGATCGGCGCCGAGCTTCGCGAGCGCGAGGACCGACTCCGCGAAGCCGGCGTGGTTGCGGCAGAGGATGCCGACGCGCTCTCCTTCGCTGAGCCCCCCTGCTGCGAGCGCGTTGGCGAGCGCGTTCGTGCGCCCGTCGAGCTCCGCAGATGTCTCACTTCGCTCGTCGTCGATGAGCGCAACGGCCTTCGGATATCGTGTCGCTGAGACGGCGAGAGCACCCGGCAGAGTCATGCCCCAGCGGTGCAGCGCGAGCGCGGCGGCGATCAGCCGGTCGGGGCGAAACGGCTGCAGGATGCCCACGTCGGTGAGCACACGCACGGCGCGCAGCTGCGCCAACGTGAAGTTGGCGGGCCTGTGCTCCTCCTCAGCACGTCGGGCTGTCGCAGGCTCGCTGAGCTGCCGGAGGTTGTCGAGACTACGACGCATCTTGCGGCGCACCTCGACGCTTGACACGCGATCGGCGATTACGCCCCAGACGCCGCCAGGAGACTGGTAGCTCAACCGCATCGTCACGCGTGTGGTCCCCGGCTCGATCTCGCGCAGGCGGAACCGGCCGCGCTGATCGATGCCGGACACGCTGTGCCACGCGACGTCTGAGCCCGCGTCGTACTCCACGACCTCGACCAGCCCGCCGATCTCGGCGGAGCCGACGCGCATGCGCGTCGTGTAGCGCGCGCCGACCCCTAGTGGAGCATCGCCCTCGATCGGATGCCACGTGATCCCCACTCCCATCCAGTTCGAATAGCCGGGCGGATCGCCGACGAGCTGCCACACCGTGCTGGGCCTGGCGCGAATGCTGATCGCCTCCTCGACGCGCATCGCGCTATCCGATGACCGGCAGGCGGCGCTCCGCCGCGAGGGCTGTGAGCTTGTCCTGCATGGCGCCGACGATGTGGTCGTAGATGCGGTCGATGTCCGGGTGTTCGCCGAACTGCTCGCGCAGATTGATCGACGGCAGCGCCTCCACCGTGATCTTCGCCGGCAATGGAATGTGCGTGAGCATGTCGCCGATGTTGAGTCCCCAGGGCAGCGCGAGCGAAATGGGCAGGACCTTGAGCCTGAACATGCGGTCCAGGCGCAGGAGGTGCGCGAGGCGCTCCCCGCGTGACAGGAACAGCGCGGTCTCCTGGCCGCCGATCGACACCACGGGCACGATGGGGACGTCGTTGTTGAGCGCGAGGCGGATGAATCCCTTGCGTCCGCCGAAGTCGACCTTCGCGGACTCCCACGATGGTCTGTGCGTCTCGTAATCGCCGCCTGGATACACCAGCACCGCCGCTCCCGCTCGCAGCGCGCGCTCCGCGTTCTCGTGCGACGCGGCGACGGTACCGAACTTGCGCAGATCCGGTACCCCCGGCGCCAGCCCGGTGAGCAGCAGGACGAGGTTGTGCGCGAGCTGATGAAATCTGCGCTCGACACCGAAGCGCGTCAAGAACGCGAGTGAGAACACGAAGGTGTCGACGATCATGTTGCCGCCGGAGTGGTTGCCCACCAGGAGGACCGGCCCTTCCTCGGGGATGTTGTCGAGCCCGCGCACGTTCGCGCGGAAATAGAACGTGGACAGCATCCAGAGGGCGGGGATGTTGTCGCGGATGTAGTCTGGGTCGCGCTCGTCGAGGTCGGCGCGAGGGACACGCCGGCGAAGCTCCAGCGCGACTGCTGACGCCAGGCGACCGAGCAGGCCTTGGTCGGCTCGAACCGGAATTACCTTCTGCGCCGGCTTGCGCCGTGTGCGAGGCGTCGACCGCGGTCGAGTGGCCGACCCCCGGGGCACGCGACGAACAGGCTTCGCCCCCGTCGTCACGTCGCCAGGTCCGCCGCCGCCACCGTTCTCACCGATCCATATAAGGATCGGGGGACCCCTGCGTCAACGTCGATCGGTTTCGGCCACGGTCCCCAGGTCCTTGCTATGAGGTCTGCGGCGCGCACCGGCGGAGGCAGCCCCCGGTGAGGTGGGATGGCGACCACACCCCGGTCCTTTGTCCGCACCAGACGCCAGCCACCCTCGTGAACCATCCAATGGTGGCGATAGCACAATTGGATCAAATTCGCCAGGTCGGTGGCGCCGCCATTGGCCCAATGAACGTCGTGGTGCGCCACGGTCCAGGATGCGCAGCGGTCGCAGCCGGGCCACTTGCAGACGCCGTCGCGTAGCGCAAGCGCACGGCGGGTCGGTGCGCTGGGCACCCGTCGGGCACGACCGACATCGAGCAACACCGAGTCGTGCCGAGCAGCACCCTCGAGACGCTTGCGTCGCAAGCCAGGCGCTGCACGGTGGCTGATGGAATCGGCGTCGTCGCGAACTCCAGATCCCCGGCCGGCGCTCCCGCCGCGCCCATCAACGTCTCCAATGTCGTTGTGACCTGTAGGTGAGGACGCTGGCCGGCCCTCTGAGGCAGCCCGCCCGTGTCGAGGCAATGCGCAGCCAGCTCCACCAGCGCATCTGCCAGTCGCCGATCACGCTTGCGGTCGTCGTGGGCGCCAGAACGCCGCGCCAGCGGCTCAAGAGCAGTCCGCAAAGAGGCCCCGCCCGCCGCATCGAAGATGCCGCGCAGCGCAACGGCGCCGCCGTCGCAGGGCAGGAGCTCCAGGCGGCGACACTCGACGGCGTTTACGTGCTCGGCCAGGAACTGCTTGGCATCAGCGGCATGGCGGGCGTGAGCACAGTCGAAGCGGAAGCGGCTGACTGAATGCTCGAGTGCTCGCGCGAGGAGGGGTTCCACGGCGACCGTTGCACTACTCCCGGCATCGTCCAGCGCCCGGGCGGTGCTCGCCATCAGGGCCAGGTGCGCATAGCCAATCCGCCCCTCCACCACCGCCTCGGTGGCGTGCGGCAAATTCGGAGCGTGCCGCCCGACGCACACGGCGCTAGAGGCGAAATGGTCCGACATGCGGCAGGCGTGGCGGATCCAGTCGACAGGGCTGGTCGATCCCTGGCGGTCGTACTCATCTGTGTCCGCGAAATCCGCCGCTCGGGTTGCGAACTCGAGTTCGAGCAGGTCGCAGGCATGGCGCAGTTCCACGAGCTCCTCGCCGAGCTCACGCGGCGTCTTCTCGCCTCGTGGGCGCAAGCGCAGGCGTTCGATCGCTTCGCGCAGGGCACCGAGCTCACTCACTCTGGTTTGACTGTCAGCGCCACTACACATACGTGCATTATACGAACAGACGTTCGTAGGGTCAAGTGCCGTGGCGGATAGGGCCTGTCCTCCCTACTCGGTGGGGTAGCGAACGGCCGCAACGCCCTGGGAGGCGTCCAGCAGATCCGGGCGAGCCTCGAAGATCCACAGCTCGACCCCTCGCGAGGTCGCGAGCTCGACCAGCTCGTCGACGACATCCTCCACGTAGGTCAGGGCCGTGCCGTCCAGCTCGCACGAGCCGCTCGCGAGCGACACGTAGTGGTGCCGGCGGCAGATGTAGCCCGGCGTGCTCAGCCGGTCGCTCACGTACAGGCTCCGGATCACGCCGCTGTTCGCGTCGGCGATGACGGCGGCAAGGCCCGACGCGGCCAATCCGTTGCCTCGCGCCTCCGCAAGGCGCTCCGACCATCCCGCTTCCTCATCAGCCCGATGCCGCTCGAGGAGCGCCGCAACGCCCCGCTGCCGATCCGCCACCGTGTCCTCGGGCGACGGATGCAGCGTGCCGATCACCAGTGAGCTCGGCGTGTGGGGCAGCAGCAGACGCAGCTCGTCGATGACCGGTTCTGCGCCGGCGAGCACGAGGACGTCGCATCCGTACCGCTGTGTGAGAGGTGCCGTCGCCTGTTCGACGGAACGCAGGTGCTGCCGCAGGTGCTCGAGTCGATGGCGCTGCTCAGCGGCATCGGACTCATCCACGGCATCCGCGAGTGCTGTTGCCTTGATCTCCTGTACCTGTTGCTCGTGCCCGAGATGATGCGTGGTGAAGCGGGCGTCTCCCTTCGTGACCTGGACCACCAGTGCCTTGTGGTGCGACGCGAGGATGACATCGAGGGGGAGGATGAGCGGGTCGATGTCAATGGTCAGCCGCTTCGGCGTGCGCGCCGGCACATTGAACGTCCGGTTGAGCTGCGAACCGGCTCTGAATGTCACCGAGCTCGGCATGCGTCCCGGTGCAAGATTTTGCAGCGACTCTTCGATCTTGGCGAGATCGTCGCGCACCGACATCCGTCCGGCGTGGTTCTCGCCCTCCAGAAACTCACGGCGCGCTTCCAATTGCTCATGGCGGAGCGAATGGAACATCGCCAACTGCGGCGCCGAGACGTCGGAGCCGTTGAGATACAGGCTGACCACCGGCACGTCGTACGGTTGCGCAAGGTCACGGAGCTCGCGGCGCGAGATGAATTCCTCGGCTCAGAGCACTTCGTGCCCCGAACGGACCCGCGGGCGCTCAACCACGACCGCTCACTGTAGCCACTTGGTCCACACCGCGGACCGGCCGAGCAGGCTACCCCGCCCAGCGACCGGTAGCGAACGCGGCCAGGAAGTAGACCCCAAGCGGTATGAACGCGGCGGCCCACAGCCGCTCGAGCCAGGGCCGGCGCGCGGCGAGCGCCGCCGCCACGATGAAGAGTGGAAAGGCAACGATCGTGAAGCGTCCCGCCGACATCAACGTCCCGGCGGTTGAGAACACGAGCGCGGAGACGGCGAGCAGCACGGCGTACGACCGTCGAACCCGGCGCCATGCGTATACCGCCGCAGCGGCGAGCATGAATACTGCGACGAGATCCACGCCCTCCACGAGGTGCGCGCCGTAAATGTTGCGCACACCTTGTGAAATCGCCACCCAGGGAGGGGTGAACGTCCGGCCCCAAAACCGTTCTGCGGTCACGACGAGCAGCGGGTCGCCCAACGCGCGCCCGAGGAACAGCATCCACGCCGCGAGGGCGACGAGCGGCGGCAGGAACAGATGCGCGGCCGCGCGCACGACTCGGTCGAGAGTCCATCCGTGCGTGTCGAGATACTCCCACGCCAACGGTATGGCCAGGGCCACTGCGTAGGTCTTGGTCAGCACAGCCAGCGCGATCAGAGCACCCGCCACCACCGGTCGCCCCCTCCGCAGCGCGAGGAACGCTGCCACGGAGAGCATCAGCAGCAGACCCTCCGCGTACACGGACTGCAGAAACAGCGCAGTCGGGAATGTCAGGAGCAGGAAGACGGTCAGCGCCGAGGTGCGCTGATCGAAGTCGAGCTCGACGAGACGAACCAGCAGCGCGCAGGCGACACCTCCGGCGATGAAGGAGAGCGCGAGCCCCGCGACGAGCGGCTCGACATGGGTCACGTGATGGATCGCGCTGATCAGCGCGGACGGCAGCGGCGGGAACGCGGCCAGCCGTGGTGTCGTGTATCCGGAGTCAGCGATCCTCAGGTAGTACCGGGCATCCCACTGTTCCCAGACCGTCAGCGCCGCCTGCGGATTGTGCCGTACGACCGTCACGAATGACGAGCCATACGCGGCGATGAGCGCGACCAGCTCGGTGGCCACTCGCGCGATCGCAAACGAGCCGGTGCCGACGGCAACCGCGCGTCTCCATGACGGAGACCATCTCGGTGCTCGCCTCGGAGGCGGCAGCACGGCAGGCATCGCCATAGTTGCCGCAATCATGACGAAGGGCCTCCGACCCAGAGGGGCCGGAAGCCCTTCGAACTCAATCGAGAGTGGCGCCTAGAAGGTGTACGCGTCCGTCGCTGTGATGGTCGGACTCGACCCCTTGTTCTGGCCCTTGAGTGTGTCGGTTCCACTCGGGGGGAGTGTCGACGGGGTCGTGTAGATCATGGTGACGATCCCGAAGCTGTCAGAGAAAGCGCCGACGGCCGTCACTCCGTTGAGCGCGTGGCCAGAAACGGCCGCCGATCCACCGCCGCTGGCGCTGTTGGTGAACAGCAGGTACACCTTGGCGCCGGCGACCGGGGCGCCACTGCTGTCGGTAACCTTCAGGCTGACCTTGACATTGGTATTGGCAGGGAGCGAATGTGCCGGCGCGATCGGACTCGGCGTGAATGCATACGCGGCCGCGGTGCCGTACGAGTACGCGTCTACGGCGGTCTTCGAGGCGTTCGTCGCCGCGTTCTGTGCGACCAGATCGTCGGATCCGGCGGTCGGCAGTGTTGCTGCGGTCGACGCCGTGTACGTGACCGCGACCTGACCGGACGCGTTGGCGTGGAACCCCTGTGGGGTGGCGGTCAGCGCAGTCGTGCCCACCTTCGCCGTGCCGAGCCCCGAACCGGTCGGGTGCAGCGAGAGGAAGATCGTCGCGCACGCGATGGCGGCGCCGCTCTTGTTGATTGCCGTGACGGTCACCGCGACGCTTGCTCCCTTGGCCAGTGATGCAGGCGGGGCGATCGGGACCGGGTTCAGACCGTAACGACCGACTGTCGAGAAGTTGTACGTGTCGGTCTTGTGCGTCTTCGCGCCGGTTGCGGCGTCCTGTGCGTTGATCGAGTCGACTCCTCCGCAGGGCAGCGGGCTTGGCGCTTTGTACGTGAGGGCGATGTGACCGCTCCCGTCGGCCGTGTACGCCGTGGGGGTTGTGGTCAGTGCTTTCGGCGGCGTGCCGTTGACCTTGGCCGAACCACCACCGGACGCGGGGTTGAACGAGAGGAACACAGTCGCACCCGGAACCGGATTGTTGGTGGCACCTTCAGGGGTGACCGTCACGGCCACCGTGGCGCCCGCCGCAAGGCTGCCGCTGGCGGCGATCGGCGACGGCGCGAACACGTACTTGACCACTGCGCTCGCGGCATGGGCCGTGAGTGAGAGACCGGCGCCGGTCCCCAGTAAGCCGGCAAAGGTGGTCGCGACAGCGACCGGAATCACGGAGCGACGAGTTTTCATGTGGGCCCTCCCGGCCAGCCGCAGTGACTTTCGCCCCCCCTGTGGTAGGGAATTCACTGCCTCGAAGCCGGTGATGCTATCAGGTCAGGCACTCCGAAGGCACCATCGGTGGTCCGCGCTGGATGCAGCGGTCCGCGCCTTTGGCGTGCACACTAGGAGGAGCGCAGATCATGAGCAGCTGGTTCGATCTCCCCTACGGTGAATGGCGCGAGACGCGCGACACCCTGCACATGTACACGCAGGTGCTTGGCAAGCTCCGCCTGGCGCTCAGCCCGTTCGAGCCGGAGTGGGCCAACGTGCCCTTGTATCTGACCGCGCGCGGCCTCACCACGTCGCCGATGCCGGTCGGCCTGCGCACCCTCCAGGCGGATCTCGACCTCATCGAACACGTGCTCGTCCTCAGCAACAGCGACGGCGATGTCGACCGCTGGCCGCTCGGCAGCTCGGTCGCCGACTTCCACAAGCACGTCGTCGACGCGCTGGCGCGTATGCACGTCGACGTGGCCATATCTCCCGTGCCCTCCGAGGTGCCGGACCCGATCCCGTTCCCGGAAGACACGCAGCACGAGATCTACCGCCCGTCGCAGGCACACAAGTACTGGTGCGTCCTATCGATGATCGACGTCATACTGAAGCGCTACCGCGCCGGGTTTCGGGGCAAGACCACGCCGGTGCAGTTCTTCTGGGGAAGCTTCGACCTCGTCGTCACCCGCTTCTCCGGTCGGGCGGTTACCCCGCCCGCAGGAGACGTCATCGCACACTATGGCGGCGACGCCGAGCAGATCTGCGGCGGGTGGTGGCCGGGCAACGATCGGCACCCCGAGGCGGCCTTCTTCGCCTACGGGTATCCAAAGCACGTCGGCCTCGAACGCGCCGTGATCAGCCCGGCGGAGGCGGCGTGGAGCGCCGACGCCGGAGAGTTCCTGTTGCCGTACAAGGCCGTGCGGCAGGCACCCGACCCGGAGTCGGCGATTCTCAGTTTCCTGCGAACGACCTACGACGCGGCCGCGGCGCTCATGGGGTGGAGGAGCGACCTGACCCATGTGGAGGTGCCACCGCCACACACACTGTCCCATGCCGGCCGGAGCGCCACGTCGGTGCGGTGAGAGCGCGAGCGTTGGAGGAAATTCGATGACCGAGACCTGCACACACCTGGATCAGATCGTCGATGTGACGCCGGACTCGACAGGATGCGTCGATTGTCTTGCCATGGGACGTCACGACTGGCTGCACCTGCGCGTGTGCCAGGAATGCGGACACGTGGGCTGCTGTGATCAGTCCCCGCGTCGCCACGCGACTGCGCACTACCACGCCGTCCATCACCCGATCATCCGCTCGTACGAGCCGGGCGAAGGCTGGTACTGGTGCTACGTCGACGACCTGATGTTCGAGTTGGAGGACGCACCACCCGCGCCCGTGCATCCCTGAGGACACGGGCACGCCTCGACCTACTGGCCTGACGCGCGCGACGGCTGGTCGATGAACCGGTAGCCGAGCCCGCGCACGGTCACCATGTGCTCCGGGTTGTGCGGGTCGCGCTCGAGCTTCTGGCGCAACCGCTTCACGTGCACGTCGAGTGTCTTCGTGTCGCCGAAGTAGCGCGGTCCCCACACCTCGGAGATCAGGTAGTCCCTGGTGCGAAGCCGCCCTCTCCCCTGCAGAAACGTCTTCAACAGCGCGAACTCCTTGGGAGTGAGCTCCACTTGCACACCACGCACGCGGGCTTCGTGTCGGTCGACATCCAACTCGATTGGGCCGCCGCGCAACACCGCGACCTCGGCGGGCGCGACGACCATGCCGGCGCGGCGCAGGTGGGCGCGCACGCGAGAGACCAGCTCGCGCATCGAGAACGGCTTGGTGACGTAGTCGTCGGCGCCGATCTCCAGCCCCGCGACGACGTCGGCTTCGGAGTCCTTGGCGGTGAGGATCACGATCGGCACTGTGGATTCGGTCCGGATGGTGCGGCACACATCGAGGCCGGACACCTTGGGCAGCATCAGATCCAGCACGACCAGCGCCGCTGGGTCGGTGCGGAAGCACTCGACGCCGCGCTCCCCGTCCTCTGCAATGAGCACCCTGAGGCCCTCACGCTCGAGCGAGTAGTGGATGCTGTCGGCGAGCGCGGGCTCGTCCTCGATGAGCAGCACGAGGGGCGCCGCCTTCTCCTCTCCCGCCTGCCCACCGCCGTGGCGAGACCCATTCGTGAATCGCTGGGGCACGGCGGTGATTAAACGGGCAACAGCTTTATGGCGGGAACATGTCCAGGTTAAGGATCAGCGACCAAGACAATTGAAAGGGCCCGGCAATCGCCGGGCCCTTTCCGTCAGACCAGATGAGGGATCGCGGTGGTCAGGTCGTGAAGTTGCGACAGTAGTCGGAGCCGCCGACGCCGCCGCCGATGACGCCCAGCGCCTCGGGCACAAACCCGTTGGCGCTGATGGCGGACTGGATGTCCTGACGGTAGAAGTGGTTGCTGAACGCATTCTTGGCGTGCTGCGCTGCGCCTTTGCAGATCCACCCGGTCGGGCCGACGTAGTTCACGGCGGCGTCGTGACGAGCCGTGTTCGAATCAGGCGTACAGCCGCCCGAGACACCACCCTTGCAGTACACGTTGTATAGGAAGCGGCCGTACGGGAAGGTGAGGTTGCCGATCGTGGTCGCGTTCGCGACGACGCCATCGATCGCACCGAGCACGGCGTTACCCTGCCCATGAACGTTCAGCGTCCAGACACCGAAGGAGAACGGGTAGATGGCGCCGGCCTCATCGGAGACCGGGATGCCGGAGTTCGAGTTCTCCGGGATGATGTGCGTTGCCTGCTGCGCGGCCGGGATGCAGGAGCTCGAGCTCCCACCGAGGAACTTGTCAAACGTCTTGCGGGTTCCCGACGCGGGCTGATCCGTGTAGATCGAGATTGGGACGCTCACGTTGGGGTTTCCATCCACCTGATCCCAGTCGGTGATGCTGCAGTTGACGAAGATGCCCTGCAGCTGTGCCTGTGTCAGGCAGATCGCGGGACCCGACGAGGTCCCGTTGCAGCCGCCGCTGACATTGCCGGGCGAGACCTGCATCTGGCTGACGCCCGAGCCGGAGATGTTGAACGCCTCCCACGTTATCGCGTCACGCGCGTACGCGACGAAGTCGAGACCCGCGCAGTCGGGGCTCGAGTTGGGGGGCAGCACCGGGGCACGCGAGGAGCGCGCGAAGTCGATGTGCGCCACACCAGCTTGTCCCTGATCGCACATCTGCAGGATGCCGGCTGACGATCCGAGGAAGTACGCCTCCGAGAGGATGTCGTGCCCGTAGTTTTCCGAGTACGTGATGCTTGAGAAGTTGAACGTCCCCGCCCCTGACCCCGCGCCGGCAGCGATCGGCTGGTTGACGGTCGGCGAGTTGCTCAAAACGATGCTGGTGTTCGCGTTGACCTTGCCCACGTAATCCGCCTTGCCGACCTGCGGAGTCGGGATCCCGGGCCCGGTGACCAGCATTCCGACCACCACGCCCGCTGTGTTGGGCATCGTGACCGTCGCGTGGCCGCTGGTCGAGGTCCCGCTCTGGCTGGCGACCACATGGTCGGGCGCCTGACAACTGAGGTCGAGCCATGCGGTCGGCCCGCTCGGGTTCGGGATCTGGTCGCACCCCTGGCTGAACTGATACAGCCGATCGAGGCTGTTCATCATGAACTGCGTCGTGTCAGAGCCGCTGCCCAGAAGCTGCTGGGCGACCGGTCCACCGCCGCCGGTGGCACCGACCGGGACGATCGCCGTCGCGCCGATTGCAACGACAGCCACACCCAGGCCGAGCGCGATTCTTCCTTGTCTCATGTCGCTGTGTGTCCTCCCCACGCGGACCAGCCGCGTCAGTCCCATGCCAACTGCTTCGGTCTCGATTCTCGCGGCCCCACGTGGCGGCCCCGTGGCCCGACAGGGAACGCAGGACGCACGCTGGGTTACGGGACGTTGAACAGATCGCTCCGCTCGGCGGTCAGGGCTCTGAGGTCTGGTTGACCTGCACCGCTCCGGTGAGCGAGGGGTCGCTCACGAGGTGGTAGGCGATGCTCTCGATGTTGTGGGGCGTATAGACGAACGTGCCGCCCGGCGGGATCGGACCGGAATCCACCTGCAGCGCGTCGAAGCGGACCTCCGCCGTCGTGTCGGTCGTGTTCTTCCACGTGATTGCGCTGCAGCAGGGGGTGACCAGCACGTGCGGGTGGAAGCCGTACGTGGTCAACTGCACCACGAAGCCGTAGTCGAAATACGGATCGGGTTGAGCGGCCTCGCGCACGGTCGACGGCGTCCCCGATCGCGACGGACTCGCCTGGCGAGTCGCTGTCGCGGCCTCGCCGCATGCCACGACCGAGGCGGCGGCGACGACCGCGATCAGGAAATGGCGCACCTCAGAGCGTTCCCGGCAGCACCGCGTCGAAGCTCGAAAACGCGAGCACCGCGAGGGCGATGATCACGGGCGTCGCGAGCATGTAGCGCACCGATGCAGGCCAGCGCTCGCGAACGCGCCAGGTCAGCGAGGCGGCCACAACCAGAAGCACCAGCCAGAGCGCGGCGAGCGACGCCGACAGCGCGTCTCCGCTCAGCCCGAGATCAGAGCTCTGCAACGCGACTGCCGAGCGTTTGGGGACGGCAACCGCCTTGCCCTGCAAAGCGGCCACGACCACCAGCCGCCCGGTGGCGAGGTAGGCGGGGTCCGAGGTCACCAGCGTGAGCCGGTTGTCGGCGGTGCCGAGGATCAGCGACGCGTCACGGGCTCCTTGCCGGCGGACATCGGAGACCACGTAGGAGAACGTGCCCTGGCCGGTGGTCGCGGTGATCGGGTCTCCGCGCTTGAGCCGGTCGAGCCCGCCGAAAGGCGCGCCATATGTCGTCCGCCGACCGGCGATCACCGAGTTACCGAACTCGCCGGGCATGGGCGAGTCGCGCAGATGCCCGGGACCGGCCTTGAGGTCGGCTGGACTGGTCCCCTCAACGGCAACCTGGTCGAGCCCGATTGCCGGGATGGTGAGCAACGCGACGGGGCTGCCCTCTGCAGGGATCGTCGTCGGGGCGTCGAGGGTGGTGGTGATGATCGACTTCCTGAAGGTGGTGAGCAGCCAGCCCTGGGTTCGGTCATGGGTCAGGCCCGTACCCAAGAACTCGTAACCGAGAAAAAGAGTAGCGATCAGGCCGAAAGCAGTGAGCGCTGTTCCTGCGCGCAGGAGCGCGCGCCCCGCCCGCGAGCGAGGGACGACGATGGCGGGCGAGGCCGGTGCATGAATCGCACCAGGCGTTGCGGATCCAGTATCGGCGGCGGCCGGCGCCGGTTCACGGAGCGAGGTCAGCGCGCCGGGCATCAGGTGGATCGTCGACGGCGTCTCGCGACCGTCTGCATCGCGCCCCCGGCGATCAGGCTTACCACTCCGACGCCGAACAGCACGGGGAGCACATAGCGAGCAATCGAGGAGTCAGCCAGGGCCAGCAGGGCGAGCACGCGCTGAAGGTTCTTGTTCACCAGTGCCGCGGCGCAGGACGACTTTCCGGTGCCCTTCAGCGAGCAGCCGCGCCGGCCCTGGTTCGACGAGCCCTTTTGGGCTGATCCGGATGCTGCAGAGGCGTCTGTCAGGCCTGACGTCGCGATCGCCGGCAACGGCGGGGCCAATGACGGGCTCACATCGGGCGCTGGGCTTGGCGCGCTTGACGGAACGTCAACTGCCACCCCGTACGCCTGGATCGCCCACGTGGACGGGATCGGCACATCTCCGAGGGGAAGGTTCGCTTGTCCTCCCTGCGCGGCGTACTGGAGGAAAGTCGACAGGGCTGCGCCCTGCTGCGCGGTGAAGGTTGCCGAGACGTTCATCGGGGCCAGCACCCATGTGGGCAGCAACATCGGCCATGCGTCTGTCGACCTATAGTCGGGGGTGACGGTCCCATCGGCGTTGAGGGTCGCTTTCGCGGTCGCCGCCTGGATGGAGTCGATCAGCGCTTTCTCGGGATCGGTGTTGAATTGATTGTCGGGCGGAATGTGATTGGCACCCTCGACGATCTGCACCGTGGGCAGGTGGTAGAAGGCAGCCACACTCGCGTCGACATATCCGATCGTCCCCACACCGTTCAGGACATCGGCATTGCCGACAACCGCAGCCCCGAGCGCATCACCCCCGGTGACCAGGCAGATCGTGCAGCCGCGGGAGGGGAAGATCGCCGTCGCGCCGTACGTCCACGTGGTGGAGGCGGCTGTGAGCCACGACGTGAACACGAACGTTTCAGACGAGTGGTCGGCGCGGGCCAGCGGGTAGACGACGCTCGGGAAGTTGTCGGTCGGGTTCTCGGCGGCGATCGCCGGGTCGGTGCGGAAGGACACGCCGCCGAGAAAGATGCGCGCGATGTCGTCCGGGCTCAATTTGAGTGTGGTGATGGGGGTCAGTGTGTTGAGTTGGTACATGCGGTAGGCGAGCACAACGCCTGTCGCGGTGACCGGTGCGTTCTCGTAGGTGACGGGACCCGCCTGCTTCGTACCTTGCGGGAGCGGGCCGGAATCGCCGAATTGGGTCAACCCCTTGTTGAGGTTGTCCAAGCCGTCCGGCGAGCTCTCGAGCGCTGCGGTGTACCCGACGGAGTCACCGGCCGGCGGGAGGCATACCGCAGAGCTCCACGCGTACATCGCGCGATACGCGGCCGACGAACCGCTGCCGAGGATCGAGTTCGGTCCGGGCGGCGGGCACGCTGCCGGTGAAGGCGCAAAGCCGAGAGTGGCGAAGACCGCACCCGTGAGGGAATTGAGATTGGGCGTGGCCCCGATCACGCAGGGATGGGACGCGTCGCACGGAAGGAGCACCTTGTTCGTCACGGATGAATCCGACGTGCCGAAGTCAATCAGGCCGAGGTCTTGTCCCTCGTAGACCGGCACGAACGCAAGCCCGGACCCCGTGGCATCGGAGATGCCGGTGACCTGCTGGTTGGCGATCGTGCAGTCGGTGGCATACAACCTCGGAGACGCGACGCACTGCATGAAGTAGACCGCGGAATTCGCCGGCATGTGCGAAAAGGTGAGTTGAACCTCCTGGCCGTCCGCCAGGTTCGAGGTGGGGTCGACGGCGAGCGCGCGCGGCGCTGGAGCAGCGTTCGCGGGGCCCGTGAGCGCTGCCGACGCCATTAGCGCAGCCACCATTCCGACAGCCGCCATCGCGAGGCGCATCCGCCGGCGAGGCTCAGCGGCCATGCCCACCTCCTTCGATCGACGGCCGCGGCCGCCACTCGAAGACCACGGGGCCGAAGGCGGCGACCAGGATCAGTGCAGCCGCGAGGATCAGCGGCAGCACCGGCGCTCCGCCGGCATGCTTGGCGTTCTGCTCGGCGAGCCGGAACAGCGCCAGGCGTTGCGAGTCGTTGAGCGTGAGCACCCCGGGTGTGTTGGCCGCGGCCGATGCGCTGTTCGACGCCGTCGCTCCGGGAGTCGTTCCCGAAGTAGCCGCGGCGGAGGCGGCCGGCCCTCCTCCACCGCCTCGGGAGCTGACAACGGTGCTGCCGTGGAACCCCTTGGGGCCCTGCTGCAACGCACCGGTGATTGTCGGGTTGTCGCAGTGCGCGGCATCGACCGGTGGCGGTGCCGGCGCCCCGGGGATGCGCCGCACCGCTTCGAAATCCGCCTGCACAAGGTTTGGCGGAAGCGGTGAGTAACCGAGCGGCGCCGCCTCCGTCTGTCCGTGGCACGCGATGTAAATGATCCACGTGCCCAGCACGAATCCCTTGCCCGGATCGAGCCCAGACGTCGGCGTGATCATGTAGCTGTAGCTCGACATCGGGTACGCGCTGGGCTCGGGCGCTGCGTAGACACCTGTCAGGTTCTGGGTCAGATCCGCATTGAGCTTTGCGTGCGCCAGGGCAGTCGACACGTTGGTGTACACCGGCTGCGTGAAGTTACCGCTGGCGTTTTGCATGTTCGCCAAGGGAAATTCGCGCCCGTATGCGTAGCCGGCTTCGACGTACCCGATCGCCCCCGAGCCGATCGCGTCGTTGGCGACGAAGTTGGCCACGCCGTCGGACCCGGACTGCGCCTGGCTGCCAGGGAACTGCGGCCATACTGAACATGGCGCCGGGCAGCCGCCGTTCGGGTTGTTCACGAAGCTCTGCCAGACCCCAGCAGCTTGATTGGCGAGGTACAGGGAGAACTGCGCGGATGTCCCGGACCCGTCCGACCGCACCACCGGGATGATGCTCGTCTCGCTGATGCTGACTCCCGGGTTCAGCTGCCGGATCTCGGCGTCCTGCCAGTTGCTGATTGCGCCGGTGAAAATCTTTCCCGCAGTGTCGGCGTTGAGGTTGAGGCTGGTGATGCGCTGACCCGACGGGCTGTGCAGGTTGTACATGAGCGACGTCCCACCGGCCACGTCGGGCAGGTACTGCCACGACTTGTTCTCACCCTGCAGCTTGGGAGTCTCATCCGGTTGGAATGGAATCTCGCTGGCGGCGAAGTCGACCTGGTTGATGATGTAGAAGTTGCGGCCCGTGCTCGAGCCGGTTCCCTGGTAGTTGATGGAAAACCCCTGCTTGGCGATGTCAGCGCGCCACTGATCGAGCGCGATCTGCACCCACGTCGATCCAGCGCCAAACACCGTCGGACACGTGCCCGGGCCGCACGCCGCACTCGCGCCGCGAACCGCGGCGATCATCGACGCGCCGGCCAGCCCCACGGCCAGCGCGCACGCGAGGCCGCGCACAACTGCTCGGCTCATCCGAATCGCCCGTGCACGTAGTCGGCGGTTCTCGGGTCCTCGGGATCCGAGAAAATCTTCGAGGTCGGGCCGATCTCGACGATTCCGCCGGGCGAACCCTCGTCAACCATGAAGAATGCGCAGCGGTCGGACACGCGCTGTGCCTGCTGCATGTTGTGCGTGACGATGACGATCGTCACGTCGGAGCCGATCTCGGAGATGGTCTCCTCGATGCGACGTGTCGACGCGGGATCGAGCGCCGAGCAGGGCTCGTCCATGAGCAGCACCTGCGGCTTCACCGCGAGCGCGCGTGCGATGCACAGGCGCTGCTGCTGCCCGCCCGAGAGGCTGCCGCCCGGCGCGCTCAACCGGTTGCGCACCTCCTTCCACAATCCGGACCGGACGAGGCTTTCCTCGACGGCCTGATCGGCGTCGCCGATCCGCGTGCCGGACAGCCGCAACCCGGAGAGCACGTTGTCGTAGATGCTCATCGCGGGGAACGGGTTGGGCTTCTGGAACACCATGCCGATCCGGCGCCGCGTGTCGATCGCCCGCTGCTCCGGCCCGTAGATGTCCGCGCCGTCGAGGAGCACCTCGCCAGCGAGGCTCGCGCTCGGCACGAGCTCATGCATGCGATTGAGGATGCGAATGAACGTCGACTTGCCACATCCGGATGGCCCGATGAGCGCGGTCACCTGGCGTGCACGCATGTCGAGCGATACGTTCGCGAGAACCTTGTTGTCTCCGAACCATGCGCTGACGCCGACGGCTTCCAGCGCGGCAGCAGCGCCCGACGGCCGCTGCTGCCACGGCAAGGTCTGCGTCTCGCTACCGATAAGATCCGTCGTGGTCATCCGGCTATGCGCCTCCTGCCGCAGCACCGGCAGCCGCCATTCGCTGAGCTCGCCCGGCGTGCCTTGCAGCTCTGCGCTGCTTGCCCTCGATGGATGTCCGTGCGGCGATGACGCGCGCGAGCGTGAACAGGAACAGCACCATCGCGATCAGCACCAGCGCTGCGCCCCAGGCGCGTTGGTACGGACCGGTCCCCGGGTTGAAATGAATGTACTGATAGACGAAGTGCGGCAGTGCCTCCTGCGCGCCGGCAACCGGGTTTGCATTCATCACGGATGATCCGAACGACGTGAGCAGCAGCGGTGCGGTCTCACCGATCGCGCGTGCGACGCCGAGGATGATCGCCGTGACCAGCCCGCTCCGCGCAGTGGGGAGGACAACGCTCCACACCGTGCGCCACTCCGAACCGCCCAGCGCGAGCGAGCCCTCGCGCAGCCCGTCAGGGACGAGCCGCAGCGCCTCCTCCGCAGTGCGCGCTACGGTCGGGAGCATCAGGATCGACAGCGCCAGCGCTGCGCCGATGCCGCTGAATCCACGATTGAGCCCCACGACCCAAATCGCATAAATGAACAAACCCGCAACGATTGACGGCACGCCGCTCATCGCATCGACGAACAGCCGCACCGGGCGCTTGAGGGGGCCGCCGATCTCGTTGAGGAACACCGCGGTCATCACCGCCAGTGGCACGGCGACCAGCATTGCGATGCCGATCTCTTCCAGCGTGCCGACAATCGCGTGCCCCACGCCCCCGCAAGTTGCCGCCGCCAGCTGACCGCAGAATTCGACGGTCTGCACGAAGAAATGCGGCGTGATGACTCCGATCCCCTTGTAGATGACGAACGAGATGATCAGCGCCAGCGGAACGAGCATCGCGAACGAAGCCGCAGCGATGATCACGGTCCACAGGCGGTCCCTGGCGACCAGCTTCCCGTGCAGACGCCGCACCGCAAGCCAGTACATGACGACGAATGCGGCCAGCCACCAAATCGCGAATCCGGCGATGCTCGACTCCGGCGTCAGACCAACATAGACGAGCCACACGAGCGCGAACGCCGACACCGCGGCGGCCGCCAGCAGGTACAGATCGTCGCGATGGAACGTCCGCGGACGCACCCGTTTCTGGGGGTGCGGAGTGCCGTTCTGACTGGGGGCCGACGGCACCGCCGGCGTCGTTCGCACGTCGAGCGCCATCAGATCTCCACCCCCTTGCCGGACCGCGACCTGGCCACGATCAGTGACGCGAGGAAGTTCACGATGAGCGTCACGCCGAACAGCGTCACCCCGGCGGCAAAGAGTGCGGGGATACCGAATTCCTGGGTCGCCTCGCCGAAGTTGAGCGCGATCAGTGCGGCGATCGAGTTCGCACCCGCCTGCAGGATGTGCGGAGAGATGAAGAAGATCGGCGAGATGATCAGCGCGACCGCGATCGTTTCGCCAAGGGCGCGGCCCAGGCCGAGCATCGCCCCGCCGATGATGCCGCCCCGACCGAAGGGAAGCACAACTGCGCGGATCATTCCCCAACGGGTCGACCCCAGCGCCAGAGCCGCCTCGATCTCACCAGGTGGTGTCTGCGAGAACACCTCGCGGGTCACCGAGGTGCAGATCGGCATCACCATCAGCGACATGACCACACCAGCGATGAACGCCGAGCCCGCGTATTGGGTTCGGTCGACGGTGAACAGCGGGATGAACCCGAGGTTTTCGTTGATCCAGGCGGCAACGCCGGCCATCGGCGCGGTGAGGAACGCGAGTCCCCATATACCGTAGATGACGCTGGGGATCGCGGCGAGGAGGTCGACGAGAGCGATCAGGCCGCGGCGGGCGCGCTTGGGCGCGTACTGGGTGATGAACAGCGCGGCAGCTACGGACGTCGGGACAGCGATGATCAGAGCGATCAGCGAGATGACCACGGTCCAGTAGAGGACCGCGGCGACGCCGAACCTGTGCAGCGAGTCCGACCACCGCGTCGTCGTGAAGAACGCTGTGCCCATGAGCTGAAACGCGGGAATGGATCGCAGCACGAGGAACAGCCCGATGAGCACGAGGATGATCAGCGTGGTCAAACCGGCACCGGTGACCATGCGGCGGTAGAAGCGGTCGGCGCGGTTCCTGCTCGCGACAATGCGCCGCGGGCCGCCCCCAGGCTGGGCGCCCGTCAGCCGTCCGACGACCACGCTCACGCCGTTGTGAATCCTCCACGCACACCGCCCACTTGGTTGCTCGTCTACATGATCTCCAAGCTCGGTGAACCAGAAATGAACGGTGGGCCACACCGGGGTGAACAGATAGGGCAGGACTCGACATGGGCCGGGACCCCGTACACTCCGCGAGCAGATGACAGTTGACCGCTTGGGGGTGGTGCGCAGCCGCGACCGGCTGCGCGACGACGCGGCGCTGATCGATTCACTGCAAGCTGAACTGGCAGCGCGCGACGCTGTCCTGTCCGCCATGAGCGAGGGCGTTCTCCTCTTCGACAGCGAGTCGCACCTCGCCTACGCGAATCACGCTGCGCTCACCATTCTCGGGCGGCGATATATATCCGCAGAGGACATCGTCCCGGCGCCCGTGCGCGAGGCGATCGCAGAGACCCGCCGGAATGTATCCGCCCACGGGCACGCGGAGCCGGTCACCCGGGAGCTCGCCCTGGGCGGCGCCGCCGTCGAGGCCACCGCGCTCCCGGGGATCCCTGCCGGCACCATCCTGGTCGTCCTCCGCGATGTCACGCGGGCCAGGAACATCGAGCGCATCCGCAGGGACTTCGTGGCCAACGCCTCGCATGCGTTGAAAACCCCCGTCGCCTCGATCCTGGCGCTGTCCGGCGCGGTGAGCGCCGCCGCCACCGATGATCTCGAGGCCATGGGCCGATTTCTCCAGCGGCTCGAGTACGAGGCGGAACGGCTCGGCGCGCTCGTCAGCGACCTGCTCGCGCTCTCGCGGCTCGAGGAACTGGGCACGCCCGAGTGGACCCGGGTCCGACTTGACGTCCTGATCCAGGCGGCTGTCGAACGGCTGCGTCCGCGCGCCGAGGCAGCAGGGCTTCGGTGGCACGTGGACGTCTCGGGGGCGTTGCTCGTGATGGGTTCGGAGGCGGACCTGGCGCACCTCGTCCACAACCTTCTTGACAATGCTGTCCGATACACACGCAAGGGCGGCGAGGTCTGGGTGTCCGCCAAGCGGCTTGACCGTTTCGCCGAAGTCGCCGCAGCCGACACCGGCATCGGCATCCCGGCACGCGACCTCGACCGCGTCTTCGAGCGCTTCTACCGGGTCCAGGCCAGCCAGTCACATCAGACAGGTGGCACCGGGCTGGGACTCGCCATCGTGCGACACATCGCCGAGTCGCACGGGGGCACCGCCAGTGTGCGCAGCCGACTCGGCGCTGGCTCGACCTTCACCGTGCGCATCCCGCTGCTGGACTGACACACGTGGCAAGCCTGGCGTGACCCCCGAGCGCGCGGACGTCGTGGTGATCGGCATGGGTCCCGGCGGGGAAACGGTCGCGAACAGCCTCGCGGAAGAAGGCATCGACGTCGTGGGCGTCGAGCGCGAGCTGGTGGGCGGCGAGTGCCCGTACTGGGGCTGCGTGCCCAGCAAGATGATCATCCGCGCGGCAAACCTGATCGCCGAGACGAGGCGCGTGCCCGGTGTCGCGGGTGAATCGACGGTTCAGCCCGACTGGGCGCCGGTCGCTCGTCGCATCCGCGACGAGGCGACCGACAACTGGGACGACCGTGCCGCGGTGGAGCGGTTCGAGGGCAAGGGCGGTCGCTTCATTCGCGGCGGTGGCCGGCTCGCCGGGCCCGGTCGAGTCGCGGTCGGCGACCGGACGGTGGAGGCGCGGCGCGCGATCGTCATCGGCACGGGCAGCTCAGCGGTCGTGCCACCCATCCCCGGGCTCGCCGCCGTCGACTACTGGACGAATCGCGGCTTCATCGAGGCGGCGACATTGCCCGCGTCGCTGCTGGTGCTCGGCGGCGGCGCGATCGGCATCGAACTGGCCCAGGCGGCGGCCCGCTTCGGCACGCGGGTGACGATCATCGAGGCACTGGAACGCCTTGTCGCAATCGAGGAGCCGGAGGCGGGGGACGAGATCGCTCGCGTTCTGGCTGACGAGGGCCTCGAGCTACGCGTGGGTACGACGGCGAAGTCCGTGAGCGCGAGCGGCAGCGGGGTGACGGTTGAACTCGGTGATGGGGATCGCGTCACCGCGGAGCGGCTGCTCGTCGCCACCGGCAGGCGCGCAAACCTCGCGGGCATTGGGCTCGAGACGGTCGGCCTTGACCCGACGGCGCGTGCCCTGAGTATCGATGAGCACTGCCGCGCCGGTCCTGGCATCTGGGCCCTCGGTGACTGCACGGGCAAGGGAGCGTTCACGCACGTCGCCACGTATCAGGCGCGCATCGTCGCCGCGGACATCCTCGGCCGCCAACACACGCCGGCGTCGTACCACGCGCTGCCCCGCGTGACGTTCACCGACCCCGAGATCGGTGCGGTCGGGATCACCGAGGCTCAGGCACGCGAGCAGGGTCGCAACGTGCGCACCGGGTTCGCCCGCGTATCCGTGTCCGCGCGAGGCTGGATACACGGTCCGGGCAATCTCGGGTTCATCAAGCTCGTCGACGATCAGGGTGTGCTGGTAGGCGCCACCTCGGCGGGCCCGGTGGGCGGGGAGGTGCTGTCGATACTCGCGCTCGCTGTGCACGCACGCGTCCCGACGTCGACGCTGCGCGACATGATCTTTGCGTACCCAACGTTCCACCGCGGCGTGGAGGACGCGCTGATGGATCTCGGAGAATCAGGCTGATCGCTGTCGCGTCGCCGCGCGCTCCCAGCGCCGCTCGATCTCCGCAAACCGCCACACGAGCAACGCGATCACCCAGGTTGCGACGAACAGGCCGACGATGATGAATCCGGCCTGGTTGATGTCGAAGTTGGACACGAAATTCCAGAAGCCGCCGGACAGGTTGAGCTTCGAGGCCAGGATCCCGAACAGCTCGACGGAGCCGATCATGAACGCGACCACGACCGACAGCCCAGTGATCGTGATGTTGTAGTAGACCTTGCGGACCGGCTTCGAGAAGGCCCACCCGTAGGCGAAGTTCATGAAGGAGCCGTCGAGCGTGTCGAGCAGTGACATACCGGCGGCGAACAGCAGCGGCAGGCTGAGCACCGCGTACCAGGGGAGCCCGATCGTGGCCGCGCCGGCGGTGGTCGCCAGCAGCGCCACTTCTGTCGCGGTGTCGAAGCCCAGCCCGAACAACACGCCGACCGGGTACATCTGCCATGGACTGCGAATGGAACGCATGATCCTGCCGAAGAACCGGAACATCAGGCCGCGGGCGTTGAGCTGCTGCTCCAGCTCCGCGTCGTTGAAGCGGCCACGACGCATCTCGATGAACACCTTGACGATGCCGACGAGAATCACGAAGTTCAGGATTGCGATCAGGTAGAGAAAGGTGCCCGAGACCAGAGTTCCGAAGAATCCGCCGAAGTTGTGCAGCGTCGATGAGCTGTTGCTGACCTGACCGATGATCGTCTTGGCTGCGATGGTGAGCCCGATCCCGAGCGCGAACACAACGCTGGAATGGCCGAGCGAGAAGAAGAAGCCCACCGACAGCGGGCGTTTGCCTTCGGCCATGAGCTTGCGCGTCGTGTTGTCGATGGCCGAGATGTGATCGGCGTCGAACGCGTGTCGCATGCCCAGCGTGTACGCGGTCGCCGCGACACCGATGCCGAGCAACTTGTAGTGCTGCGGCACGATCGCGACCACGAAGATCCCCCAGCCGAGCACGTGGAGGGCGATGATGGTTCCGACCATCCCCGCCACCCGGCGCCATTCCGCGGGGGACAGCTCTCGTCGGACCCTCGCCCATCGGGCTGCGACGGCCGCCATGGCGCTGCCTCCTTGTGCTCCGCGGGTTTCGAGGCAACAAGGATACCGGAGACGCGACCAGGTCGCAACAGCGTACAGACAGCATCTGCTTTGTCCAGGCGAAAGCCTCCGGGCGTGTCTATGCTTGAACCATGACCACCGAAACCGTGGACGAGCTGGTCGCTCAACTTCGGGAGGGAGGGGCACGCGTCACCACGGCGCGCCGGCTGGTGCTCACCGCTCTCGTCCAGGGCGCGACGCATGCGACCGCCGACGAGCTGCTGGCCACCGTTCGGAAGATGGCCCCAGACGTTCACGCCTCCACCGTCTACCGGAACCTGGAAGAGCTCGAGCGTCTCGGGGTCGTGGTCCACACCCACCTCGGCCACGGAGCGGCCACCTATCACCTGACGACTGAGGCCCACGGCCACCTGGTCTGCGAGAACTGCGGGGCGACGCTCGAGGCGCCAAGCGATCTCTTCGATGCGATGGCAACTGGAGCGAAACGCCGCCTGGGTTTCGTGCTCCGCCCCCATCACTTCGCGGTGCTCGGCCTCTGCGCCGAGTGCAATGCCGGCGGCGCGGCTTCTTAGATGAGACCTCTTACGCGCTGAGCGCCGCGCGCGCGTGCGCCATGTGTCGCTCTCCGTCGGCTGCGAAGAAATCGAGCATCACGTCCAGCTGACGCTGCACGGCGGCATGGTTCCAGCCGTGACCCTGTTGGCGGTCGACATACAACGTGATGTTGTGCCGGTCCGCAATGAGCCGCTGCAGCTCGTCGACGTCGACCACCTGGTCCTGCGCGGCGACGATCACGAGCGTCGGACCCGTCCTCTGGAGGAGCATGGCGAGGTCGCCGCGCTGCACGCCGTCGCGCAGCCACTCCCGCGCTGCCGCGGGGTCTGCGCGCAGCTGGTTCGCAAAGTTCGCCTGGGCCGTTCTGTCATCGACGTCGCCCTCGGCGATCACGAAGCGCTTGTACAGGTTGCTGACGGTCCGGTTGCGGCTCAGAGCGACGACGCCGCGCCACAGCGGGGGAGTCGTGAGCACGCGTACTTGCTCTCGATAGCGGCGCCGGATGAGCGTGGGTGCGATCAACGGCGTGTGCAGCACCAGGCGATCAATCCGGTCGCCGCAGCGCTGCGCGAGTGCGGATGCAACCGAGGCCCCCAGGCACAACCCAGCCACGTCGAAATCCTCGATCCCGAGGCACGCCAACAGCTCTTCGAGTGACGCAGCCAGGCTTTCCGCGGTGTGGCGGCAAGCCATGGGTGGAGAGCCGCCGTTACCGGGAAGGTCCGGGATGATCAGCCGGCGATACGCCGCGAGGGCGCGGAAGCGTCCGCCGAACTCCTCGGCGGAGCTCAGGAACCCGTGGCAGAGAAGCAAGGGCCTGCCGCTGCCGGCGGTCAGGCAGCGTATCGGCTTGGCACCCACATCGACGGCGAGCTCCTGCAACGCAGCCTCTGCCGCTGTGTCTGACGATGTGGAGTCGAGGACGTGGAGTGAAGAGGGTGTTTCTATGGCTCTTCAAGGATGCGGGATGGAAGCGTGACTTGTCTGTCCGCTGGCGTACACGTTACACGCCTGCGAAGAGACTGCGCTCTGGCCGTTCCCCGTTCAGTTCTCCTCGGAGGAGCACGAATCGCTCCACGCCGAACGCCAACTCGAAGATCTGGGCCGCCATCATCGCGAGAGGAAGCCCCGGGTGCATCTGACTGGAGTGCGCAATGCACGCTGCGAGCTTCTGGTCGAGCAGGTCAGTCGCATCGACTGCGGTGGTTATCTCCTCATCCGGGACTCCTCGGATCTGCGCAAGCTCCCCGGGCAGCTGGATCCCTGTTCCAGCCGCCACCCCGATGATCGTCTGCACGAAGCTGCGCGGGACCGCGTGCAGGTACACCTTGCGAGGCTGCCAGCCCTCGCCGGCGACGATATCGAGGGCGGCGAGAGTGGTGTCGTGTGCCTTCAGATGATCGGGGTGACCGTACGTGCCGTCTGCACCGTAGGTGACGATGACGTCGGGCCGCTCCTCGCGAAGCAGCACCGCCAACCGCTGCGCCGCTTCGGTAAGCGGCGCCCGGTTGAACGACCGCGGATCCTGGTTGCTTCTGGCACCCGCCGTTCCGGAGTCGCGGTATCCGAGGAACTCCTGCCGGTCCACACCCAGAATGGCGCAGCACTCGCGGAGCTCCTGGGAGCGAATCTTCCCCAGCTGCGCTCGGAGACCCGCGCTGTTCATGTTGTGCATCTCGCCCTCTTCTCCGCGAGTTGCCGTGACCAGCACGACACGATGACCGTCGAGGTGAGCTCGCAGCATCGCACCACCGGTCGTGATGCATTCATCATCGGGATGCGCGTGGACGAGGAGCAGCGTCGACATCGATCGATCATGCGCCCGGAGTCCGCTATTTCGCTTATATGGGGGCCGCGAGGCGCTCGATGATCGCATGCAGGTCCACCCGCTCGTCTGCCAAGACCTCGGGAGGGACCTCGGCCCGATCCCTCACGAGGGGTTTCGCGATGAAGAGCTCGCCGTTCTCATCCAGCTCCGGATCGCCGCCGCGATCGAACCCCATCATCGCCACAACACGCCCGCCCTCGAGATAAAAGCCGAGAAAACGCCGCTCCTCGACGCTGCCGCGCACGACGAAGGCGTCCCAGGTGCGCGCATACCCGACGTACTCGATCGAATGCTCGTACTGGTCCGACCAGAAGGAGTGCAGGTCGGCGTACGGCTGCGAGTCCCCGAGCATCGAACGCGCGGCGGCCCGCCCCTGGCGCTCGGCGTTGTTGTAGTGCTCGACCCGCAGGCGTCCGAAAATCGGGTGCAGGTGATTGGCAACGTCACCGGCCGCATACACGCCGTCAACGGTAGAGCGGCATCGTTCATCCACAACGATCCCGTTGTCGAGCGCGACTCCAGCGTCGCGCGCGAGGTCGACGGTGGGCTCGATGCCGATGCCGACTACCGCGAAATCGCACCGCACACGCGCTCCGTGGCCGGTCACCACATGCTCCACGCGCCCGTCACCGGTGAACGCGACTGCACGATCGTCCAGCAGCAACTCCACGCCCTTCTCGCGGTGGACCGCCGCCATCAACGATCCCACGCTCTCACCGAGCACGGTCGCAAGCGGTCCGGAGCCGGTGACCACGGACGTGACGTTGACGCCGAGCTGGCGCAACGACGCGGCCACCTCGCTGCCGATGAACCCCATCCCGACGACGACGGCATTGCTGCCGGGGATCGCACAGCGCTTGATCGCCTCACAGTCTGCGAGGGTGCGCAGACTCAGCACGCCCGGAAGATCCGCGCCGGGGACCGACAGACGGCGGTTGTGGCCACCGGTCGCGATCAGGACCCTGTCGTACACGATGCGCTGCTCCGCGCCGTCGATGCGCACCTCGCGAGCGTCGGTGTCGATCGACGCGACACGGATGTGCAGGCGCTCGACGTCGTGCTGCGCGTACCACTCCGGCGGCTTGACCGTCCAAGCGCTGAGGTCCTCCTCGCCACGGAGATACGTCTTGGACAGCGGCGGACGTCCGAAGGGATCTGGCGGCTCATCGCCGATGAGCACGAGTCGTTCTCGATATCCCTCTTCGCGCAGCGTCGCGGCGGCGGTGCCGCCGCACAGCTGCGCACCGACGATCACGATCCCCGTGTTGGGCATGCTGGAACGCGCAGGTTCTGCTTATTGCTGATCGATGTGGATCGCGGCGTCCTCGGCCGCCGGCTCGTCAGGGTCGTCGTCCGGGTCAGGGTCGGCTTCGGCGACGAGCACGTCGTCACCGCCGCGCTCCGGCGTCTGCAGCTCACCCGCCTCGGGATCGGGGAGATCGGGCACCAGCGTCAGCTCCGGCTCCTCCTCGGCGAGCCGTTCGTCGAGCGTGTCCTGCTGGAAGAAGTCAGTGGGCTCGTTGAACTTGGCCGTGGCGATGTCGCGCTCTTCTCCCTCATCGCCGACCACCTCGGCCGGGTCGGGCTCCTCGGTTCCGGGGACCGTGTCGCTGTCGGCGGGTACGTCTCTCCACGGACTGTCGGGTCGGGTCTTTCGGTCTGGAACGTCTTCGTTCATCTCACGACTCCCTTATGGCTTGCGGACCCCAGCGTCGTGGGATGGTCCTGGGATGTCAACCCCGCCACGGACGGAGACGCCTTGGCGTATCGTCTACGTCCGCACGAGGGCCGCGAGGAAAGGTAAATGACCACTCAAATCGAGCCGGCAGCAACGCACGCGGATTCAGACGCCGACTGGCGGCGAAACGCTGATGACGCTGCCGCGACGCTGGCAAGTCGCAAGGACGACTGGGCGCGGCTGGCGATCGGGGCGAAGATCGAGCACCTCCGAGCGCTGCGGGAACACACGGCTGCGGAGTCGCAACGCTGGGTTGACGCCGCCTGTAAGGCAAAAGGCCTGGACCCACACTCTGCCCTTGCCGGTGAGGAATGGACATCCGGACCGTGGGCGCTTCTCTTTGGGATCAATCGTCTCGTGGAGACGCTCGAGTCGGTTGCCGACACAGGCTCTCCTCGGCTGCGCCGGGGAGCGGTGCACACTCGCGCCGACGGCCAGGTCGTGGTCGACGTCTTTCCGCAGAGCGCCTGGGACCGCCTTCTGCTCAGCGGCGTGAGCGCGCAGGTCTGGATGCAGCCGGGTGTCAGTCAGACGAATCTGCCTGACAGCATGGCTGTGTTCTACAAGCAGGCGAACCCGCGGGGAGCGGTGGTGCTGGTGCTCGGCGCGGGCAACATCGCGAGCATCGCTCCGCTGGACGTGCTCTACAAGCTGTTCGCAGAAGGGCATGTGTGTCTGCTCAAGATGAACCCGGTCAATGACTACCTGGGTCCGATCTTCGAGACGATCTTCCGCGACGTCGTGGCGGCCGGCTTCGTGCGTTTCGCATACGGTGGTTCGGAGGTCGGCGAGTACCTCACCCGGCTCGACACGATCGACGAGATCCACATCACGGGCAGCGCCCGCACCCACGACGCGATCGTCTTCGGCGTTGGGACCGACGCAGCGGCTCGAAAGGAGCGAAGGGAGGCGATCACCACAAAGAGAATGAGCAGCGAGCTCGGCAATGTGAGTCCCACCATCGTGGTGCCGGGTCCGTGGTCGCCGCGCGATGTTCGCTTCCAGGCCGGCCACATCGCCACGCAAAAGCTCCACAACGCGGGGTTCAACTGCATCGCGTCGCAGGTGGTCATCACCCGCGGCGGCTGGGGGCTCACCTCTCCTCTGCTGAATGCCGTCGCTGACGTGATGTCATCAGCAACGCCGCGTCCCGCGTACTACCCGGGAGCCGACGGGCGCCGGCAACTGCTGGTGCAAACCCATCCCGACTCGAGAGTGCTCGGTGGCGATGAGGCAGCGCCGACCACGCTGATCACCGATGTGGACAGTGCCGACGTCGCCGACGTCTGCTTCACGACGGAGGCGTTCGGCGGCGTCCTCGCCGCAACCAGCATCGATGCGACGGACATCGACGAGTACCTCGACCGTGCGGTCGACTTCTGCAACGACAACCTCTGGGGCACGCTCGGAGCCAACATCATCATCGACCCGATGACGGCGCGACACCACGCTGCCGCTTTGGACCGAGCCATCGCGCGGCTGCGCTATGGATGCATCGGCGTCAATGCATGGACCGGCGTCGGCTTCCTGCTCGCGCAGGTCAGCTGGGGCGCATTCCCCGGGCACACCGTTGACGACATCCAGAGCGGGGTGGGTGTCGTGCACAACAGCCTGCTCTTCGACAGGCCAGAAAAGAGTGTCGTCCGGGCGCCGTTCTATCCGTATCCCCGCAGCTTCGTCCACGGCAGCCCGACGCTTCTGCCGACGCCACCGTGGTTCGTCACACACCGCCACGCCCACCAGGTCAGTGAGCGCCTGACCGCCTTCGAAGCCGACCATGCGGCGTGGCGTGTCCCCGGGATCTTCCTGGCTGCACTTCGCAGCTGAGCGTCGTCTTAGAATCGACCCTTCAAGGAGGGTGATCCCCGTGTCCAGACGGCGCGCAGGCCCGCGTGCAGACGCGCTCTTCGTCGTTGGGACGCTGGCTGCGGCCATGGGAGCTGGCACGACCATGGCCCGCTCCTCCACCCCTGACCACAGCAGCATCAGCCCTGGCGGGGCCGCAGCCACCTGGGCCGGTCCCGCGCTGACCGGTAACCCCGAGCCGTTGGGCCCACCCGCCGAGGTCTGCTCGCAACCGGCGGGATGCGATCGTACGGCGATCACCCTGGTTGCCCCGCCCCACTTCGCCGACACCAACGTCATCACCGTATCCGTGACGCTCACCTGGTCGGATTCCAACAGCAACTTCGACGTCGGCCTCCTCGATTCGAACCTCGCACTCCTCGGCGCTCGTGACAGCATCTCCTCCGGCGACACGCTGACCGTCGACAATGTCAATCCCGGAGACCTCGTCGTCGAGGTGGACGGAGACGTGGCCATCAACGCTGCATACAGTGGCACCATCTCGGCGACGTCGGTACCACGGAAGCCGCAACACGCGCAGCCGGCCGGTTCCCTGACGTTCAGCCGTGAAACCGTAGCCGATCCATTCCGCCTGGGCACCGAACCATCAGTCATCGTCGGCCCGCACGGCACCGTGTACGAGGCGCCGATACTGGGCTTTGAGACGTCGCAATCGTTCATCGACCGCAGTGAGGACGGTGGAGCGACATTCAACACCCTCGGGGTCCCCGGTGAAGGAAAGCTCAGTGCCTGTCCGGAGGGCGGCGACATCGCGATGACCACCGATGCAAATGACACACTGTGGTTCGCCGGGCTGAGTGGCGGGCCCACGACCCCCGTGGGTGTTTCGCCCGACCGCGGCAACACGATTGTCGCCAACTGCCTGGCCAACGTGGCCGGCACCGAGTATTTCGCAGACCGGCCCTGGCTGACGACGGATCCGGTGCACGGCGTCGAGCTGCTGTTCTTCCGTAACGGTCTGCCGCTGCTTCCGGACAACGCCATCGCCGACTCATTCGCCGGACACAGCTACGGCGAGCTGATCAAGGTTGCCCCACTCCCTGCGTCGGGAACTGCAGCCGGACCCACGCAACTGACGTTCGCATCCCTGTGCAAGACCGTGAGCGGGATCGATGACACGTGTTTCGGCGGGCTCGGCTTCGCCGGCATGCCGGTCACCGACACTCACTCGAGCCACGCCGGGACAACCTACCTGCCCATCAACTACGGCTTCACCGACGCGCACGGTAATGGTCACAACGCCGTCGGCCTCGCGGTCGTGGATCCGACCAGGAGCCCACCGGTCATCCTCCGCCCTGCCGCGATCGACACGTACTCGGTGCTGTTTCCATCAATCGCAGTGGATCGAGCCGGCAACCTGTACGAGGTGTGGCATGACCCGAGCACCTTCCAAGTGATGTTCTCCGCGTCGGCCGACCAGGGTCAGACGTGGACGCCACCCGCTGTCATCAATGGCGCGCCCGCGGCACAGACGGCGATGCCGACAGCGGTCGCCGGCGATGCAGGCCGCGTGGACATCGCCTTCTACGGCTCCCCGAATCACGCGCCCCCACCCGGCAACTACGGACCCTGGAATGTGTATCTGCTGCAGAGCCTCGACGCCAACAGCGCTTCTCCACACTGGACGCAATCGATCGCGAGCGATCATCCCGCGCACGTCGATCCCGTCTGTCTCGCCGGCACCGCCTGTCTCTTCAGCACGGGGCCGGGCGGGGACCGGGCGCTCGGCGATTTCATGCAGGTCAACCTCGACGGCAGCGGCCGCGCCCTGATCAGCTTCGCCGACGGCAACAATCGCCTCGGAGACGAGGCGGCAGGACAGCGCGCCTCGGAACCGTCCTTCGACGAGCTTGTGCGGCAGGCTTCCGGCCCCAGCCTGTTCAAACCTGTTGGCACAGTCCCCCCGATTGATGTTCCCGCAAACAGCGTCACGGTCGCCCCGCACGCGAACCACATCCCATTCGTCTCGCCCGCGGGCCCAGGGCCGAGCGACGCGGCGCTCGAGTTACTTGGCAGCAGCACGTCGGTCGGCGTCGATGGCCACGGCATGCCGCTGGTGAGCATTCACATGGTCGTCGGCAACCTCGATGTCACGGCAGCAACCTCGCCGCCTGCGTCGCCGGTGGCGACTTACCTGACACGATGGTGGTTTGCAGGGCAGGTATATTTCGCGGCTGCAGAGCTCAGCGCGGGTCAGTGGCACTTCTTCGCCGGCCACGGTGCGCCTGCGAATCCCGGACCGCTCGTCAAGCTCGCTGCGTACCCGGCCACCACGACCGTCACAGGCGCTGTCGTCGCGGGGCCGAGGGGCACGGTCGACATCACCGTGCCGGCTTCCGCAATCGGCAACCCCACGTCCGCCGACATGCTCTACAGCGTCACCTCGTACGCGCTCACGCACCTGAGCCAGACGCCATCGACTGTGCCAGCTTCTCAGACGTCGGCGAACGACGTTCCGCAGATCGCAGACTCACTCCCCGCGTACAACGTGATTCCGGGCCCGGCCACCCGTGTGCCCGAGTTCCCGGTCGGCGTTGTGTCGATCGGTCTGCTGCTCGTCGTGATGACTCTTGTAGGCGTGCGACACCGGCGGCATGCCCGCCCCGCGGCACGATGACGCTGTCACATCAGCCAGTAGCTGTGCAGTGCCACGGCCGATGGGGGTTGCTGGTCTGCGGGCGATAGCAGAAGCAGCCCGGGATCGGTGAAACGCAGTCCCGCCTTGATCGCGATGTCGACGAGGGCGATTGCCGTTCCCGGGACGGCGACAGAGATGTCCGCACCAGAACAGCGGGCCAGCTCGGCCCGCAGTGCAAGTGCTGCGCTCTCAGCATCACGCCCCGCCACCGGGCCAACCCCGAACGGGCTCACGTAGCTGTACGCGACCGGCAGGTCGTCGCGCACCCACACCGTCGCCCGTGCGCACGTGCGCGACCAGAATTCGTGGTCGACAGCACGGTCGAACCCATACGCGGCCACGTCAAGCATGCGCAGTGCGTCAGGCTCCGGCAGCGTGGGATCGAGGTCATCGACGGGCGCGATTTGAGGCTCGCCCACGAGATTGAGGACGGGCGTGACCGGGAGCAGCCCATGGTGCGCGTACAGGGCGTTCGAAACGGGTTGGATTGCCTCGGTGATGGTGATGCGGCGCCGATAGTCGCCACCCCAGGCGAGTTCGAGCAGCCGCCGTCCCACGCCCTTGCCCTGGTGCTCCGGATGGACGAACAGCGCGGAGAAATACCAGGAGTCGCCTCGTGCGATCGCCGCGGTGAACCCGATGATCCCGCCCGCATCTTCTGCGACAAACGAGCGATCCCGGTCATGCTCGAGCACGTGTCGGTGTACCGCCGCCCACCGGCCGTCGGGGTCGAACTGCCCGCCGCCCGACCACGGCGAACCACGCCGCGTGTGCAGCTCTTGCTGGGCTGCGACGAAGACCGCGAACTCGTCTTCGAGGTCTGCCGCAGATGCCGAGCGGAACTCCATGGCTGCGGGGTCGCTTATGACACCAGGGCTCCGCTCCTCAGCGCGGCCTGATCGTAGACATGCTTCGTCGCGGGTAGCTTCAGCCGGTTAGATCAAGGTGCACTGCCCGCTCTTGGTGCTGGCCACGTTGCCACTGCCAGTTGGCGCGGGCTTGTTGTAGTTGCAGTCGAGGGCACCGACGATGGTGTTGCTCGAGATGGTGGATGAGGCGACGTTGTAGTTGAACTCCAGGTTTCCGCCGATTGTGTTGCTGGAGATGTTAAAGCCAGTCTTGCCGCCGCGGCCATACTGGATCTGGAGATCCCCGTGTATGGCGCTGCTCTGGATGAACGCTCCCTCAGTCAGCGCGTTGTCAAGGAGGCTGCCGTTCACAGTCGAATTGTGGAGATCGGCGACGCCGCAGTTTTGACATATCACGTTGCCCGTGACCGTCGATTGATTGAATGCCGCGAACTGCCCGCTGCGCGCGATGTACACGTATCCGTTGATGGTGCTGCTGGCGTCGGCGAGGAGTCCTCCAGCCTGGTTGACGGTCGCATTGCCAGCGACCTGCGCACTGTTGAGGTCGCAATACTTGCCCTGAGGCACGATGACGTTTCCTGCGACGGGCCCCGTTAGCGTTTGGTTACTACACTGGATGTTGGATGCCGCCTCGGCTGACCGTACGGCAACGGTTGACAGCAAGCCACCCAGCAGTGCGGCTGTCACCAGCAAGCGGGATACGGTACCGATGGAACTCCGCATGGCTACCTCCCTGGCGTGTTATCGACCCGAACTTCGCCGGTCTGCCCAGGCAACCGCGGTGGGCGGACCACCTTTCGGGCCGAGGCTGTCCCCCATCACGGCCATGCAAGCCGGATGAGCATCTTTGCACCGTGGTGAAAGAACAGTCAAGCGTTGATCCGAGCCGTGTTCCAGGGAGCCTCCCGCGCGGGTGGTCGGATCAGTACGGTGAGGGCTGATTACGGATGACGGCCAAGCTGACGATCTTCCCGTCCCGGATAGCGAAATAGCTGGACATGATCAATTCGTCTGGGAGGTCGGTCTTGTCATACTCGCCGTCGTACTTGGCTCGGACGATGATGTCGCCATGGTGGTCGATGACTTCGCGCACCTCCATAGTGACGTGATCGCCCACGAACTCTCTGGCCATGAACCTGCGGATGGCATCGGCGCCCCAGATCTCGCGGCGGTTGTCGTTCACGTACGCGTCTGGGGCGGATGTGGCGACGATGCGCTCGGTGTCGAAGGCGTTGACCGCCGCGATGTGCTCGGCGACGATGGCGGGCAGTTCGGTGATCACCTTGCTAGTCATTGGTATTCCGACGCGAACAGGTAGCTGACCGCGAGGCTCCGGTACGGCCGCCAGCGCTCTGCGACCTCGAGCATCTCCGCCTCGGTGGGAAGGTGGTCGAAGCCATACAGCCGCTCCATGGCGCGACGTAGCGCCAAGTCGCCCGTAAGCAGCACGTCGGGCCGGTCCAATGCCACCAGCAGAAAGCCGTGCGCCGTCCACGGCCCGATGCCGGGCACCTCGGTCAGCGCGGCCTCGACGTCGTCGTCGCTCATCAGCGCCAGCGATTCGTCGCTGAGACGTCCGTCAACGAAACGCTCTGCCAGCGCGCGAAGAGTCGCGCCCTTGCGAGCGGAGAGCCCGCTCTCGCGCAATACGTGCGGGTCGGCCGCAAGAAGCTCGGCCGATGATGGGAGCCGGCCTCCGAAGCGCTGCTCGATGCGCGACACGATGGTGCGCGTCGCCGGGACGGAAAGCTGCTGGCCGACAACCTGGAAGACGAGCGTCCCGAAGGCGTCCAGGGGCGGCAGCTCGTCCATCCAGGCGCGTGGCCGGAAGTCCGGCCGCGCGTCGATGATCTGCGCGAGCACTGGGTCGCGGCTGCGTAGGAACTCCCGCGCCTTGGGGTCGGCCAGCGCCGCTGCGGTTGTCATCCTTTTGGATAGAGGATAGCCATTGCGTGCCGCCTCAAGGATGGACTTGAGAACCGTAGGACGGGTCAGCTGCGCTTGGCGACAGCCGTGCGGGAGGAGTGCCACAGCGTGCGAGGGTTGTCCCGGTCGCCGTGGATCTGGAGCATGGCCGCAACGATGTCTTCAACGCTTCCGCCCTCATTGACGATGCGACTGAAGTCCCGCAGATATTGCTGGCTGGCGCTGATGTTCTCGGGTGAGTCGGTGGCACCGACTCGCTTGTGCCCCGCGACCACGATCTTTGGGTCAAGCGCAGCGACAGCATCAAGGCTGGCGATCCACGCTTCGCGGCTCCGCTCATCGGTCTCCGCTGTCATCATGTGCACTCGGTTGTAGACCACATCGCCTCCGATCACCGCTGCGGCGGCAGGAACGTGAAGGAATGTGGAGTACTCCGTATCCCCTTGGCCGACCGAGATCGCCTTGAGAGTCTGGCCTTCAAGTTCGAACTCCTGCGCGGAGAGCGCTTCGGGGAGTACCGGCGTTTTCGGCAATTCACCCGGGAAGCTGCCTCTCCAGTATGCAGAGAGACGAGGGTCCGTGGTCTCGAACATCGCGCGGCCGACCACCTCCGCGGTCGCCATCCCGCGGGCATCCGGAAAATGCTTCTGCAGTCGAGCCAATCCAATCCAATGATCTTGATGGCCGTGGGTCACATAGACGCCGACGATGTGCTTGTTGAACCCCCGCACCCACGCCGCAAGTGCGTCAACTTGATCTTCGGTGATGAGGGTGTCGACAAGGATTGCCTCGCGTTCGCCGGCGATCAGCGTGCTGCTCGTCGGCGACCACATCGGCGCGTCGCCTGGTGCCTGGCCGGGGGCGCCAACGAATGGGCGCATCGGAGCTACGTAGACGTCGACGGTAAGGGCATTCCTTTTCGTGTGGACCACCTGTAGACCACCTTTATGACGACTGTTTCCCGGCCGTCGCCGCAAGCTCAGCCCTTGCCGCCGCAGCCAGGTCCGCCCCGGTGTTCGCGTGTCCAGCAACGCCCCATCCGCCCTCCGGTGACTCGGTGAGCAGCACCCACGTGCGCCTCTTCACACTCGAGTCGCCGGCGGCAGCCGCCACGATATCGGTCAACTCCTTCACGACGCCGAGCTGTTTCTCGCGGTCGAGCACGCCCACCGGGGTGAGGACCTGCACCCGCACGTAGGTGCTTTCACCCGCCACGTTCGAGAGTGCCTCTCCAGGCATCTCATGAATGAACGCCGCGGTGTTGTTGCGAAACAGCGCCAGGTCGGGCACACGCTCCCAACGCATGACGGCCGCCGCCAGATCTCGAGCAAGCGAATGCTTGTCGGAAAACGTCCCCGCGGCTGCGTACACGTCAATCATTGGCATGGTCGTCAGTTCTCCTCACTTAGGGTTGATCAAGCCCCGCTCTCGCCAATCTCGCGACGGATGGTGGTGTGCGACTGCCGCGGACCCGGGTTGGCGCTGAACGGGAGCCGGTGGCTCGGAAGCACCCGTGGACGTGGTCGTTGACAACGCCGACGTTCTGCATGAATGCGTACACACTCGTCGGGCCGACGAAGCGGTATCCCTGCGACTTCAGCTGCTTCGCGAACGCCTCGGCCTCAGGGGTCGTCGTCGGGACGTCCGCGAGAGATCGCGGTGCCTGCGCGTGTGTGTTTTCGTACGAGTTCGTGAGCGCTATCAGGCTCGGCGACGCGGATTGCATCACGCGCGCGTTCTCGACGGTTGCCTGGATCTTGGCGCGGTTACGGATGATCGACGGGTCCTGCACGAGCCGGTCGACGTCACGGTCGGTCAGCGCCGCGACTTTCGCAGGGCGGAACTCGCGGAAGGCCTTTCGAAAGGCATCCCGCTTGCCGAATACGATCGACCAACTGAGTCCGACCTCGAAAACACCGAGCGTGAGCGCCTCGAACATCGCCGACTCGTCGTAGGTGCGAGTCCCCCAGACCTCGTCGTGGTACCGACCCAACGCCGTGTTCCCGGGTCCCGCCCAGGAGCAACGAGGTTTCCGGTCGAACCCAACGATGACGTCGCCAGCCATCAACCGTGCTGCCCCGACTAACGCGCCGCGGCGAGCTGCGTGCGTGTGCCTACAGCCTGCGCGGCACTCTTGATCAGGCTTGCCGTTTCCCCAGGATGCGAAACCATTGGCAGGTGGCCTGACGCGACCTCTACGGTCGTCGCGCCCATGCGTTTCGCGAACATGCGCTCAACATCAGGCGGAATCGCTTCGTCGTTTGTAGCGACAAGGAACCAGGAGGGGTGCGACTTCCACGCCGGCACGCCCACCACGTCGTTGAACGTGCTCATCGAGAGTCCCTGTTGCACCGCGAACAGGACGCTCGCTCGCACCGGATCGACATCAGAGGCGAAGTGGCGCACGAAGTCGTCGCAAGGCAACCAGCCAAAACCACTCTCGTCGACGATGAGGTGGGCGAGGGCGGGGGTGGGTGGTCCGCCGCTGAGCAACGCGCCCAACGACTCACCCTCATCGAGCCCGAAGGCGGCGACGTACACGAGCGCCGCGACGTTCGGCTCGTCCGCGCCAAGGGCGGTGATGATCTGCCCGCCGTACGAGTGGCCCGCGAGGACTGTGGGCCCGCTCTGGCGCTTCAGGATCTGGCGCAGGCGCGCCACGTCGTCGGCCAGGGAGGTCTCGGGGAATTGCGGCGCTGTGACGCCGTAGCCGTCCGCCTGCAGCGCCTCGATGACCGAGGCCCAGCAGGAACCGTCTGCCCAAGCACCGTGCACGAGAACGATGTTCGCCGGTTCGCTCATATTTCCTGCTTCGCCTCCGAATGTGGGGTGGATCAGCAGGATCGTCCGTCCCTACGGGCCCGTTTCGCTTCAGTCAGACGACTGAATCTGCGAGCTCCAGCGAAGCCGCGAGCCGGTCGCGCAGCTGCGCTCGACCGCTGATGCCGAGCTTGGGAAAGATCCGGTACAGGTGTGAGCCGACGGTGCGATGGGAAAGGAAGAGGCGCTCGCCGATCTCCCGATTGGAGAGCCCCTCCGCCGCGAGTTGAGCGATCTGCAACTCCTGCGCTGTGAGACGCTGGTGGAGGTCGGGCGTGCGGGGACCCACCGTCTCCCCCGTCGCCCGCAGCTCCTGCCGGGCGCGCTGACTCCAGAGGCGTGCGCCAAGGGCATCGAAGACCGCCACACTCGCGCGCAGCGGTCGTCGCGCTTCGGCGCTGCGTCGCTGCCTGCGGAGCCACGAGCCAAACGAGAACAGCGTTCGCGCGCGCAGGAAGGCGAATGACGTCAGATCCTGTTCGAGCGCCTTCCTGAAGTGAGCCTCAGCCTCCTCGTCCGAGACGAGGAGCGGCGAGGCGCAGATCAACCCGGCGCGCAGGATGGGCGGGCCGCTGTGCCCGGCGATCTGCTCGAGTTCGGCAACGACATCGGTGATACGGGCTGCGTTGCCGCTGCGAACCGCCGACTCCACCAGGTCGAGCACCGACGGCCAGCGCATGAATCGATGAAAGACCGGGTCGTGTTCATCGAACACCGGCCAGAGACGTTCGAACGCGGCGTCATATCGCCCCTCGCCAAGAGCCGCCGCACCCAGCGCCAGATGCGCGGTCGCCAGGAGCGGACCTCTCTTCGACGTCAGCGGTGTCATGTCTGCTTGCACGACAGTTGCTTCGATGTCCGGCGCCTCGCCGCGGAGTGCTGCCACGATGGCGCTGATGAACTGGGCGGTGACACCGAACTGGGGCTGTGCCGTGTCGCGTGCCAGGACCGCGGCTTCCTCCGCCGCCATTCTCGCGGACTCCCAGTCGTCGGCGTAGGTGGCGGCCCAGGCGTAGTGCGTCAGCGCCTGCGTGAGAACACCGAGGCGGGCCTGCACTCGAAGGCCGGAGACCGCCGCGCCCAGGAAGCGTGTCCCCAACGCAAAGTCGCCTGCCTTCTCTGCGGCGATGCCGAGGTACATCGCGCTCACAGGATCCGCAGACAGTTCAAGCGGCATATGCGATACGCGATCGAGGACCAAGGGTCCTGTCTGCTCAGGATCTGCCAGCGCTGAAACGACGAGCACCCGCGGGTCGTCGGCCGGCACACCAAGACTCATGGCCGCTTCCACGAGATATTCGCGCGTCCTGAGCTGGCAGCGCGTCCACCAGCACCGATGCGCGATCGGTTCGAGCGACTCGAGCGCGAACGCCGTGTCGTCGGCGTCAGCGAGCCGCCGCGCAATCGAGACGAACGTCTTCGCGGCTCCCGGCTCGGTCCACACGTTGCCGCTGGTCATCTGCCGCAACCAGGCGACGCGGGCAGCACCCGTCGAGCTGAGGGCAAGATGATTCGCCTCGGCGAGCAATCGCTGCACCATGTCACCACGTCCGAGCTCGTAAGCGATCTCCGCTGCGGCCATCAACCGGTCGCCCTTCCGCTGCGGATCGGCGGTCAGCATTGCCGCTCGCTCGAACGCAGCCGCCGCCGCCGTGACCGCGCCACGCCGTTTCGCAGCGCGCGCATGTTCTTCAAGCGTGGACGCGATGTCCTCATCAGCACCGACGATCGAAGACGCACGGTGCCACACGTTGCGCTCGGGGTCCTCGACGACGGTGGCGAGCGCGTGGTGCATCGCGATGAGCTGGGAAGAGGAGGACGCCTGCCGAACGGCGGCGCGGATCAGCGGATGACGAAACTGCAGCTGATATTCCGTGGCATCGACGAGCGCAACGTCGATGGCCGGTTGCAATGCTTCGGGTGAGACGTCGGAGCCGTGGAGCAGTGTCGCCGCCCGCAGTACATCACCGAGCGATGCTCGACTGTCGAGCGCGGCGGCGAGCAACGCCAAACGCGTCGGTTCCGTAAGACCACCCAGCCTCGCTGCAAACGCCTGCTGCAGCCGCGCGTTCAGCGATGGCAGCGCCACTGCGACCGCACCATTCGCTTGCGGGGACAGCGGCAGAATGCGGCCCAACTCGACCAGTGCGAGCGGGTTTCCCGCCGCCTCGGCCAGGATGTGCGCGCGGACGATAGGGTGCAGACCCGGCGTCTCTCGATCGAGCAATTCAGCAGCGGCCTCGGCACTGAGACGACCCAGCTCCAGTATCGGCAAGCGCGACTCATCAAACGCTGTGGTGTGGCCCGGGCGGGCAGCGGCGACCAGCGCGAGCGGCTCACCCTCGACACGGCGAGCCACGAAGCGCAACACGTCGAGACTGGAGCGGTCGAGCCAGTGCGCGTCATCGACGATGAGCACGAGCGGCTTCGCTTCCGCTGCCGAGGACAACAGGTGCAGCGTCGCGACTGCAACCCGGAACGGGTCGGGGTCAGCCTCAGCCGTGACGCCGAGCGCAGCCTCGAGGGAACGACGTTGGGCCTGGGAGAGGGTGTCGATCGACCGCATGATCGGGAGGAGCAGCTGATGAAGCCCGGCGAACGGCAGCTCGGCCTCCGCCTCGACGCCGGCGGTGGTCAGCACGGCGAAGCCGCGGGCCTCAGCTTGCTCGTGCAGCATGAGCAGGAGCGCCGACTTGCCGATGCCGGGCTCTCCGCGGATGACAAGCGCGGCGCCCCGGTCCGCGAGGTGGTCGACGATGGCGGCGAGGCTCTCGGCTTCCGAATCGCGCCCGACCAGCTCCGTCGACCGTCCGATCATGCAAGTGAGCCTAGGACTTCATGCGCGGGATCATGACGGCGGGAGACGGGTGTCTCCCGCGCGAAAACCACCGGCGCGCCCGGAGTTGACTTCTCTTATCGGTTCGGTGCCGCTGCGTGAGACGGTAGCTCGCGGGGACGGCGTGATGGCGGCTGCTCAGCTCGCCGCTTTCTTGACAAGCCTACGGATCCTCTCCTCGGCGGCGGCGGTGAGCCGCTTCAGGGCAAAGGAGGTTGGCCAAATGTCACCCTCGTCGAGGTTTGCAGCCGGTTGGAAACCGAAGGTCGCGTATCTCGCTTTGAACTTCTGCCCACTTTGGAAGAAGCAGACGACCTTGCCGTCCTTGGCGTAGGCGGGCATCCCGTACCAGGTCTTCGGCGAGAGGGTTGGCGCGCTGGCTCTGATCAGCGCGTGGAGCCGCTCGGCCATGACCCGATCGGGTTTCGCCATTTCGGCGATCTTCGCGAGCACGTCGCTTTCCCCGTCCGCCGTGCCCGAGCGCGCCCGCCTCCGCTCCTCGAGCGTCTCCCGCATCGCGGCTCGTTCCACGTCCGAGAGGTACGGCGACGCCGTGCGGGTCACCCTGCCCTGCTTGGTGGACCCGCGCGTACCACCTGCTGCAGCCTCGCTCTTGGCCACTGAGAATCACCTCCGTGTGCTGAATCGGTCCCAGCCGCATGGTGACGTCTGGGGTTGACGCTTGACAGATCGCTCAGCCCGGTCTGGCCATACGGAGATGGGATCAAATGGGCCTCGGAGCTCCGGTCAGATGCCGGCCTGACGTCCGATGTCGCTGCGCTGCGGATCGTCACGCCACACCCGGTAGGAGTACACGACTGCCACCGCCATCGACGCGACGAGCAGCGCGACAAAGGTCGCCAGGCCGGCCAGGGCCCACCCGGCGAGCGCCATCAGCGCAACGATCAGCCCTAGAGGAACCAGGAGGCGTCCGGCCAGCCGGTTGGTCCGCTCCCACGAGAGTTCACTGCTCAGCGTCCACGGAGTGCGCACCCCGAAGAAGAAGTTGCTGCGCACGGCTCCCAGGTAGTTTCCCAGCACCGCGATGATCACGGCGGGCACCAGCGGGATCAGGGCCACACGCAACGTTACGCTTGTGAGCGCAGCCGAGATGACCACGACGTGAAGCGCAGCAAGCACGCTGACGGTCGCGACGATGCCAACCGAGAACGCCCGTCGCGACGCGACGAGGTGCGCGCGTCTCGGCTCGAACCTGGGGGCCAGACCGAGGAAGACCCCCACCAACACCGCTGCGATCGCGGGCATGAGCAGCAGGGTCACCGGCTTCGCCGCGGCTCCGTTGGGGCGACCAAAGACGCTCCAGTGCACGGTTAGCTGGGCGCCAGCCGGCAGGTGTGCCCACGCCCATGCCGAGTAGACGAGCATGCCGAGAATGAGCGCTGCCGACGAGATGGTCGCACCCCTCAGCTTCATCATGCCCGCGGCTCCAGCCTGAACATGTCGAGAAGCTCCAGCAGCGCCTCCTGGAGCACGGTGACGTTGAGCCGGTAGGTGATGCTGGTCCCGTTCCGGGTCGGCTGGATAAGATCCGCTTCCTTGAGCACGTTGAAGTGCCCCGACATCGTCGACGCGGAGAGGTCGAACCTCGCCGCAAGCTCACCGGCAGTCATGTCGCGGATGCGCAGCAACTGCAGGATGCGCCTGCGCGTCGGATCGGACAGGGCTCCGTAGACGCCACCCACGTCACCTGTCGCCGAGGTATTTCGGCATATGGCGAATTATACGTGCTGGTGGCGGTGACGTCGGAATCCCCTTGGGCTTGGTAGGTTCCGCACACCGTGATCCTCTCCAAAGCCCGCGACCCCCGATTCATCACCATCCGCTACGGGGGCACGCTCGCGGACTCGGACCATCGGCTCCTGGCACTGTGG
>Ga0307471_100000059_pt1 | contig 48669 bp, 41 predicted proteins | sample atmos_gasesAM3C__2_FD_204566 | JGI IMG/M metagenome (GOLD analysis project Ga0307471, IMG submission 204566) | Hardwood forest soil microbial communities from Morgan-Monroe State Forest, Indiana, United States - atmos_gasesAM3C_515 | ecosystem: Environmental > Terrestrial > Soil > Temperate... | reverse complement strand
TACTCACAGCTTCGTCGAAAGGCCGCACTGCATTGCTCGACGCCATTTATCTTGGCCTGAGTGAGATGAAAGGAGCTCACCATGCGAAACGGGCGCTTCTCATTATTTCCGACGGAGGTGACAACAGCAGCCGGTACAACGAGAAAGACATCAAGCGGCTAGTTCGAGAAGCAGATACCCAGCTGTATTCCATTGGCATTTTCGACCCCTACGAGTACCGCGGCCGAACGCTTGAGGAGCTCAATGGGCCTTCTTTGCTGTCTGAAGTGACAGAGCTGACGGGTGGGCGCGCGTTTTCCGTTGAAAACCTGAATGAGCTGCCCGATATTGCCGGAAAAATCGGTACAGAGTTGCGCAACCAATATATTCTGGGGTACCGCCCAAGCAATAAGTCGCATGACGCGCGCTGGCGGAAGATTAAAATTAAGTTACGCGCGCCAAAGGGACTTCCCCCTTTAACCGCATACGCAAAGACCGGTTACTACGCGCCGAGCCGTTAGGACCGACAAAGGGATTGCGACGGCCTAACCGAATACCTCGGATAACTCGCGGAAGTGTTATCGCATGCCGATGACGTCAAGCTCGTGCGAGGTCTGGGCGCTTCATTAAGAGTAGGAGCATTCCTTTAAGTGAGATCTGGGCTTCGGGAGCGCGAAGATCGGCAAAAATGGCAATTGGACCCTTCTACGAGATGGACCTGTTCAAGAATGTCGCTGAATCTCGTCTACGGCCGGTTTTGGAAAATAGCCGGATTTTGGAGGTAGGAGCTGGCCACTTGTTCTTCAGCGCGGGCCAGACCGGCGGAGGATTGTTCCTCCTGGAGAAGGGATCGGTCCAGACTTTCCGGGTTTGTGGCGATAGAAAAATCGCGATCGCAACCCTTCGGCCTCCTACGGTATTTGGACTGGGTTGCTTCGGCGGGAGGCACTATTGTTCTTCCGAATCTCTGGAAGCATCGCGGGTGCGGTTGATCTCCGTCCAAGCTCTGCTGGAATGCTCTCCGAATTTGGCGCACGGGGTGATTGGTCTGATCTGCGAGCGATTCGGCCGATTCGTTCATGCGTTTGAAACTCATGCGCTGAAAGGTACCCTCCCGCGCCTCGCGACACTTTTACTGACAAAGGAGGAAGAAGACGTAGTGAGCGGACTGACCCACAAGGACCTTGCACAAGAGCTTGGCATTCACAGGGAATCCGTGACAGCAGCGTTGGGGGAATTACAAAAAGCCGACATTATCGAGATAGGACGAAAGAAGATACGCATTCTGCACCGCGCGCGGCTTGAGCGTACCACGCGCGAATAGCAATTGTAGCCCCAGCACTCGCTGTTCTTGACCAAGCCTTTCAGGTCGCAAGACGATCATGAATAAGTCGACCCCTCGAACAGTTGCAACCTAACGCCCCCAAGCAACGCGATCTGCACTTTGTAATGTCTATTACAATGTGAGCTAGCAACCTTTACCGTAAACAATCCTCAAATCCTAATAGAGGCTCAGGTGGGTGTTCCGAACGTATTTCGGACGCCTTGCCGTCCAGCGGCCCTTGTCAAGTCGCCTTTATTGCACGCAGTCAAAATAGAAACCGCAAAGGGGTGTGGAATGAAAATTGAGTCGAATTGGGCCGGAAGGGATCGCAGGACTTTTACGCAAAAGCGGGTTCAACCTGCCATCAGACTGACGAACATTGGGAGCAAAGTCAGAACGAAAAAGTGGTTGGCGGCCTTCCTCGCTGTGTTGTCAATCGCGTGCTTTATACCTGCTGGCCTGCGAGCACAAGCTGGGGCAACGGGTGCCATTACGGGAACAGTGCTAGACCCGAAGGGCGGGGCAATTTCTGGGGCAATGATCGTTGTGACCAACTTGGCCACCGGCCAGAAAGAACGGGAGGTCACAAGCACTGCCGCAGGGACGTTTAATATCCCCAGTCTGGTCCCGAGCAACTATAGTGTAGAAATCACGGCGGCGGGATTCTCCAAATTTGTTATACAAAGCGTCCTTGTTCGAGTGACGGAAACGGCAAATGTATCGGCCACTCTCAGTGTCGGGCAAGTTACTGAAACCGTTACGGTCAAAGACGTAGTCTTGCCCGTGGATCTCACCTCCGCAACTACCGGTGAGACCATTGACGCTGAGACGGCCAGCACACTTCCGCTTTCCACGCGGAACTTTTTAACGCTTCTTACTCTATCGGCAGGCGCTAACACGGAACTGTTCGACTCCGCCGCGCTTGGACGCGGCCAGGTGACGATTAACGTCAACGGACAGCGCCCCACCAACAACAATTTCCAACTGGAAGGTGTTAACGCGAACGACGTAAACCTTCCGATCTTAGATAACGTCCCGTTGCCCAACCCCGACACTATCCAGGAATTCAAGACTCAAACGTCACTCTATGACGCGTCTTCCGGCCGCAACGGGGGTGGCAATGTGCAGGTAAACTTGAAGAGCGGCACCGCTCATTATCATGGAGATGCCTACGAATTCTTTCGCAACAACGTCCTGAACGCTAACGACTTCTTCTTTAACTCGGCAACGCCGCAGGTGCCCCGGCCTGTTCTTCGCCAGAATCAGTACGGCGGCTCATTCGGCGGACCTGTTCCAAAATCGAAGGACTTCTTTTTCTTTTTGAATTATCAAGGAACGCGAGAGGCATCCGGGATTTCCGCTGGAACAGTGCTGAACTCGCAGATTCCGGTTCTGCCAGCTAGTCGTGACGCGGCAACGCTCGCGGCGACCTTTCTTCCGGCGGGTTTCTCTGCATCGCAGATCAACCCCGTTGCCTTGGCCTACCTTAACCTGCCGGCATCGAAGTGCCCTTTGTTCAACGACGGGAAATTTTGTATTCCCACCGTGCCCGGAACTCCAGGCTTTAGCGGTCAGAGTGTCAACCTTGGAACCGTCACAGCGACCAGTGTGGGAGCCTTCCAGGATGATCAGTACGTGCTCAGCGCCGATAAACAATTGACCGAAAAGGATAAGCTGACTGCGCGGTGGTTTTTCTCCGATAACGGCACAACCCAGCCCTTTGGGACGGGAGTTGGGGTGGGCGCCCTTGCGGCAAATAGCTTGCTATTTGCGAACTCCCTGCCCGGATCAAACCGCTTTCTCAAGCTTGGCTGGACGCGAGTCCTCTCCCCAAACGTTGTGAATGACGCCCGTTTCGGATTCAGCCGGTTCTTTTTCGCTCAAGACCCGTCCGAGCCGATTTCACTCGCGGATATTGGGGCCACCCGAGGCAACTCGGCGCAATTTCCCGCCGCCTATCAATTGATTATCAATAGTGGCGGTCCGTTGGTCATTGGAACCGGCCCCAATGACAATCGAGGCGGGGCCTTCAACACGTTCTACGAAGGCGACGACCTTTCGATCACGAAGGGTAAGCACCTGCTGCGTTTCGGATTTGACGCTAGCCGATACCAACTCAATCGGTTCAATAATTTTGCGCAGCGCGGGACTGTCACTTTCAGCAACACACCGGCGGGAGACGCATCGTCAGGCTGTCCGAATCCACCTGCCTTGAGCGGTTTCCAGAACTTCCTGTTGGGCCGCGTGGATACAACACAGGCGGAAGCTGGTTTTTCCACGTTTCACTTCCGCGCTTTGGATTTTTCTGGCTATGTCCAGGACGACTGGAAAATTAAGCCACGTCTGACGCTGAACCTTGGATTGCGGTGGGAAGGCTTAAGCACAGCTCACGAACTCAATAACTTCCTCTCGAACTTTCGCGGTCTAGAAGATGGGCAACCGGGGCCGATCAGCATCATTCATCCGGCTGGTGCGCAAAACGTCGGCACACCCGGAGTTTCCAGTTGCACGCTGACGACATGCTTTAGCGCCGGCAATTTCGCGCCGCGCGTGAGCTATGCGTGGGACGTCTTTGGCAACCAGAAAACCGTGATTCGTTCCGGATACGGCATCTACTATCAGCGCGTTTCGAACCAGTCGCTTCTGCAGACTGCCGGCGGCCTGCCCTTTTCTGAGGCTATCAGCGCGCAGAAATTTTCTGTGACGCCCCAGAATCCGTTCCCGAACATCTTGCCCAATTCTGCATTCCCTCTCTCTACGGATCAGGTGGTGCCCGCACTCATTGGTTTTAACGGAACGACAGGAGCGCCCATCTTCCAGAGCGCAAGCGGCGGGCCGCTTTCGGGATTCTTCTTCTTCCCCATTCGGAGTTTCAGCCCGCCCTATGCGCAACAATGGAACTTCAACATCCAGCGCGATCTTGGGAAGGGATGGTTGCTAGAAGTGGGATATGTCGGTACGCGCGGCGCACACCTACTGGGAACAGGCCGACCCGCAAATCCTGGTCAGATCTGCACAATCGCCTCACCCTGCGTCATTCCGGCTTCCATCGGTGAAAACGTGAATGTTCCTTCGGGCACCCCGTTCGTGACAAAGAACCCAGACGGCACCATCGCCATCACCGGTAGCACGGCGGCGAACCTCGACGCACGAGTCCCGTCCAGATACATCGGGCTTGCGAACTCTCGCGGTTTCTTCCAATTCCAGGATGGCACCTCAACGTACCACGGGTTGCAGTCCACATTGAGTCACCACTTCACAGGCAGCCTTTATTTCCAGGCCGCCTACACGTACTCGAAATCCATTGACAATGGCTCGGGGTCGGTCTTCGGTGACGAACTAACCGGTTTGACTCAGTACGGCAACCTTCTGAATCCGAGCGGCCAGCGCGCGGTTTCCGATTTTGATCGCACGCATCGGTTCGTTGTCAGCTACAACTATGACTTACCGGTTGCGAAGCTGCTTCGCGGTCACGGGCCGGGCCGATTCGTGAACGGGTGGGCCGTCAACGGAGTGAGCACGTTCCAGTCCGGAACCCCCATCACGTTATTCGACGGCTCAACATTTACGCTTCAGGACCTAGAAGGCATCAATGGCACTAACTTTGCCACCCTTGCGCCGGGTGCGACCTTGGCTTCGGCTATTCCTTCCGGAGGAGTGGAAAGTCGCCTTGGTTCTTTTCTTAACCTGAATGCTTTCACGCCTGGCGGGAACTGCGTGGATAACCAGAATGTTGTGGTCCCCTGCCAAATTAATGGCGCGGCCAACCCAGCGGTTGCTGGGGCAGCAATCGGGAACGTTGGGCGGAATACCTTCCGCGGACCTTTCCAACAAAACTGGGATCTGTCAATCACCAAGAATACAAAAGTTACGGAGGCTACTTCGGTAGACTTCCGAGCCGAGTTCTTCAACGCTTTCAACCACCCGGTATTCTCGGGTCCGCAATCCGGCGGGTTCGGGTCAGCCACCGGAAATCTAGGCCTGGTGAACATCGCAAACGGATCGAGTGCCATTCTCTCGACGGCCAACCGTCCACGAATCATCCAGTTCGCGATGAAGTTCAACTTCTAAAGGGATTGGATACTGTTCGTAGGTCAGACCCCACATAAATCTCGTGGTCCGCCTGGCAACACATGGCGGACCACTAGAGGAGTTCAGTGGTTTCCGAGGCATTCCCAAGCCAGGACATCTTGAGAGCGCAAGTTTGAGAAATGGGTGCAAGAATGTAGTGCATAGTTTAAGGTCATGTTGGCGGCGGAGAGTCTCGGCGGAGCCGTTGGAGTCGAGTGGCTTGCGCCCAAAGTAGGCACTGCTCATGATGTACCGTTTGTACCAATTGGCAGGAGCGTGGGGTTGCAACGCCTTGAGGGCTTAGCTGATTAGTGTGTCCTTTCGACTCCCACACGCTTCGCCACGTCTCATATTCCAAAAGTGGTCTCATTGCAGAACAAATGGCAAGACTAGTCGCGCTTGGCTTCGAGCGGCTCTTATTCTTCTGCTTCCTGCGTGACGATGTGCACATCCACAGCGGGCGACTCGCGCAAGAAGCGATGCACCGCTGAGAGATAGAGATATTTCCTCCAGTCATGCACGGGAGCCCGCCCGAAGATTACCTGAGTGATGTGCTTCGAGCGGACAAATTCAGCCACCGAATCCGCAACGCTTTTTCCTTTCAAGAGAATCACTTTTGCTCCCAGGCTTTCCGCGAACCGCAAGTTGGCGGCAAGGGCGTTCTGATTCGATTCTTTTGGGCCAAACTCCCGGTCGACGTGCACAACGTATAGTTCTGCGTCCATGCGCCGCGCCATTCTCGCTCCCCTGGCAATCAAATACTGTCCCGCGGGGTTCGCGGAAATGCACACCGCCATCCGTTCCCGCACTCCCCAGTTTTTCCGGATGTCCTGTGCCTCCATGTACGATTCGAGGCTGCGATCCACTTGTTCTGCCACCTGGCGCAAAGCCAGTTCGCGCAGCGCGATTAAATTGCCACGGCGGAAAAAATTCTTCAGCGAACGCTCGACCTTCTCGGTGCTATACACGTCGCCTCGCTTCATTCGGTTGTGCAGCGCTTCCGGCGTCAGATCCACCATAACCGTTTCGGACGCCGTCAGCGGCACCCAGTCCGGCACCGTTTCGCGGACCGTAATTCCCGTGATCGAGCGGACTACTGGAGCGAGGCTCTCAATGTGCTGAATATTTAGTGTCGAAATCACATCAATCTTGGCCGCCAGAAGTTCCTGCACGTCTTCGTAGCGTTTGCGGTGTTTGCTTCCCGGAATGTTGGTGTGCGCAAGCTCGTCCACCAGCACCACCTCGGGGCGCCGCGCCAAAATCCCATCCACGTCCATTTCTTCAAAAACTGTGCCTTTGTATTCAATTTTCTTGCGCGGGACAGCCTCCAATTGGTGAGCGAGCTCTTCAATGCCCTGGCGCCCATGCGTTTCCACTACGCCGACCACCACGTCTTCGCCGCGGCTGCACCTCCGCAGCGCTTCGCTGAGCATGCTGAACGTTTTTCCGACGCCCGGCGCGTAGCCCAAAAAGAGCTTGAAGCCCCCGCGCGCCTTCTGGGGCGGCGAAGCCACTTCCAGCCATTCTTCAGGCTTTTTCGGCAAGTCTATCTCCACATCGAATCGCCGGCCTGGGCTAGAATGTACCCATGCAGAGATTCCTCGGCGGCCGCGTCGCGGGAGCTGCGGTGTCTTTTGTGGCCGTGGCTGTCATCACTCTTTTTTACTCGCGCGCACTGCACGTAAACCAAACGACAGTCGCACTGTCTTTTCTTCTGGCCATTCTAGCAGTATCGGCAGTATGGGGAATGGTTGTTTCCGCCTTCATGTCCGTGGTGGCGACGGTAGCTTTCAATTACTACTTTTTACCCCCAATGGGAACCCTCACGATCGCCGATCCGCAAAATTGGGTCGCCCTGTTCGCGTTTCTTGTTACCTCGATTACGGGAAGCCGGTTTTCCACGCGTATTCGCAAAGAAGCCCTCGAGGCGAACCAACGCAGAAGGGAAGTAGAGCGCCTCTACCGCTTCAGCCGGCAATTACTCGGCGAAGGGAACGTCATTCAGTTGATGAACGCGATCCCTGACTACATCGTTGAGTGCTTTGAAGCGGGTGCCGCGGAACTCTTTCTTCCCCAGAAGGACAAGTTTTATCGCTCCGGATTCGGAGCCGCCCATCTCGATGAAGAGAAGATGAAATCGGCATTTTTGCGCGACGAAATGACTTTGGACGGTCAGCATGCCGAGTATTTCATTCCCGTGCGCATGGGCGTGCGTCCCATTGCCAGCCTGGGAATCTCCGGCGCTCCGCTGTCGAAGCAATCCGTGGAAGCTATCGGGAGCATGGTCGCCATCGCCATGGAACGAGCGCGCGCCGTCGAGCAACTCGGCCAAACCGAAGCAGAAAGGCAGGGCGAGCGATTGAAATCCGCTCTGCTTGATTCCGTCACGCATGACTTTCGCACGCCGTTAACTTCGATGAAGGCTGCCGTCACCGGTCTCCTGACTTCCAGCAACACGAACGCTCAACAATCCCGCGAACTTCTGACCATCATCAATGAGGAGTGCGACAGGCTGAATCACCTTGTCGAAGAGGCCGGCGAAATGGCCAAGTTGGAGGCCGGGGAGGTCGCGCTGGACTTGGCGCCGGCGCCTATCGAGGAAATCATTGATGCTGCCCTCGCCCATTGCAAAAGCGCTTTAGGTGGACGCCAAATTAGCGTACGTGTGAGCGAAGGTCTTCCTCCAGTCCGCGCGGACTTGGAGCGCGCCAAGGAAGCGCTCGTTCAACTCATCGACAACGCCAACCTCTATTCACCTAAAGACCAGCCCATTACGATCACTGCCGAGCTTACGGGCGACACCGTGACGACCAGCGTCGCGGACCGCGGCCCCGGCATCGACGATTTTGAGCAGACCATGATCTTTGACAAATTCTACCGGGGGAAAGATCAGCGGTATCTCGTTCGCGGCACCGGCATGGGCCTACCCATAGCGAAGGCCATCATTGCCGCGCAACAGGGAAATATCAGCGTCACGAGCCAGTTGCGCCATGGCTCCGTGTTTTCCTTCACTCTCCCCGTAGACCAACCGCAGCCTGCAAGCTATTCCCGGAAGGACGGCCGGTGAACTCCGCCAACATTCTTGTCGTTGACGACGAGCCGCAAATTCGCCGCGTCCTTCGCTCCACGCTTTCCACACAAGGCTACGTGATTACCGAAGCTAAGACAGGCGAAGAAGCTCTCGAATCCCTCCGCAAAGAGCGGCCCGACCTGGTCCTCCTCGACATGAACATGCCCGGAATGGGCGGCGTGGAGACGTGTCGCGAGATTCGCCGCGCTTCCGATGCTCCGATCATCATGCTCACGGTGCGCAATGCCGAACGCGACAAGGTTGCCGCTCTGGACGCCGGAGCCGACGATTACGTCGTCAAGCCCTTCGGAATCGAAGAGCTTCTCGCGCGAATCCGCGCCGCCCTGCGGCGATTTGCTCCGGGAGACGCTCTTCCTCCGTTTGTATCCAAAGATTTGACAATCGACTTCGAGGCCCGGCATGTGACCGTGCGCGACCGCGATGTCCACCTCACTCCCAAGGAGTACGACGTCCTCAAACATTTGGTTGCCAATCAAGGCAAGCCACTGACACATCGGCGCCTTTTGCAGGCAGTGTGGGGACCCGATTACGGTGAAGAAACCGAAAGTCTGCGTGTAGTCATCAACCAATTACGGAAAAAACTCGAGATAGATCCTGCGCGTCCCAAATACATTGTTACAGAGCCGTGGGTCGGCTACCGCTTCCAGCCTCCCCGCACTAGTGTTGCCAAGTCTTCGGCACGAAAAGGATGACGCTAAGCTTATTTCTGGGGATGGCTGGCATCCAAATCCAGATTCAATTCCAAAACCCGCACCCGGGGCTCGCCAAGAAATCCAAGCTGCCTGCCCAAAGTATGCTTCTCAACCAGCGTGCGAACCTCTGTTTCACTCATTCGGCGCTCTCGGGCTACCCGGGGAACTTGAAACTCCGCCGCCGCAGGCGAGATTTCCGGGTCGAGGCCCGAACCTGACGCCGTGACCAAATCGATGGGCACAGCTTGCGAAGGATTCTCTGCATGATCTTTCTGGACGTCCGCTTTCACACGTTCGAGCAAGACCTTGTTCGTGGGCCCCAAAAACGATCCCCCGCTCGCCGTGGGATCGTAACCGCTTCCGGCAGCCGAAGACCGCGAATGAAAATAGCCGGGCCCCGTGAAGTTCTGGCCAATAATCCGCGAGCCGACGAGCTTGCCGTTTCTCTCAATGAGCTGCCCGTTGGCTTTATCCGGGAAGAGCGCTTGAGACAATCCCGTAATCACCAGCGGGTAGACTAGGCCAAAAAGAACCGTCGTCACCAGCGTGAACCAAACTGCAATCACCAAATTTTTCTTCATAAACTGTTCCTCAAGCCAGACCTAGGAAGGGAAGCAGCATATCGATCAGCTTGATTCCCACAAATGGCGCGATAATTCCCCCGACGCCATAAATCAGAAGGTTGCGCTGGAGCAGCGCCGCCGCGCCCATGGGCCGGTAGCGGACTCCGCGCAGGGCCAGCGGAATCAACGCGATAATGATGAGCGCATTGAAAATTACCGCCGACAAAATCGCGGATTCCGGCGTGCGCAAACGCATAATGTTGAGCACATTGAGCACCGGAAAGGCCCCTGCAAACATCGCGGGAATGATGGCGAAGTACTTGGCCACGTCGTTCGCCACAGAAAATGTCGTCAGCGCGCCGCGCGTAATCAAGAGTTGCTTGCCGATCTCCACAATCTCGATCAGTTTCGTCGGGTTGGAATCGAGGTCCACCATGTTGCAGGCTTCTTTGGCTGCCTGTGTGCCGGTGTTCATGGCCACTCCCACATCCGCCTGCGCCAGCGCCGGAGCGTCGTTCGTTCCGTCGCCCGTCATGGCCACGAGCTTGCCCTTGGACTGTTCGCGCTTGATGAGCGCCATTTTGTCTTCAGGCTTGGCCTCCGCCAGAAAATCATCCACTCCGGCCTGGCGTGCGATGGCCGCTGCCGTCAGTGGATTGTCGCCCGTGATCATCATCGTTCGAATACCCATCGCGCGTAGATGATCGAAGCGCTCCCTCATTCCGCCTTTCACTACGTCCGTCAGGGCGATGGCCCCGAGCACGCGCCGGTTTTCCGACACCAGCAGGGGCGTCCCGCCCGAATTAGAGATCTCTTCGATGCGCGCTTTAAGCTGCGAGGGAATCCCATCTCCGCTTGGGCTGATAAACCGTGCAACCGCATCCGGCGCCCCCTTGCGAATTTCCCTGCCGCCAATGTCGACACCGGACATTCTCGTCTGCGCCGAAAAAGGAATGAAGTTTGTATCGTGCGTGGCAACCTCCCGGGCTCGCAGGTTATAGCGCTCCTTGGCCAGCACCACAATGGAGCGCCCCTCAGGAGTTTCGTCGGCCAAGGACGAAAGCTGTGCGGCGTTGGCCAGGTAATTTTCCTCAACTCCAGGCGCGGGATAGAACGCCGTCGCCGCACGATTGCCCAGAGTGATTGTCCCGGTCTTGTCCAGCAGCAACACATCCACGTCGCCAGACGCCTCAACTGCGCGGCCCGACATGGCGATCACATTCCGCTGAATCAGCCGGTCCATTCCCGCAATCCCAATCGCTGAAAGCAATCCGCCGATCGTCGTCGGAATAAGGCAAACAAGTAGAGAAACCAACACAAAGATGTTCTGCGGCGCTCCCGAATACACGGCGAACGGCTGGAGCGTCACAACGGCGAGTAAAAAAATAATCGTTAGTCCTGACAAAAGAATGTTTAGAGCAATCTCATTGGGAGTCTTCTGCCGCGACGCTCCTTCCACGAGCTTGATCATGCGGTCGAGGAAAGTTTCCCCCGGATTCGATGTAATGCGCACTTTGATTTCATCGGACAGAACTCGCGTTCCGCCGGTAACTGCCGAACGGTCTCCTCCGGACTCGCGAATCACCGGCGCCGATTCCCCGGTTATCGCCGATTCGTCCACCGACGCCACGCCCTCGATCACTTCGCCGTCGCCGGGAATAAACTCTCCCGCCGCCACCACCACAATGTCGCCGGTACGCAGCTTCGAACTGATGACAGTTTCAATGCTACCGTCGCTGCGCAACCGGTGCGCCTGCGTCTCCGCGCGCGCCTTGCGCAGCGTGTCGGCTTGCGCCTTGCCGCGTCCTTCGGCCATTGCCTCTGCGAAATTGGCGAACAAAACGGTGAACCACAGCCAAAGAGTGATTTGCAGACCAAAACCAAAGTGTCCTGCATGATGCATGGTGTTCCAGATCAACTGGATGGTGGTAACCGCTGCGCCCACTTCCACCACAAACATGACGGGATTCCTCGCCATCGTTTGCGGCTTCAGTTTGCGGAAGGAATCCACAATGGCTCGCGAGAGAATCGCGCTGTCGGCTAGCGACTTTTTGCGGATTTGTGTAATTTCAGAAATTGGTTCCATAGCCGCCTCAGAAAACCTTCCCCGCTTGCATTAGTAAATGTTCCAGAATCGGCCCAAGGCTAAGAGCAGGAAAGAACGTCAAAGCTCCAACAATCAAAACCGTCGAGACCAGTAACGCGCTAAACAATCCGCCTGTCACCGGAAATGTTCCCGCGGATTCGGGAACCGTTTTTTTCCTCGCGAGACTTCCCGCAATCGCCATAATCGGAATGATCATGAAAAAACGCCCCAAAAGCTGTGCCGCGGCGGTCGTCGTGTTGTACCAAAGCGTGTTTCCATTCAAACCCGCGAACGCCGAACCGTTATTCCCCGTCGAGGAAACGTACGCATATAAAATCTGTGACAACCCGTGCGGCCCGGGATTCGAAATCCCCGCAGTCCCATAGGGTTTGACCACCGACACGGCAGCAAAAACGAGGATCGTAAACGTCAGGATCAGCACGGCCAGCATCGCCATTTTCACGTCGTACGATTCGATTTTCTTCCCCAGGTATTCAGGCGTGCGTCCCACCATCAGTCCTGCGATGAACACGGCCAGTACCACAAAAACGAACATGCCGTACAGCCCCGCTCCCACGCCTCCGAAAACCACTTCGCCCAGCATAATGTTCACCAACGGCACCATACCCCCGAGTGGCGTGAAAGAGTCATGCTGGCCATTGATCGCGCCGCAGCTTGCGTCCGTCGTGACTGTGGCAAAGAGTGCGGAGTTCGCAATCCCAAAACGCACCTCCTTGCCTTCCATATTCCCGCCTGAATGCAGCGCGCTCACGTGTTGATCCGTTCTCGCCAAAAGGGGATTGCCTCGCGCCTCCGCCCAATACGCCGTGCTCACGCCCGCCAAAAACAAAAACGCCATCGCCGCCCAAACCGCCCAGCCGTGCCGCTGGCATCCTGTCATGCGTCCCAGCGTGTACGTGAGCCCCGACGGAATCGCAAAAATCAGCACCATCTCAAAAAAATTCGTGAACGGCGTCGGATTTTCAAAGGGATGTGCACTGTTCGCATTGAAAAATCCGCCCCCGTTTGTCCCAAATTCCTTGATGACCTCCTGCGACGCCACCGGCCCTTGCGCGATCACCTGCTGCGTCACGGTTTGCGTGGTAGTCTTGCCGTCCGCACCGGTAACTTGCGCCGTGTACGGTTGAATCACCTCCACGGTCGTGTACGATTTCAAGTTTTGCACCACGCCCTGCGACACCAGCACGAGCGCGCCCACCACGCAAAACGGCAACAGCACCCACAGCAGGCACCGCGTCGTATCTACCCAAAAATTTCCCAGCTTGTCCGTTTCCCTCCGCGCGATTCCGCGAATCACCACAATGGCCAGCACAATTCCTACCGCCGCCGAAACGAAGTTGTGATATGCCAGCCCCATCATCTGCGTCAGGTAGCTCATCGTGCTTTCGCCGCTGTACACCTGCCAATTTGTGTTCGTCGTGAACGATGCCGCCGTCCCAAACGCCAGCGCCGGATCCACGTTCGCGAATTTCTGCGGATTGAGCGGCAGCCATCTTTGCGTCCGTTCAATCAAGTAAAGCACCGTCATCGAAACGCCGCTAAACAGCAGCATCGCAACGGTGTACTCCGTCCACTTCATCTCTAGGTTTTCATCTACGCCGGTCAGGCGGTAGATGAGCTTCTCGACCGGTCGTAGAATCGGGTCCAGGAAAGTTTTGTCGCGGTTAAACACGCGCGTCATGAAAGTCCCCAGCGGTTTCGTTACCAGGAAGACCACCAGCAAATAAAAGAAAATCTGAAACCATCCATTCGCAGTCACGGCCTAAAACTCCTCCGCCTTCAACAGCGCGTAGAACAAGTACCCGCACAAAACGATGGAAAGAACCAGCAAGATCCCGTCGGCCAGCGTCATCCGCGTTTCTCCTGTCGCAAGCGTTCGCACGCGCGAACGTAAAGAATTCCCGCAGCAAAAAAAATCACCGTCGCAGCGATAAAAATCACGTCCAACATAATTCCAATACCTCCGAAGTCGTCCTGAAAACGGGTTCCAATAGAGGCACAAGAAAACGTTTCGCTTGAAGCTGAACCTCGCGCCTTGTGTTCACCAGACCGGCATTCGACAGTGCTAAAGCATGCTCTGCAAGGCGTTAGGAAGTTGTAAAGGTAAGGTCAGAATTTCGTCGAGAGGGGCCCGGGGGGAATTACCGAACAACCTAATCTGCCGCGCCGCTTTCCTATCCGCAAAATCAATGTATAATCCACCACATGGCCCCTCCAACCGAAGTGAAAGCTCCGGGGATGGTCCCGGACGAGCTGAAGCAGGAGCCGCGCTCCAAAGGCATCGCGACGGCGCGCAAGAAAAAGCCCAAAGAACTCGCCGTCATCACGGAATGCTGCACCGGTTGTGCCGGCTCGCCCGCTTGCGTTGAGTATTGTCCCGTCGAAGACTGCATGTTCTGGGTTCCCGACGAAGACCATCCGCCCTTTGGCCGCATTCAGATCGATCCGATTCTTTGTATAGGCTGCAAGAAATGTCTCAGCAAGGGGCCCGACGGCTGCTTCCTCGACGGCTGCCCCTGGGACGCCATCGTCATGGTGGAAACCGCCGAAGTGGAAAAAGAAGTCGGGCCCATGACCTACTGAATTTTCGATAGCCTTCTAAGGTTCAGTCGTTTGCACCACGGCCGATGCCCATACATCCGTTCTTTCGCAAGACCGCATCGCATAAACTATCGTCGGGTGTGTATCAATTCTCCTTCGGCCCATTGCTTCAAAGCTTTATGCGAGTAGCGAAAAGGAGGCCCAGCATGCCATTACCAGGAAGCCGCGCCCTCATCTTCTTGTTCTTGGCAATTCTTGCCGTCCTGACGCTTCCGAGCTCCGCCTCCGCCCAGTGCGGGCTCCTAAAACAAGATTTCCTCAACATTTCGCTGGAAACCGGAAATGCCTTCGTCGCCGACTACTTCACAAACACGCGCTCGCCAATCCTTGGAGTAAGTGGCTCACCTATTAACACAGGCCTGAAATCAGTAGCTCGCGACTCGGAAGGGCGCGTCCGCATCGTCCGCTCGGCAGGGAAGTACATCGTCAAGGAAACGGATGGAGTCGCCACAGAGGTTGAAAGGCTATCCATCATCATCTGTGACCCCACAACGTTTACCCTGACCACGCTCGACACCGCGAACAAAACCGCCACTGTGCAACCTCCTCGCGGCAATTTCCAGCGCAACATCAGGCCTGAGCAGGGCAAGGCGGAGGCATTTTGCGCGCGTTTGTTTGTCATGGAGAGGCGCTTCCCCCGCTTCAGCGTCGACGACTTGGGCCGTCAGACCATTTCCGGTTACGATACGGTGGGAATTCGGATTCACTACGCTCCCTTGGGCGCCACAGCAGGAGAATCCGGGCCGTTCAGCTACAACGAGCTATGGTGTTCCGATGTTCTTGGCGTGGTGGTTCAGCAAACCAACGAATCGAAATCGCAAAGAGGAAGCGAGTTCAAAAGAGAAAGCACAATGCAGAACATCGAGCGTCGCGAGCCGGAGCTTTCGCTTTTTCAGATTCCGTCTGATTATACGATTCTTCAGCGAGACGCCAGCGCTGACCGCAGGCCATTACCTCGATCGATTCCCGTGCCGTCTGATGCCAAACCTCAGTAACACCGGCCCCAAGTCGTAGTGCAGTTCAATCTCGCCCCAAATTCCCGAACATGGCCCGGAAGGAATTCCCTCAGCATTGGTTACCCTCCTCGCGTTTGGTCCGTTCTTGGCCCGAAATCCCCGATCGTCCCGCGTTACGGCTTGCGCGGTTCCGGCGCCGGCAAACCGGGCAAGTCCTGCCGAATCTCCGGCTTTGGTGGCGCGTCCATCTGCGCCGTGGCTTCCACGCCCGGAGCGGCCGACGCCATCGTCGGCGTCGGTGAATTATCCACGCGCGTCAGATAAAACATAAACGGCGTAATCTGAAACGGCGTGTTCTCCGCCTCCGCCGCCGTGCCCACGGGCTTCGACTTCAGCATGCGCAACTGATCGTTCCACGGGTCAACTTTGACGCGCCCGCCCAGTGGCAATGCCGCAATCACGTTCTTATCAACCTTTTCCTCGGGCGCATCCGCCGCCTTGTCGCCGCTCGCATCTTTGTCCTTGTCCACGCCCGGCTGGCCCGCGAAGACTGCCGACGCCACCGCCCAGTTCGCCGAAACGCGGTCGCCCAGGTGCGGGCTGATCAGGTTCGGAATCTCCTTCGCGCGGCTTCGCACCGCCTGCAAAAACGCTTGCGCGCTCGAAGCCTTGTCCTTATAAGGCGAATTCTTCAGCAGCTCGATTCCTTTTTGCCGCGCGGCTTCTTCCTCGTCCGGCGTGCGTGCAAAATCAAAATGCTTGAACGTGTCCTTGTCGTCAAACCGCACGCGGCTGAAGAACGCAAACTGCGAGTCAATGCGGTGTCTCAGCACCACGTGCCCCAGCTCATGGGCAAGAATCGCCCCCAGGCTGGCTTCATCCGGCAGCACGTCAATCAACCCGCGGCTCAGCACAATAGTATGCCCCACTGTGAACGACTCGAGCGTCGAAGTCATCAGCACGCGGCAGCGCACGTCCGGCTGGATGTCGAGATTGTTCGTCACCTCGAGGTTGTTCACCACCGTCTCGAGCACTTTATCCACTTCGCCATACGGCGCCAGCAGACCCATCCGCTCCAGCCGGTCCGTCACGTTGTCTTCTGCCTGGTGGTCCCATGAGCGCTCCGCCTGCAGCGGCGAATAATCATTCGCTGCTTCCGCTTGATCGCGGACCCCTGCCGCCTCCACCAGTACCTTGTTAAGTTCTTGCTCCTGCCGCGCGTGCCCCAGGTCATAGCCCCACAGCCGCGTCTGCGCCCGGAACGCCTTGTATCCAATATTGATCGTCCTCTTGTCGTGAATGCTGCCTTCTTCGCTATAAACAAATGATGGCAACCACAAGTTCTTTCCCACATTCGTGCGCCAACTATCGAAATTGAAATAGTTGCTCACCAGTGATGAGCCGCCATACGCTCCGTTGAAGCGCACGATGTGGAAGTCCTGATCCTCCACCCACATGCGCCCCACGAAGCGCCCCTTGTCCTTCTTGCTGATCGGGTCGACGTCAAACACCAGGCAGCGCACTTCGCCCAAAAACTCCCGCCGCACGTACTCGATTCGGTAGTGCTGCTGGTCGAAACTGGTCATGTCCAGGAAAATCATCTGCAGGAAGCCGCGCGGCAGAAACTCCGAGCTGAAAAACTCCGACCAGCTTCCCAGCACCTTGTGTTTCAACCCGGCTTCTTTGTCCAGTGGCATCAGATCCACGCCGCGTGACAGCTCGGCGCGCCCCAGGAAGTATTTGTCGCCGTCCGGTGCCGCCCCCGTCTGCTTATCCGGCCGAATGTATTGGATGTACGTCTCCACTAGCGGTGAGTATTGCCTCACCAGGCCGACTTCGGCCTGCTCCTGCGCGATAATCCGGTCGAGCGCCGCTTCCGGAGTCAGCAGCTGCTGTGGCCGAATTGTCCCCTGCGGTTGCGGGGTGGCTTCCGCTGCAGTGGCTGGCGAACCTGGTTGAGGCGTTGGAATTGGTTGCGTCTGCTGAGCCGTTGCCGCAGGCGGCGCTTCCTGCGCGCCTGCGCCGGCTGGCGATTGTGTGCTGGCCGTTACCGGCCACGCCAGCAGCGCCAGCATCAGCAAGGCAAGGAAAGTTAGAACCGGCAAAGTAAATAAGGCCAGATCCGGCCGAGCGCGAAGCGTTCGGCCAAGCATAGTCTTCGGGCTGCGCATCACGCCCTCCCAAACTTAACCTTAGTAACTGGGCTGTTGCGCCAGCGTACCGCCCTGAAACACCCCTGCCACCTGTCCCGAAGTGCAGTTTCCGTTCGGCTGTCCCTGCGGAGGGTTCGCTAGCCTTCTCCTCGCCAGGTGCAACACCTATGCCGAGAACGGTTTCTGCAGCTTTCCGAGCCGCTCTTTATCCCGCAGTAAAGAAATTCATCATTCGTTTGTGCCGACCACCTCGAAGCCGCTTTCGTGTTCCTTTCTTATCAACAACTTACATCCAACAAATTTCGTAAGCCCTTTGTTTTGATATTCATACGAAACAGCCGGAGTTTTAGGTCGTACTAGGGTGTTTACGGGATTGCCTTCCCTAGAAGAGTTGCCTAACCTGAGTAACCGTCGGGGGTTACCAAGAGAAAACCTATAAGACGCGGCGGAATTTTCCCCCCTGCTTCCGCGCGTATAACAAATCAGCCCGGAAAAGCACCTCGCTCAGCGTCCACCAGCCCTGTAGTGCAGAACAATACTCAAGCTGCTTCGCACAAAGGCGTACGCGTATGGGCTCGGATGGCCGCCTCAGCGGCAGAGAAGAACGAAGACTACCCATCCTGATGCAAGTGAATCTTGCTCCTGCGCGACGCGCGGGCGGGGAGAGGTGCGAAAGAACGTTTACCGACAATATTAGCCCGCACGGAATCCGCGTGCAGTCCACCAGCGCGTGGCGCATGGGCGAGCAAGCAGAGGTTACGCCGGCGAAAGGGGAAGTAGCCATGCTGGGCGAGGTGGTCTACTGCCAGAGAATCGGCAATGACCGGTTTTTCCTGGGGCTTAAGTTCCGGAATAAGGACATCCCGTGGTCCATTTTGAAGAGATTTAATGGGTTGGCGCTGATGGATATTTTGTGCGCGATGCGATGGTGAAGCGCGGCCGCCCACCGAGGTGCATTGCTGGCCATCAAGGCTGGCAGGAGCCTAAATCTTTGGTGAGTTTTTCGATTTGAAAATGAAAATCTGCCAGTTGAGTCTTTGATCTTCTTGCCTTTGAGAGAAACCCTCTCGCCGGCCTTCAGCGCTTCTACGTTCCCGGACAAGATGTTTCGTGGAATTTCCCTCACCGTAACCGGCGGCGGGAACTAAGGCTGAGCGGAAACGCGTGCGCGGATAGCCTGTTCGGCGAGCAGGGCTTGCTCGCGGACACGGTCGGGGATATCGCGCGATTCGCGTTCATAGGGGCGAATCGCGGGAAGATCTTCAGCGCGGCCGATAAGATAAAGCGCGCGCAGGGCCTCCCAGACTTGCTCGTCGCCGCGATCAATGGCGGCGATTTCGGTGCCGGCGGCGACGGTCGCGCCCGTTGGCGTAGAGATCGAGTGAATACGGCCGCTGATCGGCGACCGAATTTCTATTGTCGCCAATTCGCCGGATGGCGAATTGGCGGCGGATGGCGTTGCAAGCTGAAGTTTTGCGACAATGCCGCCCTGGTGGATCGCGGTGCCCACGCGCGCAGTGTCTGTGATGCGCCCAGCGCCGGGCGCGAAAATGTGCGCGGGCTGGAGCAGTGCCACGATTTGCTCGCGCCCAGAGTCGTCCTTAAAGCGAACCAAAGACAGCGCCGCGTTGCCACGCACCATCGGCGACCCGTCCTGCAACATTTTAAACAATGCCTCGTGGAACCCGGCGCCGCTCGTGTCTTGACCCATCACCCAGGCATCAGTGTTGCGCACTTCTTCGACGGGATGCGTAGCGAGGCGGACGAGTTCGGGATACCACTGGGCCGCAGCGGCGTCGTGGTGCATGATGCGCTCGCCGATTTGCACCAGCGCGTGCTGGATGTGGCGCGGGCGCTTGTCATCGCCAAGGTATTCGGTGATTTGTTGGTCGGGAAGCCGGCGGCCGAACCAGGTGTTCCACCAAAAGAGGAACGGAAGCAGCACGATGAGCCACGCGGTGAGATAAAAAAGCAGGCGCGTGCGCGTGGACATGCCATGTGCGGACTTCTCCGCCGCCGCCCCGGGCGTCACAGCGGAGTTTTCAGTCACAGATGCTTCCCTGTCACCATTGGGCGAAGAGGTTGGCGGGCTATTCATGTTATTTCGAGAGGCTTGTTAGCGGCAACAAAAGCTGATCCCTCGCACTGCCTGCCACCAGCAGGCAGGCTCGGGATGACAGCTCGTGCCTTCCACCGGCTGGCTCAACTTTCGTCGGGGGAGGCGCCGGGTTTGGCCGGCCCGGCGGGTTTGTTTTTGCCGCGCAATTCCCAGAAGGCATTTAGAAAGAAAACGGCGGAGAGGCTGAGCATGATGAGGATCTCGAATAGGCCGTCCACGGTGGTCATTGTGCCGCTGACAACGATCCACGCGATTCCCGCCAGCGGAATCAAGCCGAGCACGATGGAGATCAAGAGCATCACGGCAACCAAGCTTCCTCCTCAGGAAATGCAGTTGTCAGGGTCAACCTTCCATTCTCTGCGAAAAAGGAATCGCACAGCCTGCCACTACTCGCGGCTGAATGACGCTTGGAATTTCCTTTCGGTGTCACGGCTTGAAGGTTACGTCAACGGTCTTGGCGTCTTTCGCTGCGAGCGTCACCTTCACGTCCTGTTCGGGATATCTTTCGTGGACGAAGGCCAGCGTGTAATCGCCCGGCGGCAGTCCCTTGATTTCGAATTTGCCGTCTGCGCCGGACACTGCGTAGAACGGGCTCTTCACCACATTGATGTACATCTTCATCCACGGGTGCTGGTTGCACTTCACGGGGAGAAGGATTTCCTCGCGCGCGAAATTCTTGTCGAGAGGAGCAGATGACGGCGGCTGCGATTCGTTCCACTCGCGGTTGTCTTTCGGCGTCGGATGGATGTTGTGCGTGGTAGGATCGCTGTTGACGATCTTGATGCCCTGTCCTGCCATGACACCAAGCATGTGCGGATGATATTTGCAGCCGCTCTGGTCGAGCGTGACGGCTTCCTTCGGAATGTCGAAAGTGCGTCCGCCGAGCCCGTCCTTCACGTAAACGAACACGTTCGCGAGGTGGCCGCCGGTGGCGACGACGGCTTCCGCGGTGTTCGTGCCCTTGCAGGCGGGATCTTGACTCATATCAATTTTTGCGGCCGGTGGCGCGGTGCCTTCAAATTTCACGGTGCCGCTGACACTGGCAACGGTTGCAGGATCGATCGGCGTGGCGGCTGGAGCCGCACCTGGCGTGGCCGCCGGCTGCTCCGCCGTTTCCTCTTTCTTGCCACAGCCGGCGAGGAGGACGAGTCCACAAATCGCAGGCAGGCTGAGAATTCTCATCCAGGTTTTCGTTTTCATTTTTTTTTGCTCTCTCTCCTGAAAATTAAAATCTCAAAAAAAGTTATTTGCCGGTTCCGTGCCCGCCGTGACCACTTGAGCTCGCGCCAGACGACTTAGAACCACTCGCAGCGCTCGAGCGGCCCATGGAAGCAGAGACGCGCCGCTGTTCTTCGGGCGTGAGCTGCAAAATGTAATCGACCAGAAGCCTTGTGTGGTCCTTATCATAGCCCTGGAACGAAGGCGGAGTCGGGCCGGAAAAGACCCAATGATTATTCTGCCGCTTGAACAAGCCGGACGGCATCGAAGTGCCGGGGCTAATCGCTTGGGGATCGAGCATCCACTGCTCCATCCAGTCGGGCTTCAAACGGCCGCGGGCCTGAAGGAAATTCGGTGCAGTAGCGATGCGGTCGTGCGCGGGATCGCCAGTAGCGTGGCATTTCAGGCAAGGCGCGGCGGTGCTGCTGAAGAGGCTGCGCGCCATTTCCGTTTCTTTCGCAGTGAGCACCGGAACCTCTTCCGGAATGTACGGGAACGGCTGGCGCGAGAGCGCCTGGAAGAAGCGCACGAGTTTGCCGAGCTCGTTTTCAGAGAAGGAGAACGTGGGCATGCGCACCTGGAGGTAAGAACGAATGCCGTTGCGATTCGTGTCTTTGTCGCTGAGCGACGGATTTTTCAGGAAGCGCAGAAGCCATTCAGGATCCACGCGCGCGCCTTCGGTGAGCAGTTTCGGCGGCAACTGTTCCTGCGCGTCCTGATAGCGGGCCATGCCCATGAGAATCGTCTTCTGCCCGGGAATGAGCTGGTGGCAGCCCATGCAGTTGTATTTCTTGACCACCCACCAGCCGTCCTGAATGTCTTTGCGATAGTCGAGCGGACGGTATTGGTAGCTGGGCGGAAGCGGATTTTCCTGGCTGCCGAGAAGGAACGTGGTGAGCGCGCGAACCTGCTCCTTAGTGAGATGCAGATTCGGCATGCGCAACTGTTCGGCGGGCGGCTTGATTTTGCCCTGGTCCCAAATGTTGGGTTCGGCGAGTTTATGTTCGAAGAAGCCTTTGTGGTCATACCAGGGCTCCTTCGTGGGACCTTCGGGCAAACGCGCGAGATCGTCGGGATCGGTGATGGGCTCTTTGCCGCCACGCTCTGCGACCTCGGTGAGCAACGCGAAGTCGAGGCGCTCGACGGGCTTGCTGCCTTCCGTGGTCAATTCGGTGCCGATGCGTCCTTCGTCTTCGAGCCCGGAAATTTCATGGCAGCCGAAGCAGCCGAAGAAGCGAACCCACTTCTTGCCTTCTTCCTTTAACTTGGGATCGTCCATGAAAGCCGCGTCCGAGTATTCGGAGGGGTTCTTTTTCTTGAGGGTGATGAGGTAGCTACCAACGTCTTCGGCGTCCGATTCGGAGAGGCGCAGGCTCGGCATCACAGTCATGTTCTGGACCTGGAGTTCGTGACCGTCGTTCGGGCATTTGCTGTGATCGAGATCGAAAACGTAAGGCAGGCCCTTCTTCTTGTAATCCTCCGGGCCGATGTCCTTTTTCTCGTAAGGGCAGTAAGGACGCGTACGTTCGCGCGCGTTATGAACCCAGCGGACAAGATAGTCGTAATTGGCTTTTTCGCCGACCCGTGTGAGATTCGCAGCGAACGTGCCACCCTGCATCTGATCGCCCTCACCGATGGAATGGCAGGCGAGGCAGCCGCGCGTTTCGAACAATTCCTTGCCGTGAGCCGCGTTCCCGGGCTTGCGCTTCGGCAGGGAATCGGTCAAGCCCGACTGCCAGATGTAAGCGGAAATCGCTTTAATCTGATCATCGTTCAAGCGGAAATTCGGCATTTTGGTCGTGGGGCGAAAGTCCGTGGACTTTTTCAGCCAAACGGGAATCCAGTTTTTGTTGAGCTTCAGGCGAATGTCTTTGAGGTTAGGCCCAACCTTCTTCATATCCTGGAACAGGCTCTTGGTGGTGCGGTCGAGCTGCATGATGCGCAGATCAACCTTGCTGTTTTCCACTTTCAATGCGACAGCCCGCTCGTTCAAGTGATTGGCTTCTTCGTTCGACTGGGCCTTGTCGGCCTGGGCCATGAAGTCGCCGGCTTGCTTCAGATTATCTTTCTTGCGCTGATCGAGTAACTTGATTTCCTGACCGATCGAGAGGAGGTCTTCCGGCTCCTTGTCGTAGCCTTCGTAGCGATGGCACCCGACGCAACCGCGCTGGCGGAACAGGTCCTTGCCCTCGCTGACCACCCAGCCAACGTCGTTCGAAACCAAGACCATATCGGCGGAGTGGCAAATCTGGCAGCCGGCTTCGTAGTTTTGCGGAGTGAAAATCGGCCACAGCCAGTGCTCGTAGTTGCCGTGCGCCTTCTCGACGCTGGTGGTGGCGCGGCCATTTCCCTGATGGCAAGGCGAGCAGCCGAATTTCTCGGGATCGTGCACCTTAAGCAAATCTGGCTCAGGGTGGCTGGTGAAGGCGCGCGCGTATGCGTCGGGTTTTTTGCCCGGCAAAGACATGGCAGCCGCCGTCAGCTTCACCGGCTCGCGAATGCCGAGATGGCAAGACTCGCAGCGGTCGACGATCTGCGCGGCGTCTTCTCGTTCCAGGTTGGCCGCGTGCTCGTTCACGTTGATCTGGCGGACCGAAGGTGTCAGCGACTCCACGCCGTTTTGCAGGTTCAGCAACTGCGATGCAGTGAGATTCACCATGTGATCGGTGAGGTAAGAATCCATCAACTCTTTTTTCTGAGTGACGGGTTTGAGGAGTTCGCCGAGCTCGGCGCTCAATTGCGTGCGCTCGTTCTTCAACTCGTTGTAAGTTTCTTCCAGTTCGTCGAAATTCTTGAACGTGCGTTTCTTGCCGTTGGGCATTTCCACGCTGCTGGACTTGGCCTTGTATTCGTCGAGATCCTGCTGCCTGCTCTTCTTTGAAGAGGCGCTGCTGGTTGTTTCGATGTCGTAGGTGGAAGCGTTCACATACGCGCGCCGGTCGGTGAAGACGTTTTGCACCGCTAGGATGTCCGCGCCCAGGCCGCGCAGCTTCTCGTTGATTTCCTTGATGCGGGGCGCCGCAGCCTGGCTGGCCGCCTCGGAATCCTGTTTGAGCTTCTGATAATCCGCACTTTTCTCGATTTCGTCTTGTGATTCTTTGGATTGCGTGCGCGCGCTCTTCAGGAAAGCGGAATAGCGGCTCTTCCATTCGTGCTGGAAAGCTTTCCAGGGTCGTTGGCCGAAGTCTTCATCCCAAAGCGCCCAAAAAAGCGAGGCCATGAGAATAACCATGCAAATGACGTAGTGCGGCGCAAGGGATTTGGTAACGATCGGATCGTTTTCGGGGATGGGCTTCTCGGGCACCAGTTCCTCCTAAAACTTGCGGCCAGAGCCGCAACAAAAGTCAAAACCACACTCAAGTTTGGGTAGGGAACGCACGCAAAAGCGCGCCCCACACGTTAAACGTTAAACCACGGCGTAATCCAAACGTACTTGATGTGAAAAAGCAGGCGGATGAGCATCTTAATTGGCAAAGCCACCATGATGAGGAAAAACGTCATCATGATGGAGTACTGCAGCAGGCTCATACGCTTGTAATCTTTGGGATTTGTGCGGCGGAACATGCCGTTCACCAGCAATCCGCCCACAACGAAATAGCCACCGACGACAATTGCACCGAAAATGCCCTTCCACAAATTCGAGGTGATGCCGAAAAGGTCGGGCAAATCGCGGTTCACCTCATAAATCAGGCGGTTGTGGTCCCAGGTCTGCCCGGGCCAGAACCACTGCCAGCCGGGCCCGCGAATGAAGGTGCCGATGAAAATCATGGACACCCACAAAATGACGAAACCAAAAAGAAAAGTGCTGATGGCGAATTTGCGCTGCTTCCAGGTGTAGTACCCGCCGCCGAGCGGATTGGTGTCAATGTAGGGAATCACCATCAACCCGATGATGATGAGCGTGGGCATCACCACGCCGGCAATCCACGGATCGAAGTAAACCAGCATTTCCTGCAGGCCGAGGAAGTACCATGGCGCTTTCGCAGGATTCATCGTCAGGTTGGGATTGGCGGGCTCTTCGAGCGGTGCGTTCAGCGTGATGGACCAGACCATCAGAATGATGGTGACGATGATGGCGGCGAGAAACTCGACGCGCAGGAGAAACGGCCAGACGTGGACTTCCTTCTGCCAGCCGGGCTTGAACGGCCAAGTTTTGCGATGGTGCGTCTTGGCCAACGCGGGATTGGCGGCCAGTTCATCGATGAGTTTGTCGTTGGCATGCGCCTGCTTCCAGGCCAGATAAATGTAGAACGCCAGTAGCGGGATCATGGCGATGATCGGAACGTTGTCGGGGGCGGAGAGGATCTGCCAGAGTTGGTTCCAATCCATAGCTATTTCTTCGCCTCCTTGACCTCGGAGTCGAGGACCACGGCAGCTGGTCCGGAGATGCCGCCGTCCTTGCGCACGCGCCAGAAGTGCACAATCATGAAAACCGAAGCGATGATGGGAATGCCGATGCAGTGCCAAATGTACGAACGCAAAAGCGCGTTAGCATCCACGATGGACCCGCCAAGCAGGCCGAAGCGCACATCATTATAAGGCGTCATTCCTAATTGCGAGCCAAACGGTCCCTCGTGACCTAATAAAGGCGTGGCGCGGGCCATGTTGGTGCCCACCGTGACAGCCCAGAAACCGAGCTGATCGTCCGGCAGAAGGTAGCCGGTGAAGGAGAGCAACAGAGTCAGGACGAGGAGAATCACGCCGACGGTCCAGTTGAATTCGCGCGGCTTTTTGTATGAACCGGTGAGGAAGACGCGGAACATGTGCAGCTCGACGGCAATGACCATCAAGTGAGCGGCCCAGCGGTGCATGTTGCGCAGCAACTTGCCGTAGGGCACATCGTGCTCGAGGTAAAGAACGTCGCGGAAAGCCTGCACTTTGCTCGGATGGTAATAAAACATGAGCAGGACGCCGGTCAGCGTCAGCACGAAGAACAAATAAAAGGTGATACCGCCCATGCCCCAGGTATAGCTGTAGCGCACCGCGTCGCGATTGATCTTTGCAGGATGCAAATGCAGAAAGACGTTGGAGAGAACGCCGAGTGCGCGATTGCGCGGCGTGTCATCGTGCTTGTGCCGGAAGATGGAGGTGTAAACCTGGGTCTTGGTGGGCTTGCTGAGAATCTCGACCTGCTCTTTTGCTTTGGCAGGCAGATCGGTCTTCAGGGCATCAAGGTCTTCCTTGAGTTGACCGAGAAGCCCGGACTTTCCGTTGCCGGTCTTTTCTTTGTTCTCTTCAGGCATCTCTGCGCCCCCGTTAGTTACCGCTAAAGAACTCTTTCGATCTCGGCCACAAACTCGGCTGCGCGTGCAAAATCCGCGCGCCTACACCGGCAGATAAGATCCCGGGTCACTGAAATGGCTTGGTTGTCCCTTGGGCCACTGATAGAGGCGCGAAGTGTCCACAATAATTTGGCCATCGGGGGCCAGTTGCACGTTCGCGCGGTCCATCGGGCGTGGCGCGGGGCCTTCGAAGTTCACTCCTTCGCTGTCATAGCCGCTGCCGTGGCAGGGACACTTGAATTTGTTTTCGCCGGCCTTCCAATCCGGAGTGCAGCCCAAATGCGTGCAGCGCGCGTAAATAACAAAGATGCGGTCCGGGGTCCGGTCCACCCAGATGCGGTATTTCTGCTGAAACTTGGTATCTACGCCAAGCGCGTAGTCGGATGGATAGCCGATTTTAAAAATGGTGGGCGGCTCGAAAAGCGTGCGCGGCAGGAAAAAGCGGAGGAAGGCGATGAACCATGCGCCGAGAAAGGCCGTGACCGCGCACCAAACCAGGCGGCGGCGCCCTTCGTTGGCAGCGCTGGGCTCTGGCCCGACGGTGGCAAGGCCGCCTGCCGCAGCGGCTTTAGACGTGCCGACGGCAGGAGTGCCGACGTATTTCGTCGCGTCCGCCCCGCCGGCGGCAGGAGATTTCGCCGCCTCCGGTTTAGGTTTGACCGTTTCCGAATCCGGACCCGCCATGCAGAACCTCCTCGACTCTCTGTGTTACTCAAAATTCTTGTTCTTGCGCCGCGGCTGGTTGTCCCGCCGTACTTCTATCTCCATTAAGCTTGAGCCCGTGGCTCCCGCTCAGCAAGGAGAAAGGGCGAAACCCTAAGCGCGCGAGCGGCTTCTGTCCACAATGTCGTGAAAAGTTTTTCGAATGAATAAGAAAAGGAGTAAAGAAATCACACTCGAAGGGCAAATCAGCTCCCAGCGCCGGTTGCCCATCGAATTGAAAAGGCGTTTTTGGAAAACATCGCGAGGCCCCAACCATTTTCACCGGCCCCCCAGCGAACGCCCGGATATTACTCAAATCAAAAAAATTCGTCAATCAAGTTTGCAAAGGTAAACTTGGACGCCGCCTGAGGAATAAGAATTAGTCGAATCCAGCATTGCAAGGATGTCCGACAAGGAACTCAATCGGGCCGGAAATGTGTCGCGCATCTGATTTTCCTGTGGACGCAGACATACATGTAGTTGTATATTTGGGCTTGCGCTTTCCTGTTATATTCGCTTGCCGTGAGCGACCAACTCGAAAGGTCATTGGCCACCGTCGCCTGGGAGGGTGACTCAAGGGACGTCCTACAGTCCTTCCCGGATGGCGTCAGGGAGAACTTGGGATTTCAACTCTGGCAGTTGCAGCAGGGCGGGAGGCCGGCCGATTACAGGCCGCTGCCGTCAATTGGTTCGGGCGTTTTTGAACTGCGAGATCAGGACGAGAGAGCCTGGTATCGCGTCATTTACTTGTCGCGGATCAACAATGTGATTTATGTGCTTCACTGCTTCGAGAAAAAGAGCCGGGAGATGCCGAGAAGAGACTTCGATACAGCAAAGCGCCGCCTCAAGGCCTTGAAAGCGCGTTTGGCGGAGGAAAAGAAGCATGAAAAGGGCGGATAGCAAGCCGACGCATGTAACACGCGGGAACGTGCTGGACGATCTCGGTTTTTCGCCGGAGCAGGCTGGCGCGTTGAAGTTCAAGGCCGAGCTGTATCAAGCCATCCTGAAGGTTGCCAGGAAGTATTCGCAAAGGGAGCTGCAAATCATCCTCGGCGAGCCCCAGCCTCGTGTGAGCGAACTGCTGAACGGCAAGATCGCCAACAAGAGCGTTGACAAATTGCTTTCCTACGCGGGGCGCCTCGGTATTGAGGCCAAGGCCAAATTCATTCAGACCCACAAAGAGATCGTGGAGAAAGAACTCGCGCCAGCCGAGTGATAATCCTCCGTGTGCGCCCATCCGTCCCGCGTATCTAACATCTACCTTGTGAGTACCGGAGTCTCGGCTCCGCGTCCGAACCTCATTTCTCACTACGGAATAAATTTCATTGATGCAAGAACTTGCTTGCTTCGAGAAAAACCTGTGATATATTCGCCCCGGTTTGAATTTCCCCACTTGTTGATTGCGGAAAATTTCGGGGTGCTCCGTGGGGATGGCGCAAAATAAACTGGGGGAGGTTCACGCTCAATGGGCCTCGTTCTTCTGGTGGTCATCTGGCTGATCACTCTGGTTGGCTCGTACTTCATCATCGCAAAAACGTGGTGGCTGCCCGTCGGCGCTTCTGCGGCCGCTGCGGGCATCGATCACCATTTCACCATCACCTACATTCTCATGGGCGCTGTATTCATTGCGGCGCAGCTTGCCCTGGGTTGGTTTGCGTGGAAGTATCGCGACCGCGGAGCGGGTTCCCGGCAAGCGGAGTATTCGCATGGGAACACAACACTTGAGCTCGTGTGGACCGTTCTCACCGTCATTCTCTTTGTCGGGCTGAACCTGGCGAGCGAACCCATCTGGTCTTCCGAGCGCCTTCAAGGGGCGCACCCCGGCGCTGTGCAAGTCGAAGTGACCGCAATGCAGTTTGCTTGGTACTTCCGCTATGCCGGGCCGGACGGCAAGTTTGGCGCGACGAAGCCGGAACTAGAAGACGCTTCGCTCGGCGGCGCAGGCGCGCTTGGGTTGGACTCGAATGATCCCGCTTCGAAAGATGATGTCATCAGTGGCGTCATGGTCGTGCCGGTGAATCGCGAGATTGAAGTCATCCTTCGGTCGCACGACGTGATTCACAGTTTTTTTGTGCCAGCAATGCGCTTCAAACAGGACGCCGTGCCGGGCCTCGCCATTCACATGCACTTCACGCCGATTCAAACCGGCGAGTTTGAGCTTGCCTGCGCGGAGCTTTGCGGGCTGGGGCATTACAAGATGCACGGAATTGTTAAGGTCGTCAGCGATCAGGAGTTCAGCCAATGGCTGGCGGCACAGGAGGCGGAGAAGCAATAACTATGGTTAGCCACGACGCGCACGCGCACGCAGCCCCGCAAGGTTTCATTCGAAAATGGGTTTTCAGCCTCGACCACAAGGTAATCGGCATCCAGTATTTCTTCCTGGCACTCGTAGCGGTGTTCACCGGGATGTTTCTGTCGCTGCTGATGCGCATCCACCTGGTGTGGCCCAATGCGCACCTCCCGATTTTCGGCGACATTAAGCCGGAAACCTATCTCAGCTTGTTGACCATGCACGGCACGATCATGGTGTTCTTCGTGTTGACGACAGCGCCGCAGGGCGGCTTTGGAAATTATTTCCTGCCGATTCAGATTGGCGCGCCGGACATGGCGTTTCCCGTCCTCAACATGCTTTCGTTCTGGACGACGTTCCTTGGATTCGTCGTGCTGGTGGCGGCATTTTTTGTAACCGGGGGTGCGCCGCTGCACGGCTGGACCGGCTATGCGCCATTGAGCGCGTTGCAATCGGCTGGACCGGGTGAAGGCTTGGGCGCGGATCTTTGGATCATCAGCATCGCGATTTTCTGCATCGGCGCCTTGATGGGTGCTCTGAACTTCATTACCACCACGCTGGATATGCGCGCGAAGGGCATGACCCTGATGCGCATGCCGCTGACGTGTTGGGCGTGGTTCATCACCGCAATTCTGGGATTGCTGGCGTTTGGCGTGCTGCTCTCGGCCGGCATTCTCCTTTTGATGGACCGCAATTTGGGTACGAGCTTTTTTGTTCCGCTCGGCACGGTGAATGGAATCCTCACGGGGCACAAGGGCGGCTCGCCGCTGTTGTGGCAGCACCTGTTCTGGTTTTTCGGGCATCCCGAGGTTTACATCGCGATTTTGCCGGCAATGGGACTCTGCTCGCAGTTGCTTTCCGTTTTTTCTCGGAAGCCCATCTTCGGTTACAAAGCAATGGTGTACGCCATCATGGCCATCGGTTTCCTTGGCTTCATGGTCTGGGGCCACCACATGTTCATGAGCGGCATGAGCCCCTACAGCGCATTTGCGTTTTCCATCATGACCATGGGTATCGGCGTGCCTTCGGCCATCAAGACGTTTAACTGGCTGGGAACGCTCTGGCGAGGACGAATCCGATTTAGTTCGCCGATGCTGTTTGCCATCGGGTTCGTTTCGCTGTTCGTCGTCGGCGGAATCAGTGGCCCGTTCCTGGCGCAACCGGTGCTCGACATTTATTTGCACGAAACCTATTTCGTCATCGCGCACTTCCATTTGATTATGGGCGTGGCGTCCATCTTCGGAATTTTTGCCGCGACCTATTATTGGTTCCCGAAGATGTTCGGCCGGATGATGAATGAACCGCTGGCGAAAACCCATTTCTGGTTCACTTTTGTCGGTGCGTACCTCATCTTCATGCCCATGCATTATTACGGCATGGCGGGCGGCTTGCGGCGCTATTCGCAGGGCACGGAAGTGGCGTGGATCAACACTCTGGCCCCAATCCAGAAATTCATCAGCATTGCGGCGTTCATCACCATTGCCAGCCAGTTCATTTTCCTGTTCAACCTTTTTTGGAGCATGTTCAAAGGCGAGAAGGCCGTAGACAATCCGTGGGAAGCCACGACTCTCGAATGGACCACCGCCACTCCTCCGCCTCACGACAATTTCGGCGGCATCACGCCCGTGGTTTACAACGGACCGTACGAATACAGCGTGCCAGGTGCACCGAAAGATTTTGTGATGCAGACGGACGCGCAAGTCGGAGCCAAGAAGCATTAATCCGGTCATGGCCAGCTTCAGCACAACCGCAACTTTAGACGAACCCCAGGTTTCGCGAGGCAACGAGGGGGGCTCGCCGCCGTTTTTTGGTGGCGGTGACGACGGCCGCTCTCGGCCGGGAGTGCCGGATTACAGAACGCGATTGCGGCGGGCCCGGCTGGGTTTGCTCGTTGCATTGACGCCGGTGCTGATGCTGTTCGTCTCGTTTACCAGCGCGTACGTGGTGCGGCAAGGTCTGCCGACTTTGGATCCGGGAACGAATCAATTGGTGCGCGACTGGATTCCAGTAAAGCTGCCCGCGCTGCTGCTGGTGAACACGGTGGTGTTGCTGGTAAGCAGCGTGGGGATGGAACTCGCGCGGCGGCAAACGAAATTGACAGTTGTGGCCGCCACGGCGAAACCCTCGCAAACGGTTCCGGTCAATGCGGAAGGAAAAACTCCGTGGCTGGCGATGACCATCGCGCTCGGACTCTTGTTTTTGTTCGGGCAATGGATGGCCTGGAAGCAACTCGCCGCGAGCGGTTTTTACGTCGCGACGACGCCAAGCAGTTCGTTCGTATATTTGCTGACGGGCGCGCACGCAGTTCATTTGATGGGCGGCGTCGTAGCGCTGCTGGTTGCGGGAGTTTTTGCGTTGCTGCATCGATCGGTGGCGACGCGCAGCATCGTTGTGGACGTCGCCGGGTGGTACTGGCATTTCATGGCCGCGCTGTGGGTTTACATTTTGCTTTTGCTCGAGTTTGCACGATAGCTGGTTGACGAGGAGGCCCGAGGCATGGCTGATCGCGTGGTGACACACGACATCCCGTCTGCGTACGAGCCGTCGCTGTTTGGCACGTACTCGAAGAAGATCGGGATGTGGCTGTTCCTGATGTCGGACTCGCTGACGTTCGGCGCGCTGCTGTACGCCTACAGTTACGGGCGCATTTCGACTCCGAATTGGCCTACGCCGTTCCACTCCGCGAGCATTGTGAACGCCACGATCATGACGGCGTTCCTGCTCACCAGTTCGCTCACGATGGTGCTGGCCGTGCGCGCTTCGGTGCAGAAAGATGCGAAGATGCAAACGCTGTGGCTGCTGGCCACGATCGCTTGCGGCGCGGGATTCGTCATTTTGCACGGAATGGAGTGGAGCAAGCTGATCGCCGAAGGCATGACGCTGCCGTTTTTCCCGCCAGTTCCTGGACACGACGTGAGCGCTGAATTTGCGAACGTGGCCAAGACCGTGCCGCAATTCCCGTCCACGTTTTTCACGCTGACCGGCATGCACATGCTGCACGTGACGCTGGGCATCGTTTATCTCGGCGTTGTCGCGTTGCGAAAAAAGTTCATTCCCATTCTCGTGGCGCTTTGGCTCATCGCGTGGCTCGGGACGCCAAGCTACAGCCCGTTCCACTACGGCGCGCACGTGCTGCTGGTGGCGGCGATTGTTTGCGCCATCATTTTGTGGCTGAAGCCGAAAGTGTACGATTCGTCGGATGTCGAGGTCGCCGGATTGTACTGGCACTTCGTCGATCTCGTGTGGATGTTCATTTTCCCCTTGGTGTATCTGATGTCGGCAAGGATTCTGTAGAAAGCGCAGCAAAGATTCTTTAGGAGCCTGAAGAAAATGGACGAAATACAGATCGCGATTGCGGAACGCGTTGCCGAAGAGCAACGCCACCACAAGATGGCGCAATTCTTTTGGGTTTGGGCTGCGCTACTTTTGATGACGGGCATCGAAGTGTATTTGACGTATCAGAACATGGCGCCGGTGAAGATGCTGACGATTCTGATGGGCTTGTCGCTGATCAAGGCGGCGCTGATTATCGGGTTCTTCATGCATTTGCGGTATGAGATTTCGCGCATGAAGTGGATTACCATGTGCTCCGTGGTGGCGTGCTTGATTCTCATGACCATCTTTTTCTTCCCGGACGCGGAGCGGATTGTCACGCTGGGAGTGAAGTGAGAATTTATCAGCGAATTGAAAGTTCGGCGGCAAAGGGATATTGTGGGTGAAATGAAACTTCGGATGGCATTTCTGGCGTTGGTCATTTTTCTGTGCTCCGCGTGCGCTGTGCCGCCTGCCTTCAGCCAGGGCTGCGCGATGTGTTCGAGTTACGTGGAGGCTAGCTCCAAGGGCGGCCAGCGCGCGGTCAATAAGGGCGTCCTGCTGTTGCTGATTCCAGCCGCCTGCTTCATGAGCGGCGGCTTTGCGATGGCCTATCGCTACAGCCGGAAGCGCGACCTGGAACAAAGCTGACGGGGAAGTTGTAAGTTTTAAGTTGTAGGTCGTAAGTTCAAGAGAAGAGCAAGAACTGCTCACGGCACCCCCTCCCCCCTTTTTTTCTGAACTGCGCATTCTAAAGGAGTTACGGGAGCGCGTTTTTGCAACTGCGCATTCTAAAGGACTTAGCAGTCGAAATCGTGGAACTGCGCATTCTAAAGAACTTAGGCGAGTCCACTGCCGACGACCCACTGCTAATAGCCGACAGAATAGAGAAGAATCCCCGCAGGGCTGCGGGAAAGCAGAGAGATCCTTCGCTTCGCTGTGCTCGCTCAGGACTCGCATCCTCATCGATGCTCGCTTTCACTCCGGCACCTCTGAGCCCCCCCCACCCCCCGGCAGTTTGCATCGTTATCAAAACAAAGGATTTGCAAATTGGGCAGTTCGTATTTGGTTGAAAATAAACGAGATAACGAGGGGCAAGATGGGCAAACCAGCTGACGGTCGACAGTTCACAGTTGTCGGTGGAAGAGAAGACAGAGAAATCCCTGCACGCGGCTGCGCCCCTCGCTGATCGGGGCAAGCAGGGTGAATCGCGGAAGAGAGAAGAATCTCCGCGCACCACTTCGTGGGACGCGGAGTACCAAGGTAGAGAGACTTTGAAGGGATTTTTGTAGGAAGCCGTGCTAGACCCTGCCCCTAGGTTGAATGGGAAAGACTGAGGGCGGTCCTGAGAAGATGGGGATCTTCGATTTGCAGTTGAGGCATACATAGTCGTCCGCCAAGTGCCCCAACGGCCAAACACCCTTATATCATAAAGTTATCTATCTGTCCACTAAAATTAAGTCCAGTGGATTCAAGTGGATGGCGGGGACAAAGTTGAGTGAGGAAGAGTCAAGCTTCGCGAATTTGTCAAAGGGGAGGTAAGGCGTGCGTTTGCTGCGGGATAGAGAAAGGAGAGGCTAGCGAAAAATCAGCCCCACCTTTTCATAAACCAACTGCGAAAAGGCGGGCCACCCAGGATTCTTTGCGGATCGGATGGTCGGCTCCGCCTTTAAGGGGCTACCACGCGCCCCTCCACATTTTAAAGTCCGAACGGCGCAACCCGCCTACAGCGATGTAAACCAATTGTCACGAGTGGCAACGTGAGCGACCGGTGTGACTCCCCTAGCTACGTCCAACCTACACCTCTCCTCGCAGAGCATGACCAGAAAGGCTGGGTATTTTTCTGATTCATTGAGGATTGCTTTGGCGATGTGAATTGGAATTGATTTAGACTCTCTAGTGACGGGAGGAACATAAAAGGCGCGCGGTTCGGAGGTCTGCCCGAGTTGGTAACACCTCTGAAGCAGCTGCAAGTCGGGGTCCCATGAATCAGTGGCAAATCTCGGCAGGTCTAGGGCTACCTCTGCCCCTAATTCTGCACCGGCGCGGCCGCCACTGTCCCAGGATTGCATATATTTTCTGTAGAGCATTTGCGTAGAGACGTGATCTACCCTTGTTGCGAATATCGATGCGGCCCGGATCGATAAATCAGTTGGGAGCTCGTTCAACTCCAGGCGCTCGCTCTTTTCCTCTCGGGCACGACCCCAAGACGATGCCGCCCTCGCGGCATAGAACAACAAATGCCACTGTTGACCGTCGAATGTGGCTAGGTTCCGTTCTAGAACGTCAACGATCTCTATGAGCGTATTCGTGGTTACCCAAGTTGACGCAAGTAGGCAAACCAGGAGCCGATCCATAGGTGTGTTTGCGGTATCGAATTGTTTTGTCCACCAGGAGTGAGCTCCCGACCGTAACCTGGCGTACCTAGCGCGCCTCGCGAGCGGTCGAGAGTGGTCGAGAAGGTCTGGACATTCCGAACATCTTTCCGCCGTGGATCGGATGCCCGCTGCTACATCTGCCAGGAGCATAAATGCCCATTGCTCACCCCACATTGACCTTCCAGCTTCTATGACACTCTCCCATGGAGCAATCTCGGTGGCCCATTCTATGGCTGGTCTTTTGGATTCTTTTTCCACGACCCGAGCAAGCTCGATGCAGTGGCGGTGATTCTTGTAGGATTCTGTGGCGGTGGTTATTTGGGGGTCCCAACTTAGCTTGGACCATCGTTGGCGCTCAAGCAGAGCCTCCAAGGGCATGGGAGCCTGCTTCTGCCTGAACGCCAGAGCATATCTTAGCGGATACAGCGAGAGAGTTAGAGCGTCTAAAGCAGATTCAAGGCTCTTCTGGGGCTGCGCCGTTATTCTCCGCTCGAGGAATCCGTGGACTGTACGGTCAAACAACTCCTCGGATCCCTCTAGGAGATCGAGCCTTCGGGCGCGATACAAAATACCCAAAATCCACGCGTCAGAAGCTAAATCGCCTACCAGCCTCTGCAGGGTTTCGCGGTCGAATGTCGGCAAAACTTCGAGGTCTAGTGCGTATTCTAACCAACGCGCTCGATCGTCCGGATCTTCCTTTCCTTTGAAGTAGTCAAGCCACTTCGTTGCAAGTTCTGCGGGTGACTCAGCGTTCGAGGTCAGCACTTGCGCGATGTCTTCTTCAAGATCATCTGGAGGAGCGGTGTTTAGAAGCTCGAAGCACCGGTTCAGGAGTTCATCTTTGCCACATTTGGGGGGTAGAACTATTGCGGTAGCGACTTGGGCTCTCTGGCGGCGTGAGATGGTCTGCGCTAGGTACCTAATGCCAGGGCCGGTGGCCGCCAGCTCAACGATCTGTTGCACTGACTTGGGGTTCTGGGTGAACACCCAGTCGGCCAAGAGCGTGGCGGCTAGAGTCCTGGGGTGGCTGATTAGACGGAAACCGTCCTCGCTTGAGAGTTCCTGCAGCCGCTCGACGAGAGAGGGCAACTCACCCTTGCTGTAACATCCGGCGTAGAAGCGAGCAACGTTCAGCCAATAAAAATTTCTTGCTATTGCGTCGAATCTGTCAGGTTTTGAACCGGATTTTTCTTTGCCTGGGGAGGACTGCGGGGCAGTGAAGTATAAATAGCAGGCTGCGAAGTATTCGCGCAGCGGCTGAACTTCAAACTCGAATGTCCCCACAACCCTAGATACGAGGGCGACGACACGCTCTACCATGCCAGTGAATAGTTCTTTAGCTAATTGAGGATCGTGTCTCTCGCGTGAGAGATACTCTGCCACTACGGATTGGAGGCGCTCTTGAGTGATGCTCGCTCGTGCTTCGCCGAGTTCCGCTTCTGAGTGGAGCAGCCACGCGAGGAATTGATGAATGTCGATTAAGAGTTCACGGTGCTCACGAACGGTCGGGCTCTTCTCAGCTTCCCTGCTAAAAAACAAGTCTATGTAATAGTCGTAGAGCGCGGTCCGCTTGTCAGGGAGGGAAGCGCCGCGGGTGAGCACTAGGCTTAGCAGAATTGCCAGCTGCATTGGATTTCGCGCTAAGTCGCGCAGGTGCGGTTGGTCGAGTTTACCCTTTAAGACTGCGCGAAACTCTACTGCTTGCTTTATGTCGAGGCGTCGAGCTCGGAGCCATTTCTCGGCATATTGCATAATGAGGGGACGGGTAAGCGAAAGGAGTTGCAAGTAGGTGTATTTGGTGTGGGGCATGCCTGGAGAGTTGGCGAATGCCGCCGGGCGGCTTGTTACGATGACCTGGAGGGACGCGGCATTCTCTTCGAGTCTTTGAACGCCCTTGACAATTTCTTCGACGGTATCCTGTCTGCGCTGAACATCGGCAACCTCGTCGAGGCCGTCAAGAACTAGTAGGATGGCACTGATACGAGACACTGCAAGGAAGTCGTCTATCGAGAATTGTGTGCCCCCCGATTGATGGCTAATGAGGGCGGCTAGGAATCCCTCCAAGGATTTATGCCAGCTCTTAGGAGGCTCGTTTTGGGTGTCCATGTTGAACGGGTCCTTCTTTGCAATCCAAGTGGCGAGGTCGCGCAGGTCTACCTTGATGGGTAAACGCACTGGAACATCCTTATGCTTGGCAGGGACAGACCCTAGCACATCCTCCTCCTGTAGCAATCGCATCCGGTGGACCTGGCAAACGTACTGCGCGATGGTCGATTTGCCCTGTCCCGGGGCACCCTCCATCACGATTCGGGGGACGGAACTTTGTAGGGCTTCGCTCAAGAGGAGTGTAGAAGCTTCAAACACGTTCTCTTGTTCGGGAGCCCAGTGAGGCGATTCTGTTGCCCATTCTTCTGCAACTGATTCAGCTTGCGATCCTGTCTCGGAGTAGCCAACGGGCGAGCCCGAGAGGCGTGAATAGAAGATCTGGAGCGGTCTACTGCTGACTAATTGATCTCGAAAGGTCGTCGGTACATCTATAAACAAGTCAAGGAGCTTGTTCTGGAGTTCCACCTGCTTGAACCGCACCTCTTCATCCATATCGTATTGCGTTCTTAAGAATGCTCGAATCGACGAAGCGCGCCGCTCACGATGTTCCGACAGGCCAGATTCGACGATCCAACGCAAGAAGTCCGGCCCTGTCATTAGTTCTGGGTAGACCCATTTTAACGACCACGCGTTGTCAAGCCTTCGATTCAGATCGTCCCGCCACCAACATTGCGAGGGGATGCCAAGTTTGTCTGACATCTCCCGATTCATTCGGTCGATTGAACCGCCGTCAAGATGCGCTGTCCCGGGGATGTTAGTGACCAAAATATATTGTGAAGCCCCCCTTGGGATTAGTTTCAGGACCTTCGGTAGCTCGTCTTCGAGGATGGAAACTAGCCAGTTGTGAGCATCGGTCCCGGCGAGGGGTTTTCGCGCATACTTAACTTGAAATACGATGAACTTGTCGGATTCGATTAGGTAGGACAGAGCGTCCCTACCACCGTCTGGCTGTGCTACCGGCAAGCACTGGACGCGGGGATACTCGCGTGTAATAAGCGATTGGCAGAGGAGCTGAAAGCGCTCGGGACCAAGGTTTTCAAGGGGGTAGTCCATTATCGTCTCCCCGATGGATTCTTGCGAATCGCACTGAAAAACAAGTTGGTTAACTTCGAGAATGAGTGTATTTACGATCGAGTCATAGCGCAAGGGGTTACTAGGCTCTGAATTTGCGAGGGTGCTACGAGGGAGCGGCGGCGGATGCGGAATGGGGAAAGCCGAGGCAGAAGAGGGATTCATCGAGCGAAAGCCGCTCGATGCGGCTGAATACTTTCCTTCTGTCGGAATGACGGAGGAGACACGGGTAGAGCAGGATGGCGAGGTGAACTCGCCGCTACAAAAGAGGGCGGGCGGTCACCGGATGCGGGAGCAGGGGAAGCGTTCGCCAATTCTGGTGTGGTAGTACTCTTCCTTTGCCGGGGACTTCATCAGCTCGTCGTAGACGCCCGAGGGGACATTGTAATACTGGCAAACTTCGCCGCGGGAGAACTGGATTTCGAGAGTTTCCGAATCTTCCTGGTAACCAATTTGGGTGATATCGACCGAGGAAACGGGGATCCGATGCATGAGAAGGGGCCCCTTTCTCCAGGGCGCCGGTAGCCGGGGAAGACTGCCGCACTTCGAGTAGGAGTGACGGCAGGCTTTACGACGTCAGGCGGATGGTCAAGCTCGTTTGCACTTGGCCAGCCAACGGGGGACGCCTTTCACAATCAGGCGGTGGCGGCTTCGGTCAGGAGCTTGAGCTGGGCTGGCGCTTCGGGTTCGGCGTGGAATTCGCGGGCGAATTCGGCCAGGAAATGGTCCATGGTGATGGGCGAACGGCCGAGGAGCTGTTCGAGGAGGCCATCAATCTTGCAGCCTTTGCCTTTGATGTAATAGGTGTGCAGGTCGAGCAAGGCGTCGGCCTGCCACTCGGGCATGCCCTGGCCGAGCATGGCCTGGCGCTGCGTCTCGGCGGGGATGTCCACGTATTGGACATCGCGGCCGGAATGTTTTGCAATCTTTGCGGCGAGCTCGGAGTAGGTGAGCGCCTCAGGGCCGTTCAGCTCGTAGGTTTTGCCGGAGTGCTCGCCGCCGGAGAGCGATTTGGCGGCGACGACGGCGATGTCGCGCACGTCGAGGAAGCTGACGCGGGCGTTGCCCATGGAGGAGTGAAAAACTCCCTGAGAGCGGATGGAAGGAGCGAAGTAGGTGAGGACGTTTTGGTGGAAGCTGTTGGGTCGAAGAATGGTGAAAGAAACTTTTGTGGATTTGAGTTTGTCTTCGACGCGGCGGTGCCAACTGGGAAAGGACTTGCGCCATTCGCGAGCGCCCATGGCGGAATTCAAGACGATGTGGCCCACACCGGCGGCGACGCAGGCGTCAATCATGTTCCATTCGAGCTCGATCAACTGCGGGAACGGAGAACACACCAGGTAAACGCTGGTGACGCCTTCGAGCGCCGGGGGCAAGGTGTCCTTCTTCGAGAAGTCCGCGATGACGGTCGAGGTTCCGGCGGGAGCTTTGGAAGCGTCGGTCGAGGAGCGATACATGGCGCAGTGCTCGGCGCCGCTTTTGGCTACTTCGTTTAATACAGCTTTCCCCATCGTGCCGCTTGCACCAGTTACTAAATACATGGTTTGTGCCTCCAGAGGAATACACGCCAGTGCAAGCGGGCTGGGGCAGAAGATGGCGTGGCTGGGGTGGGCCCCCTAATCATATAACCGGAGAGTGCGTGGTGAAATGCCAAAAATTAATTTAGGAGGCGGAGACTCTCTTGTGCGCAGAAAAGCTGCCTTGTTTGAACGCGGCGAGCAATGCGGCGTTAAGAGAATGCATCATTTGTGGTGGTGACCGCTGTGGTGACCGGGGCACCACACTACTCAGATGCTGATTATCTCGTGATCGGTGGCACCAAGGTGTTTTTGTGGTCGTAGGGCTGCTGGCGCGAGCGGCGATAGCCGAAGATCCAAATGAAGGCGTACCAAAAGAAAACGTAGATGAGCAAATTGCAGGTAAAGGAAAGCGCAAACCAGAACTTTGTCCAGCCTTGGAAGAGAGTGCCGGGTGTATTGAGCGCAGTGACCAAATGCGTCCCCGGGGCGGCAAGCGCTCCCAGAACTCGAGTCTCCCACGGGCTGTAACCGAGATGGATTCTCGCTTCGACCAAGAGGACAGAGGTAGCCACGCCCAAAATAAAGGCCCAGAGAAGTTTAGACTTAAGCATGCAGGCCTCCAGAATTAGAAGTTAAAGGCGAGCTGGGAGACCTAGTTGTGAACCTCACCAAACGCGGGGACAAGAGGAAAGCGGCAGCAGGGATTGCCTGCGGCAAGCAGGCTGCCACACTTCCCCAAAATTACGGCTGGGAGTCGGGGCGGCGCTTCAGCGTCGGCCGATCGTCATCGCTCGTGCTATTGGGATCGTTGCCAGTCGGTTGCTTCTTGGACTGCTCGGTCTTGCTGCGCAGGGTCGGCTTATCTTTGGCATCGGTGGCCTTGCGCGAGAACATGATATTGCGGAGGCGAGCCTTCACGGTATCAAATTCGGAAGTCGTGACGATGTATTCCTGGCGAGCGGGGAGAATGCGCGCGATTTCCTTTTGCGTGTTCCCGATGCGCTCCGGCGTGGGCGGATGCGTAGAGAAGGCCTTCGGGATGGTGCCGGGACGGCGCTTCTCGTCAGCCTGGATGCGCTCGAAGAAGGTCACGTACGAGTTCGGATCGTAGCCCGCCTTGTACATATACTGAATGCCAAGGAAATCCGCTTCGCGTTCGGCGTCGCGCGAAAACTTCAAGAAGGTCAGAGGAATCGCAAGATTCAGGCCTTGATACATGGCGTATCCCGCCCAAGTGTAGGGAATGAAAATCATGGCGGGAATCGAGGCCAACTGCATCAATTCGCCCTTAGTGGCCTGGCAGGTGCCGTGGCGCGCGGTGACGTGCGAAATTTCATGGGCCATCACGCCGGCGAGTTCGGATTCTTCCTGGGCGCGGAGAATCAGGCCGCTATTTACGTAAAAGAAACCGCCGGGAAGAGCGAAAGCGTTGACCTCGTCCGAGTCGATGACCTTAATGGTGAAAGGAACCTTGGCGTCGGAGTTGCGCACGAGGTTCTGGCCGACGCGGTTGACGTATTCGGTGACGACCGGGTCATCAATCAGCTTCGAGGAACGCTCGACCTCTTGAGCGAGGCCCTTGCCCAGACCGATTTCCTTCTCAATCGAAAACCAGTTCATTTTGCAACTAACTTTGCGATCGCCGATGGCCTCGACGTCTTCCTTGGTGTTCCTGGGATTGACGGTATCTTTCTGCTGCACGGGTTGTTCCGCGGCAGTGGCTGGTTGTTGAGCCTGCGGCTGAGGGGCCTGTTGCGAAGGCGGTGCCTTCGAGGGGTCTTGCTGCGGAGGATCCTGGCTTTGCGGCATGGCGAAGGCGGGAATTGCCAGGAGGGCGCTGCCCAGAGCGAACCTCAGTGTATGTTTCAGGATGGCGTTCATAAGCACCTCCGCCTACCCATTAGTATACACCCCGAAAGGCCGGGCGGGCGTCAAAACCTTCAAGAACTATGATGTCGAATAGGAAAATAAGGTTATCCAGAGCGGTAGAGGTGCTGAAGGCGCGGTGATCACACGGCATTCGCGCTGTATTTTGGTCCACGGAGCGGCCCCATTTGGTACTAAGCCGGCCTACCCCATGGGGACGACCAAATGGCCCGGAAAGTGCTGTTTGGGAACGGGTTTCGGGCAGTGGCAGTTGACACATTTTGGTGGTCACTCTACATTCAAAGACAGCCAAATCTACTTATGAGTTTAATAAAAATTCAGGTGGGCCAACTGTGGAAGAAGGACGCCACCGGGGATATTTACCTGGTAACCCGCATTTATTCGGAAGCACTGAATACGATGGCGGTGTTGCGGAAGTCTGGCGCCGAAGGGGAGGCTCAGATTCGCGTGCGGGTGGAGCGAGCCGCCAGAGGGCAGACCATTCCGGGTTTTTCGCCAGCGCAGCAAGAGGAGTCTTACTAGGACGAGGGCTCTCCGCTTAAATCGAACGAACTTCCATCTTTACAACATCTTCCACTTTCATCAGCTCTTTTTGCAGGAAAGGTTCGCCGTATTGAACGCCGATCATTTGGCCGTAGTGCCGAGCCAGTTGGTTCATTTCTTCTTCCAGGCGATCGATGGCCAGATGGACTTTGCTGGGGCGGTCCGTTTTTTTCGGGCGAAACTGAGAGGCAAAGGCGAGGATGGCTTTGCGGCGGTGCTCGTATTGATCGGAGATGTCCACGACAAAGGTGGGCCGAACGTCCGCATAGGAAACCGAATAAAGGATTTTGAACGGGCGGTAGGCCTCGCCGGTGATAGGCAGGTGCTTCAGTCCTGCCAGAAAGCAGCCTTCGTAACCCAAAGTGGAGGCATGGTAGTGGTCGGGATGGCGCGCTTCCCAGTAGGGCAGGATTACGGTCTTGGGGCGAAGCTGGCGAATCACTGCTGCGAGGCGGAGTTTGTTGTCGCGTGAAGGATGAACGTCTGAGTCGGGGACGCCTAAGGTGTCGCGCCAGCTTACTTTCAGGAGCTTTGCAGCCTTCACGGCTTCGCGCTCGCGAATCTTGGGCGTACCGCGAGTGCCCATTTCACCGGCAGTCAAGTCGAGGATTCCCGTTTTATAGCCCAACTGGGCCATCTTCAGCATGGTGCCGCCGCAGGTGAGTTCGACGTCGTCGGGATGGGCCGCAATCGCTAAGAGATCAAGATTCATTTTCTGCCCTCAGGGCCGCCTCCAGTGCCCGCCGATTCTATCAGTTTGGATGTTCTAGCAGAAAAGCCACGGCGCCGAGGACGACCTGCGTGCGTCTTCCTTTGCGCATGCGGGGCTGTGGTATCGTTTTGGGCCATGACGCAAGCTGCCGGGGGAAAAGGCGAGTCTCTACGAGGGAAGGTCGCTCTGGTGACGGGGGCGGGGAAGCGATTGGGACGCGCGGTGGCGCTGCGGTTGGCGGAAGAAGGCGCGGACGTGGTGGTCCATTACCGGAGTTCGCAGCGAGAGGCCGAAGATGCCGTCAAGGAAATTGAGAAATTGGGGCGGCGCGGCGTTGCCATTGGGGCGGACCTGGGTAGCGTCGGGGAAATCAAGCGATTATTCGACGAGGCCGGAAAACAGTTTGGGCGGCTGGACATTTTGGTGAATAGCGCGGCGAATTTTTTGCCGGCGAGCGTGATTTCCACAACCGAGCAAATCTGGGACGGTGCGCTCGACACGAACCTGCGCGCGCCGTTTTTTTGCGCGCAAGCGGCGGCGCCCTGGTTGAGAAGAACGCAAGGCGTAATCATCAATTTCGCGGACGCTGGAGGGCTGCTGGGCTGGCCAGGCTATATTCCACATTCGGTTTCGAAGGCCGGCGTCATTATGCTGACGAAGGCGCTGGCAAAGGCACTGGCGCCGGAAGTGCGCGTGAATGCGATTGCACCGGGCACGATTACGATGGAAGGCGATCCGCCGGAATGGGAAGCGGATTTTATCAAGCTGGCTCCGCTGCGCCGAACGGGCTCGCCGAGCGATAGCACGGACGCTGTCGTATATCTTGTCGGGGCTCAGTTCATGACCGGGCACGTGCTCGTCCTTGATGGCGGCCGCAGCTTGGGTTCATCGGTGGCAGAATTCCGCTGAAGAGCTGCGGAAAAGATGTGCCAGCGCCTGGAAATTCGGTTGAAAAGCGCCGTGCAGAGAAACGCGTCGCGGTGTATTCTAATAGACTGAAAACATTGCGAAATTTTGCGGGAGAAGAGTGTGGCATCCTTACAACGAAGATTTGAGGGAACAAATTCCGGAATGAACAGCGATACGGCGGTGCGGCCGCAGCACACGATTGAAGATGTGGAGATTCAGGAGTGGCTAGAGTCGTTGGATTCGGTACTGGAAACCAGCGGGCCGGAAGTGGCCGCGGAAATCCTGGAACGGCTGCGCGCCCACGCGACCGTCAACGGCATCGACCTGCCGTTTAGCGCGAATACGCCCTATGCGAACACGATTCCCGCGCGCTTGCAGCCGCTTTTCCCGGGCGATCAGGAACTCGAGCGGCGGATCAAGAGCCTGATTCGCTGGAACGCGCTGGCCATGGTGGTGCGCGCAAATCGTGTTGAGCATAACATCGGCGGGCATATTTCGACCTACGCTTCCGCCGCGACACTTTACGAAGTCGGCTTCAACCATTTCTTCCGCGGGCGCACGGAAGAATTTGAAGGCGATACGGTTTATTTCCAGGGTCATGCTGCGCCGGGAATTTATGCACGCGCCTTCATCGAAGGGCGGATCAGCGCGCACCAAGTGGAAAACTTCCGCCGCGAATTGAAACCCGGTGGCGGGCTCTCTTCTTATCCGCATCCGTGGCTAATGCCGGATTTCTGGGAGTTTCCCACGGTGTCGATGGGCTTAAGCCCGTTGATGGCCATTTATCAGGCGCGCTTCAACCGGTATCTCGAAGATCGCGGCCTCAAGCCCCGCGCGGATGCGAAAGTCTGGGCGTTCCTGGGCGATGGTGAAACGGATGAGCCGGAATCGCTTGGCGCGATTACGCTCGCTTCGCGCGAGAAGCTCGACAATTTGATTTTTGTCGTGAATTGCAACTTGCAGCGGCTCGATGGGCCGGTGCGCGGAAACGGCCAGATTATTCAAGAACTGGAATCCGCGTTCCGAGGCGCGGGCTGGAACGTTATCAAAGTGCTTTGGGGCAGCGAGTGGGATCCAATCCTGGAGCGCGACACGGAGGGGCTGCTCGTCAAGCGCATGGGCGAACTGGTTGACGGCGAGTATCAGAAACTTGTCGTTTCCTCCGGCGCGTATGTTCGCGAGCATTTCTTTGGCAGCGATCCGCGGCTGCTGCAGTTGGTCGAGCCGCTGCCGGACGAGGCGCTGCGGCGCTTGCGGCTGGGCGGGCACGACCCGCGCAAAGTATATGCGGCTTACAAAGCGGCGGTGGATCACCAGGGTTCGCCGACCGTGATTTTGGCGCGGACCATCAAAGGCTACGGGCTGGGCGAGGCGGGCGAAGGCAAGAACGTCACGCACCAGCAAAAGAAACTCAACGAAGACGAATTGCGCGAATTCCGTTCGCGGTTTGGCATCCCGCTGAGCGACGAAGATTGCATCGAACTGCCGTTCTACCGGCCTGCGGAAGACAGCGCGGAGATTCAGTATCTGCGCGCGCGGCGAGAAGCGCTGGGAAGTTACGTGCCGCAGCGCAAGGTGCGCTCGAAGCCGCTGGTTGGGGACCACGAGGAACTGTTCAAGGAGTTCCTGGAGGGCAGCGAGGGCCGGGAAGTCTCCACCACGATGGCATTTGTGGGCATGCTCCGGAAAATGCTCAAGGATCCGGAGATTGGCAAGCTCATCGTGCCCATTGTTCCCGATGAAGCGCGCACGTTCGGCATGGAGTCGCTGTTCCGCACCGTGGGAATTTATTCGAGCTCAGGCCAGAAGTACGAGCCCGTGGACGTGAATACTTTGCTCTATTACAAGGAAGCGAAGGACGGGCAGATTCTCGAGGAAGGCATCACGGAAGCAGGGTCGATGGCGTCGTTCATCGCCGCAGGCTCTGCATATGCCACGCATGGCATCAACACGATTCCGTTCTTTATTTATTACTCGATGTTTGGCTTCCAGCGGATTGCGGACTTCATCTGGGCTGCCGCGGACATGCGTACGCGCGGATTTTTACTGGGTGGCACGGCGGGACGCACGACGCTTTCCGGCGAGGGCCTGCAGCACCAGGACGGCAACAGCCATGTGCTGGCCCTTCCCGTTCCCAACCTGAAGGCGTACGACCCTGCCTTCGCTTATGAAATCGCGGTGATCGTTGAGGACGGCATTCGCCGCATGTACAAAAACGGCGAAAGCATTTTCTATTACCTTACGGTGATGAACGAGCCCTACGCCATGCCGGGGATGCCAGGCGACGTGAAGGAAGGCATTCTGCGCGGGATGTACTGCTTCCGGAAAGCGTCGAACTCGAAGGCCAAGCTGAAAGCGCAGTTGTTTGGAAGCGGTGCGATTCTCAATGAAGCGTTGCGGGCGCAAGAAATTCTCGAGACCAAGTACAGCGTGGCGGCCGACGTGTGGAGCGTGACGAGTTACAAAGAGCTCTATTACGACGGAATGCAGACGGAGCGCTGGAACCGCCTGCATCCGGGCGAGAAGCCGCGCGTTCCTTATGTCACGCAGATGCTGGCGGATTCCCCGGGAGTGCTCGTGGCCGCTTCCGATTATCTGAAGACGCTGCCGAACACGGTCAGCAAATGGATGCCGCGGCATCTGGCCTCTCTGGGAACGGATGGATTTGGCCGGAGTGAGGGCCGCGCCTCTTTGCGGGACTTCTTCGAAGTGGATTCGCGATTCATCACGCTGGCAACGCTGCACGAGCTGTACGCGGACGGCAAGATCGAAAAGTCCTTGGTAGACAAAGCCATTAAGGATCTCGGCATCAATCCCGACAAACCGAACCCCGTCGTCTCCTAGGTTTTAAGCGGCAGACCTTCTCTCTCGCGGGGATCCGCTTTGCTGCGAGGGTTCAGCGGTTCCAAATATAACGAGTCTCGTCATGCCACGGGGGACTGGTCCCTGTGTCCAACTCAAAGCTGGTAACGTTGGACTTTCCCTCCGGAACATACATACGCACTCGGGTCTTGGATTCACCAGCCTCAGGCGGTAACTTTCGCCAACCGCCAGGGCTCTGAATGTAAACGACTTTGGTGCCTTCGGCGGGGGTGAAGAACTGAAACGGCGCGTCGATCTGCTGGGACATGATGACCACTAATCTTCCAGCATCGAGCAAAGATGAGCTCCCCAACACTGTGACACTTCCAGTGATCCCCGCCGCGCGAAGCCGCTCCGCCTCCTCATCAGTCAGATTTACGTAACCTTTGCCAGGGGTCTCGGGCTCGGGAATAAGCCCGCCGCGCGGAGGCGGCAGATGCATGTCAAAAGGCACAACTGTCAGTGCATCAGCGCCGGGCGTCCACCGAGCGAAGATGACTTCGCCGTGGTGGTGCGGTTTGGCAGTGCTGACCGTGAATATGGGACCTCGAAGCTGCGGGTTCGCGGCATGCAAGAGAAGCGACGGCACGAACGGAACAAAAATCGCGAGAACTGCCCAATGGACATGCAATCGTGGCGTGGCGTCTGGCTTGAAATGCCGCGGCAGCAGCAAAATCCCATAAACCAGCGCGCACAGGGCAAAGTCGGTGAGGAAAATCATCGGACCGAGAAAGTAGTATCCAGGCTGATCCAAAAGGAAGAAAAAAGAATGCCTCCCGATGACAAACGCTAGCGCAGGAGCGAAAAGCGCACCGAGGATGCGTACTCCAAGCAGAGGTGTGCCAGAGCGGTGCAAACCCCACATGACAAAAAACAGCACGACGCCCCCGAGAAAAAAGGTGCGCGTCTGCATCAAGGCCCAAATAAGCGTGATGTAGAACCTTTCATGTGCGCGGGGACCATGCACGACGAGCGCTCCAAAAAGCGTCGCGGTGCACCAGACCACCACGAGCACATACTCGGTGGCCGCTTGCACAGTCTGAACAAAAAGGCGCCGAGCGAGGTTTTCGTTTGCCAGCTTCACAATTCATGAGAACACCAAACGAGATGCCGGACTACGCTGCGTCGGGAGAAGATGTCGTGAACGTCAGCCTCTGTGCTTTGCGATTCGTTGAGGCGTGAATCTATTCCGTCCCGGAGCTGCCCCCTGGACTTGGCGTAGAGTCACCGTTGACCGCAAGAAACTCGTTCGGCTTGAGTTTGCCGGTAGCGAGCTGCGCGATGAGCTGAGTGTTTGCTGCAAGAAAATCGTAATTGCCCAATTCCTTCGGTAACACCCAATCCACTTTCTCGAACGGGCGCGGCGTGAGTTCGCTTTCGGAGATTGCCGCGGCGAAAAAGAGGATTTCCAGTTGCTCGGGAGTCTCCGCGTATTTGTGCAAGACGCGGCCGATGGGCACGCACTTCGTCAGGGAAGCCCCTAATTCTTCTTTCAGCTCTCGTGCGAGGGCGTCCTGCGGCGTTTCACCTTCTTCCACTTTTCCGCCGGGAAACTCCCATTTGAGCGGAGAGGTGTCGCTGCGCCGCCGCTGGCCAATCAGCAGCCGCCGGTCAGCGCGCTCAATCACGGCTGCCACGACGGTCCTCATCGGCGTGCGGCCACCGGCGATGCCACTTTCTTCGAAGGAGTTTCGTTTTGTTTCGTGTGCAGGATTTCTTGCAAGGCCTTTGCGCCCTGCACCAACGGCGGCCCCGGAGTGTTCAACAGTTCGTCGCCGATCACATGAACGCGGCGGTTTTGGATCGCGGGAACTCCTTGCCACTCGTGGACCTCATACGCTTTCCCAGGATTTGCGCGGTCTCCCGTTGCGGCCCATGCGAGCATGATAACGTCCGGCATGGCAGCGGCAACTTGCTTTTCATCCACGCGCTCGCCCGCGGGAACAACCATCTTGCCGCCGCACAGGCTTACCAGCTCCGCTACCCAGGGCGGGGAACTGATGCGCGGGTTCGGCCAAGCTTCGCAATACACGCGCAAGCTGGGCGCGCCGTTCTTCGATTTGCGCGCGATAGCCGCGAACTCTCGCCTCATCTTACCAACAAGAGTCTCTGCCGCCTTGGCGCGGCCAACGATTCCTCCAAGCAAGCGAATGTCCGCATACACATCCTCAAGCGAACGGGGATTCATTGCCAGGAAATTAATCGGGTGCTCCAAAAGTTT
>Ga0307471_100000058_pt1 | contig 49193 bp, 62 predicted proteins | sample atmos_gasesAM3C__2_FD_204566 | JGI IMG/M metagenome (GOLD analysis project Ga0307471, IMG submission 204566) | Hardwood forest soil microbial communities from Morgan-Monroe State Forest, Indiana, United States - atmos_gasesAM3C_515 | ecosystem: Environmental > Terrestrial > Soil > Temperate... | reverse complement strand
CAGATGCCGAGACCTAGAAGCGATCAAGATGAATGAGCCGGACCGATATCGCTAGCTCTTGGCCGGGCTCTGCTCCTTTCGCATAGCTTAAGAACGGTCTTCTTCGACAAGGATACCGGTCAATCGTGAACAAGACCTTCCTCGTTCTCGGCGTAGTAATAATAGCTGCAGGAATTGCAACTTATGCGGTCTCCTCCTACACTGACCTTCTAGGAGGACGGACCCACCATACTATCCCATTAGGAGGCTTGGGACTCGCAGTCCTTGGAGTTCTCATCATAGTCGGGGGAGTGATGATGGGTAGGCCGGCAGCAGGGGCTGCGGCCGGCCAGTTCAAGTGTGCGCAGTGTGGAGCGGTCTTCGGCTCGCAAGCTGCATTGGACCAGCATACTAGGGATAAGCACAGCGCAAAGGCAAAGTCTTAGACCAATCCTCTCTTTCGTATTTTTTACGGACCCGGTTAGTTGTCCGGGCTTACGAGAGGTTTGAGAAATGGATCAGTGTCCAGTCGGGAGAATTCATCTAGGTCGATGTTCGCTCCTGGGCTCATTATCTTCTTCAGATAATCGCCCGCCTTTGGCGAGTCCCACCAGTCCTCGCCTAGCCTGTTTCCCAGCTTCTTGATCAGCTCAGACTTTCGAACCGCCGCGATCAGATAGCTCGGCGAGTACAAGTCGTAGTCAGGCATCACATGGTGTAGCTGCCAGTATTCGCCCGGTATCTCGAACCCGACATACTCCTTGTACAGTTTCGCGTAGAGTTCTGACGCCTGATCCATCGTCAGCTTCTTCTCCTGGAAACTGATCTTCATCAGACTGTTCGCCGCGTAGAAGGCTACAAAGAAGAGCTCCATGAAACGGCGCCGCTCGACAACCTCGCGGATCTGCTCCTCCGAGAGTCTGAACTTTTTTCGGAGATACCGCGGCTCCTCAACCAAGGTCTCCATGAACGTTGAAAATATCTCTGCCACTCCGTGCGACAACGATTCTCTGTCCCATAGTGCGAGGTTGGGATCGACGCTGATGCAGTGCATCGCATGCCCGAACTCGTGATACGACGATTCCATGTCCGTGTAGGGACTGATCGGCTTTACCAGGACACGCGCATCGTTTGGAATCTGGACGAAGAAGGCGACCGCGGACGGCGTCTTCTTTGGCCGATCCTCGACATCAACAGTGATCTTCCTAGTGTCAAAGCCGAGACGTTTGAGCTGTCGTATCGGCATCTCGGCCGGGTCAAACTTGGAGAAAATCTTGTCCAGGGGTCGGAAGATTCTTCCACGGAAATAGTAGAAATCGTCGTAGTATTCTGCCGGGGCCTTCTTGATCTCCCTGGAATAATGGTCGAGTGCTTCTCGGAACGGTTTCCTAACTGCGGAGCCGAGTTTCTGTACGAGCATCTTCAGCTCGGGCAATGTTATCCGCTCGCTCTCCAGATAGCTTCGAAGTGGTGTTGTCCCATATTGTTTGTGGACGCTCCAGGATTTTTCGAAGGTTGCTCTGATGATTGGTCTTATGAGCGGAGTCTTCTTGACCAGATCATCGTAGACCTGTTTCCTGCTCTTCGGGTCTGCTTTCGCGTTATACTGGCGCCAGCTCTTCCAGCTCACCGGACGACCGTGGAACCGCTTCTTGGAAATGACCTTCTCGGACCTTGCCTTGTCCAGCTCTAGGTTGAGGGGCGTCTTCTTTGACTCGGAAACATCGGCAACGCATTTGATGAACAACCGTCTAGGACGGCGGGATGATGACAGGAAGAGTTCGGCGTGGCGCGCCTTCTGCTCTGAAATACTCTTCATGAAGTTCTCGTCGAACTCGAGCCCGTCGTACATCTTCCAGTTCTCGTGCCCAAACAGGATAGAATAGGACTCGTCGACAATAGCCCAGGCGCTCAGAGGATACGGAAGGCGTTCCATACTCTCGAGTATGGAGAGTTGAAGGCGGATAAGTTGTTCGGAGCGATTAGTCTAGTACTTGAGCTGGCCCGATCGGCGTAGCGACTCGACCTGGCCCGCGGTATAACGGAACATGATGTCTCCGCGTTCCTGCTGGAAATCCCATGGAGCAACCAGTACGGTGTCTCCCATCTTGATCCAGACCCGCCGCTTCATCTTGCCACGAATCCTACAAACACGTGTAACGCCGTCCGCACATTCGACAAGGACCCTGTCGTAGCCGAGGAGGTTCTTGACGGTCCCGTACATCTGACCGGGACCCGGTGTAAGCATCTCACTCAGGTTTGCTTCGCTCAGGACCTTGCGCTTGCCCATCTTCTCACCATACTAGCGCGTAGGTTCCATATTAAAGCTCCAAGATACTACGGCTAGTTCTTCCATTTTATCGAGCAGCCGAAAGGTCTAGTCTCCTGGACCGACGGCTTATGTCCCGCCAGGATGGAGTCCAGTGCGTTTCTGAGATCGTGTGTCTTAGCCTCGGCGACGTTTCGATTGTCATCTATCCGGCCCTTGTACTGTAGGGTCCGCTGCTGATCAAAAGCGAAGATGTGGGGAGTGCAGATCGCCCCATATTTTAGGGCAATTTCCTGGGTCTCGTCGCGAAGGTATGGGAAGTTGAAGCCCTTGTCTTTCGATCGCTCAATCATCTTTTCATAACTGTCTTCTGGATAATTGTGGTCGTCGTTGCTGTTGATCGCGACAAGTGTCACTCCCCTGCCAGAATAGTCCCGCTGTAACGCGACCATTCGGTCCTCATAGTCTCTAACGTAAGGACAGTGATTGCAACTGAAAACGACCACGAGTGCTTTACGGTCGGCGAAGTCTCTCAGACCGTACGGGCGTCCGTCTACGGATTTGAGGTGGAAGTCGATAGCGGGGCTTCCGAGTGCAAGTCCCAGGGAGCCAATCGTCGTTGAAGACGACATTAATCGTCAGACCAACGCAAGGCCTTAGAAACCTTTCGAAGAACCCTCGAAACAGTCTGGTCGCATGACAATAACGAAGAGGAGCTTTCATGTTGGAGTATCAGGATTCAGCTATCCAGGATGGAAAGGAAACTTCTACCCTAAGGATCTAAAGAGTGAGGATTTCCTCGACTACTATTCCAAGAAACTGAACAGTGTCGAAATCAACAGCAGCTTCTACGCCCCGCCCACCATAGCAATGGTCAAAGCATGGGCGGCAAAGACCCAGGACGACTTCCAGTTTTCGATAAAATCGCCGCGGCAGATAACCCACATCCTCAAACTGGGAAAAGGCTCCGGCGACTCGGCGAAGAAACTAGACTTTACGATCGAACATCTTGGACCGAGACGCGGACCACTCCTGTTCCAGCTACCCCCATACCTCAAGGAAGACCTGAAACTCCTCGAATCGTTTCTCGAGGAGACGTCCTCTGTTCCGAGGCGGGTGTTCGAGTTTCGCCACCAGTCCTGGCTTGGAGAAACAACCTACAAGCTCCTCGAAAAGTATCAGACAGGATTCTGCATCGCCGAGACGGAAGATATGAAGCCCGTAATGAAGGTCATCGGAAACATCGCATACTTCAGGCTCCGGATGGACAAGTACAACAAGAAGAGCGTTGACGACTGGTCAAAACGGATCAAGGACTTGACAAAGAACGTTGACGAGACATACGCGTACCTACGCCACGACGAGACGGGAGAGAATGCTTCCTTTGCTCTCCAGTTGAAAGAGGCTGTTCTGTAATCGGGCGAGACTCGACTTTTCAGGCAGTCTTTGCGACTGCCTTCTTGAGCTCCTCGTAGTTCGGCTCTTTACTCGGATCGTCAGTGACCCACTTGTAGGCCACCACACCATTCTGATCTAGAATGAAGACGCTTCTCTTCGCAACGGTGTAGCCTTTCAGGTTTCCAAAGTTTTCGTGAAACACGTTGTACTGATGGACAATGTCTCTGCCATAGTCGCTGAGGATTGGAAAGTTGAGACTGTTCTTGTCTGCAAACGCCTTGTTGGTCCAGGGGTCATTGACGTCGATGCCCACAACTTGCGCGTTGAACCTGTTGAATTCGGCGAGACTATCTCTCAATGCGCACATTTCTTTAGTGCAGACGCTGGTGAAAGCGCCTGGAAAGAACGCGAGCAAGGTCGCACCTTTTGGCCTCAACAGTTCCTGAAGACTATGCTGTTTCCTATCCTGATCTGCTAGTGTAAAACTCGGAGCCTTTTCGCCCTGGTTGACCATTTTCTATCTCTGAAACTTCGCGTCCTGCTTCGCTATTTCTAAACTTTACACTAAGCATCGGTTTCTGCGGGAGGATTCCTGCAGAGCGAGCTAGAATTCTTGAAAAAAGGGTTCGGGGAGTAGAAATTTTTTCGGCGGGTCGGATCTAGTCTTGTTCGTGGTCTTCCTCGCCTGCCGCGCAGGACGAGTCATTACCAGTCGGATCAATAGTGCTACTGTGGTGGCTGTGTGCAGCTTCGTTGTCAGTGTCTGTGTCGTGGTGTAAGTGGTATGCGGGGTCATGTGTTCCCATTGATTTCACTAGGGCAACGGTAGTGTCCAACTTGTTCTTCAGGACGCCGTATGCATTGCCGTTGTGCTCGCCGTTCCCGTTTGCCTGTGGACTTGGATCGTTGTCAGCATGTGGATCGCTGGACTTTGTCTCACTGCAAGAACCTGGGTTGCCGCCTCCGTTGCCGTTACCATTGCCGTCACCATTACCTCCATGTGCAACAACTGCAACATCGGAGCTGCCTGCGCTGCCGTTGTGGCCGGAATCTCCACTGTAGGTGCCTGTTATTGTGGTCGTGCCGGCAGCGGCTGGTGCAAAGTCTACAGTGCATTTGTCATTTGACAAGGTGCAGCTAGAGGCTATAGTGCCGACTCCTGGATTCGACGATGTGAAGCTGACAGTTCCTGTCGGAGTATTCGAGGCACTGGTTGTGTCTGGAACTGTCGCGGTACAAGTCGATGCTCCGCCCATTGTAAGGGTGCTGGGACTACACGAAATACTAGAGGATGTGGCGTCTTTCGCATGATTTCCGGCGGTGGTGCCTGGGTTCGGACTGGTTCCTTGTGGTGTAGATCCGTGAAGCAGCATGAATGGTAGTGCGACCGCGACTAGTCCCGCGATGATGAGTGCTGCTGCGCCGAGTTTGCGTCTGCTTGGGATTTTCATTTTGTTTTTTTCGATCTCCCTTCGTTATTCGCTCGGTTCCTCATGGGCGTATATTATTCAACAAGTTGTACACGCAGAAACCTGTCAATCCAGTAGGATTCGCAGTGTGACTCTTTCAGAGAGCATGACGGGTCTCTTCCGATAACGCCTGTTCAGAGGATTCGGAGGAAGAAGTACAGAGTCAGAATGTTCGGGATCGTCACGAGAAGCCCGACCTTCGAGAACTCTAACGAACTGAATCCAGAGCCCTTGTTCTCTGCAACTTCTAGGATTATGACATTGCTGGCTGCTCCTAGCAGGCTCAAGCCTCCAGCGAGAGTGCTAGCTCCCGCTAGCGCGACCCACGCTTTGACATTATTCCCCGTGAATCCTGCGGCCTGCATTATCCTGATGTAGACTGCGACGAACGGGACGTTGCTGAGCAACTGGCTGAAGATCAGACCCGTCAGGATAATGACACCGAGAGAGACGATCAAGTCGGATGAGTTTAGAGCCGGAAGATAGAGTAGGAGAGATTGCAGAGCGTTAGAGTCCCAGAAGCCCTGGACGACGATGAAGAGGGACATGAAGAAGACTATGATGCCCCAGTCTACTGAAGCAAGAATCTCCCTCCTCCTCCCACTCAACACGTAGACGATCGTCGCACCCAACAGTGAAACTGTTCCAAGGTTGATGTTTCCTTGTATCCCAAACAGTTGTAACACACCGACAAGGAAGAACCCGACTACAACTATTCCAGCTGCCCATGAGGACAATCTCGCAAGTCTTCCATCCTTGACATGCGGAAGAGAAATCGTCTCAAATCCTGCAGAGGCCTCTTTGAGATCCTTACGAAAATAGAACTTGAGGATCAGAAGAGTGACGACGAGTCCAATGATCGTGGGAGGAACAAGATAGTAGAGAAAGTCGAGCATCGGATTGGCGATTCCGCTCGAGAGAGCAATCAGAAGGTTCTGCGGATTCCCGATGGGCGTCATTACGCTGCCGATCGTTACGCCAAGAGCGAGCGTGATGAGCAGCACACTCGGCCTCATCCTCATCTGCCTGGAGAGTCCGAGCATGATCGGTGTCGCGGTTAGCGCAAGTGTATCATTGACTAGGAATGCGGAAAGGAGACCCATACCGAACAGCACCAGTGCCAAGGCTCGCTGGGGAGTCCTGGAGAGTCTCACCATACGGGCAGTCAAATTCTCCAGCAGCCCGGACAGATCCATGGCCGCTACGATCGAGAACATTCCGAGAAGGAAGAATATCACGTTAAGATTGATGGAGACATAAGCGGTCGGGAGCGATATTGCTCCCGAGAAAATCATGGCTACTGCCCCTGCGAGCATTATGGTCCAGATGGGAAGTTTGAACCATCGTAGGTTTCGTAATGCGATAAGCAGGTAGATGATGATGAAAATGGCTATTGCAAGATAGTTGAGTGACAATGGACAGCTAACGGATTGCCGGTAAGAATCTGCTTATGGATAATGTGTTTGAGCGGATGGCACCATAAGCCGGTCCGGCTCTAGAGTTCTTCAAGCATTTTCTTGGACCAGAGCAACGATCCCTGCGGCTTCTTCGTTTTCTTCTGGGGTTTAGGCTTCTTGGGGGCCGCAGTAGCCCTGACTGCCTGAGGGATCAGTCCCTTGTTGGGAAGAACTGGGTGGGGCCCGTTCGGATCTTTTCCTAATCCAACGACAGAGCCTTCAAGGTCTCGCAAGATCCCGTTTTCGTAGAACGCTCGGTGGCGCCCCTCGTAGTCGATGACGTCTCCTTCTTCGTCAAGCCAGGCAATGTTGTGCCCGTCGAAGTCTACGATTCTGTTATCTTTCAGAATCCTGTATCGGGCTGTGCCGTTCTCGTCCCATACGACATCAATCTCTTCTTCCTCTGCCTCGCCCGCTGGTTCCAAGGCTGCTCTCTATGCCCGGCTACGCGTCAGCCTAAGAAGGTTATCCACACTCTTACGAGTCAATCCAGTAGAATTATTCCGACATAGACTAACCCTATTTCTTAAAATAGCAGATAGGTAGCTAGGAATCGCAATGGGGCGTGTTCTCGCGGAAACCCACACCTGCCCTGTCTGTGGTCACACAGGTCCCTGCACTAGATCAGCCGGCGAGACCGGACAATACAGATACCACAACTGCCACGTCTGCGGTTCTACCTGGAAAGAGCTCAGGAACCCAGGACCCGACAAGGAATCCAAGGCAACTCTCCAGACAGCATAGTTCTATCCACTAGTATTCCAAGCCAGAAATAGTGGTGTTTGACAGCTCAGCAGGACGATCTTGCCAAAGAAAAGGCAGCATTCACAGAGCAACAAGCGGCAGAGAAGAAAGAACAAGAAGAGAAAACAGGCTCGTAACAGCCGGAGACCCAGTGATGTTAGACGGCGCCGAGTCCCATCACGGGCTACCTGAACTGAGGATTCAAAGAGACACCAGCTTTCTCGAATAATCCTACAGCATTGACGAGGTAAACCTGTAGGACTGGTGCAGCAGCCTCGTCAAAGACGAGAACTGTGGGTTCTGGCCCAGCTTGAGGGCGACCCAGCCCTCTCGATCATGAGGCTCTGGCGACCTTGAGGCTATTCCCCGAGCGAGCACGTTCTCTTTTACGTCAGGTGGCAGACGAATGTCGATACGGTCGGGCTTGTGAACGTGAGCGAACGCTTTGCCGCCTATCCGAAGCTCGAAATCGTCTCGGCTAGAGTCGTCCGCCTCCACACCTGGAACCAGAAGCATCTCAGCAACGATTATCTCCAGAAAACCCAAAAGGACACCCATCATTTCTCGAGTCGTTATCTATCTTTAACAGTATACCTTGCTCGAAGCGATTAGCTCCAGCACTTCCCAGCAAGTATTGAACCTCGATCTAGAGCCGAATGTATCTGCGCAACCGAGGCCAACCGGTCTTTGCGAGCTTCAGCCTGGTCGGGTCGCTCTTGACCCAGCGAAGCATGTGAAAGAAGCTGCGTGCCCTTTTCTCATCCCGATCTTCCAAGGGACTATACCCTAGATTTCTGATCTCGTCAAGGTAAGCTGTCTCTACGTTGTCCTGGGCCTTTCCAGAAATGATGGAAACCTTCACTCTCTCCTTCCCAAACTGGTCAGCGAGCCTAGGCCTGGTTTCGTCAAAGAGGAAACTGCTGCATATTTCGATCTCTTCGTCAGGCGCGAGCTTCATCTCGTCGAGAAGGCGGAGAGTCAACTCTGTCGCCTTTTTCAAGTAGAGCTTCCTTCGAAAATCTGGGCTCTGGAAATAAGAGACTGGGATGACATCGTAGTGAAACTCGTCGGTCTCTTTCCGGTGGGCCCCTACAATCGCTCCGAAGAGGAGATCTCCCACGCCAGCGTCGTCAACCTGGATAGTCAGCGTCTAACTGCTCCACTAGATAGCATACAATTTACAGACTCCGAACAATAAGCCTAACGTTTGAAAAAAGCGTCGGGTCTGGCGCTTGTATCAAAACTGTTCTAAGGTCTTCAAGCCTGATCCCGTGGCGATAACAACTGAGGTTTCGCCCTTATCCACAGTGTCCATCTCATAGAGATGTGGGATGGCCGCAAATGCCGCTGCACTTGATGGTTCTATCAGCATGCCCTCGCCTCCGGCGAGCCTCCTCATCGTAGAGCGAATCTCCGAATCAGATACTTTCAAGGCGAGTCCATTGGACTCTCGAAGGCTTTTGAGAATCCACTTGCCCGCTAGAGGTTTTGGAATCTTCAGTCCGTTCGCGATCGTTCTTGGCGACTTCCACTCTTCGACCTCTTGCTTCCCACGATTGTAAGCGTTAACAACCGGCGCGCACCCAGAAGGTTGGACAGCGACCATTCGAGGCTTCTTCCTAATCCAGCCGAGCCTGTGAATGATACTGAACATTTTCCACATTCCAACCAGGCCCACTCCTCCCCCCACAGGATACACGATATAGTCCGGGGTCTCCCAGTTGAGCTGTTCAGACACTTCGAGAGCCATGGTTCCCTTACCGTCATGTCGGAAAGGTGTCACAAATGTGGAGGCGTTGTATTCGCCTGTTTTCCCTGCAGTCTTAGCCGCGTGTCGCCCTGCGTCACCGATTGTTCCGGGGACTTGAGTGAGCTTGGCACCTAGACTCCTAGTCAATTGGACCTTCGACGGGTTCGCCTGTTTCGGCAGATAGACTCTGCACCGGATTCCCGCTATTCTAGAATACAGCGCGAAAGAGCAGCCTGCGTTTCCCTCGGAAGCCAAGACCAGTTGTTGTAATTTGGATTGCGAGAGTCGAGTTACAGCCACGGAGGCGCCTCTATCCTTGAAGGTTCCAGTCGGATTCCGGGTCTCATCCTTCACCCAGATCCTTGTCGAGTAGGTTTTGACGCGCCGCAGAGGCGTGCCGCCCTCCCCTGCGGTAACAGGATCGACATTTCGCTTGAATGGCAAAAACATGCTGAACCTCCACATCGTCTGAGCTTTGTCAGTGAATTGTTTTGGTGAGTATTCGGCGAGGGCGTCTTCGTCGAACATGGTATCCAGAAGCCCGGAACATTTTGGGCATCTTCCACGAGGAACATCGTCCTCGTAGATAGAGCGGCAATCATTGCAACTAAGACCTTTGTATGTTTCGGGAAGCTTCAAACTAATCGCTTCTCCACAGTCGACATGCACCTAGTCAAAGCTCTGGGTTGAGTCACGAGTTTCAAGAATGTTAGCCGGTAACAGTTGACGCTTCGTCACTAGTGTCTCCCTTTGAGAAGTAGCTTCGGATCCTGGCAATAATCCGGTTACGCCGTGTGTCCTTTCTGCCCAACAGTCTATTCTCCCAATCAACACCTATCAGGAAATAGGCGATTGGGACCAGTATTGCTACCGAGAGAATGCTCGTGTAGGTTTCCTGTCCGAAAGATTGCACGATAGATTGTCCTAGTTGTCGCGCAAAATAGAGTACTGACAGTATCCAGATAAATTTGCCAACGTAGAGCGAGACGAGCGTTTTTGGAAGACTGTACCGGATCATCCCTAGAGGAATAAACGCGGTGTCCACCAAGGGTGAGGCCGCAAAGATTAGGCCCACGAGAAACGTGCTTCCTCCGAGGTATTTCCGGAGGGAGTCGAATCTCTCTGTCTTACCAATGGCCCGTCGAGCTCCGTATCCGAGACCGTAGCTGGCCAGTTTTCCTATGCAAGCTCCCAGAGCAGCTATCGATGCGATTTCGATGATGCCGATTCCCTGAAACGGCGATCCAGGATTGCTAACTAGAGCAACGGTTAGCAGGAGTGAGGGAGTCGGGACGAACGGTAGAATATTGCCGACCAATCCTAGGACGAAGACTAGGAGCAACGGGTTGCCGGAGAAGAGCGCTGCAACCCAGTTGATCCAGTCCAAGACGAAGAACATGAGACTGACTATCCAATGACCTGTTCATGGTAGAAAAGCTATAGTGATCTGTTGACAAATGCTCAGAGATACAGCACAGGGTTCAAAAGCCACGCCTGGAAGAAACTGTCGAACCTGATGCAGAAAGACGTTTACACGAAGAAGATCACTTCCGAAGAGGAACAGAAACGCTTCGTGCTTGTATTGAAAGACCGGCTATCTTTCTTCCCGCTCGAAGGGAAACCATTCAGGCTCATCCACAACGGAATGCCCAAGAAGGCCAGGGTCGAATCATATCCTTGTTCTTGCAGGGGACCCGACGAGCCTCACTCTCACTATTTTCTAAAGACCGCTGGTCTGAAAGCGGGCGACAGAGTCATAATTCAGAGGGACGCAAAAGGAGCAACGAGGTATGTCCTACAGGTCAAACACCATCCTAGGAGATCCTAACTAATTAGTCGGCCTCGCTGATTCCTCAACTGGTCGAACTGATGGTTGAAATCGAACTCCTCGGCGGCGTTGGAGAAATCGGCGGAAACAAGTTTCTGGTCCGCGACGAAGACTCCAGAGTACTCCTTGATTTCGGCATGAGCCTAGGTGCACGAGGGGAGTTTTTCTCTGAACCCTTCCTAGCTCCACGAGACGGTCACGGACAAATCTCACTCGGAATCCTCCCAGACGTTCATGATCTATACCGAGATGGAGGTGAGCCTCCTGTCGATGCAGTGATCCTCAGCCACTCCCACATTGATCACTCGATGTGCATCTCTTTGCTGAACAGGAAGATTCCAGTCTACTGTGGAGAGACCACGCTCGCCATTCTGACAGCCCTATCGGAAATGCGCCCCAAAGGTTTCGAGAACGACCTTGAGGGATTACAGTTCAAGACATTTCGAACCAACGACAAGATCAGGTTTGGAAAGATTGAGATCGAGCCAATACACGTTGACCATAGCGTGCCGGGATCCTATGGCTTTCTCATCCATACGTCCGGCGGAACGATCGCATATAGTGGAGACTTTCGAGCACACGGGTCCAAATCAAGTCTTACAACCGACTTTGTCGCGGCGGCAAAGAATTCAGAGCCGGATCTGTTTCTCTGCGAAGGAACCAACCTCGTCAGGGGCGACCTTAGAACAGAAAAGGAGGTCCTTGAGAAATCGGAACATGTAGTCAAGAAGACAAAGGGCATTGTTCTTGCCAGTTTTTCCACAGCCGATATTGACCGACTTAGAACCTTCCACGAGATCGCTCAGAAGAACGAGAGAATGCTAGCCCTCTCGATGAAACAAGCCTACCTTCTCAGGGCGCTTTCGAAGGACAAGAACCTGGAGACCCCAGATGTCCTCAATAGCCGACATATTGCGGTTTATCAAAAGACGAAGAAGACGTACTATCATTGGGAGAAGGATATACTAGGCGCGACAAATGTCAAGACGTCCAAGGATGTTCGCGAGATGCAAGACAAGGTAATCCTTGCCTCAAGCTCCTATGACATGAACGAGGTCTTGGATATTCAGCCTGGTCCTGGGGGCGCGTTCATCAATAGCAGCTCGGAACCTTTCAATGAAGAGATGGAGATGGACCATGAACGATTCATCAATTGGTTGAACCATTTCGGTCTTCCGATGTATCAGATTCACAGCTCTGGGCATATGATGCCAACAGAACTCCGGGAGGCCATCAGCCAGATCAGTCCCAAGCGACTCTTGCCAATCCACACGGAACAACCTGAACTTTATCGATTGTTCGTGAAAGACCTGACCCGGGTCGAATTAGGGAGCAAGGGTTCGACGATCGAACTTTAGATTCTTCGGCCCTTAGAACGTGCCAAAGCCAACAAGATCTAGGCTAGATTATATCGAGGCGAAACAAACAAGTGGAGAGAACCTTGACCACGACGGAAGCGTTGATTGAGAATCGGTTGGAAGTCATTGAATTTCCAGAATCGATCAAGAAGACTGCGGCCGAAGCTATAGCATCATTGGTCAGTGACTATGGAATCGTATACATCACAGCCCTGACACGCCAGGGATGCTCCGGATGCGAGGAACAGAAACCTCTCTTCGAGGCTCTCGCGGCAAAGATGTCACGTGAGAACGTCCGCAAGGTAAAGTTCAGGAGAATTTATGTGAATTATCAAGAAAACGACAAGAGGGATTCCTGGGAGAGCAAGCGAATATTCGGCCATGGCGCGTATCCCACCTACATGGTCCACGTGAAGTCCCACGTAGGCCCATTGGAGATTTACCGCTCAGTTTACCCTTCAATGGATGAACTGGAGAGACAGATCAGAGAGAATCTCGAATTAGCTGAATTCTACAAGACTGAGGCTCAGAAAGAACAGGCGTAGTCAGGACCCGGCCCTGCAAAGAGGGCAGACAACCTCGAAGCCAATCGACGACGCTAAAGTCGCCCTTCTCAAGGATTCGCGTCAGGTTAAGATCAGGACTTATCACCCTTCTGACATGGAAGCCCTGATTTCGATGTATGCTGGGCTCTCGCAGGAGTCCCTGATGTGGAGCATGCCTCCCTACAATCGTCAGAGGATCGAACGCTGGACATCTAGTCTAGGGAGTTCCATAATCCTGATTGCCCTTGACAATGGAAAGATTGTCGGACATCTTCAGATATCCAAAGGTCCTGGCCCCCGATTTCGTGAAATGGGCGACCTTTTCATCTATCTACATCAGGGCTATCAGAACGTAGGATTAGGAGCCGCGCTAATGAGGGAAGGAATTAGAATTGCGAAGGAACAACGTACACCGGGTTGAATTGACGGTTGTAGCTGACAACCATCGTGCTATCAAGCTATACGAGAAAGTCGGTTTTCAACGCGAGGGTTTGAAGAGAGAAAATTACCTCGGAGAAGATGGAATATATCACGACGAAATCATAATGGGAATTATACTTTGATTTACGCCTTATTTGAGAGAATTAGGCTCAAATGAGCGAATTGAAAGTCTTCCTCAGGGTCATTAATCGCTGTGGGTTGAGCTGGCTGCTCAAGTGAAACCTGGTCCTGTCTTTTGTGAAGACAGTGGAGGGTTACCGATTGCTAGTTGTGGCGATGTTGCCTTTGGGTGCGAGGCTTTGCGTGCTTCTTTCGAGCCTTGGCGCGTTCTTCCTCAAGAGTAACGAGAAGCGTGTCTCCTTTCTCAAAGCCTAGCTGTTGGAAGTAGGATCGAGGCACGACCAGTTTGACATTGTCTCCTTCGTTGATCATCTTTACTTCTAGCACACTGCTCATAGAATAGCCTCTGCTATCCCAGGCTATAAGAAATGCGGACAGGAAGGCAGAAGAAACGCGATCCGAATCACCTAGGGCGGTCATTGGAAGCGTCGATACTCATAGGAGGTAAAATGGTAGCTACCTTGCAGAGTAGAAATGGTAGAAAATCGATGCTTATTCAGCTAGTTTTGAGCCGAAGTATAGGCCACGACCAATCAGACCCTCGGTGTCATAGCTGACCCCTAATCCGGCGTCTTTGAACGCGTTCTGATAATCTTCTCCGGTAAAGAGCCCCATCTCCAGATGTTCCACAAAATACTCAATTCCCTTAGTTGAGGCCACCAGATGATGCTCATCGTTAACTGAGAGATTTGCCCTACGTTTGCTTACACTGAGCCGAGCAAGCTTTAGATCAGGCTGATCGACAAAGTTAGCCGACAGATGGCCGACGGTCCATCGATCCGGGGTGATCCAAGGTTCGAGGACAAGCAATCCTCCCCGCTTGAGATGCCGAGCCATTCGCCCCACAGCCTGTCGCATCCTAGTCTTAGTCTTGACATGTCCGATTGCACTGAAGAGACATGTGATAACATCGAACCGATTTGCAAGATGAAATTTGCACATGTCGCCCTGCCGAAAGATTATTCCTGGATGCTTCTTTCTCGCCTGCCGTAACATCGCAGGATTGACGTCTAGCCCTTCAACGTCGTACCATCGCTTGAGATACGTAACGTGGTTCCCCGTTCCGCACGCTACGTCAAGAAGAGTGTTGCCGGGTGCCTTCTTGCGGCGCTCGATGAAAGTGTGGAGCTTCTCGCTCTCCCTTCGGTAGTTCTTCAAACCGTATATGTTGTCGTAATAGACCGCTGATCTACCGTACAATCCTGTAAAACATCGCTAAGACTGTTGAAACTCTTTTCGGGACCTACTGATGGAGAGGCAGAACCATCGCTTCCTCTGGTCGGAGGAGACCGATGGTAATGAGCTGGGTAGCGGCTTCTAGAACCTCTGTTCGAATCTCGGGGGGTGCCAGCTTTTTCTCGGTGGCGATCTCGACGATTATCTCGTCCAAGGTCTTCTCTCCATTGCTTTTCTCCCATAGGTTTGCAATGTCGTCGCTTCCAAGGTATCGTGAGTTGGTCTCGTTGATGAGGACGATCTTTCCATCTGGGTTCTTTGCAATGTGCCCCTTTTTCTCAGGTTTGAATGTCGCCGGGTTGAATTCGATCGTGACTTGTTCCTGCCCTGCCTCCAAGCGCTTTTTCGCTTCAGGGTTCATTTTATCAGGGGTCCAGGGAGGGTCCCAGACTATCTCAACCTCAGCCTTCTTCACCCCCGGGATCTTCTCGATTTCGGTCTGAACCTGATGCATGAGATAAGCGTGGGCCGGACAGCCAACCGTGGTCAGAGTCATTTTGACCTTGACACTGTCATCGTCTATTTCGACGCCGTATACTAGTCCGAGGTCGACTATGTTCACCGGTATCTCGGGATCGTAGCAGCTACGAAGCGCATTCATTACTCCGTCGACTGTAAGAGACTCTGCCATGGGACTTCCTAACCGAGGAAGAATAGCCGCCACGGACTATTAGACATATTCTAACTACTTGGCCTCAGTGCTTTCTTAAGCTCCTCAAGGTTTTCTGTTGCAGAGTTAGACGGATCATTCTCAATAATAGCGGGTGGCTTTTCTGCGCCTGATTGGCGTTCATCGGGATTGATTCTGGACTCTTTTTTCTCAATTTGCCCGGTCTCGACTTCCGAACTGTTAGCCTGTCTGGGCGATTCGTTGTGTTCCATGCACCATTTTGTGAGCGCCTCCTCGGCCGCTTTGCTCAATGAGCCGCGCCCATAGCCATAGACGTTCATCGCAGTCTTCCTGAACCTTTCGTTCAGATTGTCCGAAAGATAGACCTTCATCTCGACCATTCTCTGTCCCCTTCTGACCTTGTCACTAAAGGGACAAGGCTAAACAGGATAGTGTAACAAAGACCCAACGCCAACAGGTTCCGCCAAGAGTAACTTCTCAATTGCAGAGTATCTCTTGGAAAAAGTGGTCGTGATGTCAAAGCAGTCAAGCATCATGGACGATTTTCGACCCATAATGCCTCCGCTCGTACGGTTGCTCGCTGGAATCATCGTACTAGTCGTGATACAAGCAGCAGTACTCGGATTTCCGGGCATAACTCAGGTCATTCCAACCACGACTATCACAATTGCTAGCATGGTCATCTTCACCATCGGGCTAGTCGTCGCGGGCATTGTCCTCAAGTTCGGAACCCAACTCTCTGACTCTCTCGGAGAGACCTACAAGAGCTACAAGACTTGGACACCGTTGCTAGGCTACCTCTTCCAAATGGCGGCCCTGCTAATCCTATACACCGTTTCCAAACCACTAGTGATTACCTTCTTTGCAAGCGCCCCATGGGCCTATCCACTGATCTTCCTTCTCGTCGCGCTGGCACCAACAATCAAAGTCGTCGTTAGGATAGTCAACGCCCTCGAAGGCCACAACACCTCAAAACGTCTCTTAACCAACTAGCACCCCATCAAGGGCAGAGCATACTCTCTTACCTTCTAAAAAAATCCGGGTCGAAAAAGGACGATAAAACCTCCCCCGTTTTTTGGGCGTCTGAATTATTCCAACTAAGGTAAGAAGATGAACCTATGGTCCGCCAGATTTCAGAGCATTCGAATTAGACTGTCCCGATGAGAAACCCATGCTGCAGCCATGCTCGCCCCTGAGTCTTCCCTTGAAACCCAGTCCTAACCCTTCCGCCGCCTTCTTGTAGCTACTCATACAGGTTCCACAGAATATCGACCTTGCCTGTGTCTGCGTGAGCCCGTAGTCCTCCGCCTGTGCCGTCACGGACTCTATGCATCCGCACACGCGTAGATTGACCGTTTTGAATCCGTTCCCAGTCTCAATGTCATAATCGCTTCGAAACGTTTCACCCATACTCTCGGCCAAGCTGTCTCCGAGAGCCTCCGCCGCCGCGTTTGGGCCATCGTTGCTTCTCTTGCGAATTTCCTGGATCTTCAGTTCAGCCTTCTTATTCGTCAGAATCTCCATTGCTGGTCCAATCGCGTCATATCCGAATGCGGAGACGAACGTACCTACTTGGAGGAGAAGATAGTGTGCAAGTGTCTTTCTGAGCAGTGCATACTGTTCCGCGAGATTCCGTGAGTGCTTCACACTAGCCTGTTGAGTCATGATGCTTGACCTGACTCCAAGGCACTCCTTCTAAAAACTATGTGAACCATTTTTACACGGAAGAGGTCAGAGTCTAATCTCTCCCTCAATATTCTAAATACGTCCAAGAACTCCCAAGACTCGGCGTCTATTCCTGACCGGCTCTGATCTCCTAGTGGAGTGTCTCGAGAATGAAGATGCAGAATTCGTTTTCCAAGTTCCGGGTGAAGAAACCCTCGCGCTGACCGACTCCTTGGGACGATCTAACAAGATCAAGCTGATCACTGTTAGACATGAGCAGGCGGCTGCTTTCATGGCCGGGGTCTATGGACGGCTGACGGGTCGACCAGGAATATGCGCCGCAACTCTAGGTCCCGGTGCAACTAACCTTGCTACGGGAATTGCAGATGCCAACGTAGACAGGGCACCTCTGATCGCGTTGACTGGCCAAGCTGCCTTGGAATATTTCCATAAGGAGTACCATCAGTATGTTGACGTCGTTAGTATTCTCCGTCCGATCACTAAATGGAATACGCGGCTATTCAAGGCGGAAACCATTCCCGAGGCGGTGAGGAAGGCTTTCAGAACCTCCGCTGCGGAGAAGCCTGGGTCGTGCCACTTGGAAATCCCAGAGGACATCGCCGACCAGGCCACCCGCAATAAGCCGATTCCAAAGATTGCGGGTCCCGAGCAGGCTCGTCCAACTACGAGTCAGATACAGCAGGCCGCTCAACTGATCAACAAGTCGAAGGCCCCTCTCATCCTTGCTGGTAACGGAATAATTCGTGCGCGATCCACTGGAGCATTCCGCGAATTTCTGGCGGAAGCGAAGATTCCCGTAGCTCACACTTTCATGGGTAAGGGTGCCCTTCCAGACGATAATCCGCTGAGCCTCTATGCGATCGGATTGTCCTCACAGGAGCTTGTTAGCAGAGCCTTCGAACTCGCGGACCTTATCCTAGCAGTGGGCTACGATTTGGTCGAGTATGCTCCGTCATTCTGGAATCCTCATAACGACAAGACGATAATCCATGTGGACAGTACGAGCGCTGAGATCGATACCAACTACCAGCCCAGCATACAACTCGTCGGGCATATCGGCCAGACCTTAACAATTCTTACCGGCCAAGTGAAGCCTCGGACTAGCAACTTCGCAAAATCGGTAAGAGAAAGCATCCTTGCAGAAACAACAGCCAAATCACAAGATGAGTCATACCCGCTGAAACCACAACGGATCCTACACGACTTACGGGAAGCTTTGAAACGGGACGATATTCTAGTAAGTGATGTTGGCGATCACAAACTCTGGATCTCAAGATTGTTTCCAACCTATGAGCCCAATACGGTACTCATTTCCAACGGATACGCGAGCATGGGCATCGGACTCCCAGGGGCAATAGCCGCCAAGCTAGTCCATCCTAATCGAAGAGTAGTCGCGGTTTGTGGAGACGGAGGATTCCTCATGACAGTCCACGAACTAGAAACTGCGGTCCGGCTTGGAGTAGCCGTTACTGCCGTGGTGTTCCACGACAACGCGTACGGATCAATAAAGAGAAAACAGCTCGCACGATTCGGCCGGACATCAGGAGTCGATTTCGGGGACCCAGATTTTGTCCAGTTAGCCACGGCTTTCGGCGCTAAAGGCTACCGTCCCAGCAGAGCTTCCGAGCTGGTCTCTATTATCGAGAATGCTATCGACTCGAACAAGCCAAGCGTGATCGATGTTCCCGTAAACTACTCGTGAGACCTGCGTTCTAGGCAACGAAAGTCTAGGGTTTGCCTCTAACCCTAATGGTTCTGAGAATAATCCAGTACGCCAATGCTCCAATACCAGCCAGAGGCAATGAGACCATCAAGAGATCGGAGACGACTCCAGTGCTCAGCGCGCTTCCTCCGAAAGCAGAATCTCGAAGAGCACCTGCCGCGAGGCTCAGAGGGTTGTACTCGGCTATCGCGACAATTGGTGCAGGTAAGTACTGAGAAATCGTTGAGGCCGGATAGAAAATCGTGCTAATCGTAACCAATGAGACTTGGAGTGCCTGGGCATAGACCCAGTAAATCTCTCCCACCCTGGAAATGCTGGCGAAGAAAGCAGCAAGACCCGCTATGCCGGTCGCCAGGATGAATAGAAACGGTAGGAGCAGAATCGCGTTCAGAATTCCCTGCGGGGGAATAGCGACGAAAGCGATTATCAAGAGGAGGCCGGAATATACGATTCCTCCGAGGCCTCCAGAGATGATGTATGCCGCTACGAGACCTGAGGTTCTAACTGGCAGCGTCATATAGTATTGAACCACGCCCTCGCGGAGGGCCAACCAGATTCGTCGTCCGGTATCCGTCGCCGCTGAGAACAATCCCATCACTACGATCCCCGGGACAAGGAATCGGAAATAATCGAATGCCACCAATCCCTTGTAAACAAGCCCGGTGACCAGCATGTCCGATACGTTGAGACTGATCAGTATTGCCATCAGCCACTTGGTCCGGAAGAAATAGGAAAAATCAGTCCGCGCAATATGGACCAGACGAGAAAACTCGCTCAAGCGGCCTTCACGCCCTCAATGATCTTGTCAACGATCCCAGCGCTGAGTGTGAGAGTTCCTAGGGCTACCCCGACGACTACAACTGCTGCAAGGATTGGATTCAGAAGAAGGTTCGAATCGATACCAAGCACCCACCTCGTCAAATCCGAACCATAGGTTAGAGGGCTGAAGACAGCAACGGGAGAGTAGAAGCTTGGTATGAAGATGAGAGGGTAGAAGACGGTGCTGAACCTGACAAGGACAGCGGATAGCCCTGCAATCATGGCGTTGTAGATGTCGATCGACTTGAAAGCGATGAAGGAGAATGATATCATGATGCCCGAGATTCCCAACCCCAGGGTTGTGAGAGCTACTAGTGCGAAGAATGCTCCGGAAAGAGTCAGCTGGCCTGTAAAAGCAAGAACTCCAACGAGTGGGGGCCCCGCTCTTAGCAGCGTGGCCATAACGCCATAGATCGCCTGCGACTCTAAGAATCCCTTTCGAGAGACGGGCAAGGAAAGGTAGTAGGGTAGCTCACCTTCGTGGGCCCGTTCGACGAAGCGACGACCAACGAAGGATGCAGAATCAAAGACCGTGATTATCATCAGACCCACACCGTAGAATAGGAAATAGTTCGGAACCTTGCTCGATTGCACCAGGTGCGACATCAACGACCCGAATATGCCGAACTGCAACGCAAATAGCGCCCAAGAGAGTACCAATCCCATCCGCTCGGCGACAATCATACTAATGTTGAATCTGGCGAGAGTCAGGACCCGGTTCATCGGTAGTCCACAAGACCTTTTCCTGTGAAGTGTAGGAAGACATCGTCGAGCGACGGCTCAGTTATCTTGATGGTCGAGATCTTCGCTCCCATGTTGTAGCTTGCTGAGGTCATCCGTGGGACCCAGTCTTCAGCTTTCGAAACGTTTGCTCGAAGCTGATCTCCCTCAGGAGAAACGGTAAAGGTGCCTCCTAGAGTCTTCAGATCTTCTAGGAGTTTGCCCGGTACGGGGTCCTCGAAGCCAACTTCGACAACATCTCCGCCAGCAATCGCGTCTTTCAACTTAGGAATAGAATCACGGACAATAAGTCTTCCTCCGTAGAGAATCGTGACCCTGTCAGCCAGATACTCTGCTTCTCTTACCTCGTTGGTCGCAACGATAATCGTCGAACCTTGTTTCCTCAGCTCAAGGATCTTGTCCCATATCTTCCTCTTCCCTCTCAAGTCCACCTGGCTCGTAGGCTCGTCGAAAATCGCCAACTTCGGTCGCTGAACCAAGATTTTGGCTGTCTCCAGTCGCTTGGCTTGGCCGCCGGAGAGGTGCATGAACAGCTTATCGCGCGACTCCCACAATTCCAAATCCTTCATCGTCTGTTCTATCAGATCTTGTCGTTTGACTGGATCAATATCGAACATTGAGGCATGGAACTTCAGGATCGAAGAGGGCTTGTGACGCCAGAACCCCCGAGCCTCTTGAAACGCGATTCCCATAACCTCACGGACTTTTGTGCCGTTCTTCACAACGTCAATGCCCATCACTTTCGCCGTGCCCGAGCTTGGCTTGAGAATCGTGCAGAGAGTCATTAAGAGAGTGGTTTTCCCGGACCCGTTCGGGCCGAGAATTACCATTATCTCGCCCTCGTCTACTGTGAAGTTCAGCTCTCTAAGAGCGTCCGTCTTCCCGTATCTCTTCGAGAGACTGATAGTTTCCACTGCGTACAAACTTAGGTCGCCAGCTCGACTGTGAGCGATAAAAACGTTGGAACGGTTTGTTGAAACTAGGCGCACTCTATTATTTTGGAACTCCAAGAACGAGTATTTCCTTGTAGCCCCTTCTTCCGGACCCCATGCTATTGATAGGCCGATTAACCCTCACGCGTATCCTTTCAAATCGTTTGTAGAGACGATTGGTGAGTGGAGTATCAGAGTTCGAAAGGAGGACCTTGCAGCCGAGTTCGACCAGCCTCTCGAATTCTTCAGCCAATTCTCTCTGGTCTACTTCAGAGAATCCTCCTGGAGCGTAGTTAGTGAAGGAAGACGTCTTACTCTTTGGTTGATATGGAGGATCTAGGTAGACGAAATCGTTCTTGCCACAAGTCGAAAGCGCTGACTTGTAGTCTGAAGACGTGAGTTGGGCATTCGTATCATTTAGTGCTTTGTTGATTGCTCGAAGGTTCTGAGCATCTAGTATCTTGGGTTTCTCGTATCGCCCAAAAGGAACATTGAACTCTCCTCGAGAATTTACCCTATACAATCCGTTATAGCAGGTTTTGTTTAGGAAAATCAGTCGAGCTGCCGATTCGACAAAGGTTGATGGCCGCCAGCTTCTCTTTTCGTAGAAGAACTTACTCGTGCTTTGGGATCGATAGTAATCTAGTTCGAGTCTTGACAGGGCCTGAATCAGCTCATCTGGTTGCTCTTTGATCATCACGTATGTGCTGATCAGCTCGCGGTTGATGTCTGATAGGTGGGCGTTGAAAGGAGCGTTGCTCTCGTACGCCGCGTAGAACAGCGCCCCCCCTCCGACAAACGGCTCGTAATAGTTTGAGAGCTCAGGAGGCAAATGACGAAGGAGTTTAGGAAGAAGGCTACTCTTCCCTCCTGCCCACTTTACGAATGGCGAAAGAGATTGTGATTTGAGATCGCTCAAGAGCAATGTCCGCAACGTGCACCGACTAACGTCAGGTAAACAGCAAAAGTGCACTTTGTATATATTCGCGAAATATCAGTCTTTGATTGCTGAAGCATGAGCAAGATCATTGAAGCAGAAGGATTAACGAAAGTCTACAGGGGAAAAGTTAGGGCCGTAGACCACATCTCGTTCTCTGTAAATGAAGGCGAGGTTTTCGGGTTTCTAGGCCCGAACGGCGCCGGCAAGACCACCACGATCAAGATGCTGAATACGCTTGCCAGCATAACCGAGGGACGGGCTAGCGTCGCCGGTTATGACGTGAAGCGGTCGCCGGGCGACGTCCGAGACAGCATTGGAGTTGTTCCTCAAGAGTTTACTGCCGACGACGAGTTGAGTGGGCTTGAGAACATGGTGCTGATGGCGAGGCTACATCATATCAAAAGTGGCATTGCGAAGTCAAAGTCGAAGGACCTTATGCAACTCGTCGACTTAAGCGACGCGGCAAACCGAAAGGTCCGGACCTACTCCGGCGGAATGCGTCGGCGCCTTCAGCTAGTTATGGGTCTGCTCCATGAGCCGAAGGTTCTCTTTCTAGACGAACCGACCCTAGGATTAGATGTTCAAACACGGAGCAAGATGTGGGACTATATCAAAGGACTCAACCGGAACAGAGGCCTCACAGTCTTCATGACTACACACTACCTTGAAGAGGCCGATTCATTATGTGATCGCGTCGCGATCATCGATCACGGAACGATAAGGGTTTCAGGATCTCCAGCTCAGCTCAAGGAGACCGTCGGCGGGGACATTGTCACCATAGCCCTCTCCGACGACACTGAAGACCTCACTGGATTCTTTGAGACCGTCGAGGGAGTCAAGGAAGTCACCCGGACAGGCAGCGTCTACCGCATCAAACTTCCGAAGACCGAGAAGGCCCTGCCCGCCATCGTCGAAGGCCTAGTCCGGAAACAATTGCAAATTAAGGAAATATCGTTTACAAAACCAACTCTCGACCAGGTCTTCCTAGAAGTCACAGGTAAGTCGATGCGCGACGAGGGCGCTCCAACGAGCGACTCTGGCTGGGAGAATATCAGAATGCAGAGGGTTAGTGGAAATTGATCAGCGAGACGCTCGCCCTCACCGGAAGAGCACTGCGTAAATGGATCAGAAACCCCGCAGCGGTGCTCCCTGGCTTCTTCATCGCCCTCTTCTACGTAGCATTGCTCGGAAGCAGTTTCAACCCGACAAAGGTGGTTCCGCCAGGGACCCCGCCCCAGATTGCAAACGCTATTCTTGCGCAGACGTTTGGCGGCGCGCCGAACTACATCACCTATCTCACTCCGGGCGTGATCTGCATAATTCTAGTTTTCAACATGGCTTTCGGAGGAATCGACTTGGTACTCGACAGACAGCTCGGATACCTTGGCACACTCCTCACAGCACCGATACCGCGGTCCGCAATTTACCTCTCCGGCGTAGCCCAGAATCTGGCCAAGGTGCTACTGCTTGCAGTCCTCACGTTCCTAGTAGCGCTAGTTATCCCGAACGGGCTTGAGCTTCCTGGCACCTTCAACATCATTGACTTCCTCGGAGTATTCCTAGGATTCATGCTCCTCGGGCTCGGCTTATCATTCGTCTTCACCGCCCTAGCGCTGGCCGTTCGAAGCATCGACTCGCTCGTCGCAATCGTCAACTTCCTAACATTGCCCATGACCTTCACGAGCAACACCTTCTTCCCTCTCGACGTCTTTCCCGACTGGCTCAAATCGGTAGCTGAAGTCAACCCGATTACAAAAGCGAACGAAGCAGCACGTCTCCTCGTGGTTAATGGAAGCCTTTCGACCACTCAAGCGACGACCTACGCGTATGACATACTGTACCTCGTGGCCTTCACGGCCGTTCTTGGAATTCTTGGATATCTCGCGGCTCGACGGGCCTTGCGACCCGAGTGAGAAAAGGACACCGCGTTCATCGGTTTCCGCAACTGACGGCTATAGTGTCGCGCCTTATTGGGATCTTGATCGGGCGGAGGTTCTGCGTTCGTTTCCGTTTATTCGCATCCAGTCGGGGACGATAACCGCTCTCAAGAATTCTTGAAGGGTTACTCCTCTCTCATTTGCGATAGCGGTCAGTTCCACGTAGACTTCTTTCTCGAGAGTCTGCATAAACTTGGCGTTCAAATTGTCTCCCGAGACTGGAAGAAGTGTTCGGACAGATATCTACAATGTCCACATGTGGTGATTCTTGTGCTGGATTGTGATAATCCATCCACCTAAATTAGTGAAATCCGATTTATGTAGGGACCAGCCACATTTCAGAGAGTCCTGCGTACGGTCTGACTCTCAGAGACGTAGTGTTTGATGAGTGGCCTGGCACGGGGAGCCAATTGTCGCTTTGAGCTGGCGCGTGTACAAGTCCATGATCACTGAGACCACGGTCTGATACCGCTCGTCCTTGGGGAACGCAGAATTCTCGTGTCGACACACTGACTCGGGCCGCCCGTCATGGTCTCTCAGCATTTTCTCCGTATTTGTGAAGCTCAACTTCTCATTTCCGTCCCGGACAGGTTGTACGAGCTCGTTTATCCTCTCGAAGCGGTGAAGCGTTGACCTTCTTTCTTCGTCGAGTATCTGCTTGACCCCCAGCTTTCTCGCATTCAAGAAATGGTTCGTGTGAGTCAATACTCCGTTCTCTGGCCGAATGGTCAGTGTCGTGGATGGCGCCGACTCTACGTCAACGAGTCTGCTTGAACTCAATGTCTTCTGCTGACCGACCATGAAGTTCGCTGAGCAAGATCTCTCGCCTGTCGTAATTCTTGTCAGCGCCTCCGGCAGACTCTTCGAGCCTAGAATCTCCCAGCAGATCACGTGAAACGGTTTTCGCAATCTTCCCCAATCGTCTTTGTTTGACACTAGCCCATTGATTGCCAGTCCGATGCCTTCTGAGTTCAGTCCGATTTTTCCTCCGACGACACCAGCCTCTGTGAAGCAAAGGACATTGGGACCCTTGGGGGGTCGAATCTTGAGAAAGAGCCCTTCAACTTGAGGAATCCAGTCCCAGTTCTGTGCCAGCAGCACATGTCGGTTGACGGTCGTCTCTGGCATAGCCCCGAATGCCGTGCATCCTCCCGAGCGCCGGTGAGGCTTCAATCCGATTCTTGCAAACTGACTGTACATCAGTTCGTATCGGACGTTCAAGGCGGTGATCTCAAGCAGCCTCGTGTTGGCTCCCATTGCAACTCCTTCCATTGCCCGAGCATAAGCGGGGCTGGCGTCTCTGATCACCTTGAGATATTTGCGGGCTCGAGCTAGCGCCTCTTCTCTCGAGAGTTGGGTTTCGTTCTTGAATCGGCGGAAATATATCTCCAAGTTATGTTGAATCTTGTCTTGGGCAGTCTTGCCGTGATTGTATCCTATCTCGTAGGGTGATCCTTTCAGTCGTAGAACCGGTAGCCGTCCCGTCGTGTTGTGGATTCTCCTATGCAAAATTCTTCTCGAAAGTAATCCAAGCAGAGTCTCGCTTGAATCCCATTCTCTTGTTGATTGCAAGCATGCCATCGTTCGTCGAGGCATTGAATGTTCGAATATGGTCGAAACCATTCTTCTTAGCGAAATCAAAGACTCGAAGCTTCAACGATACGGCAATTCCTCTACCCCTGTATTCTCGAAGAACCCCAGTGAGACCCTGATAGAGACTGTGCGGTTCTTTCTTTATCCGCCAGACCACACTTGTTCCCACGTATCGATCACGATCCTTCGCGATCATGTAAGCCTCAGGAACCAGATTGGGATTCTTCATTTCGAAAGCAACCCACTGATCATAAGGAGTGTCCGTTGGTGTGTCAGCTATAGGCACGTCGCGAAAGGCAACTTGGACAAGATCGTACAGTTTCTCGTAGCAATGAGGATCCTCACGAAGCTCTTGCTGAAGCGTCGAGAACGTAATTCCCGCAGCAGACGCCTTCTCCGCGTAAGGTCCAAACATAGAACCGTCGAAATGCTGGGGATTGATGGTTGATTCCCAACCGCGCATCTTCTCACGGAAACCCCTCTTCAACGCAAACGATACCGGAGCGATCATGTCCTCCCTCACACCCATCCATCCCGTAATGCCTCCGAGCCTTTTCAGATTTTCAACAAGCCTGTCGTAGACCGCGGCTCCAACACCATGCCGTTGATAGTAAGGGTCGACCCAGCCGTCAAACCAGAACTTTTTTGGATGAAACATCCAAGGAGGGTTCCACATCTCTCCAAACCCCAATGCTTCTCCGTTCGAAGCGTTCAGACAGGCGTACCGTTTGAAATAGTACTTTGAAGTGTCAAGGCTCTCATCATAGAACCGCCATTCCTCAGTGCTCCTGGATCGTTCAGGAAAGATAGCGTCATAGATCTGCGCCAATCTCCGATAGTCGGACGGCTCAAACTCTCGTAACTCCATCGAGAGTGTACGCTGATTCAAGATCAGGAAATGCAGAGAGCATGCGATGTTAAACTCTTTCCACTCGTCCATCCACGCTAGAGTCTCGAATTCCGCGCTGTTAATGAGAGACGCACACCATAATGGTGTAAGCCATCCGTATGCAATCGGATCGTGACAGCTTCATCCACGTCCTTTACGCAATTATTCTCGTTCAGTTCGTAGCCATAGCAGTGCTTCTCGGAGGCTTCAGCAACGAATATCTTGCGAACATCTATTTTCGGGCCTGGGTTGACAACAGTTATCCTTGGCTGGGATCCCTGCTCCAAGGACAAGCTGTCGCTTTGCTCGTAGGCATGGCACTCGGAGCTACACTTCTTTTGATCCAACGCTTCCGCGCTGAGACGAAGCTCCGCGATGAGGCGGGCCAGATGATGGGTGGTCTGCCAGCCCAGACGATTGGTCAAGACTATCTCGGGCGTTCTGTCTCGAGAGACAATGGATCGACTGGAGAGGTGCCGAGAGACGTTCTCGCCGAGCTTGAGAAGATCGATTCCTAGCTCTGTGTCAAGACAGCATCTTGTTTTGTCGTCCTGCTGAATCCAGGGGTTCCGAGGATGCTCTAGCCGAGTTCAGCCATGGGTCGGTCTCTAGTGCGCGCACCTTCGTCTCAGAGATAGGCAGCCCATCGTCGTGAACTGCTTGGAGGAACGCGTTGGTTCGGCCTCTAAGCTCAGAAAGCCGTGTCTTGAAAGTCGAGAAGGATTCCCGTTCGCTCTCCAAACCTGCCATATCACCCCGTCCTACCAGCTGCAGTGTTCCTTCTGCCACTTTTTCCACAAACTCTGTGTAGAAATCTGTGAACTCGTTCACGACTTCCAGCAGGTCATACTCTATCATCATGCTGGATCGCCTGAGCAGCAACCGGACCTTTTGGCGCAATGAAAAATACCAGAGCTCGAGTGTGAAATAGATGTCTTTGATCTTCTCGACAGCTGCTGAGGCTAACTCAGAACTTATGGACCCGTTAATTGGAAACGAGGCTCGATCTAGCAGCCTGACGATCCTCTCGTCGCTGGGACCACTTGCTTTCTGAAAGTTCAACTGGCCAAATTCGTCAACAAGCCTCTCCAGTTTCCGCAAGACGGACGAGCCTCTCCTCTGAGCCTTGCCTGAATAATCAAACCAACTCCACAAGACCGCCAGACCTGTGATTACCGGAGCGCTGTAATAGAGCGATAACTCGTTGAGGAGAATGAGCGCCAACAGGACTGGTTGTGGAGCGAGAAGCAATAATTGTCCTTTTGCGAAGCTCGCGACGAATCGTTTCGTAGCATCTCCTCCCAGACTATCTGAGCCGTCGTGAAATAGGCAGAACGAACTCTACGATTAGCCCTACTGTGATGAATCCCCAGCCTCCTTGAACGAATTGATTTGTTCCGTTTGAGCTCCCGAGTAGAATGAACACGAATCCGAGAGTTATGGCCGCTACTGGGAAGGCGGACGCTAGACTTGCTATTATTGAACCCAAGAAAGTCACGGACTCGTTGCTTCGATCTCGAACAAGAGGCGCCGGAATAGAAAACCTGTTAGTAACCGGTGTCGTCACTTCACAATCCGTGTATTAAATAGAGGATTTCGAACAAATGGTTTCCTCTTGAGTAGTGGCACATCGATAGGGGATCATCCGATCGCGATGGATCAGCTGAGCGCACGATTCTCTCCAAGATCTGGACCGGTTCTTTTCCTTCTTCCCATAGTCGCGCTAATCGCTGCTTTGGTCAGCAACAGCGTTGTCTTTCTGGACTATGTGCATGTGATGACTGGTGGAATGTGGACGGGGATCGACCTGTTCATGGGTATCTTTGGAAGAACTGTGATGATGAAGATCTCACCTCCCTCACGGGTCGAGGTTGCGAAGCGTCTTACCCCTACGATGTTATTCCTGATGCCGTCAATCGCTACAGTTGCGACAACGGCTGGCTACATTCTTGCATCCCATCTCGGTGTCTGGAATCTAAGCAATCCATTCATCATTGCGACCGTCATCGTTGTTCTCGTTCTCCTGGCGCAGGGATTCGGGATTCTTCTACCCAACGAACTCAGGGTCTTCCAAGAACTCAGAAGAGATAGACCGGACAGTGACAAGGTCGTCAGGTTATCCATGAGAAACCTGAACGTGTCAGGCAGCCAAGCAATCTTTCAGATAATAATCATCTACATAATGACCAACCTTAGGTTCTAGCTGACAACAAATCCTCCTCAACCCTGTCTATTCGTACGATGCTAAGTTCCGGTTAGTGTTATTTGGCCGTTGACCGAATCAAGGTTTACGCTCGCGCTTCCGCCATTGAACGTATGTGTGAGGGTTCTTTGGTTGGCAGCAGTGGTGTTCGGGGGGCACCCCGTCATGTCACAATAGATTGATCCGTTCAATACGGTTGCGCTTAGCTGGAACGATGAGGATTTCGGAGCGGTGAAGTCTATGTTGTCGTTCGTCGCGGTCAAGTTGTAAGACCCTCTGCTGACGAGACTGGCAAACGTGCCGGTAACATTTCCATTGGTCGATAATTCCGTTGAGTTCGCGCAGTAAACACAATCGAGGAAGACGTTCCCGTTCACCGTTGTGATTAGAACTCTTGTCGAATTGATACTATTCACATGTACGCCTCCGTTTACGTTGGTTACTTGGACAGAATCGAGTCGTAGTGTTGATGGAACATAGATGTTGATGAATGCGGTGAATGTTTGAGAGAATAGGATGCCTGCGCTCACTGGAAACATCGCGTTGAAGACAATGTTTCCGTTGCTGGTGGAGTTGCTGAGGATGATGGATGATAGTGAAGAGCCGAGGCCTTTCGCTGTGAGGGTTCCATTGATCAGAATCATGGATTGTGACCAAGGACTCATGGTTACGAGGCCGTCTACGTCAGAGACCGTGAGAGAGTTGTAGGGACCCGTGGGGAGGCTGAATGAGAATGTCTTAGAGGAGGCTTGCGCGGTTGAATAATAGATTAGTGAGAACAGGATTCCAACTATGAGAATTCCGATGATGACGATTGCTAGTGTCCAACGGTTGAGCTTTCCTTTTCCAGGATCCGGCGGGTTAACGTTCGTAGGCGTTGTAGATTGTCTCGACAGGTCCAAACGTTCTATCTTCGGACTAGATTGATGCTTGATCTATTTCTTGCATCTCGGCTTTGGTCAGAGTCAGCTTTGACCCGGCGGTCATCTCTTGCGCTTCTTTCTCGCTTCGTATTCCGATTATGGCGCCGGTAAGCGCAGGATGGGTTAGTTCCCAGGCGACTACAACGTCGACCATGCTAGAGTTGTGAGCCCGTGCGATCTTTTTCAGTGTCTCTCTTACTCTGTCAAGCTTTGCCTGGTTCTCCGATTGAGCGTACCAGTGGTTTCTCCTGAAATCCTTTGGATCTAGCTTGCTGAGAGTGAAGTTGTCGGCGAGGAATCCTTCTGCGAGTGATCCCCAGCCTAGTACTCCGATGGAATTGCGCTGGGAGAAGGGCAGAATATCCTTCTCAATCTTCCGTTGAAGAGGGTTGTACTGAACCTGGTTTGATGTGACCGGTCCAACCTTCAGGGCCTGTTCGATGAGATCGACTGTGTGGTTCGACAGCCCGCCATAGCGGACTTTTCCGACTCGGATGAGTTCCTGGAGTGCCCGCCATGACTCATCGATGGGCGTGTTGGCGTCGATGTCATGGAATTGTAGGAGATCGATGTAGTCTGTTTGAAGCCTTTCGAGGCTTGCTTCTACCTCGCGCTTGATAGTCTCTGGTTTCAGGTCCTCCATGGATCCGCCCTTTCCGTCGGGTATCGTTCCGCACTTGGTGAAAATGTATACTTCTTCTCTCCGGTCTTTGACGGCCTTGCCGACGATCTCCTCAGCTTTTCCCCAGCCGTAGAAGGGTGCTGTGTCTATCCAGTTTACGCCCTGATCGATGGCAGTCTGGATTGCGCGTATGGCAGTCTTCTCGTCTTGGGGTCCCCAGTAGACGCGCCAGTTCGGCGAGGAGCCTATCGGTGCTGTTCCGATTCCTACCTTGGTGATGTCAAGGTCGCTTCTTCCAAGGCGTCTGGTCTCCAGCATTTTACCACCCGGTTGAAACCGGGTTTTGAAAACTTCTATTTGTAGTTTGGACCAGTATCCGTGAGGTTATGGTCCTGGAACCCAGGCCACGAGCTGGGAGTGGCAGTGGGGGCATTCTCTGGGGGTCCTGGCGAGTCCCATGCCGAAGGGTTTGCATCCTTTGGCGCATGTCCAGTATCCTTTGCTGAATAATGGTTCTTCTTCGACGAGGGCGCTGGCTGTTTCCATGAATCCTTGTATGTAGGCCCCGCCGATTCGTTGACGGTCTGCGTCTTCGCGTTGCTGTTTCCAGCGCTGTTGCCTGTCTAAATTCTCGGACATTGTATCGGAATCCTGCTGTCAACGAGTTGACGATATCAATAATGTTGTAGTATCGGACGGCAGAATTGATCGGTGAATCGGACGTATTGGACTTGAAGAGCGCAAGTTTTCCTGGCTACTGTTTCAATCTCTCGCGGTAGTGTTCTCGGAGTTTTGCTATCTTTGGCTCAATAACTACTCTACAGTAGGGCTGTCGCGAGTTTTTCGCGTAATACTCCTGGTGATAGTCTTCCGCTTTGTAGAACTCCTTGTAGGGCGCGAGTTCTGTGACAATCGGTCTCTTCCAGACTTTAGAGTTTTCAAACTCCTGGATAACCTGTCGCGCAATCCTTTCCTGCTCGGGGTTGTGGTAGAAGACTGAGGACCGATACTGGGTTCCAACATCTGCTCCCTGCCTGTTCAGTGTCGTGGGATCATGGGTGGTGAAGAAGATTCTCAAAAGGTCGCCGTAGGAGATGACGCTTGGATCGAAGGTTATCTGGATTGACTCTGCATGTCCCGTGTCTCCGCTGCAAACATCCTCGTAGCTGGGATTGGGAGTGTTTCCGCCGGAGTAGCCTGATTCCACCTTGAGGACTCCTTTCAGCTGATCGAACATGGCTTCTGTGCACCAGAAGCATCCGCCGGCTAGGGTGGCTACTTCTACAGCCTTTGAAATACTCGCCTGAGCTGGCTCTTTGATCATGACTCTAGCAGTCCCTACTACCAATAGGGCAGGCGGGATATCTGAAGGTTCGTCTCCGATGCCGGGCTCGCGCCAGTCCTCCGTAGATGTCGCGCCTCCGCGAGCGGGTCCAGGATTCCTACGTCTAGGCTCGACACCGTATAGGCTAGAGATGTTTCTAGTCACGGTAGCCATTCTAGTACTCCTCTTTTACTGGCGGCTCTTTGTAGTCAGAGATCTAAATCTGCCCTTGACAGTCTTCTGGATTGTCTGGCCTGATCTGGGCTCTTTCATCCCGATCGGCTTGGCGGCCCGGAACTCAAAGGACTGGCCGACATGGGGACCATGGGTCTACAATGCGTTGCACACTTTTCTGGTCTGGATTCCGGTCTTCGCAATCTGGGGTATCGCGACCGGCAGTATCCATTGGCCCCTACTTGGCTGGGCGGGCCACATTACAGCCGACCGGTCAGTAGGCTACTATCTGCGATCCGGTTCCAAGAGAGAGTCTAGCCAGAGCATAGTCTGAACAGGTGATTGTTGGTAGCCCGCGCTACTTGGACCGAGGCAGTGAAGTGAAGGCTCTGGTGTTTCCGGTGCAGACTTCTTTGTGGATTCTTTCGTAGAAGACGCGATCATAGGTTTCTCCACACTTTTCACAAGTCACCTTTCTCGCCTTGTGCTCCGACTTGAACGGAGACTTCTTCATTGGAGCGTTGCCCATTGCTGACCATCTTACAATTACAACGGGGCCCTCTAAAAATCCTCCAAGTCGCAAGAGCGCCACCTGAATGACAATATTCTCAGAGAAAACTCACCCAAAACCAGCCCTGATTCTGAATCGCGGCAGGTGTTTCGACCTCTACCATCTTGCACGTTGACCAGGATGCTGACCTACACGATAGGAAAAACGTTCGATCTGCCCTTTCTGCGAAAATAGCGGGATTCTAAGCCCAGAACCAGTTCAACTAGCACGACCTCCTCCAAAAATTCCTGGAGCGTGTCTCCCCACGACACAAAACTGGTTTTGTAGGAGATCTCTGTTCGGAGTACCCCCGGAACAGATCTCGATTCGTGATATAGAGGGATGGGCCCAATACTGCCATCGTTAGCCCGTTTGGTAAGCGTGAAAGGGCCCTACCGACGATAGGAAACAAACGTGGAATGATCGAAAACAAAGTTTTTCCCGCGTCACAAGGTGCGCTTTAGGGAAGCGGAAATCGTCCGGGATTCCGTTCGGTGACTGTTGATTACTTTCACTGCTCACTGTGAGAGATAAGCCCCGCCCAGTAGCTTCTGATCAGATACTCTTTGGCCGAGGAAATAGTCAATATTCAAGACCTTAACGGTGTTGGACCGGTAACCGCTAACAAGCTCCGGGACGCAGGCTACGACTCGATCTCAAGCCTCGCAATCGCCCCCATCCGCGAACTCATCGAAAAAGCAGGACTAGAAAACAGCGTAGCACTCAAAATCTCAAGAGCCGCCCGGGAAACAATCCAGACAGACTTCATAACAGCAAAGCAGCTCTTTGAGAGAAGAAAAGATCTAAAACGACTAAGCTTCGCCTCGACCAACCTAGACAAGCTCCTAGGCGGAGGACTCGAAACCCAGGCCATAACCGAGTTCGTAGGAGAATTCGGGGCAGGCAAATCCCAGATCTGCATGAAACTAAGCGTCATGACACAACTCCCCGCGACAGAAGGCGGCCTCGAAGGAAAAGTCCTCTTCATAGACACTGAAGGAACATTCTCCGCCCAGCGCGTCCACCAGATGGCCACAGCCATGAAACTCGACGCAGACAAGCTCCTCGACGGAATCATCTACAGCCGCGTCTACAACAGCGACCATCAAATCCTCACAGTAGACCACGCCTTCAAAATATGCCAAGAGGAAAATATCAAACTCCTAATCGTAGACTCGATACTGTCCCACTTCCGCGGAGAATACATCGGACGAGAATCGCTAAGCGAACGCCAACAACGCCTAAACAGCCACCTACACAAACTACTCCGGATCGCTCAAGCCCTCAACCTCGCAGTAGTCGTCACAAACCAGGTCCAGGCCAACCCACAAGCCTTCTTCGGCGACCCGACACGACCCGCAGGCGGAAACATAATGGCACACGCCTCAACCCACCGGGTAATGCTGAAAAAAGCCAGTCAGGGATTACGCGTGGCAAAGATCATTGACTCGCCCTATCTGCCAGAGTCTGAAACCTACTTCCACATAACAGAGAAAGGCGTCGAGGACGCTGCACCAAAGAACAGACGCGACGAATAGGACTCACGATTCATTGACACATGATGCAGACACGCCCGACCATCGACCCTCTCCAGCAGAAAACATGGCAGCTTGACGCTCCGACCAATGGCGTCAACGGCTATCTCTACTACTGTGGACTATGTGATGAAGCGCTAGTCTGCTCCAAGCATCTTATCAATCCTCAGAAGATACAGTTAGCCTTCGACAATGCGTGTCCCGGCTGTGGTTTCGAACTTGAAAGAGTCCTCAAGTGCGAAGCCTCCAGTCTACCACCAGGACGACGACTACTCACGAACCTTAAGTGTGAAGACCCAGGGTCTCTACTGGATCAGGAAGACTGGTCGGGCAAACATGTCACAGGGAAACGAATCCTATCTACAAATTGTCAACCAGATCTCACTACGGGAATCGAGACAATAGACAGGACACTCGTTCTGAAAAAGGGCCAACTAGTTTACCTTCAAGGAGAACCCGCCAATGCCCTTTCTCTCCTATTCTGCGTCAGAGCCATGCTCCCAGCCCCGAGAGGCCTTGACAGGGACATCATCTTCATAGACGCGGGAAACCTCTTCGACACGTACACTCTCTCCCAGCATGCAAACAATCTTGGAATGGAGACTGAAAAGATCCAGGGACGCATTCATCTGAGCAGAGCATTCACACATCATCAAATATTCAACCTCATAATGGACAAGCTGCCCTCAGCCTTAGAAGAGTATGATGCTGGCCTCGCAGTCGTATCTGATATTACAGCACTATTCTGCGACCCCGACGTACGCGACAAGAGAGAGTCGCTAGACATTTTCAGGAGAAGCGTACGGTTCATTGCGGAAACCGCAGAGAATCATAATATGATCATCATTGTCACAAACTTGAAGATCAGAAACAGGAGTATGGAAGGCACACTCAATGCTACGGCGCACGTTTCAGCTAGCGTCAAAGGCAAGGATGGTTACACTCAGCTCACAGTCACTCATCACCCATTCATTCCAGAAAAAAAAGACAAAGTCGTCCTTGATCACCCAACATTGATCGAGTATTCGTGGAGACCCTAACTAGGGCCTCTCTGAAGGCCTACTTTCCCCAACTCTTTCAGCCTCGTAAGGCGGTCCCGATCGTTCGCAACCGTCGGATCCCGTGAGAGTTCGTTGTAGGCGGCTGCGAACCAGCCCTCAGCCTCCGTTTCCCTTTGCAGCACCAGCATGCATTCTGCGATCTCTTCATAGACAAACCCGCTCCTCTTCCCCGTTGACTGGTACTCCTCGAAGAGTTGCTGCTGCATTTCCAACGCCTCCTCAGTATGACCCATCATCCGTAGCGTCTTCGCAACACACCATCGTGCTGTACCAGCATTGACGGGATCGCCTTGCTGTGTCCGGAAGTCTAGAGCCTTCTCGAACATGAACAGCGCTTCTTGGTAGTTGCCTTGATCAAAGTATGTCCAGCCGAGATTATTGTACAAGCTACCCTTCCAACCCCTAGCTCTTTCGTCGGCCGAATTCTCGGCCAGGTCCAGCGCTCTAAGGTTCCACTCCAGCTGGTTTTCAGGAGATTCGACAATCGCCACCATATGGGCAGCATCTACCGTGTAGAACTCCTCCTGCGATTTTACAGCCAGATCAAATGCTTGAAGAAACAAGCGCTTCGCATCTTCAACGCTTCCCGAAGAATTGTAAACTCTTCCACGCTCGAGCAGGTACCTGACCAGTGTCCGACTGTCGCTCTTAGGAAGAGCCTTGTCAACACGATCAAGAGTCTTGTGAGCATCTTGGAACTTTCGCTGCAAGCCTTCAGCTCTTGCGATCTGCGTCAGAAGCTGCGCGAGGTAGGAAATGTCGAGTGAGTCTAGAGCAGCTGGAAGAAGCTCTCGAAGCCTTCGCTCACTGACGTCCGGATGGGAGTAGTCCCATAGCTTGTCAAAGTCGGGAAGCTTGCCGGTTCCTTTTGCCTTCTCCGATTCTCCCACTTACCAAGCACTAGCCTGTAGACGGTTTGTATACAACGCCGTATGAAAGATTTCCAGATCTGCCACTGTTCTATGCTTGTTTCACGTTCATTCTTCACTGGTCTCTTCTGAATTTGTCCATAACGGGGGAACCGTTCATGGTTACACGTGAAGCATCTAGGCTGGATTCTCGACCTCTACCACAAACCTGGGCGAATGGTGGTCTGGTTGAAAAAACCCGACGGGAGATGCGTCAGGCTCGTCGACAGATGGAAGCCGAAGATACACGTCGGAGGAGACTTTCGAGAACTCAAGGAGCTAGCTTGCAGGCCATACATCAACCAGTGCAGGTTTGTCGAGAAAAATGAGAGACCGAGCGATCCGGAAAAATCGCGAGTACTCGAGATAGAAGTAGAAAACGATAGTGAAGCAGCAAAACTTGCCAACAGAATACGACTGGAAGACAACTACTCCCATTTCCGCCTCTACGATGTCGACATCCCCTCTGCACAAGTCTACCTCTACCAGAAAGACATCTTCCCCCTAGCACTGGTAGAAGCTGACGAGAGGGGCGATGAAGTCCATTGGAGCCTAAAGGACTCAAGAGAGATGCTCGACTACAGGCTGCCACCTCTCAGAAAGACCAGTCTTCAGGTTAAGACTAGAAGAACTGGGAACATCCAAACATTCGCACATAGAGTAGACTCTATCCAGCTCAAACAGGACCAAGGTGAAGCTTTCACATTTGACTCCGACGTTGAAGAAGACATTATTCTCGACCTTGTAGATTTTTTCAAAAGCGAAGATCCTGATATCGTCTTCACAAAAGGTGGAGACTCTTTCATTTTCCCTTACCTGGCGCGACGCGCTCATGAAAACGGGATGCTCGAAAGACTGGTTCTCGGCCGCGATCCTTCACCCCTCCGCGTCTACGAGGTCCAAGGCCATTCCTATTTTTCATATGGTAAAATCCTCTACAGAGACACTGCGGCCCGACTACACGGCAGGCTCCACATCGACAGTCACAATGCGTTCATCAGCGCAGACTGTGGACTCGAAGGACTGTTCGAAATATCGCGAACTTGCATCATTCCCATCCAGCGCGCGAGCCGAGCCACGATCGGCACCAACATGACAAGCCTACAACTCTATCATGCAATCAAGAGAGATGTTCTGATACCGTGGAACAAGAACCAGCCTGAAAATTGGAAAGGCGACGAAGAAATTGTTAATGCGGACCGGGGAGGTTTCATCTACGCGCCAGAAGCAGGAATACACGACCAGGTTGGAGAAATTGACTTCACGAGCCTCTATCCCACTATTATGCGGGACAAGAACCTAAGTGGAGAAACAGTCAATTGCAAATGCTGCCCCGATTCTCCTCATCGAGTCCCAGAACTCGATTACAGCATATGTAGCAGGCAAATAGGTATCGTTCCACAATCACTGGATATTCTTCTCAAGAGACGCTTGAGCTTCAAGAAGCTGAAGAAAGAGATCAGAGATGAACAGATGTGGGACAGATTCGATAAGCGTCAGTCAGCGCTGAAATGGATTCTAGTCTGCTCGTTCGGCTACTTGGGGTTCAAGAACGCCCGTTTCGGCAAGATAGACGCTCACATTGCAACATGCGCGTTCTCCAGAAGAATCCTAAACCAAGCCGTGACTCTGGCCCAATCGCAAGGCTTCAAACTCGTACATGGGATTGTCGACTCGATGTGGCTCTCAAAAACCCATGCGACTGGCGCAGACTACGAGGAATTATGCGTGTTACTGAGAAAGGATCTAGATATTCAGACGAGTTTCGAGGGACAATACAAATGGACTGTTTTCCTAAATTCGAAGACAGACCAGCAAGCCCAAGTCCTGAACCGGTACTATGGCATCTTCCAAGACCGGACACTTAAGGTCAGAGGCATCGACCTTCGACGGCATGACACTCCAGAGATCGTTAGACAATGTCAGACAGAGATGCTTTCGATCCTATCGAAAGCCGACAATACCGGAGAGTTAAAGGCCAAAGTTCCTCAGGTCTTGGAAACTGTTAGAGAATATGTTTCGAAAATTCAAGGTGGGAGTGTCTCTTTTGAAGACCTTGTCATTACGAGAAGCTTGAGCAAGAACCCGGAAGAGTATTCGCACAAGGTACCCCAAGCCATCGCGGCGCAGCTGCTCAAAAAGGAGGGAGGATCAGTCCATGCAGGACAACAGGTCCGCTATATTTTGACAGTCGAAAGTCCAAAGAGACAAGATACAAGAGCTACGGCGCCGGAGTTGGTGGACGAGAATACAGTTTACGATTCAAAAAGATACGTTGACCTTCTAATCTCTTCAGCTGAAAATCTACTACTACCGTTTGGATTCGACAAGAAATCGCTGACAAACGTGCTCGGCCTAGCTTAGACCTACTTTTGTTCCCACGTGCCGAATTGCCTTACAAAGCATGCTGCTCCGCTACAAAACAAGGGAAAGGTCGTAAGAGAACCTGTCTATGCTGATGACTCGCTCTTCTTCAAAGGCCCGATTATCTCAACCTGGTATCCTTCGGGATCACGAAAACTTGCCATCCGGGTTCCCCAAGGCATGTCTGCTGGCTTGCCGTCGAACTTGACCCCTTTTCGTTGGAGCGAATTGTAGACTTCGTCTACATCGTCAACCTCTAAGTGGAGTTCAGCGGTTGGACGGTCAAGCTTAGGACCTTTCGGGAGCCGGTGGAACGCCAATCTGGAGTTCTTCGTATCATACATTATGAAGTTCTGATTCTCCTCGGTGACGGGGAGACCAAGGATGTCCCTGTAGAGTTTCTTGGTCTCATCGAATCTGAGAGCCCAGAGAGTAATGTAGGGAAGTCGTTGCAGTCGCATGCCCGTCGATTGAACACGCTGGGATTCTTAGGTGTTCGTTGTCTCAGCCGAATAGCTGGCGGGGAGGGCTAAAAGGCGGGTCTGACGCGGTGATTCTCGTATAGAATTTTTCGCTCGTAGACACCCATTACCCAGTACAGTCCAATAACTAGGAAGAGTCCTAGGATGAAGATGATGATGTTTGCATTGGCGCCTAGTGAGTTGATAACTGCTTGGCGGGCTGAGTCTGTGAAGAGTGTCATCCAGGTTAGGGATACGAGTACTGCGGCGGGCAGGGTCAGTCTGAAGACTCTGAGCATCATCAGTTCTCTTTTTGGACTTGCCATTCTACGTCAGGAAATGGCATAACATGCCGTTGGATTTCATAGCACTTTTGGTCTCTACGGCACGTTTGCCAAGCACGGGTTATAGAGACGACCGATGTCCTCTGCGTGTTTGTGAACCATGTTTGTTGAAATCTTGTATACTCATTTCTGGAAAAATGGATGTATCGGTGTAACAAATGCGACCCTAGAGGGTCGAAAAACTGGTCCATCAGCTCGCTTTTTTGGGACATTGGCAATGGTGGTTTGCAAACTTAGATATCTCCCACAGTTGGCGTGTCCTCTGTGGCCGCCGTAACGTAGCTTGGTAGCGTACAGGCCTGAAAGGCGGATGAGGATCGCCTTGGCCATTGGAGCCTGGAGGCCGGGTTCAAACCACCTGACAGGGTGTGAAATTCCCGGCGGCGGCCCCACCAACAAGATTTAACCCCCGACTGGTGGAGGCGGTGAACGTGGGCCGGTAGTTCAGCCTGGTATACCGACCACGGTCGGGCCATAGAACGTCCGGTTTGCAAGCCCATATGATCCAAGACACCGGAAGGCCGCGGGTTCAAATCCCGCCCGGTCCACCAAAACCGAGATAGATCTTACGCGGCGTCTCTGGAGAAAACGGTAGCGAATTTTTGGTCAGAAATAGTTAACGAAAAAGAAGAGATAGTGTTTGACGAGCTAGTTGTCAAGGGAGAGCGTAACTGGGATGGCTCATTACCCCATGCGTTCTCTCTCCAGTTGTGCGACGCCGAGGCGTAACACCTTTCGAATAACTGAGGCCTCACTGGGGCGGTCCTGGTTTGTGAGAGCCGCTTGGCTCTGTTCCTGCCGGACTATTGCTTGAATCCTAGTATCGTCCTCGGGCTCGATTCTTATCGACTTCAACAGCTTCGCTTCGTTTACATGAATCTGCCCTGTGTCAGGGGTCAAGAGAGATTACATCCGGATACAATCCTTAGCCCAAACGTATGTAGACTTGTGAGACGACCGAAAATGCTAGACACTAGCGGAGCTTCGAACTCTGAAGAACTTCTAGCCAGCATAAAGAGACTGACGAGGATCGTGCTGGACAAGCTAGAGGAGGGGTCCAATGAGAGAACACTGGATCAGGCGCAGACAAGACTCTACAGCAGCATCGTCATGAGGTCCATAGGACTATGGCAGGAAGCGCTGAACCCGCGGCCGAGACGACGGCTCAGACGAGATCTGGAGGAAGTAGAAAGCAAGCTGACGAGCCTAGAAGATGGAAAGAGGGGGGATTAGGGTTGGCGCAAGAGAGTCATCTGGATGAGAACGAGCTCCGGTCCCAGCTGATCAGACAGCTTCAGGATAGCCTTGCGATGTCCCATGAGATGATGACCAATTCAAAGCTCGACCCGGGTAGCCGCGAACGATGGGCCCAACTGCACGCGAATGTGGCTCGAGTTTTGAATCATATCCTAAAGGATCATCAGACAAAGGAATTGGAGAGACGACTCAGAGAACTAGAAGCGGCGGGACGTCTCCCACGGAAGATACCGTAAAAGAGGACTGACAAAATGCCAGAGTCAATTCCGGGCCGCATTAACCGATACTTCGAATATCTAGATAAGCAGCGCAAACGAGACGAAACCATCGGCAAGCCTCTCACCGAAGATTCAGACGTGGTCGAGTTCTTCAAGCATCTAGGATTGAAACCCACACTCTATCAAGAGAAACTGCTGCGGGACAAGAGCAAGCTCATTCTCGCTCGATGGTCGAGGCAGAGCGGAAAGAGCCTCGTCATGGCCGTAGTCGTACTATTCAACGCGCTAAGTCAGAAAGGATTCAGAGCAGCCATAGTCGCCCCGAGCCAAAGGCAGAGCCGGAAACTGATTGACAAAGTCGACCGGCTCATCTCGCGCCTAGGAGTCGACGTTCTTGAGGGTCTCCCGCGGAAGGGGAGGCTGGCTTTCCGGAACGGGTCCGTGATAGAGGCCTTGCCAAACAATCCTGACACGATCCGGGGGGAGACGTTGAACATGGTCGTGGCAGACGAATTCGCGTACATTGAACACGACAAGGAATTGTATGATGCCATCATCTTCACACTGAGCACTACGAACGGGCCTTTCTTCGCGACCAGCACTCCCGGGTCCCGGGACACACTCTTCCATGGAATGGCAACGGATGACGAGATCTTCAGCGACTTCTCACGCCATCATGTCAGCTACAGAGAAGCACTGAAGCCGAACGGGCCCATCGACCCAGAGTTTCTTGAGAGGATCAGGAAACAGTACCAGACGGACCCAGGGCGATGGACCCGCGAGATGGAGGCCGAGTTTGCGGACGACGAAGACGCCTATCTCCCTCATGAACTGATTGAGAGTTGTGTCATGGAAGGCATTGAGACGTTCACGAGAGAAGACGTGATCGATGGGAGACTCGCGAGGACTGGAAAGTTCTTTGCAGGGTGTGATCCCGCACTCAAAATTGACCTATCAGCAGTCGCAGTCGTCGAGAAACGGGCACCACAGATCTATGTTACGCACGTTACCGCCTTCCCCCAAGCCACGATTTTCGCGAACGTAACCGGGTATCTCAGCCTCTTGAATGAGAGGCTGCAGAACCTTTCCCGAATCTACATCGACGAGACGGGTCTCGGCGGATTCTTCGTACAGGACGCGATCAAGTCAGGAGTGAAGAACGCTCTAGGAATCACCCTATCACTGCCGGAGAAACAGAAGATCATGGACCTCCTAAAACGCTCCATGCAAGATGGACTCCTTCACATCCCCCGAAATCCAGAGCTGATGAACGAGATGAGCAACGAGCGAGTCCAGCTCTCAAAGACAGGACAGCTACAGTTCTCACATCCCGCCGGGACCCACGACGATAGACTCTGGGCAGTCGCGCTAGCAGTCTACGCCGCAAGGAATGAAATCCCTCCATACCATCCGGTAGCCGCCACAGGCAGAAACCCGAACTATATCGGACCCAGGTTCGACTTGCGACGCCTGGGACGGGGAATAGGACCATTCAACACGTCAAGGCCGGGAGATCCTCCATGGACTATTGCGAACAACCAACCATGGACTATTGCGAACAACCAACCATGGACCATGCGACGATGAATCAGCGGCAACTACCAACGTCTCCTAGATCTGGTGACTGTTCGAAACAGGGTCTGGATCTGGCAGTCAATGCCTGCTCACACGTACAAGCATGGAAACCGGGACCCAGAGTAGATCTTGAACGGTTATATTGGTCAAGCTATCCGGTCCCGTTCTCCAAGCTTTGCCCGCACGAATTATCGCCTTAGAGGGAATAGACCAATCAGGCAAAAGGACACAGGCTCAGCTCCTAATCGGAAGCCTCAAACGGAAAGGACTCCGAGCAGCCAGTATCAGCTTCCCAGTTTACGAGTCCCCCGCAGGACAACAGATACGACGATTCCTCCAGGGCAAGTGGAGCTATCCCCCAGAAGCCTTGCACATGCTCTACTCGCTCAACCGCTGGGAAAACCAAGCACGAATCCTCAGTCTTATTCAGAGAGCCGACTTTGTCGTAGCCGATAGGTACACACCGTCGAACCTAGCCTATGGCGTCTCGAGAGGTCTCAATCTAGAATGGTTGCAGACGCTTGACAAAGGCCTACCCGTGGCAGACTTGGTTATAGTTCTTGACGTCCCAGTCCCTTCCTCATTCGCTAGAAAGCAGAAGAACAGAGACGTTCACGAAAGCAACAGAAAACTTCTCGTGAAAGTAAGACACGCATACAAGACGCTCTCGGACAGATTAGGCTGGAAAATAGTCGATGCAACCGTCCCGGTAGAAGAAGTAGAACCCGCGGTCTGGAATATCGTCGCGCGAAAATTCAAACTAGGTTGAATCTACTGCTTCAAGGTTCAGCCCGGCGAGACCGGCCCGGCCTAATTCAGAGTTCAGTTCTCCCATAACAAGCCTGATGAGTTCGCCGGGGTCTACTCGCCTTATCCCCTTGACGTGATGAATGAGAACCTCAAACATCCCCGCCTGGAAAACCAGTCGCACTAGATAGTGATCCTCGTGCGGCTTATGGCCACGACCATCGTCGATTTTGTAACGGAGATGGAAAATCACGTCGATCATGTGAAACGGTGCCTGGTTCTCGACCCGATCGAGAAGACGCTGCTCCTCTTTGTGGTCGAGAATATCGAACCCTTCACCATTACCAATTCCGATCTCGAACTCCAGTCTTCCTTTCTCGTACCCATCTCGATCGGCCACCGTAATGTCTCGAGGCATTGAAGCCGTCCGCAGCGAAGAGAGCGCGGAAAATAGGGCCTTCTGCAGAGAGAGAGTATTGAGGTCAAACGAGAAAGAAGCTCTAGCGTGAAGGACCGTAGGAAACGAGTGCAGAGTCCCCAACCACCGATCATCGTCAGAAACATTTGCCAATGCCGCCAGCAATCCGATGATGCTCTGGATGTTCTCGAACTATATCCCTTCCTCGTCGAAAAGGCCCGGAAGATGGAACATTGATATTTCTCATATCGAATCATAACAGGCAGCACTTGCATCGAAGAAACGCGACGCAACTCTGGCGGAAATGCCCCTCGTGCCAGAGAGAACTCTACTCGTCAGACCACTTCTGTGACACGTGCGGCCAGTGCGTCTACTGCTGCCAAGGTACGCACCTCAAACATGAACCTCGAAAAGCATCTCACTAGTTTGAGAAGAGAAAGCCTCACACGGAAATCTTTTAATGACGAGGGACAAAACGGTTTGTGGGCTAGGATGCCTCTAGGACCAGAAAGGCCCTTCAAAGAGCTTGGTGAGATGGCTTGCAAAAAGCAAAACGGAAAGAGGAGTACGAAGCACGAATCAAACAAGCTCTGGGCGTTCTGAACGAAGTCTCAAACGACAACACAACTCCCCGAAACATTCGACGATCTGCCAAAGGCGCAATGGACGCGCTCCAAGCAATGTCTAACACCATAGGGGTCCGGGCTTCGAACGCGATCTCAATACTAGACGAGATCGGACAAGACCCAAACATGCCTCCCTACACCCGCGTAAAGCTCTGGAATGTGGCAAGCATCCTTGAGGCAGTGAAAGACTAGCTCCCTTTTCATGGGACAACTATTTATCGCTAATACGCGCATCCTTCCAAGGAGTCTAATCGCTTGGAAGCAAGGCGACTTCTTCCGTACGTCATTGGTCTGTTAGTGCTTGCGTTCGCCTTAGGGTCTCTTCCTCGAGGGTCCTCCGGTGGAAGCCTCCTTTTTCGCTCATGGTGGCTGCTGTACTTGATCTATCTAGGCCCAGTTATCGTCATAGGAATAATGATCGCGATGATCTTCATGGTCGCTCTTAACTGGAGAGAGATTGGGGCTGCGATAGGAATCAAGATAGCCCAAAAAAGAAAGAGAAAGATGCGAAAACAGGGCTCACGTTATTCGGTCTTCGTCTGGCTCGCATTATGGATGATCGCCATAGTGGTCCTGTTGGAGAGGCCCGGATCTATTTTCAACCCGAAAGGGATGAATACAAATTCAACCCTCGCAAGCATCCAAGGAGACGCAACGGTTCCCTCGAATCCCTTTGGGCTAGCAGGTATTCTTCCAAATATTTCGAGTCTCGTTCAAAACGGCTGGTTCAGCATAGCCTTTCTCGGGCTTCTCGTCGTAGGAGGTCTAGTGCTGGTTCAGAGCGCGAGAGTCGCTATGAAAGAGATAAGCGAGATGAACATTCAAGAATTGCATACTCGACGAGCAGAGGGATTGCAGGCGACCCAGGATGCGATCAAGCTGGTGGACGAAGTTGCATTGGACCCGAGAAGTAGAATCATCAACTGCTTCCAACTTCTTGTGTCTGCGGTTTCGAGATTAGGCGTACCCGTATCATCAGACCAGACGGCAAGAGAGCTCGAGAGAGCGATCCGCTCAACCTTCGCACTTGATGGATCCGCTGCCAATGAGCTGACGCAGCTATTTGAGGAGGCACGCTACAGCATTCACGATATCAACGATGAAGATGCTGCCAGAGCCCGGCAACATCTCGAATCGATCGCCGACGAACTCAAGGTACAACTAGATAAGTAAATGAAACTGCCAATCCTACTCTTCTGGTGTGGAGTAGCATACGCGGTTCTGCTCGTCTTCGTAAGAGGAATACTGCCTCCGGAGTCATCGCCCACAGTTTCATTGATCGGTATCCCCCTCATAGTGATAGCCACAATCATCGCTCTAGACCTTTCTGGTAGACTAACGAGACCGACCGTGTCCCGGAACATTCCTTCCCGATCTCTTCTAAGTGAGGACCCTGTCAAGTTCTCGAGCGACCAGATCAGAGTTGCGGCCCGCTCAAGCGATTCATACTTTGAGAATATGATTCGAACCAGATTGAAGGAACTCTTGATTACCAAGGTAGCCCTGGAGAGAGACATGGACAGTGACGAAACAAGAAGAGTATTATCGGATCCACTTCAGAGGATGAGGATTCTGGACGACGAACTGTGCACTGTTCTTTATGGGCCTCTACCTTCTCGCGGGGATAGGACTCGTATGATCGGGAAGGCTGTGGACCTGATTGAGGCCTGGAAAGGCTGAACGTACAGGAAGCTGGCCAGACGTGCGAAAAGATCGTCGGCCAAGTAAGGAAAGTAATCGTGGGAAAGGAACAAGTTCTAGAAAAGGTGATGCTCGCGATACTAGCCAACTCGCACATTCTCTTCGAAGATTATCCCGGGCTCGCCAAGACCCTTCTCGCAAGAAGCTTTGCCATGAGCATGGGCTGCGGATTCTCACGAATCCAATTTACGCCGGACCTGTTGCCCGCAGACATTACTGGCACATACGTGTACAATGTACGGTCGGGGGAATTCGAACTTCGCAAGGGGCCAGTGTTCACAAACATCCTTCTCGCTGACGAAATCAATAGGGCCCCACCAAAAACACAGGCTGCTCTCTTAGAGGCGATGCAGGAGAAACAGACAACACTAGACGGAAAAACCCACATCCTTGCAGACCCGTTCATCGTAATTGCCACACAGAATCCTATAGAATACGAGGGCGTCTATCCTCTCCCGGAAGCCCAACTAGACCGGTTTATGGTAAAGCTCCAACTCGGATACCCTAACCGGACAGAGGAGGTTGAGATCATGCGCAGGCGAATGATTAGAGGCCGAGAAGAGATCGGGCTAGAACCTGTAGCGGATTCGAACACGATCCTGGACCTCCAGAAGACCGTGGAGAGAATACATGTGGACGATGACGTGCTCGGTTACATTGCTGACATCGTGCAAGGCACAAGGTCTCTTCGACAAGTCGAAGTGGGGGGCAGTCCAAGAGGGTCCCTTGCAATCTTCAAACTGAGCAGAGCAAGAGCAGTTTTTCACGGGAGGGACTATGTCATTCCGGACGACGTGAAGGAAGTAGTTGCACCCGCCCTAGTACACCGTCTGATTATGAAGGCAGAATCCTGGGTCAAGGGAACAACTCCGAACCAGATCGTGGAGGAAATCCTAAGGACGGTGCCGGTTCCCAGAGTAAAAGCATAGAGCGAGAAGCTTGTTCACTGCAAAGGCGATCGTCTATCTATCGATGGCCATCAGCCTGCTAACTCTTGCTTTGTTACTTGACGACTTCCAGATCGGGATACTCGTACTTGGACTGGCTTCTCTATTCTTCTTTTCCAACATCTTAGGTTTGCCGGAGAACGTCAACATAGGCCTCAGCAGACAAATCGTTCCGGACGAAAGTTTCGGAGACGAAGACATCAGAATAGAATCCTGCCTTCGAAACCTAACACGCGAAAGCCTCGTGAATGCAGAGATTCATGAAGTCCTTGATTCCCGAATCACACCCGAGAAAGGAATCAACATAACCCCTGTCTCAATCGCGCCCGACGGCGAGTCACGCCTTGTCTTCGAATTCCGCTCTCCTTCAAGGTCCAACTACAAGATAGGACCGCTGATAGCCAGAGTAAGGGACCCCTTCGGGTTCTATCTCTCAGAGACGAAACTTGAGTCTGAGAATCTCTCCGTAATGCCTAGGCCCGACCGTCTACGAGGCATGCGGCTTCGGCCGAAACATGTTGGACCATGGCCGGGAATAATACCCGCAAAAGTTCTGGGGCTAGGAACCGAATTCTACAGCATGCGAGAGTACGTTTCAGGTGACGATCCGAAAAGGATCAACTGGAAAGCTTCGGCCCGTTACCGCTCGCTCATAGTCAACGAGACCGAAGCCGAGAGGGTAACCGACGTGATGCTTGTCCTCGACAGCGATGTAACTTTCTACGGACCGGTCGAAGGCGACATGTTCGAACGAGGGGTGCAAGCCGCCGCTTCGATTGCTAGCCACCTGTTGAGGCAGGGCAATCGTGTCGGGCTAGTCCTTCAGGGGAGCGAGAGAGGATCCGTAGCTGCTGGCTTTGGGAAAAGGCATGAGCGAAGAATTCTCTACCTCCTGGCGGAGGCTAAGCCTGGAAGAGCAAAGGTCTCCACAAGCTACATCATGAATCTCCTAGCCAGACGCATGCTTCCCTCAAGCGCTCAAATCGTGATAGTCTCTTCTCTGCTGGACCCTGAGATGAAAGAAGGTGTTCGACAACTGACCATGGCCGGCTACAGCATGCTGATCGTATCGCCGACTCCAGCCGCACCTTTGACTTTCAAAGATTCGACGGAAGAAACCGCCTTCAAACTAGTCATGCTGGAGAGATCAATCACTATGCTTACTCTCCAAGCGACCTCGACCATTATCGACTGGCCCCAGGAAGTACCTCTGTCAGCCGCATTGACCAAGGTGAGAAGATCTCGTCCAATCGTGGCAGCATAGGAACAATTCCGAGAATCGTGATGCCATTGGTCAAGATTAACCACGTCTTTGTCGTCCCGTGGATCCTTCTCACAATTCCACCGGCTGCATTGTTGGATCAGCAATTGGTGATAATTGCGATCCTTACCGCTGTCGGCTTGGCCGGTATGCTGACGAGGACTCCCTCCGCTGCAACAGTAGCCTCGGCGAGTCTCTTAGTTCTGATAATTTGGGGAAAAGTGGCGAGCGACCTTTACGGACTGGCGGGCCCTGACAGCGCTCTGCTTCTATTGCAGTTTATGCTAGTGATCTTTCTCATTGAGGCATCAAGCACTGAGTTGAAACTAGATGCCGCAAAAAAACTCCTCCAAGGCCAGAAGGACGAGATATCAGAAGAGGCTCGAACACGTGTAGCTGAGTGGGCGAAAATACAACTATCAAGCCTTGGAAAGCTCACGGCTGCAGCATTTCTACTATCGTTGGGCCTGCTCGTTCTGGGCAGCTTTGTCACCGTTTCAATTAATCAGATCGCTTTCAGCGGAGCGCTTGTACTCGCAGCTGTAGTTGCGCTTCTAATTCTTCTGACCTATCGGCGTGAGCCGGAGCAACAGAAAAAGCGGCAGCTTCAGGGAAGGACCCTCGGACATTCCTTAAAGGCAAACTGATCCATTTCGACACAGAATTGTCCAACTATGAAGTAGGCCGACGGCTTGAATATAGAGTCAGGAACATGTTTCGCAAGAGCGGATTCTTTGTTGTCCGAGCGGCCCAGTCAAAACCTATAGATCTGGTGTGTCTACGCGATGGCAAGTCCGTGCTTGTCGAGTGTAAAGCTGGAAAGTCCTTTCTTGGAAAGGAGAGAAGGCGGGAACTATTGGACATAGGACAACAGGCGGGAGCAACGGTTGTCCTAGCGAGACGACGACATAGGAAGGTCGAACTGACCACCTTGGGCGATGGGGGTCCGTTTGAGCCTGATAAGCCGTGAGATTAGAGGCCGCTCAGGGTCCCTTTGAGACTCCGGATCTTCTCCAGCATTGACAGCCAGCCGAAAACCAAGTTGCTGTAAACGGAGAGCCTTTCAGGATCCTTCTCCAGCTTCAACAACTCATTAGTCTCCGTGATCTTTCCAATAACCGTCTGCTCGACACTTTCCAAGAGCATACTGGGCGAGACTGTAGCCTGGGGCCCCGTGGCCCGGGCGTAGACCACCGGCTTGTTACACTTGGCACAGAAAATGTCACCCTTGACCTTGAAAAGCGGGCTGCCACAAACAGGGCAAGTATCCGAGAGCATTGTGGCTCCAGATTTCAGGAGATCAGCCATCCGCTTAACATCCTCAGACACTAGCGACACATCCCTATTCTGAATGCCTCACCACTAAAAGTGGCTGGGCGGTGTATAAATCACACGGAGCTAGATATGCCGACCTCGAGTTTTGGCATCAGCCCAGACATCGCTGGCTACGCGTGGCCCTAAATGTAGATTTTATTAGTGCAACCGGGAG
>Ga0307471_100000057_pt1 | contig 49379 bp, 44 predicted proteins | sample atmos_gasesAM3C__2_FD_204566 | JGI IMG/M metagenome (GOLD analysis project Ga0307471, IMG submission 204566) | Hardwood forest soil microbial communities from Morgan-Monroe State Forest, Indiana, United States - atmos_gasesAM3C_515 | ecosystem: Environmental > Terrestrial > Soil > Temperate... | reverse complement strand
TCGCAGGAAAGCATTGCCAGCCTGGTGCGCAGGTTGATTGTGCTTTTGGGAGAAGACCCGAACCGCGAAGGCCTGCGGAAGACGCCGGAGCGTTATGAAAAAGCACTAAAGTTTCTCACCAGCGGGTATCACCAGAATCTTGACAGCGTTTTGAACGGCGCCACATTCAGCGTGCATTACGACGAGATGGTAGTCGTGAAAGATATCGAGTTTTTCAGCCTGTGCGAGCATCACCTGTTGCCTTTTTTCGGCAAGGCGCATGTGGCGTACCTCCCCAGCAAGAAAGTGCTGGGCTTGAGCAAGATCGCGCGGCTCGTGAACATGTACGCGCGGCGATTGCAGATTCAGGAGCGCATGACCAGCCAGATCGCGGACGCCATTTCGGAAAAGGTCAGCCCCGAAGGCGTGGGCGTAATCATCGAGGCGCGGCACTTGTGCATGCAAATGCGCGGAGTCGAAAAGCAGCACGGCCAGGCGGTCACGAGCGCCATGCTCGGTTCCTTCCGGCACAACAAGCAGACCCGCGACGAGTTCTTGTCGCTGGTACGGGCAAGGAAAAGCTAGCGCTTCGATACGATGCAGCCGTCAGCTACTTTTTGTGATTTGCCCGCGAACGCCGCACCCGGTCGCGGTTTCCGCACGTGGCAGCGTCGCACCAGCGGCGGATGTTGCCTTTGGTGCGATCAATAAAAATCCACCGGCAATCCGGGTTCGCACAGATTTTCAGCCGGCCATGTTGCTCCTGAATCAAAGATCCGCCAAAAGAGGCGGCAATTTTGGCCAGCACGGCCGGCCAGCCAAGTTGGACGGGCTGCAGCGAGAGCTCAAACCCATTTTGGATCTCCACCAATCGCGGAAAAACCGGTACTTTGAGCCAGGAATTGAGCGGCTCGACATCTTCGCGGCGCAGCGAGCCTTGTGCGGAAGCCTTCTCCACCAACCGGCGCAACAAGGAGCGCAGTTCGCGCAGGGCCTGTTGGGGAGGCGGCGTCCCAGGCTTGAAGCGGAAGTTCCAGAAACGGGAGAACGAGCGGATCCAGGCGATATCATCGAGATGATCGGTGAGCTTGCCGAAGCCATCCCAGCGTTGGCTGTTGACGAGGTCCAGCCAAGGCGCGGAGGCGCCGAAGCCGTGGATATGGAAGGGGTCGCGAGTGGAAGGCATGGTAATGAGATAAATCTACTTTACACATTACGGCAGGTACCCTACCGTGTGCAATGAGTTTAACAGGTTTAAGACATTACGGGAAGAAGGCTGCTCATGAGTGACACATCCCAGGCGATCGCGGCGATTCCCCCGCGGGCCGCGGCTGCGGCTAGCGGAACCTGGCGGTTGCGCGTGGCCCTGGCCTTTCTGGCCATCTACGGGATTTGGGGTTCCACGTATCTGGCCATCCGCTACGCCGTGGAATCCATTCCGCCGCTGTACACCGCCGGCTTCCGGCACTTAACGGCCGGAAGCATTCTCCTGATCTGGTGCTACGTTAAGGGGTTACGGCCCACCTGGGCGCAGATTCGCGCCAGCATTGTTATTGGTTTTTTCTTTTTCCTGATTGGGCACGGCTCGTTACACTGGGCTGAGAGATTCGTGCCGAGCGGCCTGGCTTCTCTGCTCGTTGCCAGCGAACCGATCTGGGTTTTTCTGCTTTCCTCGGCCGTAGCGCGGGTCTGGCGTCTGAACGTGTTACTCCTGGCCGGGATTCTTCTCGGCTTAGCCGGCGTCGGGCTGCTCGTGCGCGACACGGCGAGAGACACGACCAGCAACGGAACCCTTGGAGCAATAGCCATTCTCGTTGGCGCGCTGTCGTGGTCGGTCGGCATTATCTATTCGCGAAAATCCAAATTGTCGGGGAATCCTCTGCTTCTATCGGCACTCTCACTGCTCTCCGGATCCGGCATGCTATTGCTGGCGGGCACGGTCGCGGGTGAAGCCAAGGGCTTTACTCTCGGGCAAGTGACCACAAAAGCGTGGCTGGCACTCGCCTACCTGATTGTCTTCGGCTCCGTGGTGGCGTTCACCGCGTACAACTGGCTCCTCGAGCACTATTCGCCGACCCTCGTTGCCACGCATACTTATGTGAATCCGGTGGTGGCCGTTTTCCTGGGGTGGTTTTACGGAGGTGAGCCACTCAGTTGGAAAGTAGGCATCGCGGCCGTTATGGTGGTGGGAGCGGTGTTCCTCGTCGACCGGGGCACCAACAAACTGCATCACCTGGGCTGAATCCACCCTGCAAATAAGAGGCTTTTCGAGACTTTTACTTGCCCTGAATCGGCGGGTGTGGTCCACTTTCCAGTAAGTAATTGTCATGCTTGGGCAGAGAATCGGCCACTACGTCATCGAAGCAAAGCTCGGCGAAGGTGGGATGGGCGTGGTGTATCGCGCCCGAGACGAAAAGCTGCAGCGCGACGTGGCCTTGAAGTTCCTTGGAACTCTGCCCACGGGAAGTTCTGCCAGCCATGAGAGTGTGCTGGAGGAGGCCCGGGCAATTTCTGCGCTGAATCACCCCAATATTTGCACCGTCTATGAAGTCGGAGAAGTCGACGGCAGGCCGTACATTGCCATGGAGTACGTCGAGGGCCGCGTGTTGAGCTCCGAGATTCCGACGACAGGCTTGTCCATTGAACAGGTAGAACGCTACGGCATGCAATTAGCCGACGCGCTCGCTCATGCGCACAGCCGCGGCGTGATCCATCGGGATCTGAAGGCGTCAAACGTGATACTCACGCCAAGCGGCAGGCTCAAGGTGCTGGATTTTGGGATTTCGCGGCGGATAGAAGCAGGGGGCGGCGACGAGACGACACGATTCGACAAGACCTGGGGGTCACAGCATACGTTTACGGGCACGCTGCCGTATGTTGCGCCGGAAATCTTGCGGGGAGAAGGGGCCAACGAGCGGAGCGACATCTGGTCCCTCGGAGTCCTGCTGTATGAGATGGCAGCGGGTCATCGACCCTTCCGGGGCAATACGGCTTACGAAATAAGCGCGGCAATCCTGAGAGAGCGCCCGTCAGCAATTGCGACGGATCTAACGCCTGTTCTGAAGAGTGTCATTGAGAAATGCCTGGACAAAGATCCCGGGCAACGCTACCAGAGCGCTGGGGAATTACGCGCCGCGCTGGAGACGGCTGGGACAGCCAACCGCACGCAAGACTTCATCACGAACAAGACCGCGACGCAGGCTGTGGCGCCCACGTGGACGCGGCGCAACTGGTTGTGGATCTGGCTGGTCGCTCTCCTGGCCTTGGGAGTGGGTTACTGGCTGAAGGGTCCGAGTAGTTCGAAACGTGCTCGTGTCTTGCCCGGCGCTATCCAATCGATCGCGGTACTTCCTCTCGATAATCTTTCCGGAGATGACTCGCAGGATTATTTCGCGGACGGCATGACGGATGCCCTGATCACACAGCTTTCCCAGATCAAAAAGCTCCGTGTGATCTCGCGGACCTCTGTGATGCAGTACCGCCACACCAAAAAATCCCTGCAGGAGATTGCGCAAGAATTGAACGTGGATGCAGTAGTGGAAGGGTCCGTTGTGCGTGCCGGCGATCGCGTGCGAATCTCCGCGAAACTTTACCAGACTAATATTGAAGGCGCCCTGTGGGCCGACAGCTTCGAGCGGAATTTCACGGACGTGCTGGTGCTGCAGAGCGATGTGGCGACGGCCATCGCACGGGGCATCCAAGTAGAACTGAGCGGCTCGGAACAGTTGGAACTCGCACGAAGCCGGGCCATTATTCCGCAAGCCTACGAGGCCTATTTGAAGGGCCGCTATGAGTCGGCCAAACGCACGCAAGAAGGGATACTTGCTGCACAAGGGTTTTTCAAGGAGGCGATCGCTAGAGATGGCACTTTCGCCGCCGCCTATGCGGGACTCGCCGACACTTATGTGCACATGAGCAATTACGAGTTGAGTCCACCATCGGAAACGATGCCGAAAGCGTTGCAGGCCGCGGAAAAAGCGCTAGAACTGGATGACAGACTGGCGGAGGCGCATGCTTCTCTCGCATCGATTCGCTTTTATTCTCTTGAAAAGCAGGGCATCGAGAGCGAATTTCTGCGCGCCATCGCGCTCAATCCGGGTTACGCGGAAGGACTCCACTGGTACGCCTTGTATCTTGCGGCGCAGGGGCGCGCGGCGGAATCCATCACCGAGATACAGCTTGCGCGCGACATCGATCCGCGCTCGCAAATCATCAATGCCAACGTGGGCTGGTGTTACTACCTGGGGGGCGACTATGACAAAGCCATCGAAGCCGATAAGCAAGCCCTTCGGCTAGATCCGAGCTTTGGTGTCGGTTATGGGTACCTGGGCCAAGCCTTGGTGGAGAAACAGCAATGGGACGAGGCCATTGAGGCAACCCGGAAATTCGTTTCGCTGGCTCCCGGCGATCTCGCCCGCAAAGCCGAATTAGCCAATGCCTACGCCCGGGCAGGCCGGGAAAAAGAAGCCCTGGACATACTTGCAGAATTCGAACTGGAGAAGAACGCCCGATACATTTCGCCCTACGACCGGGCCATGATCTACGCGGGTCTCGGGGACCGGCAACAGACGCTGGATTGGCTGGAGCGCGCTTATGAGGAGAAGAATGGACGCCTGGTAAATCTGGCCGCTCACCCGCAATTTGCATTTCTCCGTAAGGAAGCCAGGTTTCAGAAACTACTTGAGCAGCTCAAAATCACAGGGAAGTGAGGAGAACCGGGGAATTCGCATGGCTTGCTTGAGCCTGTCCCGGACACGGGCAAAGTTCTTGACGCCGCTAGAGTCGTGAACTAGACTTCGCACACTTCAACGGAATGCGCCCCAGGCGCGGTCCCCGTTGCCGGGAAAGTCTGAACAGCCCTACAGCCGCAAGGAGGCGAATATGGCCCGGAAAAGCGCAAAGAAATCTCCCAGACAAACCCTAGATCAGATCGTCAAGGAATTCGGCGAGATCGAGAAGGAGCTGAAGGCCTTGCTCAAGAGAGCCCCCAAACCACAGCAGACGGCTCTCAAGGTTAAAATTGAATTAGTTCAGGGTCTGAAGAACGCCTCGATCGTGCTTTGCTCTGGCTCCACCAGGAAGATAAAGATACCCCCGTTCACTTCGTGAGACTACAGGCGAAATCCCGCATGGACTCGAGCACATTTGCGGTCCCGCTCACTAGAGGTCTTTGAAACACCGGATGCGCAAGCGTAGGCGATCTGTGCCTGAGTGGAGGAAAGCGATTCCGATCCACACGAAGTACCGCCGTGCTCCTGCGTTGGTCCTCTATTGGAGCGGCGAGCAGTTTTTGTACGACAACTACCTCCTCGGCAAACGAATCTGCGCGGATCCAATGGTCGCTTCCATCCTGGATTACTGTCACGATTGGCGCGGTGCGGACGAGGTTTGCGCGCGCCTCGGCAAGTTTAACCGCACGAGCGTTGCGAGGACCCTGGAAACGCTCTCTCGTTACGGGATGCTGCAGCGCTCGGATAAACCGCTGGATGCCCGAGAGAAAATTCCGGCCGGCTGGCGGGGATGGCTTCCAGCGGCCGGTTTCTTCCACTTCGCCACCAAGGACGTGGAGTTCGCTGAAGATCCGATTGCGGCATTTCGGGAGTTGCAGAAACACTCAAAACAGCAGCCGATGCCGCAAGTAGGGAAGAATTATGCTGGCGCACGGCACGTAAGACTGGAAGAGAAAGGATGCGAGCAAGGATTTGCGCAAACACTGAAGGAGAGACGGACCTGGCGAAGATATTCGCGCGAGCCCGTGGCTATAGGAGACCTGGGCAAGTTGCTTTATCTGAGCTTTGGAGTGCAAAGCTGGGGAAGAATTCCCGGCATCGGCCGCCTGGCCATGAAAACCTCGCCGTCAGGCGGAGGATTGCACCCCATTGAAGCTTACGTGGTGGCGCGAAATGTGGAAGGGTTGCGCTCGGGAGTCTACTACTACGACGCCGTGAAGCATGCGTTGGCCTGGCTACGGCCGGCCATTTCTCGCGCCGCTCTCGAGAAGATGGTGGGAAACCAGCATTGGTTTGGCGACGCTGCGTTTCTTGTGCTGATGACGGCGGTATTTGGTCGCACACAATGGAAGTACGAATTCCCCCGTGCGTATCGCGTTGTTTTACTGGAGGCAGGGCATCTTGCACAGACTTTTTGTCTGACGGCAACGTGGCTCAGGCTGGCTCCCTTCACGACGGCTGCGCTTGCGGACACGAAGTGGGAGGAGCTCCTGGGAATTGACGGAATCAGGGAATCGCTGCTGTACGCAGTCGGAGCTGGACGACGCCCCGCGGATGAGCGAGGCGCACACATCGGAAACAGCGCGAAGGGCATGCCCAACTGGGGTTAGCCCCGCGCGCTAGTTCCCGAAAATTGTAGAGCGGATTTACTTCTTGGCGACCGCCACGGAGGCGCGGGTCTTCTCCCAGTCAATATTCAGGATTGCGCCGCCGCTCGACTTCTCGAAGGAGATTGTAAAATTCTCGACCGGAGCCGGCAAGGTCGAGACCTTCATATCCACACGTGCCAGATCGTTCGAGGGACCAGGATAGTCCGTGCCCCATTCCCCTGTCTTCTTGCAGAGGATCAGAGTCCATTTGTCCTTAGCAGGAATGGTAAAGAGGGTGTAGCTGCCGGCCGGAACAGGGGTGCCGCCGACAGTGATATCTGCGGGGGTGACAAAGGTTGTCGCTTCATTTGCCCCGGTGCGCCAGACTTGTCCGTAGGGGACGAGTTCACCGTAAATCTTCCGGCCTTTGGCGCGAGGGCTGGAGTAATCGATAGTTACGGACTTACCGCCCCCAAGATCCAATGTGGCGGTCGCCGCGGGGCTCGGGCGCTTCGACTTGTCCTGTTGAGCGTGGGAACTCGACACGGTCAAAGCGAAACCGAGACACAAGACGGCAAATGTGGCGATTGCTTTGCGCATAGTTTCTCCTCTGGTTTTCAGTTGCTTGCGTAAACACGTTTCTACCGCATGAGCTGAGGCCAATCCACTAGCATTGAATCGAATTTGTACTCGCGATGCAAGGGCAACTGCAAGAAATTCCACGGTTAAGCGAGAGTTCCCGGGCCTTTACACTCTGAACAATCTTGTGCTAACGTAAAAGGGTCGAAGAAAAGAGGAAAATTCAAGGGACGACGGTGGGGGGCACTTGAGCGACGGCAAAGTAATGTTGATTGAGCAATTCCGGACTCATGTAAAAGATACGGGATCGCCAGAAGTGCAAATCGCACTGCTGAGCGAGCGGATCAACTATTTGACGACGCATCTCAAGTCGCACGTCAAGGACCACGCATCACGCCGTGGGTTGATCATGATGGTGAACAAGCGGCGTCGCCTGCTGGACTATCTCAACCGGCGAGACCCGGATCGGTATCACCAGATTGTTGAACGCCTTAGCCTGCGCAAGTAAGAGTTCCGCTCCTGGGGAGTGGCGCGACTTGCAAATTCACGAACGCACATCTTCCAGTGGGAGTTTGTTCGCCAGCCGTTTTGCGGTTGGACGTGAAGCGTGTAGGCCTGCTGCCGCAGGTCAAACGGCGGTCGGACTGGTGTAACTGCTCGCGGAGTGTCCCCTTCGCGAATCCATCTCCTCTTCTCTTCAACCTAGTGCCGAAATTCAGCGCGGGGATGGCCCTGCTCGAGCTCCTCCGAAGAGGAGCCAAAGGAAGAAACGAATGTCTGAGAATAATCATATCTCCGCACCCCATCAGGTTTTCATTGAGGTGGGCGGACGCCCGCTGGTGCTGGAAACGGGAAAGATCGCGAAACAAGCCAATGGCGCGGTGACGGCCCGCTATGGTGACACCGTCGTACTCGTGTCGGCGTGTATGGCCAACAAGCCTAACGACCGGGACTTTTTGCCCCTGACCGTGGATTACCGTGAGAACACCTATTCCGCCGGGAAAATTCCCGGAGGCTTCTTTAAGAGAGAAGGGCGTCCCACCGAAAAAGAAATCCTCGTCTCGCGCTTGATCGATCGGCCGATGCGCCCGCTTTTCCCGGAGTCCTGGCGCAACGAAACCCAGCTTATCGCCATGGTGCTGTCGGCGGACAGCGACAACGATCCTGATGTGATCGCGGTGACCGCTGCTTCTGCCGCCGCGTACATCTCCGACCTCCCGTTTACCGACCCCATCGCTGCCGTTCGTGTGGGACTGCTCAACGGGCAACTCGTCGCCAACCCCACGGTTGCCGACCAGAAGGTAAGCAAGCTGAACATCGTTGTAGCCGGCACCGCCAACGGCATCGTTATGGTGGAATCGGGCGCGTTTGAGGTATCCGAAGAAAAGGTGGTTGAAGCCCTGGAATTCGGCCATGCCCAGGTCAAGAAGATCGTCGCGGGCATCAAAGAACTTCACGACAGACTGAAACCCAAGAAGGTAGTAGTTGAGCCATTTCCATTCGACCAGTCTATCTTTGACAATCTCAAGAAGACTTGCGGGGCCAAGTTGCAGGACGCGCTCAACACCGAGAAGCATCCGAAAAAGGAAAGCTACCATCTTGTTGATGCTTTGCTGGAAGAGATCGTCAAGGCCATCCCCGAAGAAGAGGAAGAGAAGCTGACCTTGACCAAGCGCGCGTTCGAACGCCTGCGCGAGGAAATCTTCCGCAACGAAGTGCTGAAGGCCAAGCGGCGCCCCGATGGCCGGGCTTTCGATCAGATTCGTACAATCACTTGCGAAGTGGGTCTGCTGCCCCGCGTGCATGGCTCGGCGTTGTTCACCCGCGGCGAAACGCAGGCTCTGGCCACGTTAACGCTGGGAACCAAGGAGGACATGCAGCGCCTCGACTTGCTCTTTGAGCAGGACACCTTCAAGCGCTTCATGCTGCATTACAATTTCCCGCCTTTCAGCGTCGGGGAAGTGAAGCCGTTGCGCGGTGCAGGCCGTCGCGAAATCGGCCACGGTGCTTTGGCGGAACGTGCGCTGGCGAACCTGCTGCCGGCGGAAGTCGAATTCCCTTATGCCATGCGCGTCGTCAGCGACATCCTGGAATCCAACGGCTCCTCGTCCATGGCTACGGTTTGCGGTGCTTCATTGGCCCTGATGGATGCGGGCGTGCCCATGAAGGCGCCATGCGCGGGTATCGCCATGGGCCTCGTAGTCAGCGACAAGGGTGACTACTCCATCCTGACCGACATAGCGGGTGCGGAAGATCACTACGGCGACATGGACTTCAAGGTGGCCGGCACGCGTGAAGGCATCACGGCGCTGCAGATGGACATTAAGGTCACCAGCATCAGCATCAGCATGATGCGCGAAGCCCTGGCGCAGGCCAAGAAAGCACGCCTAGAAATTCTGGATACGATGGAAAGGACCCTCGGTGCCCATCGCGAAAGCATTTCGGCTTACGCGCCGCGGCTCTACAAGCTCAGCATTCCTACGGACAAGATCCGTGACCTCATTGGCCCAGGCGGGAAGAAGATCAGGTCCATCATCGAGCAGACGGGTGTCAAGATCGATGTGATGGAAGACGGCACCGTACACATCTTCTCGACCAGTGGCGCTGGCGGAGATCAAGCGCTGCAAATGGTGCGCGACGTCACAGCAAGCGCGGAGATTGGCAAGACGTATCTTGGCAAAGTCGTGCGCCTCGCCGAATTTGGCGCTTTCGTGGAACTCTTCCCCGGCACCGATGGCCTGCTGCACATCAGCGAAATCTCTGAACATCGCATCCGCGACGTTCGCGATGAACTGAAGTTGGGCGACCAGGTACTGGTCAAGGTGCTGGCCATCGAGGGGAACAAGATTCGCCTCTCTCGCAAAGCGCTCATCAAGGAAGCACGTGAGAAGCAGCAGAAGAAGGAAGCTCCGGCTGCCGCAGCAACCTCCGAAGGCGACTGAACCGGCGAAGAGAAATCAGAAATTAGCAGCATCTTGCGATCAAGAAAGCGCTGGCGTAACCCATCGAAGCTCCCTTCGCAAATCGCGGCAAGCAGGGCAAGAAGCCAGCGGCTCGGGAATCAAGCGTGCGTGCAATGCACGGCGTCCAACACACCCCACAACGCATCCAAAGCCTCGTGCGTGGTGGCAAGAATCTCTTCGTCCTGGCCCTGGGCGTGTTCGTCGAGCCAATTTCTCCAGGCGGCGCGGTGGGCCTTATCGGCTTTTTGATGCACCGCGAAATAAGCCAAACCCCTCTCTGACTGTACGCCGTAAAACTTCTTCAGCCCGTCAATCTTGGTCGAAGCGACCTCCGGCACCTGCGATTCGTAAGCGTAGAGTGCCGCAACCGCTTCCGCCACCGGGCGATCGCCGACAATTTCGCGGAACGTCTCGACGACAGTTTGCGTCCCCGGAAGAGCAGGGCAACAGGTGATGTCCTCTTCATTGACTCCCAGGGCCTCGGCAAAATCACGCCAAAGCTTGGGGTGGGGTCGTGACGGATTCTCTTCTTCCGCCAGATTCTCCAGCACAATCTCCCTTAGTGGTCCCTCGCTTCGGGCGGCCAGCACCCGCAGGTGCTTCGGGAAGGCCTCCACATGGCGGTAGTATTGCGCTGCGTATAGTTGCAGTGACTCCCTGGACAGTTTCCCTTCCCGCCAGTCCTGATAGAACGGATGCTTCAGCAAACTCTTCTCGGCGATCGCCGCGTCGATTTTCGAAAGCAGTTCGGTGTTCGGCATAGGTGTCCCCTCCGGCTCAATTCGGGCGGGGAGTCCACCCTAGCGCCGCGTTTCCCCGCAAAAAGTGACTGCAGGAGTGTACCAGAGTTCGCAGAAATTTGCCGTGTGAAGTCAGCCAGAGGAAGGGTGCTGACGCTCGATGTCAGCGCCGACGGCTTGGAGCTTTTCGACGATGTGCTCGTAGCCCCGGTCGATGTGGTAGACGCGGTCGATGATCGTCTCTCCCGCGGCAATGAGCCCAGCGAGCACCAGACTAGCGCTGGCGCGAAGATCCGAAGCTTGCACGGTAGTGCCGGAAAGCTTGGCGGGGCCGCGGACCACCGCGCGACGCCCATCAATCGAAATATTCGCACCCATGCGGATCATCTCACTGGCATGCAGGAAACGATTTTCGAAGATCGTCTCGATAATCACGGAAGTGCCTTCGGCCTGGGTAGCCAGGGCCATGAACTGCGCCTGCATGTCGGTGGCAAAACCGGGGTATTCCTCGGTGGTGACATCGGCGGCAACCAGTTTGCTTGCGCCACGTACACGTAGGGTGCTGGCATCCGGCGTTTCAATGGGTACACCCGCCGCCTCGAGTTTCGCAATCACTGCGCCAAGATGGGCTGGCGCGCAGTCGGTGATCGTCAGGTCACCGTTGGTGACGGCGCCCGCGATGAGGAAGGTGCCTGCTTCAATCCGGTCGGGAATCACCGCGTGCGTCGCCCCACGCAGCTTGGCGACGCCGCGGATTCGGAGCGTCGAGGTGCCCTCACCGCGAATATCCGCGCCCATTTTGCGCAACAGGTGTACCAGGTCCGTGACCTCGGGCTCGCGCGCTGAATTTTCCAAAATCGTTTCACCCTCGGCAAGAGTGGCGGCCATGAGGATGTTTTCCGTGCCGGTCACGGTAATTTTCTCGAAGACAATGGGCGCGCCTTTCAAGCGGCCGCCATTTGGCACCCTGGCCCGTATGTAGCCGTGCTCGGTGGTGATCTCCGCCCCCATTTTTTCCAGCGCTGCCAGATGCAGGTCCACGGGACGTGCGCCGATGGCGCAGCCGCCCGGCAGCGAAACGTGGGCTACACCCGAGCGCGCGATGGCCGGGCCCAGGGTCAAGATGGAGGCGCGCATGGTCTTAACCAATTCATAAGGGGCCACAGCCTCGTTCATCGAGGTGGCTTCAATCGTGTAGTCGGTTGCCGGGAAAGTAGAGGTGGAGACATGAGCGGACATGAAGGCGAGCAGCTTCCCCATGGTGACGATGTCGCGCACCATGGGGACTTTGTGCAGGGTCACCGGCTCTGGAGTCAGCAAAGCGGCCGCCATCGCCGGCAGAGCGGAATTTTTTGCGCCGCTGATCGTCACGGTTCCGTGAAGAGGCTTTCCGCCACGAATTCGAAATTTATCCATTCGCTGTTTATTCCCCGAGTGCGCGCCTCAAATGGTCCTGCGACCCTACAAGCTTCTGACGCGCGGCGTTGGCGGTCAATCCGCGTTTCAGCATGACGAGGGCAACGCGCAAGTTGTGTTTGCTTTGACGCAAAGCGTGTCGTACTGTCGACAGATTCTTGCCGCTTGCTTCCATCAGAATTCTCGTGGTGCGTTCGCGAAGCTTTTGATTCGTTGTCGCGACGTCGATCATCAGGTTGTCGTAGACACGGCCGAGGCGCACCATCACCGCAGTGGAGAGCATGTTAAGGACCAATTTCTCCGATGTGCCCGCCTTCAACCTCGTCGACCCGGCGAGGACTTCCGGCCCCACTTCCGGCGTGATGGCAATGTCTACAGCCCTTCCGAGGGGAGAGTGTCTGTTGGCAGCCACTCCAATCGTCAGGGCTTTCCGCTTTTTCGCGAACGCAATGGCGGCCAGGACATACGGCGTCGTCCCGCTGGCGGCTATCCCCACCACCACGTCTTCGCCTGTAAGCCCAGCCGTTTTCAAATCGCGCACGGCGTCGCGCGAGCGGTCTTCCGCGCCTTCCACTGACTGGGTCATTGCTTTCTTGCCGCCGGCGATGAGCACCTGCACCAGATAGGGTGAAGTTCCGAAGGTTGGTGGGCATTCCGCAGCGTCCAGCACGGCGATGCGCCCGCTCGATCCCGCGCCGACATAAATCAACCTGCCTCCGTTTTCAATCCTTTGTACAACGGCGTTCACCGCCCTCGCAATCGCGGGGAGCTCCCGAGCCACGGCAACTGCCACTTTGCGGTCCTCGAGATTCATCAAGCGTACTATTTCGGCTGCTGTCATGCGGTCTAGATTTTTGGAGGCCGGATTTCTTTGTTCTGTCTGTGGGCGCTCTGTGCGCCTGGGCATTCTGTTGGGAGAGGGCATTTCTGAATTATAACTGTGGATGCAACAGTCTTCGGACGCGGTGTATGGACAACGCATCTCATGCGGCAAGACCGTAGTATGCTGGGAGCTATCCTCCGAATGTGCCTCTCTGCCGCGGCTGGATCATGAATTGACGCGAACGACATCTTTCCCTGCGCAAGCCCATCCGTCTGGCAAGAATCATCTATGATGGAGTAGCGCAGATCTTGCTGATTTCTGACGACGGGACCACTGGAAGTTCGTTCATGGAAGTTCTCAAAAAGCTTTTTGAACAGCATTTTCATTCATCGCCCACACGAATTCGGCCGGTTCAGGGGGAACTCGGCGGTTCCGGACGCAAGATCATTCGTCTTGCCAACGACGATGTCAGCGCCATTGGCATTCTTTATGGGGTACGCGAAGAGAATGTGGCTTTTCTGGAATTTTCCTGGCACTTTCGCAAGCACCAGTTGCCGGTTCCGGAAATATATGCCGAGGATCTGAGCCAGGGGGCTTATCTCGAAGAAGACCTGGGAGACACGACACTCTTTGAATTTCTGTCGAAAAATCGGGACGGTGCGAACATCGCGCCGCCGGTGGTGGAAGTCTATCGCAAGGTGGTCGGCCTTCTGCCGCGTTTTCAGGTCGAAGCCGGCCGCGATCTGAATTACGCTGTCTCTTACCCCTGCGCCAGCTTTGACCGGCAATCGATTACCTGGGACCTGAACTATTTCAAATACTATTTCCTGAGGCTGGCCTCGATTCCATTTAATGAACAAGCTCTGGAACACGATTTCAACCGGCTGACGGAATTTCTGCTGAGTGCGCCGCGGGACTTTTTCCTATACCGCGATTTTCAATCCCGTAACATTTTGCTGCGTGACGGCAAGCCATTTTTTGTGGACTATCAGGGTGGCCGCAAGGGCGCCCTGCAATATGACATCGCTTCTCTATTGTTTGATGCCAAGGCCGACCTCCCGCCCGAACTCCGCCAAGAGCTATTGGGGGAGTATCTCGACCGGCTGGCCGGTTTTCTGGACCTGGATCGCGATGCGTTCCTGCGCCATTACTACGCCTACGTTTACGTGCGGCTTATGCAGGCGCTGGGTGCTTATGGGTTCCGCGGGTTTTACGAACGCAAAACGCATTTCTTGCAGAGTGTGCCCTACGCGCTGAAGAATCTGCGCTGGTTACTGCACAACGTTAAGTTGCCCATCGAGCTGCCTATGCTGATGCAAGCATTTCAGGGTATGTTGGCCTCGGAGAAATTGAGCGGCCTGGCTTCCGAAGCGCAAAATCTTGCCATCCGTATCTTCAGTTTCTCTTTCCATCGCGGCTTGCCGCAGGATGATGCTGGGAATGGCGGCGGTTTCGTATTCGATGGCCGCAGCCTGCCGAATCCAGGGCGGGAAGAGCGGTTCAAGGCTTTGACGGGCAAAGACGCACCGGTAATCGACTATCTCAACCAGCAGGAAATCGTACACCAGTATCTTGCTGCCGTGCTTTCGCTGGTGGACGCCAGCGTGAGCAACTATCAACAGCGCGGCTTCAAGAACCTGATGGTTTCCTTCGGCTGTACGGGCGGCCAGCATCGCTCGGTGTTTCTGGCAGAGCAATTAGCCAAGCGCTTGCGGATCAGAAACGGGGTTGAAGTGGTGGTGCGTCATCTTGAATTGGAAAAGATGGGCCAATGAAAGCGATGATCCTGGCGGCGGGACTCGGCACACGCCTCCGGCCGCTCACGAGCGATCGTCCCAAGGCCCTGGTGGAAGTCGCGGGCCGCACGCTGCTGGAAATCACTCTTTCGCGCTTGAGTTCTTTTGGCGTTCGCGACGCGATCATCAACGTGCATCATTTCGCGGACATGGTTCTTGAATATCTCAAGGCGAATAACAAATTTGGAATGCACATCGAGATTTCCCGCGAGGAAGTGCTGCTCGATACAGGTGGCGGGTTAAAGAAAGCAGCCTGGTTTTTCCTCGAGGATTCGCCGCATCGGAAAGAGCCATTTATCTTGCACAATGTGGATGTGCTCAGCACCATCGACTTCCGCCGCATGGTGCAATTTCACACGGAGAAGCAGGCATTGGCGACCTTGGCGGTACAGCACCGCGAAAGTTCCCGCCTTTTGCTCTTCGATAAGGATTTCCGGTTTCGCGGTCGGCAGGCCGGGCGGGAACGGCAAAAGGAAACCAAGGAATTTGCGCCGGGGCTACAAGCAATGGCCTTCTCCGGCGTTCACGTCATATCGCCGCGATTTCTGCGAATGATGGAAGAAGAAGGAGCTTTTTCTATCATCGATTCTTATCTTCGACTTGCGGCCCGCGGTGAAAAGATTCTGGCGTTCTGCGCGGACGAGTACTACTGGCGCGACCTCGGCAAACCGGACGACTTAAAACAAGCCGCGGAAGATTTGAAGCAAAAAGTATTGATCTAGAGCCCAAACAGATCGGCGTCAGTGTGCGGCATCGGTGGCAAATCCCAGAGCTTTCATAACCGCATCATGCACCGCCGGGCGAACCTCGGCGATCTTATGGTTTTCGCGGGTGGGGTGGACGCGATTCGTCAGCAAGACGACGAAGAGTTGGCGGTCCGGGTCAATCCAAATCGTCGTGCCTGTGAAACCAGTGTGGCCGTAGCTGTGTGAAGAAAAATAGTGGCCGCTCGAGCTGCCCTCCGTGGGCACCACCCAACCCAGCGTGCGCGCATTCTTTGCCAACGGCTGCGGAGCTGTGAATTCGGCGATCGTGGCTCGCTTCAATATTCGCTGATGCGCGTAAATGCCACCGTTGAGCAACATCTGGCAAAACGCGGCAAGATCGGGTGCCGTGCTAAAGACGCCGGCGTGCCCGGAAACACCACCGATCGCGTACGCGTTTTCATCGTGAACTTCACCCTGCACCAGCCGGTGTCGTAGCTCTTTGTCAATTTCCGTAGGGGCTATTTCCGGCCAAAGCTTTTTCGGAGGGTTGTACATCGAGTTCTTCATTCCCAGGGGGTTGAAAATATATTCGTTTGCGAGCACGTCCAGAGGCTTACCGGTGAGCCGCTGGATGATTTCCGCCATGAGGATGATGCCAAGGTCGGAGTAGACGACCTTCGTGCCCGGCTCGTATTCGAGCGGCTCGGAAAAGATCCTCTGCAACGTATCCTGTTTGCCTTTCGAGGTGCGCCAGTATTCTTTGAACGGGGGCAGCCCCGAAGTGTGCGTCATGAGGTTGCGGACAGTCACTTTGCGCCGCCATTCGGGTTGGGGGCCATTCACCCATTCGGGCAAATAACGATCGATCGGCGCATCCAGATTTAGAGTAATCGGGAAGTCGCCTTCCAGCAGTTTCTCGACGAGAGTTGTGGTGACCACGACTTTGGTCAGAGAGGCAATGTCGTACATGGTATCGGGTTTCGCGATCGAAGATTTCGCGTCGTAGCTGAGTTTACCGAAGGCGTGCAGCGATACCTTGCCACGATAGCCTACGGCCAGAGTCGCGCCGGGGAACGCTTTGTCTGCAATCGCGTTCTCGACAACAGGAAATGCCGGTTGCAACTGCGTTTCGCCGCGGACATCCATGGGCTGAAGCGTCATCGGATTCGCGGGAAGCTGCACGCCGAAACCCGCTTTCAAATCCACGCCCGGAATCGTTACGGGCAAGTGGCCGCGAATCGGAATCTGGCCGAAAAGTGCGCGGGCAATGGAGATCTGAGCGACATCACTGATACCAAACGCCGAAATCCACGTCTCAGCCTGCGGGAACCGTTCGATCAGGTAGGGGCTGCCAAGTCCGACGCTGATAACTGGCTTTCCCGTCTTATAGACTTGCTGGATCAACGGCAATTGGTCTTGTGGCACGTCCACATCGCCTTTGCGGTCGCTCACGCGCACGAAGAGGGCGAGAATTGCGGTGTCGTATGTGTCGGGCGGCGGCAGTTTCAGCGTGTCCGCCTTCACGAATCTTGTGTCTGCCCGCAGCGTGACCAGCGAGTCGAATCGCGTGCGCAATTCGCGCTCCAGATCTTCGCCCGGGTAAGGTTCAGGATCGGCGTACAGACAAACCAGCAGGCCCCTCGTCGGTTTGCTTCCATCGAGCGGCAGGCGCTTCGCCGAATCACGCAACAACGTGATGCCGCGGTCAGAAATTTCCTGCGCTTCCGCCTGGGAAGCTTCGCTGCCAAACCTGACATCGAGGGCATCCAGATCCACGAGACGGCTGGTGTTGAGTCCCAAGCGCGCTTTGGCCTGCAGAATCCGGAGCACCGACGCGTCGAGGCGTTCCGGCGAAATCTGTCCGGCCTGTGCTGCCGAGAGGAGCGCATCGTAAACCGCATCCGGCACTGGAGGCATCAGCAGGGCATCGGCGCCTGCGAGAAACGCACGCACCGCGGCGTCACCGGGCGCAAAACGCACCGTAATTCCGCCCATGTCCATCGCGTCTGTCACAACCAAGCCCTGGAATCCCAACTGTTTCCGCAACAAATTATTCAAAATGTTCGATGAAAGTGTCGCCGGCGTATTTGGATCAGGTTCCAGCGCGGGAACATTCAAGTGCGCCGTCATGATGCTGCCGACGCCGGCGGCAATGGCTGCGCGGAAAGGCACTAATTCCAACTGGTCCAGCCGGGCGCGGTCTGCTTTGATCACCGGGAGATCAATATGTGAATCGGCGGCGGTATCGCCATGGCCGGGAAAGTGCTTGGCCGTCGCCAAGCCGCCATTTTCCTGAACGCCACGAATAAATTCGGTGACAAACGCAGAAACGCGCTCCGGATTCTCTCCAAATGACCGCGTGTTGATAATGGGATTTGCAGGATTGTTGTTTACGTCGGCATCCGGCGCGTAAATCCATTGCACGCCAACGGCTCGCGCTTCCAAAGCCGTGACCTTGCCCATGGTGTAGGCGTCTTTGGGATCACCCGCAGCGGCTACTGCCATCGCCGTGGGGAAAGAAGTGCCTTCATCAACGCGCATGGCCGTGCCGCGCTCGAAATCGGCGCCAATCAACAAAGGCAACTTCGATTTCGATTGCAATTGATTTGCCAAGGCTGCCGTCGGATAGGCCTGGCTCTTCACGATGCCCAGAGGCGAACTGTGTGTAATGGTGATGAAGCCACCAACGTGTAAATCACTTACGTCGTGCATCATGTTGGCATACGCCGCAGAATCCGCCGGCGTAAAGCTTCCGTGATAGGTAGTGAAAAGGATCTGTCCGACCTTTTCCTGCAAGCTCATCTGCCGCAGGGTAGTTTCGACCCACTTGGCCTGCTCTGGGGTGAGGCTGCCGGAACCGGAAGCCTGCGCTGTTCGTTTGGTGCTAGCCGTATCTTTCTTCGATTTGGCAGTGCGATTGTGGCTGAGTGCTTTCAGTGTCATAAGCGATAGGAGCGAAAAGGGCAGAAGCAAGACTCCGGCGGTCCGCCTATTCATTTTGAGAAATTCCCTTGGCCGCAATGCCCGGTGCCTCGACTGTATATAGCACGCGCACTCGACGCTAACAATGAAGGTGCAGAAAGAACGTTCCAGAATATCATTGGAAGCTATGAAACCAAGGGTCGTTCCGGGCAAGTTGCGTCGCCACGTTTATCTCTTAAATCTCTGTATTCCAGCCATTACGCTCCTGTCACCAAACGCAACGGCTGCGTCACAAAAGCCCAAGCATTCCTCGGCGACGCGCGCCCGTGTGGGCCGCTTGCAGGCCGGACTGGACGTGCTGGAGGCCCAAAAATTCGCACCGCTTCACGGCAAGCACGTCGGGCTCATCACCAACCACACGGGCGTTGATCTTCAGGGCCGCTCGACCATTGAACTCCTCGCCCATGCGCCGGGCGTTCAACTGGTTGCGCTCTTCAGCCCGGAACACGGGATCGCCGGGCATGCGGATGAAAAGGTTTCCACTTCCAAGGATGCTTCCACCGGCCTACCGATCTATAGCCTCTACGGCGAGCAACTCCGTCCCACAGACGAAATGCTGCAAGGGATCGATACGCTCGTCTTCGATGTACAGGATGCGGGCGTGCGATTTTACACTTACACGAGCACGATGGGCTACTGCATGGAAGAGGCTGCCAAGCACAACATTGCGTTTTACGTGCTCGATCGCCCCAATCCCATCAATGGCGAGATCATCGAGGGTCCCCCGCTCGATGCTGACAAGACCAGCTTCGTCGCTTACTATCCGTTGCCGGTGCGCTACGCGCTCACGATCGGCGAACTGGCGCAGTTCTTCAACACCGAAAACCGCATCAATGCCGAGCTCCATGTCATCAAGATGAAAAACTGGCACCGCAATTATTTTTTCGAGAGTACCGGGATTCGCTGGATTCCCCCTTCCCCCAACCTGCGCACCCTGAAAGGCGCAATTCTTTACCCCGGCCTCGAAATCCTGCAAGACGCGGGCCTATCCGTCGGCCGTGGCACGCAGGCGCCATTTGAAGAGTTTGGCGCGCCCTGGATCGATGGAGAAGAAATTGCGGCCGAACTCAACACCAAGAATCTGCCGGGATTGCATTTTGCGAATCAGCCCTTTATTCCCGTCAGTGGGCTTTACGCCGGACAGCGCTGCGGCGGCGTCAGTGTGCGTGTTACCGATCGTGGCGCGGTGCGCTCCATGCGCATGGGGTTGGAGATCGCCGCCATTCTCCAGAAAAAATATCCAGAACATTTTGCCACCGCGAAAACGATCCAGCTCCTTGGCAATGAGGCGACCGTGAAGGATTTGCAAGCGGGCGTCCCCCCAGAGAAAATCGTGGCCAGTTGGTCTTCCGCCCTGGCTGCCTACGACCAGGTACGCCGAAAGTATTTCCTGTATCCGTGAGGGCACCTGCAAGTTGTCGCAAGCTTTGGGACTGAGGCTGGCGCGGTGTTTTGTGCTACAGTCCTCGGCATGCGCATTGTTTCTCTTCTACCTTCCGCCACCGAAGTCCTTTTCGCCTTGGGCTTGGATGAAGAGATCGTGGGAGTCAGCCACGAGTGTGATTTCCCGCCACGGGCGAAAACCAAGACGGTGGTCGTTCGTTCGCGCCTGCCCAAGGATGCCACGCCTGTTGAGACGGAACGCCTGGTTCGCGAGCATGTCGGGCGCGGCGAATCGATTTACGCGGTGGATGCTTACCTGCTCGCGGAACTCTCTCCCGATCTGATCATTACGCAGGACCTTTGCCACGTCTGCGCGGCCACGCCAGATGAACTTGCCGCCGCGCTCACGCATCTCCCTAATCGGCCGGAAGTGCTAAGTCTGGACCCGCATGACTTGGGTGATGTGTGGCGGGACATCCTGTGGCTTGGCGAAGCGACAGGCCGGCGCGTGCGCGCCCAGGAATTTGTCGAGCATATCGGCGCACGCCTGGGACAAATCGAGCGATCGGTGCTTTCCAACTCGAAAGGTGCGCGGCCCCGGGTTGTTGTGTTGGAGTGGCTCCAGCCGTTCTACGTTGGCGGCCATTGGGTGCCGGAAATGATTGTGTGTGCGGGTGGAGTAGATGCGCTTGGCAACGTGAAGGAGCCTTCCTTCCGTGTTTCGCTGGAAGAGGTGGTCGCGGCTGCGCCTGACGCTATTTTCGTCGCGCCGTGCGGTTACGTCGCCGAACAAGCGCGCGATGAATATCTGTCCATGAGCTTCCCGGAAGCCTGGTGGACCGTCCCCGCGGTCCGTGATGGGCGCTTGTTTGCGTTTGATGCGAATAGTTATGTATCGCGGCCCGCAGGGCGACTCGTCACGGGCATTGAAGCGATGGCCAAGGCGCTGCATCCGGCAATCGAAATCTCCGAAAAAGCGGGGGCGACCTTTCTGCCAATCGAGACGGTGGGCGAGAACTCCAGATCGGCGAGTGCCGAATATTAGATTGACGTGCGGGCGACTCTCTTGGCCCACCACTTGTAAAAGGGCAGGCCGGCAAGAATCACGAGGAGTCCGATCGTGGAACGCCCGGGCCGTTCCAGCCACAGGTTGAACGTCAGTGCCAGTGCGCCCGCAACGAAGATTCCCGGCACCCAGGGATAGCCCCAGCAGCGGTAAGGTCGCGGAAGTTCCGGTTCTGTTTTTCGCAAGCGGAACAAGGCGACGACGCCAAGGCCATAAAAAATCCAGCCCGCAAAAATGAACAGGTTGGTCAGTTCCTCGAACGTTCCTGTCAGCGCCATGATGCTGGCCAGTGCCCCCTGAAAAATCAATGCCCGGCCCGGCGTGCGGTATTTCGGATGAATACCGTCAGCAATCTTGAAAAAGACGCCGTCGCGCGCCATGGCGTAGGGCACCCTCGCTCCGCTCAAAATCGAGGAGTTCATCGAACCCAGGGCGGAAATCACCATGGCCAGCGTTATCCAGCCCGCCGCGCCGTGGCCCACCGCATGTTCGACTACGTCCGAAGCGACATGCAGTGAATTCGCCACACTTTCAAAGGGCAATACTTTCAAACAAGCGGCGCTGAACAGCAAATACACCAGTGCGACGAACGCGACGCCACCCACCAATGCGCGTGGGAAATTCCGTTGCGGTTCCTTCACTTCGGAGCCAACCAAATTGAGATCTTCCCATCCGTCGTAGGCCCACAGGGCCGCCGCCAACGTCGCCAGAAATGCGCCGAATAATCCTGTGCTCCCGGAAGCGGGCCAGATAGGGTCGGCCGGATGCGCGCCGGCAGGGAGAAAAAACGCAATCCCAATCACCATGCCCACGCTGAGAACTTTGATCGCCGTCAGAACTACCTGCACGCCGCCACCCAGCCGCACACCGAGGTAGTTCACAACGGTCATCAACACCAGCCAAAATACAGCAAGTGGCTGCGCCCACGTGAATACGAAATCGTAGGGTTTCAGCCAGTGATCCAAGCCCGGAATGGCAATGTGAAGCACAAGAATCCGCGTGGTCACCGCGGGCAGAAAAAAACTCATAAAACGCATCATCCCGGCGGCTATCGAAGAGGCTGAGGAAGGCCGCCCGACGATCGAATGCATCCACCCGAAGAGGAATCCCCACACTTTTCCGAGACCGCGGCTCAGGTAAGCATATTCTCCGCCCGCTTCCGGAATGGCCGCGCCCAGTTCCGCGAAAGAGAGCGCGCCAAAGAGCGAAAGGAGCCCACCCACGATCCAAGCCGCAAAAACGATTGAAACGGACCGTCCCTCGCGGGCCATTTCTGCCGGCTTGAGGAAAATGCCGGTGCCGATCATGGTGCCGACCACAATCGCCGTAGAAGCCCACGGTCCCAGCCCGCGCGCAAGTTCCAGCCGCTTCTCGCTCATACTCCTCCGCAAATGTTGATGGACACTGAGTGTAGCCTACCTAGGTTCGCGCACTCACCAGGAAGTTAGCCGCGTTTCGAAAAGATGCGGCTCACCAGCGCACCCACCGCAAACGTCACGCAAGAGCCAATCAGCACATACCAGGTGAAAGCAATTTTGGTAAACTGGAAGACCAGCAACACTGTCGCCAATCCTGCAAACATTCCTGCCAGTGAACCCCAGGAATTCGCCCGCAAATCAAAGGTACCCAGCAGAAAAAGCCCGAGCAGACTGCCGAAGGGCAGGGAAGCCACGGTTAACCCGGCTTCGAGGAGCGGCCCCCATTTCACCAGGCCAAAAACGATGAGCACCACGCCCCACACCAGTGTCATGCGCCGCGAATCACGGAGAAACTTAGCTGGATCTCTCGGGCCATTGCGAAGAGCGGAAAAATCCAAGATGCTGGAAGCCGCCAGCGAATTGAGCGAGCCGCTGGCGTTGGACATGGCCACCGCCAGGATTGATGCCAGGAGCAACCCCGCCAGCCCGGAGGGCATTTCCCGGATCAAGAACAGAGGAAGAATCCGATCGGTGCGCTCGCCGGCCGCCAGCAACGGTGTGTGCTGCGAGAAAACGAAGAGCAACACGCCGACCAAAAGAAAAACCGTAAATTGAAAAAGCACAATGAAGCCGCTCGCGATCAGCGCGCGCCCGCTGTCTTTTTGGCTCCGCGCGGCAAGCAATCGCTGCACAATCGTCTGATCCGTGCCGTGTGTGGCCATGGTCAAAAACGCCCCGCCGATCAACCCTGACCAGAAGGTATATTTCGTCGTCAGATTCCAGGAAAAATTGAGCAGCTGAAGCTTGTTTCCTTGCCCCGCAGCAACTTGCGTCACCTCATTCCAACCGCCCGGAATTCGGTGCAGAAGCAGTCCCAAAGTGATCAAGCTCCCGGCAAGATAGAGTAGAAATTGCACCACGTCCGTCCAGATCACGGCTTTCATGCCGCCTTCAAACGTGTAGAACACCGTGAGCGCAATCACGATGAACACGGCCAGCCGCTCCGAAGTTCCCAGCGCCACGCTGACCACCAGCGCAATCGCGGCCACACGCACACCTTCGGCCAGAGTCCGGGTCACCAGAAATGTCACTGCGGCCACCGAGCGCATTCTGACGCCAAACCGTTTTTCAATGACGGCGTAGGCTGTCACGTACTCTCCACGAAAATATCCCGGAAGGAGAAAAATGGTGATCAAGATCCGCCCGAGGATGTAGCCGAAGATCAGTTGCAGAAAGGCGAGATTTCCGGAGAAGGCAATTGCCGGCGTGCCGATGATGGTCAGTGTCGAAGTTTCCGTGGCTACGATGGAAAGCGCCAACGCCCACCAGGGAGCGGTGCGTCCGCCCAGAAAGTAATCGCGGATATCCCGTTGACCCCGGCGGAAATGCAGCCCGAGCGCGGTCACTCCAAGCAAGTACACAATCACAATGGCCAAATCGAAGGGATGAATGTGCATGATTCTCTGGCCGCTGCACGCAAGTGCACTTGCGGCGGAATGCGTCGAGCATAGTGTTGGGGCAGCGGACCGTCAAGGAAGTCCAAGACTTAGTTGTGAGAACAGCAGCAACGCTTTCAGCAACTGCAAAGTTCTCTTGCGCGCAAACGCCCGGCCTCGCGTATTCTTTGCCTATGCACTACGTTCTTGGCATTGATGGCGGCGGCACCAAGACAGATTGTATTCTGATGGACGAAGCGCGGCGGATTCTTTCCCGCACCCGGAGCGGCCCCTCGAATCCCATGCGAGTTGGATTTGGGGGCGCTCTTGCATCTATTTGCGAAGCTATTCGTTCCGCGACCCAGAGTGCAAGAATCCCTACGGGTGAAATCATCGCTCTGTGCGCGGGGCTGGCGGGTACGGGACATCCCGAATCACAAAGAAAAATGAGGCGCCTGCTGGAGGAAGAGTTTCCCGCCGTGACCGTTCAAGTTTGTACCGACCTGGAGCTGACGCTCGCCGCAACGGCTGATGGGGCCGCGATCGTTCTGATTGCCGGGACTGGCTCCGCTGCCGTCGGTCGTGATGCTGCCGGCCGAACCGCGCGCGTGGGAGGCCACGGACCGCTCCTCGGCGATGACGGAGGCGCGTACGACATTGGACGACATGCCGCGATTGCCGCGATCCGGCAATTTGATCGCACGGCCGTCAATTCCGCCCTGGGCGCGCGAATTCTCGGTGAAATCGAGGCGACGAGCTGGCAAGAGTTCCAGTCTCGCGTGATCGCGGGGCCTGACGAAGTCTTCCCGAGGTTATTTCCTGTTGTTGCCCGAGCTGCCGATGAAGGAGACCTCGAAGCAAAGCAGCTGTTCCACGATGCCGCAAGTGATTTGGCTGCGCTGGTCGCAAGTCTTGTTGAACGCCTTGATCTGCAAGGTCAGAAATTCCTGATGGCGAAGAGCGGCGGGATTCTTGGGCGCTCCGTCTTCTTTGACCGGGAACTCGAGGCAAGACTTCGCGAAACTGCGCCCCAGGCTGAATTCGGCGCCTTGGGTGCCACGCCCGCAGAATCGGCTGCATTCCTGGCCCTTCAGTCGCTCCAATTGCAGCAGCAAGAAGGAAAGTAAAGTGCCGGAATTCGACACCGAGCGGGATTTGGCCCGGAGTGGGAGCGGCGAAGAGCTCGACGCGCTGCTCTATCACCCGTCGCATGAGGTGCTGCTTGCGCTTCTCGATAATCCCGCATTTGACGAGCAAAAGCTTTGCGTGTTGCTGGCACGGAAGGATCTACCCACAGAAGTTCTCGAAGCTGTGGGCCTGCGCAAGCCGCTGATGAAAAGCTACGCCGTCAAGCGGGCTCTTTTCTTTCATCCGCGCACGCCGCGGCTCATCGGGCTGCGTCTGCTGAAGGACATTTACTTGATGGATCTGGTCCAGCTTGCTATCTCGCCGGCCGCTTCCGCCGAATTGAGGCGCCATGCGGAAGACCAAATCACGGCGCGGCTTCCGCAATTGCCCCTGGGCCAGAAAATCACGCTGGCGCGACGCGGACCACCGCGTGTGGCTGGGGCGCTCGTTGCCGAAGGTCACGCTCAGATTTTGCCGATTGCGCTCAACAATCCATTTTTGACAGAGGCGCAAGTGCTGAAAGCTCTTGCACGAGCAGGAACGGGACTTCCCGTCGTTCGTGCCATCGCCGGCCATCCCAAATGGTCGCAGACATATAATGTGCGGCTGGCGTTGGTTCGCAATCCTTCCACGCCCCTTGCCACCGTGCTTTCGTTTCTACCGTACCTTACCGTCTCGGACTTGCGCGAACTGGCGGCTCCCGGCATCGTCCCGGAAAGCCTACGCAAATATCTGCATGCCGAAGTGCACCGCCGCACCCAGGCGTCAAAGAAGCAGGAGATAGAGTGAGGCCTGCAGAGCCTATTCTCGCAGACGCAAAATCACGATCGCCCCTACGAAAAACAGAACAGCCGATACCGAAAAGGCCGCCTCCACAGAAAACGTGGACCACAAAAAGCCCACCGCAAGGCTCGACACAAAATCGCCTACCGCATTCACTGCCGCCAGCGTCCCAAAAGCCATTCCGTGCTGCTCTTTGGGGAGCAACTCTGCTGCCAGGGAATCTTCGAGTGCCTCTTCCGTCCCCACGTAGACTCCCGCGAAAACAAAGATTACCGCGAGAAACCACAACGAACGCGCGGAGGTAGCCAGGAGGACGGCAGTAACGCCCGCCAGCGCGTACCCCGTGGCCAGAATCACCTTGCGGTGTGGCACAAGATCGCCGATCCATCCGCTGACATAAGCGGAGGCGGCGTAGAAGACGTTGTGCAGTGTGTACAATCCAATCGCCACGCTTGCCGCGCGAGCTGTACCTTCTGCCGGCGTCAACATGCGCGTGGCGTAGAGAATCAACAAGGTGTGCGAAAAATCTCCCGCGCCGAAGATTCCGACACCTAGCAAGAATTTCCGGAAAATCGCCGGCAAGGCCTGCAAACCAGTCAAGAATGTCTGCTGCTTTCGCGCAGAGATGGGCCGTTCCCGGACCAATAGCCAAAAAGTTGCCACGGCCACCAGGCCGGGCAAGAGCGTCCACAAAAAAACCGTGCGGTAGGAGTGATTTGCCGCTTTCAGCAGCCACAACGCGGTCAGCGGGCCGCCGATAGCCCCGACCGTGTCCATCAAGCGCTCGAGCCCAAAGGCCCGTCCGTAAGCTGAGGGAGGAACATCCGCGGCCAGGAGCGCCTTCTTTGCCGGCGAGCGCACACCACGGCCCAGCCACGCCATGGCGCGTCCAAACAAGACATGATACGCGTGGGTAGCGAAGGCAAATGACGCGGTCGCCATGGCCGTCACGGCGTAGCCAAACACCGCCAGAGGCTTGCGATGTTTCAATCGATCGGTGTAAAAGCCCGCGCCCAGTTTCGCGAAGCTGGACAAGCCATCCGCGATGCCTTCGATCGCGCCGAGCCAAGCCGGGCCCGCACCAATCGCTGCCAGAAATGCCGGCAAGACCGCGGTGGCCGTCTCGTGGCTCCAATCGCTGAACAGGCTGGTCAGCCCAACTCCAAGGACGGTGCGATTCAGCCAATTTTTTTCAGAGGAGGTTTCCGGCAATTGCGCGGCATTCATAGCCGAGACAGTGTAGCGCAGGGTGAGTCCCGAAGGTTTGGGGCTTTTTTCACATTCTTGTTCATGTCAGGAGAGGAAAGGCGCTTCACTTCTTTGCTGGCCGGTACAAAATCACACGCACTTTTTCCAAAGTGATCAAACCGCCGTCCACCATCTCATCGAGCCGGGGAAGAATTTGCTCGATGCGTTCCTGCGCTTCGATCACTTCGAGAACGATGGGCAAGTCCTGGGAAAGGCGCAAAAGTTTGTCGGTGTGGTACACGCTCGAGGAGCCGTAGCCCGCCACTCCGCGCAACACGGTCACTCCCGAAAACCCATCTTTCCGCAGCGCTTCCACGATGGCCTCGTGCAGCGGTTTACCGTGCCATTTGTCCGATTCACCGATGTGAATGCGCATCAGCGTGCGTTCGCCTTCAAACTTCTGGTGGGTCATGAGGTACTCCTAGAAACGGGTGGCGACCCGAATCCCGGCCGCCGATAGAATTACCCCGAACACGACGCTCGCCGCCACGTAAGCCGTTGCCCACAGCCATTCTCCGGCTTCCAACATCTTCGCGGTCTCCCAGCCAAAGCTTGAAAACGTGGTGTATCCGCCAAAAAAGCCCACGGCGATGGCCATGCGCACCTCGGGAGTCACAATTATGCGGTTCAAAGTTATCTGGCCAATGAGTCCCAGGAAGAAACATCCAGTCAGGTTGATCAGGAGCGTGCCGTACGGAAAGGTGCTGCCCATCTTGATTTGCACGACGCCCTGCAAGCCATAACGCGCCAGAGTCCCGACAGCTCCAAATACCGCGATCAGCAATAGACGCAACGTTGTTCCTTTCTTGCTGCCCGGCACTCTAACAAAAAACTCCTGGTGCCATCCAGCAACCAGGAGTCATCAGCCTCGACCATGGGCGAGAGGCGGTTATGGCGAACTCCATCGCCGTTCTCGGTTTCAAATCCAAGTGTAGCCATGGAGCTGGGGACAGGCAAGACAGACCTAATTTGGTTTCTTTGGCGGGTGCTGATGCGAAGCGACGATGACGGCGCGGTCCAGTGCCACCGACGGAGAGGCTAGTGATTTCCCGTGGCCAACACTCAGCAAGCTTTGGTTCAGAGCATGAAGTTTCACCGCGCTTTCTGCTGCAAGGTGCGGATTCCAGGAAAGCAAAGCTGGAAACGGAAAGACAATGCTGAAGACACCAGCGGCCACCAATCCCCATTGCGTCGTGAACGAATCCCCAGCAATGAGACAATAATTGCGACGATCGAGAAAAGCCATGTGGCCGGGTGTGTGACCAGGAGTAGTGATGGCTTGAAGAGACCCAACGCGGTCAGCGTTGTTTAACAGTCGCGTAGGTTTTGAACTCACGCGGGCGAACCCAACAAGTTTCTTCCCGCTCTCACTGGGTTCGAGCGAAAAGTCGCCAGCCAGTAGGCGGCCTTCGCGTGCACCAATCAATAACTCGATTTTCGGCAAAGCTGCCATAAGAGCGTCCACAGAACCGGTGTGATCAAAATGTGCATGAGTCAGAAGGATTTTGCGAATGGGTGAGCCGAGATGTTGGCCGCGCGGAGAATTGCACCCGCTGAACCGGGAAGATTTGTATCAACCAGTGGTAAACCGTCAGCTTCTCTTACCAGGAAGCAATTCACCATACCAAATCGTGTAAGGCGGAAGAGGTTTTCGGTCTCTTGGACAATTTTCATATCGAATGATTATTTCACTTGAGATGCTGCGGGAGCAGATGGCGGCACCACCTTCGGCAGCAACACAATCTTCTCCAAATGCCCGACATTCTCGCCCACGACCAGATCCGCGCTGATGGTGTCGCCCGGATTCAGCTTCGCAATGTGTTTCACGTCGGCCACCTTGTAGTCCATGGTCATCGCCGGCATCAAGCCGAGAATTTCTCCATGCTTTACACGAATCATTTCATTTGGCAGATCGACCGAAATCACCTCACCCTGAATAGGATAATGCTTGACTGGCTGTGTCTGGCATCCCCCGGCGATACCGGCTACGGCTAGCGCGGCAAGAATCAAAAAGGCTCTCATAGCTTCTCCCTCAATAATGAAAGCGGTAACGCACTTGCGCGTAGATCTGGCGCGGATAGTTGTAGTGAGTTCCGCCAAAGGTATTGCTGTTGTCCAGAAGCACACGAAGATTCGCAACGTTGAGCGCTGTGATGGAAACGGCGAATCGTTCGCCGAATTTTTTTCCAAAAACCAGGTCAAACGTCGTGTGCCCCGGCAAATGACTCGGCGGTGGATCGCCGTTGGCGAACCCCGAACCGTAGTACACATCGGTGGAGGCATAGGTTTGCCAAGGCAGGCTGACATTACCGCCGAAGTGCAGCGTGTTGCGCTGGTCGTGATCGAGATAACCGCAGCCATGGCCATAGGTAAAATCCGTCAGCCCTCCGTTGATATCGCCACAACCCAGCGCGACTTGATTGGAATAGGTCACGTAGACCTGAGCGCGTTTATAGAGGTGCGAGGAGCGAAGAGTGAGCTCCCAAGCCTGAATGAGCGCGCCCTGAATGGTGATGGGGAAGAATATATTGGAGTTGTTGAAGCTATTGTGGTCAAAGAAATTCTTCACGTGGTTCCGGAAAGTGTCGGCGTCAATAGTCCAGCCCCGGAAGGGAATCGTCACGCCGACTTGAGCTTCCTCGTCGCGTTCTCCGTGCAGGGGAATGAATCCCAAATTTTGATTGTCGGCGAGGTCCAGAAGCGGACCCGACAGGGTGGTGAGTGGCGGCGGCTGATAGAACTGCCCGTAAGAGCCGCGAAAAACCCAATTAAGTTTCGGCACACGCACAGAGACACCGAAGCGCGGGCTGGTAGCATTCTCGACGACACTACCTGAAAAATGCGTTTGCCGCAGACCGGCGTCGAGTGTCAGCCAGGACGTCGCGAGGAATTGCTCCTCGGCATAAATTGCCGCGGTTCCTCCGGAAGGAGACACCTGTACCGGGTTCAGACTCGGCGAGCTGCCGTCATTATAGATGAGCGAAAAGAGCTGATTGTCCTGCTGCGCGAAGCCATAAATTCCGGCGCGGAAATTGCTACGCTTCTCCACCCAGGAAATGACGGCCTGCCCGCCTTCGTAATGGGATCCACGCTTTTCGGTAGCGGAAGCAGGCAAGTCGGTTGGGCTGCTTTCGTAATTGGCGCGGTTGTAGTGATAAAAGGGAGACACCGTGAGGAGCAGGCCAGGGTTAAACGTGTGCGCCCAGGTGAATGCGGCGAAGGCGTCCTTCTCCGTGTTGGTGTCGCGCAGTCCCGCGCTCACGGGGTCATCCGGTGCATAAGGCACCTCGTAAAAATCACTTCTTGCCTGAGCCACGAGGCGAAATTGATTTTGCGCATCGAGATTGTAGATGAGCGAGCCGAAACCGCCGTATCCATTCACACCATCATGAAGTACGGCTGTCGTCGGAGTTTGCAAGCCCAAATTGCTGCTGTTTCCGTTGGCGCTGGCGTAGTAGCCCAGCCGGTCTGTATGCCCACCGAGATTGATCTGATCGTCCGTCTGTGCAAAATTGCCGGCGCTGAGAGTCAGTTCCGCTTCGTTACTCCGCTCGAACCCGTTTTTCGGCGCCAGACTGAATACCCCATACGTTCTGTCGCCGTAATCCGCCGTGTAGCTGCCACGCAAGATCTCCAGGTCATCGATATCCTTGGGATTAATCTGCGGACCGATGTTGCTGGCGATGGCCGTATTGGGAATGGCCACACCGTCAATGAGCCAGCTGACCTGGTGGCCTCCGCGAATGTGCAGTTGATCGTGGGTGTAATACGACCCCGGGGTGTAGTTGGTGATCATCGCCAGGCTATTCGACAGCGTCCCACCCGGCGCGTTCTGTATTTCCTGGAGGTCCACATTTGTGGTCGTGGTAGTGGTTTCCGTCTGCGCGGGGGCCGCCGAAACGGTGATAGTTTCCTTTTGCTCGGCAATGGGCAGCTCGAGATGGAAGATGGGAGCGGTCCCGGAAATTACCGTGGTGGCTTGTTCGATCGTGGCGAAACCGTCTCTGGAGATCGTGACGGAGTAGTCTCCCAGGGGAACCGCGTCAAAGATAAATTGCCCGTCCGCATCCGTGCGGACTGTTCGCGCATAGTCTGAGCCCTTGGCTTGCAGAACAACTTGTGCATCAGCGATGGGACGATGCTTCGGATCGTGCACAATCCCGCGAATCGTGCCGTAAAGCGTAGCCGTTGTGTTGATCGCCAGCAGCACGGACAAAGCGATAAAAATCGAAATGCGGTGAAACATGAAATTGTCTCCCGGATCGTGTGCGGCAAATGGCCGCCGCGGGCTCACATGGCCCGTTCGTGTATGGATCGATGTTATTGAATGGGGTTCTAGGCGATTGGAGAGCAGTTTCGAGGAGGGGGAGAGGGAGGTTCAAACAGATGCGTTACGGCATGCGCCTGCTGCTGCGGTCCCGCTGCCGTTGTATTTTTGGTGGAGGAAATCAGGATTGGCTCGGGTAGCACAAAAATAACCGCACCAGTTACGGAGTGATCCTGATCGTGGCAACAGGACATCTGGCAAGCCGTCAAGCCCGTCTGGCCGCCATGGTCGCACTCCATCGGAGCCTGATCTGGCGTTGTGGATTGCCCCTTGGACGGACCCCGCGTTCCGGCGTGGCCCTGGGCGTGGCAAATCGCCCCCGTGCAGCAGGGCATCTCAATGGCCTGCCAGGCGGCGGCCCAGGCTGGAGCGAAGAGCAAGATTACCGCTAACAGGCACACCCATGCGCCGAGTCGTCTTCCCGGAGCGATAGGAACGTGGGCCGGCATTTTCATGCGCAAGAAATGCATAATACCTCAAAATTCCAGCCTGCACCACGGTTCCTAGGGGCTGAAACTTCGGCTTTAGCGCCAATTTGGCTACTGTGGATATTAGTGAGCTTTGTTGACTTAGTCCTTGTGGAGTCGCAAACTCCCGTTATGGCTCATATCTACCTCAATTTTGATTTTGCTGCCGACGAGGACAAGGCGCAGCAGGCTCGCCACAAGCTCGAGAGTTGGAAGCAAGCTTTCCGCCTCGACAAGAAGCTGCTCTTCAAGTTCGAACGCACAGCGGTGGCTGCCAGCGAGGACGGCGCGAAGTCTGAAAAACCCGAAAAAACAAAGGGGAAGAGCAAAGCCAAGGGTGCAACAGCGCCCCTGATCAGCGGCGAAACCGTAAAATTGTTCGTGCGGCTGGCCTTCTCTAGCCACGAAAAACTATCCGAGCAGCGTTGGGTCCTGCGCATCCCCTCGGAAGAGCCATTTCAATCCGCGTCTCCGGCCGTAGTGAAATCCGGCGACTCGCAATTTTCCGAGACCGAAAAGCAATTTGATGATTTGGCGTAAGACTTATGTCTTAGGTTTACTGATGCAGCGTCCCGATATCGGGCCGGGGGAACCGTTCGGTATAATAAAGATTCGTGGCTCAAATTCTCCCAATCCAACACGAGGGCGGACCGAATGCCAGTACAGACCCGCGTCAAGGTAGCGAAGTTGGAAGCCTCGAAGTATCAGGGCCTGGATCGGGACACGTTGATCCGGCTCTACCGCACCATGTTTCTCTCCCGGCGCCTGGATGACCGCGAAATCCAGTTGAAACGGCAGAACAAGATCTATTTCCAGATTTCCAGCGCAGGTCACGAAGCCGTTACCACTGCCGCCGGGCTGCTCTTGCGTCCCGGGGTGGACTGGATTTACCCGTATTATCGCGATCGCGCGCTCTGCCTCATGCTTGGCGTTCCGCCGCTCGATACACTTCTTCAGGCCGTGGGCGCGAAAGATGATCCCAGTTCTGGTGGCCGCCAGATGCCTTCCCATTGGGGCCACGCCAAATTCAATATCGTCAGCAAATCGTCCTGCACGGGGACGCAATTCGTGCAGGCCATTGGCGCAGCCGAGGCTACGCTTTATTACGAGCGTCATCCCAAGGCGTTGGCGCAGGCCAAGAAAGCCCCGCTGGGCGATTTCGTCAGTCGCGAGCCCGAAGAGATTGTGTACGTTTCGTCCGGGGATGGCGCCACCAGCGAAGGTGAATTCTGGGAATCCCTGAATATTGCCTGTGCCAAGAAACTGCCAGTCTTTTACCTCATTGAGGACAACGGTTATGCGATTTCTGTTCCCATTGAAGTGCAGACCGCGGGCGGCAGCATCTCCCGCCTGGTAAGGGGCTTTCCGGGCCTGCACGTTGCCGAGTGCGATGGCACAGACCCGCTGGAAAGTTACGCTGTCTGCCAGGAAGCCATCGGCTACGTACGCGAGCGGCGAGGGCCCGCGCTGGTGCACGCGCATTTGACGCGCCCGTACTCGCACTCCCTCTCCGACGACGAGAAGCTTTACAAAACGCCGGAAGAACGGGAAGGCGAAGCGCGCCGTGATCCCCTGTCAAAATTTTCGCTGTTCATGATTCGTGAAGGATTGATGGATCAGAAGGAAATCGAGGCCCTCGAAGCCCAAGTGGATCGCGAAGTCCGCGAAGCCGCCGACCAGGCGCTGGCAGCCGAGCCGCCCGAGGCTTCTTCCATCAAGCTCAATATTTATTCGCCCGACATCGATCCCGAGGGTCCGCTCTTCGTCTCTGAACCCAAGTTTCAAGCCGCACCGAAGACCATGGTCGAAATGGTCGCCGCTACTTTGCATGATGAAATGGGGCGCGACGAGCGGATTACCGTTTTTGGCGAGGATGTCGCCGATGTCAGCCGCGAAGAAACTCTTCGCGAGGTAAAAGGGAAAGGCGGGGTTTTCAAAGCTACCGCGGGTTTGCAGCGCAAGTACGGCGCGGACCGCGTCTTCAACACGCCGCTCGCGGAAGCCAGCATCGTTGGCCGGGCCATTGGCATGGCCACACGCGGTCTTAAGCCGGTCGCCGAGATTCAGTTTTTCGATTACATCTGGCCCGCGATGATGCAGATTCGCGATGAACTGTGTGTCCTGCGCTGGCGCTCGAACGGACATTTCAAGAGTCCGGCAGTCATTCGCGTGGCCATTGGCGGGTATTTAACGGGGGGCGCCGTCTATCACAGCCAGAGTGGTGAATCGATCTTCACGCATTGCCCCGGCTTGCGGGTGGTGATGCCGTCGACGGCGCTGGATGTCGCGGGGTTGTTGCGCACAGCGATTCGTTGCGATGATCCGGTGATGTTCCTGGAGCACAAGCACCTTTACCGCCAGCCTTACAATCGTTCGGAATACCCTGGCCCGGATTACACCATTCCGTTTGGCAAAGCCCGCGTCGTGCGGGAAGGCTCGCAACTGAGCATCATCACGTATGGTGCCGTCGTTCACCGTGCCGAAGTCGCCGCCCTGGCGCTCGAGCGCGAAGGCATCGAGGTAGAGATTGTAGATTTGCGCTCGTTGTCGCCGTACGACTGGGAAGCGATTGCCGGTACGGTGCGCAAGACTCATCGCGTCGTGGTTGCTTACGAAGACATGATGAGCTGGGGTTACGGCGCTGAAATTGCCGCGCGCATCGCCGAAGAACTTTTCGAAGAGCTCGATGCGCCTGTCAAACGCGTTGCCGCCCTGGACAGCTTTTGTGGTTATCACCCCAAGTTGGAAGACGCCATCCTACCGCAGACCAGCGACATCACCGCCGCCGTTCATCAACTGCTCGAGTACTAGGTCCCGCGAGCAGCGTGGAACATTTTGGCGCTTTCAAACGTATTTCCGTTTAGAATCGTGACCGTACAGCTCTGTGGGGGTGACCTATGATTTGCTCCAATTGCCAGAAGGAAATTGCCGAAGGTTCCAAGTTTTGCTACAACTGCGGTGCGAAACAAGCTGGTTCCGCTGCCCCGAGCGTTGCACCCGCGCCCAAGCGACTCATGCGCTCTTGCCGCAACAAGAAAATCGCCGGTGTTTGCGCCGGGCTGGCGGAATATTTTGATCTCGATCCGACGATTGTGCGCGTGATTTGGCTGTTAGCCATCCTCTTCGCGGGCACCGGATTCCTTGTCTACATCATTCTGTGGATTGTGCTGCCCTGCGCCCCGGCAACGGCCACGATGAGCTTTCCGGGTTCCGCCGCGCAAATTTGACTACCGCTCGCTTAGGTCCACGCGGCTCTACTAACTCTTCTCCTGAGGGCTTTCAACCGTGGGTGAACAACCGCCCCGTGCCTGGGTAATCGGCTGAGCTGATATCCCGGGGTCATTCCTTGTTGCTTCTGGTGGCCCTCCGTCTGGTCCCGTTCTCTCCAAAAAACAGATGGTCTGCAGAGAGAACTCCCGCGCCTAACGTTGCCAATGCAAAGCAAGCTGCCCCTACGGCGAGTGGAAACTCATAGTCCTTGACCGCCAGCACCCCGTGGCCGCTGTGAACTTTCCAGATGGCCACGCCCATCTCAATCGCCAGCAGAAGCGCCGCCGCGCGAGTGAACAATCCCAACATCAGGACCAGCCCGCCGAACGTTTCCAAGATTCCGGCCAGCGACACGAAGTATCCCGGCAACCCGTGGGCCAGGAAGAATTCGCGCATGCCTTCGTTGGCATGGACCAACTTGGGATAGCCGTGATACACAAAAATCAACCCCAGACAGACGCGCAGCACGAGCAACCCGAATGGTTGTAATCCCCTCAAAAAGTTCATTTGCTTCTCCCCTCTGGCCGCCACCATACTTACGATTCACGCCACTTTCCACAACCGGCTCCCCGGTGCGCGGCGTCACACCAGCGAGGACGTACTTTCAGGTACAATCATGCGTCGACATCGTATACGAGGAGTCATGGGACCGCATCCAGCCAACGTCATCGCTAGCGGCGAGAGTCGCGCGAAGGTCTTCCTTTCTGCCAACAGCGCTGGCAGAGCCACCGTTAAGGGCCGGGCATGAAGCGGAAACTACTGGTGGCGGTGCCCGTGCTTTGTCTTGTCGCGCTACTTGCCTGGTTCTTCCGGCCAAAACACGAGACTCTGGGCGCAGCCTACGTAAGCGAACGCAGCCTCACCTTGTTCAGCAGCATTGCACAGGTTCGCGAGCAGACAGGCGTACTTTACTACGGGGAGCGGGTGGATGTTCTCGCTCGCCGCAACGATAACACGAAAATCCGCACTGCCTCGGGTGATATCGGCTGGGTGGATGGCCGCTATCTCATGGAGCCGGAGCTCTGGCAGCGCAGCGCCAAATTACTTGACGAAACCAAATCGATGTCCCCTCAGGCCCGCGGACGAGCCAAAACTACCACGAATCTGCGAGTGGCACCGGGGCGCACCGAGCCCCGTCTATACCAATTTCCTCGCGGGACACCGGTAGAGATTTTTGGCCGGGCCACGACGGATTGGGCGCAGGTTACTGATGAAAAGGAGTCGTCCACGGAAGAAGAGGCTACCAAGAAGGAAGACTGGTATTTGATTCGTGGTGTCGCGACACGTCCTCCCGGCGAAGGCGCAATTCGCAATTCTGCGCTGAACACCACCACGCAACCCGGTGAACAGACCATTCCCGTTGCTGGATGGGTTGTCGGCCGGTTCATCTCATTCGATCTGCCCGATCCTGTTCGCGAAGGGACAAGTTCTGCTAACATTCGCCCAATCGCCTGGTTCGAACTGAACCGTGTCACGGATGCCGAGGGAGATCACCCGCAATACCTGGTTGCCGGCACGCGAAGTCCCGAAGGCCAGCCCTGCGACTTCACCACTCTTCGTGTTTTCAGCTGGAACCACAAGAAATCCCGCTACGAAACCGCCTACATCGAAAATGACTTGTGCGGAGCACTTCCCATCAGCATTGGCAAGGGCCCCAAGGGCGAACCCGAATTTCGCTTCCACGTCATGGATGCCGGCAAGGAAGAACGCGTTTATCACCTGATCCAGACCGTGGTGCGCCGAGTTCGGCAAGAATCCGTTTCTCCAAGATCGCATGCCTCGCCGGCGCATCGCTAGCGGCCGGTGATATCGTCTCCACCATTTCCGCGCTCCATTCCGTCCGCGCTCTTGTGTTACATTTGTCCGCCGAGTTCGTCATGACCCTGCACATCAACGAATCCGAAGTCCGCCATCTCTTGACCATGCCCCTGGCCATCGCCGCCGTTGAGGACATTTCGCGAAAACAAGCCCAAGGGACGGTGGTCGTCCATCCTCGCCGCCGTTTCGAACTCTCCGGTGGCAGTTTCTTCCACCATATGGCCGCGCTTGATCGCGATTCCGGATATGTTGCGACCAAGCAATACACCTACGTGAAAGGCCAGCTGCGCTTTCTCGTTTCGCTGTTTAATTGCGCGACGGGGGAACTCAGCGCTCTTATCGAAGGCGATTATCTGGGCCAGATGCGAACTGGCGCGGCCTCCGGAGTGGCCACCAAGTATCTGGCGAAGAGAATCTCCCGCACAGCCGGGATTATCGGCACGGGAGGCCAGGCAAAGACGCAGCTCGAGGCCATCAACAATGTCCGGCTGCTGGAATCGGCTTATGTTTATAGCCGTGATCCGCAGCGGCGCTTTCACTTTTGCGAGGAAATGTCCCAGCGGCTGGAAATTCCCGTTTATCCCACGGACACTGCGGCCGAGGCGATTCGAGGCGCGGATGTTGTCTCTACTGCCACGACTTCTGCGCAACCTGTGCTGGACGGGCGGGATCTTCCCACTGGCGTGCATATCAATGCGATCGGCGCCAATCATGCCCACAAGCGGGAGCTCGACGACAGCGCAATCGCGAAGGCTTCGCTCATCTACGTCGATTCGATTGCCCAATCCAAGCAAGAAGCCGGCGACTTGATCATTCCGTTCCAGAAGCAGCTCGACCGCTGGGAGAAAGTTTACGAGCTCTCCGATCTCGTCGCTGGAAAGAGCCCCAGCCGCACGAGCGACTCTCAAATCACGTTGTTTAAATCCAACGGCATCGCTGCGTGGGATCTCGCAGTCGCCATGAAGGTTTACGCCTTGGCGGTGGAAAATCATCTGGGAAGGGAATTGGCCTTTTTTTCTTCGGTGGGATGATAGCTGCCGAATGGTTCGACGGGCGGGATCCCTTGTAACTCAAAGTCTTGCTGTTAATCTCTACCGCTCATTGCTTCTTGCCTGGCTTTGATTCTTGCCGCAATTCGCTGGCCACCCGCATTCCGGGAGCCCCTCGCCGATTGGGCTCCCGGAACCTGAGCGGGCCAAGCAATCAGGTGGTGACGGCCTGATGCCTGCGAGCTTGCAGCCCGCGAATCTTGAATTCGATCTGACGCAGGAGTTCGGCCGGGTTGGAGGTTGTGGAACTCGCAATTCCACCGAGAACCACCAAGCCAGCGAACGCCAACAGGGCCAGCAATCCCCATCCGGCCACGTGTGACAGGTTCGCCACTTCGGTTTGCACCATTTCACTCTTAGTCGGGTCCACCAGCGGAACTGAAGCGGCGTATTCCAGTTCACCTGTTGCTGCCTGTGGAGCCTGTACCGCTTGGGTCGGCGTATTAAATCCGCCGTCGGTCGAGCTAGCCGGGGCTTCAAAAAACACTGGGCTTATTTCCTGCTGAGCAAAGCTCGAACTGGCCAGGAGTAGCGATGCTCCCAATGCCACCAAACCCATTTGCCACTTGATTGTGCTCGCGATTTTCATATGCCACCTCTTAATTTCTTTTTCTTACTGCTCGCGCCTTGGAGGAGAGCAGGGTGGATGCCAAATCGCGCACACTGTTGTGGGCTTCGCGAGGCCTTTTCACATCCTGTTCGGTTTCATGCGGATAAACGCGGTGAAAGCGGTCCAGCGACACTCTTTTTGTGTTCCGGGCTAGCGTGCTTCGATCGGAATCCCAACCTTATCGGGTGGTAGAACTGCACCGATCGTTCTGTTGGAACTTCAGTGCTCGACAGCAGGCGGGCGAAGAACGGCGTTTGATGGCCGTAATCCATTCATATACAAATAGTTAGTTGATGCTCGTCACCTTGCTAAAGTCTGCGGCCCGGCACTTTCTAATGCAGAACTCAGTCGGATAGTTCCCCTATCTCTTCGGATAGCCTCTTCTATGGATTCCCGGTCATTCCAGGGTTAGAATACCGTTCCTCCAACCGACGAAGGTGTCCGGGCGCACAGGTAAGAGGTCTTGATGGTAAATCCAAGACTTGCTGCGATCAGCGGCCCTCTAAAGGCCAGCTCTTTTCCTGTCGCCGCAACTTTGTCAATCGGCAGCGCCGCTTCGAATCACATCTGCCTTGACGATCCCTTCGTCTCCCCCCAACATTGCCAGCTGGCGTTAGACTCCGGCCGCTTTACGCTCACTGATATGGACTCCGCCGCCGGCACATTCGTCAATGGCATCCCCATCACGCACCGGGAACTTACCTTCGGGGATCAAATCTCCATCGGGCAATCGTCCTTCCTCTTTCTTGCCGAGGCAGCCACGACCGAGAGCGGTGCTCGTGTTTTCGGCCAAGCCGAGCTAGCTGGAGGTTCTACCGAGCAAGTTTCTCGGGATCAATTGCACCATCTTCGCCCGGAATCTCTCGCCGCGCTTCCTCCAGCTGTGCGCCTAGCTCGCTCTCTTAGCACGTTGCTCAAAATCAGCACAGCCATCGGCTCGCTGCGCGACATTGACGCTCTACAATGGCAGCTGCTCGGTCTGCTGTTCGATGTCATCCCCGCTGAACGGGGAGCGATTCTCCTGGTTGATTCCAACACTGGAGAATGCGCGTCGCCAGTCGCTTGGGATCGCACTGCCGGGCCCGACCATCCGGTTTATGTCAGCCCCGCGCTAATGCGACGGGTAGTTGCCGAGCGTGTTTCTGTTCTGGAGAGCGACGGCACGAACGGTTCAGCGTCTGATTCATCAGCCGCGCCTTCATCTCCAGTCCGCCACTCGCTTCTTTGCGTCCCCATTGCAACGCCCGGAGAAGCGCTTGGGCTCATTTACCTCGAAACGCACAGCCCTGACACTCGCTTCTCCGATGACGATCTTCAATTGCTTTCGGCGATCGCAGGGCTCGCTGCTGTGGCGATTGAAAACGCACGCCAATTCGAACGCCTGGGTGACGAAAACCTGCGCCTGCGGGCCGAAGTCAGCTTGCAGCACGACATGATTGGCCGAGGTTCTCGCATGCAGGAGGTGTTTCAATTTATCGAGCGAGTGGCTCCCAGTGATTCCACCGTCCTGATCTTCGGGGAAAGCGGGACGGGAAAAGAACTCGCTGCCCGCGCCATTCATCTGAATAGCCCGCGCAAAGCACAACCCTTTGTAGCGCTGAATTGCGCTGCGCTCACCGAAACTCTTTTGGAAAGTGAACTCTTCGGCCACGAGCGCGGTGCGTTCACCAGCGCGGTCGGCCAGAAGAAAGGCCTTCTCGAGGTCGGGGAAGGCGGCACGGTGTTTCTCGACGAAGTGGGCGAGCTTCCTCCAACCCTACAGGCAAAATTGCTCCGGGTTCTCCAGGAGCGCGAATTCGTCCGCGTCGGCGGGACCCGGCCGATCAAGCTCAATGTGCGGTTTCTTGCCGCTACCAACAAGGACTTGCAGAAAGCTGTGCGCGAAGAAAAGTTTCGCCTCGACCTTTTCTACCGGATCAATGTCGTCTCCGTCACCATGCCCGCCCTCCGCGAGCATCCCGAGGACATCCCGCTCCTTACCGACTATTTCATGTCGCGTTACGCGCCGCAGTGCAATCGCAGAATCCGTGGGATCTCTCCCGAAGCTCGCGCTTGCCTCGCCCACTACGACTGGCCTGGCAATATCCGCGAGCTCGAGAACGCCATCGAGCGCGCCGTAGTCATCGGCTCTTCCGACATCATTGTTGCCGAGGATCTCCCGGAGACCCTGGCCGAAACCGAAGCGCCATTATCCACGGGAAACGCCAAATACCACGATGCGGTCGTCCAGCTCAAGAAACAGCTTATCGTCCACGCGTTCGAACAGTCCGAAGGGAGCTTCACGCAGGCCGCCAAGTTTCTCGGAGTCCATCCCAACTATCTCCACCGGCTTGTCCGCAATCTCGATCTCAAAATGGCGCTCAAGAATTCGGCCAAGTCCTGACGAGTTTGATTCGAATTGGACGGGAATTACTGCGCCGTCTTCAGGAAGGTAAGGGGCCGCCAACGTGAGGGCCATAACGACGCACCGGTTTTGCACCAGGCGCGGGGAACGCCATTTTCCAGAAATTCACTTCGGGAGTGTCGAATTCAAAGGACACAATATGTTTCCCATCGCGCCCCGTCCGTGCGGAAACGACCCGGCACGCTGATTTTTGCACAGTATTGAGGTTATACAAAGTCAGCGGCTGCTTTGGATCTAGAGGAACATCCAACACCATCATTCCGCCATGACCACTCACGGACAGCACGCGTGCTTTTACTTCAAATTTTTCATTCTTCTCGGACTCGCCATCGACAATCAGATCCATGCAGAGTGACACTCGGGCGGTTCGGCGGCGTTCAATGCGACGGTAGTGAGGAATTGCCATGTCGATTCGCACCTCGATGTGAGGATCTCTTGAACAAAGCTCCTAAAACTTCGGAATTGGATGGGAAGGAGAACTAAGCACACGGACGAAGAGTATGCCGAAATGGAATAGGGCCAGGACAGACGACACCAGTACGAAACCTTCCCACATGCTGTGAAGCTTAGCCAGTAAGGCAGTGGCAAAGAATAGCTTGGAGGTACCAAAGTTGAGCCCCCCAATTAGTACCTTAGTCCCAGCACCTGGCCTGCTTTTATTTGGATTACACGTACCTCTCTCTTTACCTGACAGGCTTGCTATCTGTGACTTTGGAGAGATGCATAGGCGGATGTGCACCCCCCTTGACATGAGTGGGGTGTGCTTCTAGAGTATTCGAACGAACGTTCGAGAACGCCATGTCTTCCACTTCCCCGACCCAGCGGAATGCCCAAGCAAAGCTCGAGCATATCCTTCGTCACTCCGCGCAAATCTTTGCGAATCAAGGGTTTGAGGGGACTTCAGTGCGCGAGATCAGCCGTGCGACAGGCGTCTCCCTTTCCGGCCTCTACTACTACTTTGAGAGCAAGCAAGAACTCCTTTATCTGATTCAAAATAATACATTTCACGTTGTGATCGAACGCCTTCGCATACGCCTCCAAGGTGTCGCCGACCCGCAAAGCCGACTTCGCGTCTTCATCCAAAACCATGTGGAATATTTCCTCTCGCATCCCAACGAAATGAAGGTGCTATCCCATGAGGAAGAGGCGCTTAATGAGCCTTATCGCACGGAAGTAGCCGCGATCAAGCGCCAGTATTACGGGCTGGCTCGCGAAATTTACAATGCCGTGGCATCGGAGAGCCTACCTTCGAGAATTAGCGGCCGCGTAGCCGTTCTCAGTCTCTTCGGCATGATGAACTGGGTCTATAAGTGGCATCGGCCAGATGTGGACCCCGGTGCCAATGAACTTACCGACGCAATTCTGGGTATTTTCCTGCACGGAGTATCACCCGTTGCGGCGGAAGCAAATGAGTTATCGGCGGCAGGCTCGCGCACGATCGACTCAGTCTAGACGGCACGCTTTTTAGCTGTTCAGCGGGTCCCGAGATTTTGACGGAGAGAAATCAGGAGAGAAGAAACATGGCAACGACAACCAGCATCGCGGCGAAGGACCTAGTAAAGAATCGGGTCGAGGAAGGCATCGCAATCATCGAAATGGACGATCCGCCGGCCAACACTTACACCTACGACATGATGCAGCAACTCGACACGGCTATTCTCAAGGCCCGCATGGACGATTCTGTCCACGTCATCCTCATTCGTGGCGCGGGCGAAAAATTCTTTTCTGCCGGGGCCAGTATACCCATGCTGACTAAGGCAGACCCGCAGTTTAAGTATTACTTCTGCCTACACGCCAACGAAACTCTTTGCCGTCTGGAGCAAACGCCCAAGCTGGTCATCGCGGCTCTCAACGGGCACACCGTCGGCGGAGGATTGGAAATTGCGCTCGCGTGCGACATCCGCATCGCCAAAAAGGAAGGCGGCAAGATCGGTCTCCCGGAAGTGAACCTTGGCGTGCTGCCGGGCACCGGCGGCACGCAGCGTTTCTGCCGCGCCGTAGGCCGCGCTCGCTCCATCGAACTCATGGCCACCGGCCGGACCTTCAGCTTCGAAGAAGCGCTCGAAATGGGCTTGATCCATTACCTGTATGAACGAGAAACCTTCTGGGAAGACGTATTGGCTTACGCCAGGCAATTCTGCCCGCCCAACAAGGCCTCGCGCGCCGTCGGCCGCATCAAGCGCTCTGTTGTCACCGGCTCCGAAATTCCGTTCGCCGAAGCGCTCGGCCTTGAAAGGGAATTGCAGCAGCTTCTGTTCACCAGTGAGGATGCCAAGGAAGGTCTGGCGGCCTACGTGGAAAAGCGCGCAGCTAATTTCAAAGGGAAGTAAACTCTAAGGATCGAACTCGAGTGAAACCCGAATGAAAACGCTTCCGGACTATCTCCGCAAAGGTATGAAGCTGGTCATCGTGGGCTGCAATCCCAGCGAATCTTCGGTGCGGGCCGGGCACTATTACGCCGGCCGGGGCAATCTTTTCTGGCCCACGCTGTATGAGGCGGGCGTCGTTCCGGAACCGTTCGACTACCCTGACGACCGACGCATTATCGAATTCGGCATTGGACTGACCGATCTTGTCAAGCGGCCCACGAAAGGTATCGAAGAACTGACGCGCCAGGATTTTGCGGAAGGCCGCATCGTGCTATCCCAAAAACTGGGCGAATATAACCCTCGTGTAGTTGCCTTTAACGGCAAGATTACTTACGAGCAGTTCGCCCAGCGTAAATGCGCTTACGGGCTCCAGAAAGAAAATCTCTACGGCGCGCAGGTTTATGTGCTCCCATCGACGAGCGGCCAGAACGCCCGGGGCAAGAGCGACCGGCTGAAACATTTCCGAAAGCTGGCACAACTCGTCGAACGCAGCCAAAAGGCGCACGAGTCTCACCCTAGTTAATAACGAGGGCGAGAAAGGATATACCTCATGACGCAGGCTTCGCAAACCGCTTCTGCCGCCCCGATTCTCCTTGAAACGAGGAGCGGGTCCGTCACGACTTTGGTCATGAATCGCCCGGACCGCCTCAATGCACTCAACAACGAACTCTCCACCGCTCTCAACGAATCTCTCATCAGCATTGCCAACGACTCAACCGTGCACGTCGTGATTTTAACTGGAGCGGGGCGGGCATTCTGCGCGGGAGGCGACTTGGGCGCGATTGGCAAGGGCCGCGAGCGCGGAGAGGTCACCGAACTTACACCCATCCTGCGCTCGGGCATGCAAGCTGTCCTGAAGATGCGCATGATGCCGCAACCCGTCATCGCCGCGATTCATGGCCCCGCTGCCGGCGCAGGCATGAATCTCGCCCTCGCCGCGGATATCCGGATCGCCGCGGAGGACGCGGTCTTTGGCCAGAATTTCGCCAAGGTCGGGCTCTTTCCCGATTACGGCGGCACTTTCTTTCTTCCGCAGCTTGTTGGCCCTTCCATCGCCGCGGAGATGTTTTATACGGGTGACATGATTGATGCCAAAACCGCGCACCTGCTGGGCATTGTCAACCACGTGGTGCCGTCCGAGCGCCTGGAAGGGGAAGCCCGCGCGTATGCCGAAAAGATTTCGAGTGGCCCCCAAGTCGCCATCCGAGCCATGAAGCACGAACTCTTCGCGCGAGACAAGGATGCCCTGGTGGCGGCGCTGGAAAAAGAAGTGGAACACCAGTTGAAGTGCTTCCATTCACACGATTGTCAGGAAGGCATTCGAGCATTTATGGAGAAGCGCGCCCCGAAATTTCAGGGGCACTAAAGTGCATTTTCATGTGGGACCAGGTTTTTAGTAGCGTTTTTGGGTCTGAGAAATTTCCTGAGGAAGACAGGTAAGGAGGCAATCGCTCATGCCGGCAACACGCTTGTCCACATTTGATGACTGGGTCGACCTGTTCCGCGTCTGGCAAAAAGATATCGGCGTGGATTATCCCGAAATCACCAACTATCAATTCGAAGCCAAATTCGGTCCAACGCGCTCGAACGAAGTGGAATTCGGCGCTTACAAGGGTCGCCCGAAGTGGGAAAAAGTTGTCAATATCCCGGACCAACGCATGCGAGACGCGCTTCTCAATCTCATCGTGTACCAGGGCGACACGGAATTCGCTTCGGTCGAGCAGCAGCGCCACCTGTTCGAAACAGCGCCCTCAGAACACGATCGCCAATCGCTCTGCCGTGTGGTCACCGAGGAGATGCGCCACGGCTGGCAAATGTGTTACCTGCTCATGAATCATTTCGGGTATAGCGGCCGAGTCGAAGCGCAAAAAATGCTAGAGCGCCGCGCCTTCGATCAGAAACGATTGCTCGGCGCTTTCAATCAGGTGGTCAACAACTGGCTGGACTTTTTTGTGTACACCGATTTCGTGGACCGCGACGGTAAATACCAGCTTACGATGCTGAGTTATTCCGGCTTTGCGCCGCTTGCGCAGTCCATGATCCCCATGCTCAAGGAGGAATCCTTCCACCTCGGCACAGGACAAGACGGGATCAAACGCATCGTCAAAGCCGGCGTCGTTCCTCTTCATATCATTCAGAAGTACATCAACAAATGGATTCCCGTAAGCCTCGACCTATTCGGCGTTGACCGTTCCAGTTCCGCGCATTGGTTTTATGTGTGGGGGCTTAAAGGCCGATACGACGAACCCACCGCCAAAGCCGAAGCCAACCTCGAGCGCATGAACGAGCACAGCCGCGAGCTCTATCGGCAGGAATGCATCAAGCTGGTCGAAATGATCAATAAGAACGTGCCTGCCGAGCAAACACTTCTATATGTGCCAGACGTGAAATTCAATCGCTTCATCGGCGAGCATGCCCGTAAGCCCTACAGCGTCACCGGCGAACTGCTCAGCGCGCGCGAATACGCCGAGCACATGAAAGAGATGCTTCCGCAGCCCGAGGATCTCGTTCTCGTGGAGGAGATACAGTCCGTCGAGAAACAGTGGATTTCCCCAAAAGGCGCGATTCAATAATTAAACACCCATGCCGAAGCTCACCACCGCCAGGGTGCTCGGCCTCCTCTTTGGAGGCCTCGTCACCGCCATCATGATTTTCATGATGTTCGCGATCCTCGGCAATTTAATTCGTGGCGATCAATGAAATCAGCGACAAAGGTGTACCAATGAACGACCTGGAAATCTCTCCCCGAGAAGTCAAAAACCGCCTGGAGCACGGTGAAAAATTCCTGCTTATCGACGTTCGGGAACCCTGGGAGCACGCGCAGTGCCGCATCGAGGGAGCCACGCTTATCCCTATGGGTTCCATTCCCGCGAACCTGCAAAAACTGGATACAGATGATGAGGTGATCTGCTACTGCCATCACGGGATGCGCAGCCTCGATGTCGCAAACTGGCTTCGACATCAAGGTGTAAAGTCGGCGAAGTCGCTGGCCGGCGGGATCGATCGGTGGTCCGTGGAAATCGATCCCAAGGTTCCGCGTTACTAGAGCGGCAAGGGGCGAGAGGAAATGGCGGCTCATAAAATTGCTTTCTACCAGAAACCGACATGAACGACCTGTCGAAAAGCAAGAGGTCTCTTGCTCGAAAAAAAAGTAGAATTTTTGTCCCGCGATCTGGATAAAGAGCGCCTCAGCAAATCCGAACTCGATGAATTGATTGGTAAAAGGGATTACCAGCAATTCCTGAACACACGAAACGAGCTCTATCGCAAACGCGAGATGAAGCAGAATCCGCCCTCCCGTTCCGAGGCGATCGAACTGATGGCCAAAGAGCCCAACCTGATCCGCCGTCCCTTGTTGATCCGCGGGTCAGAAATCGTTTTCGGCTTTGACGAGTCTGTCTATCGTAAACTCGCAAAATAATCTTTCCGGGAGAAACAGATGGACGTCAAAACCATTGCAGTGATTGGTGCGGGTACTATGGGCCGCGGCATTGCCTATGCCGCCGCTCTCGGCGGTTACGGTGCGGTACTCGAAGATGTCTCGGAGTCCATCCTCTCGAAGGCTCTCGCGTGGATCCACGAAGCCTTCGACGAAGGCGTGCATCGCGGCAAAGTAGAGCCTGCTACCCGCGAAGCGGCTCTCTCCCGGCTTTCCACTTCTTGCGTTATTGAGGAAGCCATTCGCGATGCCGAACTCATTATCGAAGCAGTTCCTGAAGAGCTGAAGATGAAACTCGAACTGTTCACCATCTTCGACAAGTTTGCCAAACCAAACGCCATCTTCGCCAGCAACACTTCTTCCATTTCGATCAGCGACTTTACAGGTAGCGTCATCGCGCGCGACCGCTGCATTGGCATGCACTTCTTCAATCCCGTCCCGAAGATGCGTCTGGTCGAAATTGTACGCACCCCGCATACTTCGGACGAAACGGTTGGCACTTGCGTGGCTGTGGCGCATCGCATGCACAAGGAAACCGTAATCGTGAATGAAGCCCCTGGCTTCATTACCTCGCGCATAAACGCCCTCATCGGCAATGAAGCTTTTGCGATGCTCGAAGCAGGTATTGCCTCCGCCCACGACATCGATAAGGCCGTCAAGCTGGGCCTCAACCATCCGATGGGCCCGTTCGAAATGGTGGATCTCGTTGGCCTCGATGTGCGGCTCAAGATTCTCGAATATCTCCACGGAACTCTCGGCGAAAAATACCGCCCCAACGCAGTTCTAAAGCAGTATGTGCAAGAAGGCCGCCTAGGGCGAAAAGTGGGACACGGCGTCTACGACTACACGCTGCAGAACCCCCATTCGACGAACAAGTAGCCGGCCCGGACAATGGTTACCGTCGGCCCCCGGGTCTCGGAACTCATCCATCTCCACCAATTCTCTCTGAATGGTCTAAAATAAGTGCCTATGGCGCCTCTTCCTGAACGCATCGTCATCCTGCAGGGAGACATCACAGAGATGGACTGCGAGGCCATCGTCAACGCAGCGAATAACGAGCTCATCCTCGGTGCGGGGGTTGCCGGAGCGATTCATCGCAAGGGCGGCGAGTCTATCCAGCGTGAATGCGATGAGATCGGTAGCATCCCGGTGGGTTATGCCGCCATGACAGGTGCCGGCAAACTCAAGGCCCGGTACGTCATTCACGCCGCCAGCATGGGCCTCGGCGGCGTGGCCACCACTGCCAAGTCCCTGCGCACTTCCACGGCTCACTCGCTTCGACTGGCCGCCGAACGTAACCTCAAGTCCATGGCCTTTCCCGCGATCGGCACCGGTGTCTCCGACTTCCCCATGGACGAATGCGCGCAAATCATGCTGAACGAGGTTATCCAGCACCTGAAAGGTACGACAAGTCTCGAAACCGTGTACTTCGTTCTCTTCGATGCGCGTGCTCGTGACGTCTTCCAATCCACGTGGGAGAAACTCCAGAAAGAGCTTGCTTCTGGAGCCGCGTCGGCGTGACCCCGCTGGCTACTCTCCTGGCCGAACGCATTCGCCGTTTCGGTCCCATCACCTTCGCCGAATATATGCGCGAGTGCCTCTACCATCCTGTATGCGGTTATTACAACAGGCCGGAATCCACTCGCTTCGCGGATTACTACACGAGCGTCGACGTCCATTCCATCTTCGGCAGGCTATTGGCGCGCCAGTTTGCGGAAATGTGGGAGGCCCTAGATCGCCCGGAAGAATTCATGTTGGTCGAAGCCGCCGCCGGAGTTGGGCGCCTCGCTTCACACGTACTGGAATTCGCACATTTGCAGTTGCCGGGATTCTACGCTTCGCTCCGCTATATCGCGGTTGAACGTTCTCCCGCTCGTTGTGATCGACTCGCCGCGCGCCTAGCGTATTTCATGCGCGAAGGGAAGTGCCAGCCCACCATCGAATTGCCGCAGAAAATTCACGCCGGCTGCGTATATTCCAACGAACTTCTCGACGCTCTTCCGGTCCATCGTGTTCTCCAGCGCGGGGAGCAACTCCAGGAGATTTTTGTCACCAACAATGGTTCATCGTTTTCCGAGATTGCCCGGCCTCTTTCCACCTGCGCGATCTCTGAGTATTTTGGCGCGCAAGAAGTCAAGCTCGAAGAAGGCCAGCATGCTGAAGCGGGCCTTGAAGCCTGCGATTGGATTGGCGAAATCGCCCGGCGGCTTGCGCACGGTTTCGTCCTCACCATCGACTACGGCCATGAAGCTGCCGACCTGTTCGACGCCCACCACATGGCCGGCACGGTCCTCGCTTACAGCAAACACCACGCCAGCGAGGAGTTCTACGCCGCACCGGGAGAGCAGGACTTGACCGCGCACGTGAATTTCACCGCGCTTCGCCAGTGGGGCCAACGCCAAGGCCTCGAAACTCTCGGCCTCGTTTCGCAAACCGCTTTCCTGCTGGCCTTGGGCCAGGGAAATGAATTTGCCGACCTCTACGACGAGGGCATGGATGAAATCAATCGTGTCCGCGCGCGGCTTCAGCTTAAGACTCTCATCTATCCCGAAGGGATGGGGGAGCGCTTCCAGGTGCTCATCCAGCAGAAATCCGTTCCCCGCGCAAAACTCACCGGGTTGGCCGGGGTCTAGAATCCAACTCGAAAGTGCTTCCGCTGACCACGCTGCCCACAATGCCTGGCTCCTCCACGGCTTTAGAGGCATTTAACTTATAAAATAATATTTACAAGTAATAAACAAACGTATATCTTGTTTGAGGGATTAATGTTGCTGGTACCTGAGGCCCCACTTTCGCACGCTGGAGGTGGGGCCTCTTCCATTTGCGCAGGAGCGAGTTCCGCCGACCCGAGAGTTGTGCG